>VFQQ010000955.1_pt1 | contig 46395 bp, 87 predicted proteins | sample 3512341 | NCBI WGS metagenome assembly VFQQ01 (sample SAMN10412373, study PRJNA504923) | tailings metagenome | isolation source: Relicate 2 Philex TSF1 revegetated site | place: Philippines: Tuba, Benguet | collected 2017-08-29 | reverse complement strand
TTTGGTTTGAGTGCACACGGTCAAGCCACCGTCCCAGCCCAGCCTGCCCAGGCCACTGCCCACCGTTGACAAAGATCTTGGTGGCCTTGGGCACCACGGAGGGCGAGATCTCCTCCAGGTCCTCCGTAGCCCACTCCTGAGCCAGGCAGGGGAGGCGGGGGGCAGGTTGAGGCACCAGCTGGCAAAGTGGCAGCTGGTCAGTTGACGCATACCGCCCCCTGAAAGAGTAAATGCTGTAATGCCACCAGCCTCCACCCGCGCGCACCGACAGGAAGTCGAGGACTGGGTTGGAGGGGCAGCCCACAGAGATGTAGGTCATCAGCGCCAGGTTCTTCACCAGCCCGCACGCCTGGCCCTCGGGCGTCTCTGTGGAGCAAAGGCATGGAGGGTGGGCAGGATTGTGGATGGTGCACGAGCATGAGTGGCAGTTGAGTCGGGTTGGTAGATCAACAAGGGCACCCATTCGCTACTGTGCACCCCATTCACCACCCCACCACCCCCTCTTGCTCACCCGCTGGGCAGATCATGCCCCACTGGCTGTTGTGCAGCTGGCGCGGCTTGGCGATCTTGCCCTCACGGCCGATGGGCGAGTTGATGCGGCGCAAATGCGACAGCGTGGACGCGTACGTCAGCCGGTTGAGCACCTGCGCTCATTGGGAATGCAAGGAACGAAGCCAGTCAGCCGTCAATGTCATCGTGTGTTGTTTTGTACTTGGACTTGACTTGACAGCAGCTCGACTGCAAAGCTTTGGCACAAGCAGCCGACAGAGCGCTTGCTGCTTGCTGCATGCGCGAGAGCCTGCGCACCTGGCTGACGCCTGGACGGATCTCTCCCGCGCCCACCACGCCCCAGTTGCCGGTGGCTAGCGAGTAGCTGCGTGCCGGGAATGTGGGGCAGAAAGGCAGGCATGGTGAGCCACAGGCTGGTGGCGCGGGCACGCGGTGGTGAAGGGGCCAGCGAAAGTCTGTCTGAGACGTGCGTCAGTAAGCGAGCGCCAGAGCATTCCCATGCTGCAATGCAGCAAATGCACTCTGTGTCCGCCGCAGCTGCATAGGATGCCTCCTCACCGCAGGCCACGCGTGATGGTGTCCTTGTTGATGGCCGAGGTCAGGTTCACCTCCTTGCCCTTGTCCACGCACTTCTGCACATAGCCACGCACGTCCTTGGACAGCTTCCTGCGGCGCACAGCCGGGGCAAATTGTGGTGCCAGGGCAGTAAGCCAGGACGCACGCAAGCATGCAGTGATTGATCAGAGCAAGCATGCACAGCCGCATGGGGCAGGGAGCTGGTTGTGCAGCAAAGCTGCATGGTCAGGGGCCCCGGCCGCCCCTTGCCGTGAATGACAGCCACAGACACACCCTGCCAAGCCAACAACATGCTGCCCCCACGCCCACCTGAACAGCTGCCTGAACAGGTTGGCCAGCAGCGGGCCGCCAAGGTCCAGCCGCTTGTTGCCGTAGTGATCGCGGTCGTCCTCCTGAGGCGGTTCAGAGAGTGGGGAGCATGTGCGGGCAAACGGGGAAGGCGCCACAAAAGAGCAGGCGACAGCTACAGCAATGCGGTTGAGCTTGCAGGCGCCGTGCAGCAGCATGGTGAGGCAGGCCCATGCATGGATCCGTGTTTGACCACAGGCGTCTGCCCTCTCGTCTCCCACCTCTCGCCGGCCCAGTGCCACCAGCAGTAGGCGGTGCACCACGTAGCCAAAGAAGTAGGCCTTCTTGGTCTCGCAAAACTCCTCCATGCCGATGTGCGGCAGCAGCTCCTTCTGCGCAGGGCGGGGCGCAGCGAGGGAGCCGGGGGGCAGGTGAGCGCGCGGAGGCCAGCAACCCAGGCTCGTTTTTGTGCTTTGAATTCCAGGCAGGCATCTGGCAAGGTAGGCAGTGGCAGTCTGGGCACAATGGGCTGCACATGTGGCAGCAGCCAGATCTGCCTGGCAAACGCAGGAGTACGCCGCTCACCTGCAGCAGCTCTCGTGCGTACTGGATGCGCGTCTCCTTGGTGGCACCGATGGTGCTGCCACGCTTGCCAATGTAGTCCAGTGCCACGTCCTGTGCCAGGGATGGGGGCAGTGTGTTACGACTTGAGGGTGGGGCATGGAGAGGGTCGGCAGGGAAAGAGAGGCCGGAACTACCTAACTGCCATGTGCACCACAGCATGCTGGCGCGTGCAGGAAGCCATCATCCCGCGCCGCACCTGGCTCTGGATGGGGAACGCCTCCTCAATGGACGGCCGCAGCGCCTCCATCATGCCTGTGTCGCCAAAGTCGTACACAATGTGCTCCAGGATGTCCTTGTCCGCCTGGCGGGGGCGAGGCGGAAGTGAATGCAGCGGTTTGTGGCACGCTGCAAGCAAACCTGGATTTCGCCTTTCAAGCACCTCTACCCACCACAACCACCAACACAGCGTTGCACTACAGCCCACCATTGGCGTTCACCCTAGCATACAAGCCTGCCACTCAACACGCCCTGCCACGCACCACGAAGCCCAGGGCGCGGAAGATGATGAGGATGGGGATGTCGGCCCGCACGTACGGGATGGAGGCGCGGATGCACTGCCCCGCGCCCTTCTGGCCCGCTCGCGACACCATCTTGACCTGCGGGGGTTGAGGTTGAGGGGGCGGCAAGTGAGGGGAGGTGTGATGAGATCCAGCCGACTAGGTCAGCACGCTGCAATGAGGAGAGCCGTAGACATACAGGCATGCAGCAGCACGCACTGTGCAGTGCAAACAGCAGCACCGTCCAGCCCAGGCTGCAGCAGCAGTGCAGTGGCCCTCAGCTGGGGAGGTCAAGCCGGCCCACCTGCATAGTGCTGACTGTGCGGGTGGAGCCCTCCACCACCGACCTGCGGGTAAAATTTTTGAATAAAGCAAAGCGGCAAAAATGTGAGAGTGGAGCAGGCAGGGGCAAGGAGGGAGAGAGCAAGCTGCTGAGCGCAGCAACACATGGCAAAATCACACCGCATGCACACCAGTGCTGGCCGCTTCGTGGCTCCAACACCCTTGATGGCCCAGCTCCCACCGCCAGGCAGGGCCCACAAGTCACACGTCAGATAGTTGCCACATCGCACCTGCACTCCGCCACGTACGCGTACTTGGAGGGTTGGCTCTTGCGGAACACGTACACATGGTTGTTGGCCATGCGCTCCTGGAGCAGGGCAGCAAGGGGGGCACGCGGTGGTTTGAAGAACTGTCTCTGCCCTTTAGCCTTGACAGGGGTTGCTCCCCAGGGCACACTGCTCAGCACATGCCAGCTTCTGCCCTCCTCCCACCCTGCAGCGCCTCACCTGCGCAATCAGCACCTTCTCCGAGCCGTTGATGACAAAGTAGCCGCCCTGCGCGTTTGAATGAGGCAGTGTGACAGGTGAGGTGCGGAAGGGCAGCTGAGGAGGAAAGCGAAGCCAGATGCGGGGTTGAGGTAACAGGCGCTGAATTTGTGCGCCAGCCAGCGCACAGGAAAAGGACGGCTGGGTTCTTTGTGAGCCCAGTTGACACAGCTTTCCTTGGTTGTACGGCCGCCCACCTGGTCGTAGGGGCACTCCCCCAGGTCGCACAGCGCGCGCTCGCTCTGGTTGCTGAGGTTGCAGTAGTCGGAGCGCAGCATGATGGGCACCTGCGGGTGAGTGGAGCATGGCGGCACAGCAGTGGCGGTTGTGATTCAACAGCCTTCGGTGGACAGATGAAATTGGCAGATGCTGGGCAGCCTGCGGCCTTCCACGTGGCACTCATGACGCCTCCCCCCGCCCTCCGCCTGCAGCACCCCGCACCGCCCACCGCACCTCTCCAATAAAGACCTTGTTGTAGGGCGTGACCTCCACCTCCTCACTGCCGTCGGAGTGCACCGTCTTGTCCCGCCGCTCAATGTCCACAAAGCTGCGGGAGGGCGGGGAACATGGTGCATGTTCAGTGCATCCCAGACGGCAGGACAAGCCATCCGCCGCAGCCTGCGCCACTCTGCTGGAGACAGAGGCCCAGGCCCAGCAGGTCGGGCCCAGCATGCGCAGCGCTCACAGTGGCGCGGCGTAGGTGAGGTTGCGCAGGCGGGCCTCCTTGGGGAACAGCACTGCCGTCTCGCCGTCCCCCTCTGTGTACATGGGCCGCGACACGTAGATCTGGCCAAACTCAATCTGCAGTGCAGTTGGGCGGACAGGGCTTGGCGCACAGCTCGCGGCACCTCCACAGCACGAGGCATCCCGGCCCAGTGCATGGTCCCCTGCGGACCGTCAGCCCACTGGCCCCGTGCTGCCACGCGATGCCAACTGAGTCGGCAGCAGCGGGCCTACTGCCAGGATCCCAGCAGCCAGACAGGCCCGGCAGCCAGGCGCTGCACAGTAGGCGCAGCAGGCGCAGCAGCAGGCGCACCTCGTACGTCTTCTCCACATCATCGTCCACCGCAACGCCCGGCACGTGCTGCGCCTGCGGCTTCACGCTGATGAGCTTGCCCTCGTCCACAATCTCCTGCGCCAGGGGCAGGCAGCGCAGGCAGCGCAGGCGGTGAGAGAGCGACATCAGCTGGCACTGGTGGCAGTGCAGCAGGCCGGCTTGCTGCCTGCTACTGCTGCTGCTGCTGGCTGTGCAAACAGCCAATGCAAGCCGTCTGCCAAGAGCCGCGGCACTCGCCCGCACCCAAACACGCCGCCACCGGGCTGCACTCGCGCCAGCTGCCGCCGCGGCGCACCTGCAGGCTGGTGTTGATGAAGTCGTTGAACGAGTCCAGCTGCTGCCGCACCAGGCCTTTCTCGTCAAAGTATGCGGAGATGACGGCCCTGCGGGGTCAGGATGTCGGAAAATGGCATTTGGCCAAACATGCGGCTGCATGCAGCAGCAGCAGCGGCGGCGGCGGCGGCAGTCGCGGACCAACAAGGCAACAAGGGCGCCCTCCATGGTGCGCAGTGCATCAAACATGCTGGACTGCTCTGGCTGCAAATACAACAGCATCCGAAGCCGCTGAGCAGTAAGCATCATCAACATCACACAGCATCAACTTCACACAAGGGCAACCCGCAGCCGGCGCGCACCAGGCATCGCTCTCATCAATCTCGGCATCCTCCAGCGCAGTCTGCGGCTGCAGGTCCTCATCTTCCAAGCCGTACATTGCCCCCTTGGAGGCCCACGGCCCCCTGTGCGGCTGTCAAGACCCCTGTGACAAGGCAGGCGGCGGCGGCGGCGGCTCGGTGAGACGGCGGCAGCGGCAGCAGTCGTCGGCGCGCGCTGCCGCCCGATCAGCGGGGTTCCGGGGCATTCATAGATCATCAGAGCGAGCGGCGGCAGCTCCAGAGTCGCGCAGCGCGCCGTAGAGGGGCAGGCGAGAAAGCAGAGGGCGCGATTGGGCCCGTTTGCGCACCCTGGCTGGTCAGGCCACGCTGCCGATGATCAGGGAAAGCGGAGCCGCCTGCGCCGCGCTCGTCGGTGCGCGCTCGGCCAAAGGAGCGCCGCTGTCGGCCTGCTATCCCTGCCTGCCGCGGCAATGTATGACGATCGCACGCACTGACGCCAGGCCCTGCCACAGCACAACTTGGCCAGCCTGCTTCGTGCTGCGCCGCTTGAAGAACCGCCGGGCGAGAGCAGCAGGCAACAGATCTGGACTTGGCTGTGCCAATTGAGCACCACAATATCAAGAAAAAGCTGCAGGAAAGCCGGCGGGCTGCGATTGTTGCCATTGCCCGCGCCGTCTGCCGCCAGCTGCAAGCGGTGAGCGTCACTCCGCGTGAGCGTGGTCCAATGCCTCAGCATTTGAGCCTGGCGTGTCAGAGACTGGCCCCTGTTGCATGGATGCGTTGGTTGGCAACGCGGCGCAGCCACAGACGGCCTGGAAACCAATGCAACCGCTGAGCAATGTCGCGCATCCCTTCTAGAGAGCGTCGCTCCCCCCAAATAATGCTGTTGCTTCCGTGCCGATTACTCACTTTGGACAGGAAGATGGCCGCAGCAACAGTGCCAAGAAGCCGCTCAGCGGGGCGGAACACCTCTGGTGCTTACACCGAGCCAGCAGACGCACTGCCACCCACGCCTTCTTTTTGGGCAACATGTGCCCATTTGCCGCTGCCTGCTGGCATACATTGCACTGGCTTGTGCACAAAGCGTCATCGGGATGCGCATCATACACCCTTGTTTTCTGACAAAGTTTGGAAGGTTCATCATTGACAGACTACTCAATGATGAACCCTAACGCTCGCACTGCCACAGCGCTCAGGTCGGCAGCGGCCGGCCGCCGCCCATGCCGCAAGCCCGCCCAAACAAACGAGGTGGCGGACGACCGCTGTATGTACACTATTCTCCTGCCGCGGCCTCAAAGTTGAATGCGCGGCCTGCTTAAAGTCCAACACTTCGACTGAAGCGGTCGCGGGTGCGCTGCTCACGCTGTCCCTGCGATCTGGGCACTTTGGTGCTGATCGAGGGTATCAGCGGTTCGTCTAGCAGCCAGCAACAGGCAGCTCGAGAGCCAGTGCCCTCCCCCTCCACACAGCCCATTTTATTGCGCCCAGAGCCTCGGTCCTAGCTCGCGTTGGCAATCTGAAGCTGCACGGCTGATCCGCGAGCGCCATGGAGGCCAAGGCTGACCGCACGCCGCAGCTACTGCTGGCTGCGCTCGTGCTCATCCCGCTGTTGCTGGCGGGCATTCACATCCTCGAGGGCGGTAAGAGTGCATTTCTCACCCAGCCTGGTGGTGGCATAATGCACACTGCAAATGGCACTGGCGTTCAGTTGGCATTCGGAACAGATGCACCATGTCCAACCCTTTCCCGCACCCCGCAGGTGGACTGACGCGGCCGGTAGCCAAGACCTCCAGCATGGATGTAGCTATAAACGCAGAAGCAGCGGTGGCTGCTGCCCTGAAGGCAAGGTGTAAGCCAGTGCCAACACATGCCTGCCTGCTGAAACCCACAGCAGTGTCCAGAACGCGGCCCTTGGGCCGCACCGGCATGCCAGCCAAACCACACTGCAAGTCGCTTGTCGCGTTCCTTGCACAGGCGCGGCTACGCAGGCTGCCCTGGAGCCCAATGCTGACCGAGGCTGAGGCGCGGCGGGGCGTGACATATGCAGGCAGTGGCACGGCCCTGCGTCGCCTGGCAGCCAAGCTGCTGGCGGGGCAGGCGGTAAAGCTTGTCACTATTGGCGGCAGTGTAACGCAAGGAGGCGGGATGCTGGGGGTAAGGTGGGGGCGTGGTGATGCCTGCTCGCTTCTGAAGGATGGCAGCAGGCCGGGTGCTATGCAGCAGTGCTTCCTGCCGGCTGCTGCGTTACATTGCCAGCCCAGCCCCTTGCAGGACTACCTTTCAGAGCTGTTCCGCTACATCAACAGCACCTTTCCACACGGGTGAGACCGTGTGGCCCCAGATCTGTGATCGGTGTAAGCGCCTGGCTGCCGGCACCAGCGCTGGCGCATGACCTGCAAGCCCAAAAGCGCCTGCTCCTAGCCACGCTGTTCTGCAGGCAGCACGAGATGCACAACAAAGGCATGGGCGCATGGGGCAGCGAGGGCTTTGAGCCCTGCCTGGACCGCATTGTGCCCCAGGTTGGTCAGCCTGCTCTGGGGGGCTGCAACTGTCTGGAGGCTTGTGGGGGATGCCCGCACCCAGCAGCAAGCGTTCACCCGGGTCTTGAAGCTGCATCCACTTGCAGGATGCCGATCTGGTTGTGGTGGAGTTTGCTATAAACGATGAAGCGTCGGAAAAGGTATGGAGCGGCCGAGCTGCGGGGAGCACCACGTCTATCGCCACGTGCCCAACTATCTCTCTTAGGCTCGGCTGCAGCATGGATGCCCGCTCCTCAGCACATGCGCTCGCCAACAGCCTGACCCAACCGCTGTGCCTCCTGTCCCACCAGGTCTCCTACGCTTCACCACAGCGCCGCACCTATGAGCAAATGCTGAGGCGCATGTTGCAGCGGCCATCGCAGCCCACCCTGGTGCTGCTCCAATACTATCCCTGGATGCGGTCATTTGGGGACGGTGTCACACAGGGGCTGTACTACCGAGAGCCTGAAACAGAAATGACGGTGCTTGGCCAGGTAAGCACTCTGGGTAGCGCTGAAAGAGCCTTCCACAGAAGGTGCAAGGAAAACGGGCAGCTCACTGCACCGACGTGGCCTGCCATGTGGTGATGGGTATTGCACCCGCTGCTGCCTGGAGGTTAGTAGGCCCTTCCCTCCTTGCCATGCAGTACTACGACCTCCCAGTTGTGTCAGTGCGTGCAGCCACCTGGCGTCTGATGCACGCCGGGATAGACGGTTTCAAGGTGGGTGGTTGGGTCGAGCAGCCAGAAATGCACTTGTGCTTGCCCACTTGATGGGCTGCTCTACGTGCTTCCACCAGGCCAATATCTGTCATCAGAAAGCCTCACATGTGGTGTGTGTACCCTGTAGGTGGACAAGGGCGCGCACTCTATTGGCCTGAACTGGGGCAACAAGTCGATCATCCCCCAGGCAGACGCGGGCGAGGAGGACAAATACTTTTATTCCGACGGGTGTGTTCCCTTCTGGCCTCCTTTTGGAGCAGTGTTTGTGCTTGCTGCCATGCTTGCACTTGTCAAAGCATGCGGCAGCTCACCCTTAGCCTTGCCAGTCACTGCCGCCACAGCTCTCACATGCCACACCCGCCTGCCCTGCGATGCGGTGCCCCGCTCAGGTTGCACCCCGGCCCGGGCGGGGCGCAAGTGATGGCTGAGCTGGTGATCCACCCCCTGGCTGTGGCTGTGGAGGAGCTGGCCACAGGCGTGCAGGTTGAGGAGCGGCAGGCGCCTCAGCTGCAGGGCCTGCCACCGCCCATGATCCCCAACTCCCCCAACCTCTCGTCCTCCGCCTGCTTCATGCTGGTGCGGGGCGTTCCCTCGTGCGGGTGCATGCGCCCCTTAGGGCAAGTTTGCTGTTTGCAGGCCCCTGCTGCTGGCCTCATGTTGAACTGTCAGCAGTCTTCATGGTCCATCAGGCCGCCGTGTGGGCATGCCCATGCAGGAGGAATTCAAGCCACTCGTCAAGCAGGCACAGGGTTTTGAGTACCGGCCTGAGCGCCCTGCGCGGACGAGCGTGCTGGCGCAGAAGTGGGGCTGGTCAGGGCTGCAGCCAGGTGTGCGCAGCCCTGCAGCCGCTTTGCTGCACCACAGCCAGTCCTCACATTGTTTCATACTAGCTCAAGAACACGTGGCTGCTGCTGCTGCTGCTTACCACACCTAATATATTTTCGCTGCTGGCCCGCAGGCGAATGGCTGCAGCTGGAATTTAGCACGATGCTCGACACCGCCAGCCCGCAGCGCAATGCAACTGTGTGTGAGTGCCGCATAGCGAAGAGGGTGGGCTGGGACTTTTCACACACAGACACATGCCAATTAATAAGGCGCATTAAATTTGCTGCTTCCGCATCTTCCATTGCAGTGCTCACACACCTGCACGGCAACGAAGGGCTAGGCAGCGCAGCCGTATCATGCACCTCTGGCTGTGTATGCGCGCCCGCAGTCATGCGCGCGTGGGAGCCGCCCATCCCGTACACGGTCTTCCTCAACTACCCGCTGCAAAATGTGGGTGACGCAAAAAGGCTGGGGGTGCGGGGTGAACGCACTAGTGGGAGCTGCTGCTACAGCGTAGCTCTTGCATGCTCGTGTCGTCTGTCACCAAGCCTGGCCCCAAGCCGGCTCCCTCCCTGCATGGTGCAACTCACGCCAGCTCGCGTGTCCACTGCTGCAGGTGACCCAGCACCCGCACTGCCGGGTGCGGGTACAGATCATCAATGAGCGGCCACAACAAACCGAGCACAAGGTGCGCTAAAGCTGATGGTTGCGGTCGCAGGCAAAGTTGCTGGCTATGCTCAAGTTGGCTGCTCAGCTGTGAAAAGGTTGGCGGAGGTGCTGCAACTGCAAAGCGCATGTGCTCCTGTCCCCAAACGCACAGATTATGTTAGCGGCACTCGCGATACAACTTTTGAACTGAGAGCATTCTACCCTGTCTGGACGGCATGGTGGATCAAAGAGCAACAACCATCGTGCAAACTGTCTGAAACATACCCCAAGCATGTAAAAAGCACGTTGCTGCGCTGGATGGGCGGAAGCACTGCTCTTTACTTGCTCACCTGGCGAACTGCATCCCACACCGAATTGGCTTTGAGTGGCATTGTTGCTGCGCAGAAGTGCAGCTGACGTTGGTGGTGCTGTGAGGGACCGATCAACACATGTTACACACAGCCGCGTCAGGCAGCCACAGCTGCTGCTAGACAGAGCGACAGCTGCTGTGGGAAGAAGCTCAACATAAAAGCTACGAAAAAAGCCAGAACTGGCAGCACGCGGCGAGGTCAGGGTACATTTATACAGGCAAAAACGGCACAAGGCAAACTACACAATCAATCATCTGAAAACAAACATATGTCACAGCACAGCTGCACGGCAACGAGGGACGTGTTGGGTGGCAGCACTGCAAGCAGTGTGCCGCATCCCTTCAGGCACAACAACAGGGAACGTACAGGCAGTGAGGCTGGGCAACTGACATAGTCAACATACTGAACCGGTGGGCTGAAAAGGGGAAAATCACGGCACCACAAACTACACCGCAAGTCACGGCCACATGGAAAGGTCAGGTTAGCTGTTCATTAGTGTACGATCAACAGCCAATGATAGACTGGTTCACATTGGCGGGGGCGAGCCGCCCGTCACTCCCCCTTCTTCAAGTCATCGTTTGAACGGCTGCTGTTGAACTGCTGGTACCATGCGTGGTCGATGGGGGCCCCTGCCTCCGTCTTTTGCAGCCTGCGGGTACGTGGGGTGGGTGGCTGACCTTGGCTTGTCGGCAAGGATGTCATGTGCTGCCTGTGCAGTATGCGTAAACAGCCGGCGGCAGCAACATCATGCAACACAGTTGGCAGACAGGCCAAACCAGGTTTAGGCAGCACCCACCAGGCACCATAGTCGTCAATCTGCATGGGCAGGAGCGGAAGGGTCGCTGTGACTGAGCCCCAGTGCGGCTTGCCAAGTGCCATGCCATGCCATGCCATGCCATGCAATGCCATGCCACCCGCAGCCCTCCGCATGGCTGTCCCCTTCCTTTCCCCTCCCCAACATAAACATCTCTGCCCTCACACCTTTGTGACTTTGATGGTCAGCTTGTTGCGGGTGAAGAAATCATTCATTGCCTTTTGGCACTCGGGGAGGCTGCATCGCCAGAGGGGAAGGGGTGGCCCAGTTGTGAGAAGCATGCATACCGCAAGGCTACCCCACCTCCGTGCCACCCATGCAGCCCTTCAGGCCTTTCAATTTCATGGAAAGCACCAACGCAGCGAACCGGGTGGAGCGCAAAAGCCAGGTGGGGCAAGGTCCTCACCCCCAGTCATCGATGATGACGTATCCGCCGGGGCTAATGAAGTCCCACAGGTTGTAAAGCTCGTCGGTTGTGCTCTCATACATATCTGGACAGGCAGCCAGAAGGAGAGCTGTCAAGCATTGCCGTTTGGCCCACACAGCGAGCAGCAGGAGACAGTAACAGCGGCTGCACCATGCAGCGGGCATGCAATCCGCACCTCCGTCCATGCGCAGCAGGGCGATCGGGCTTTTGTCCCGGGACCGCCACGCAGGCAGCGCGTAGCGGAAGAAACCCTGTGGGGAAGGTTGACGAGAGTGAACGACGGGGGCAAAACGCAAGCGCGGGAGCTTGTCACCAGCACGATGAAGCCCCTCACAAGGGGCTGAGGGGGCACGCCGGCACACCGGCATGCAGTGCGCACCTTGTGGAAGTGCACCCTGCTGTCCAGCAGCTCAAACCGCTCAAAAGCCGACTGAACCTCCTCCTGCCCGACTGCCATATATGTCCATTTACTCCACCACTGCGGAGGCAGACAGGCGGGTCATGCTGGGTTAGCTCCACGGCAAAGAGCACGGCACTGCGCGCTGAGATGGCGTGCCAGCCAGAGCACGGCTGCGTGCTTCGCTGGTTGTGCCTGGACCTGCGGGTTTCCCGTCAGCAAGATAATCCTGCAGCGCAGGCAAACTGCAAGCTAAGCCGCAAGCTACACACGTCGGGGTCGTTGCCCGTGGTTGGCCTTGGCAGGCCCTGGAATGAGTCCACCAGGTGCACGTCGCGCTGCGCCCCATATGCCGTCAAGATGGCTTTGGCAAAGATGGAAGCGCCGCCGCGCCACACACCGCACTCTGCAGCAGGATGGCGGGCAAGCATGCTGGGAGGGGCAAGCAAAGGCCGGGAATGCTGCCAAGTTGGCTTGCCCCCCTGTGCTGCAGTGCCTCCTGTTGCCCCGAGTTATAAAAAAGGGGCGCACGCCTCCCAGCCTGGCAAGTTCGCACCCACAAAGGAGCCGGGCACACCACGAGCCAGCACATCCTCAAGCAGAGTCCGCAGGTTGTTCATGCGCAGCTGTCCAATCATGCTGAGCCCATAACTGTGCAGGGGGTGGGGGATGTGCAGACAACATGCGGTGAGAGGCGGGGCAAGCAGGTGCCTTGCTGGGAAAAAAGCATGCGCCAGGGGCAGCAATGTACAGGTGAGCCACCAGGGGGCTGCACAAACCGCACCGCTTCCAGCACCTGCCAAAGTGGCAACTCACGCAGGCGAGTCATTGCCGCGGGCGCGCTTGGACGCATTGAAGGGCAGCTGCGTCACCTGGTTGATTGTGTGCACACTTGTAGCTTGGACTGCAGCGGAGAGCGGCATGAAACAAGATGGGGATTGAATCACCTGGGGAGGACGGGGGCAGGCGGCGCAGCACGCGCAGCATGCCAACAGCATTAGCGCATGAGGTGCAAGCGCACGTTCGGGCGTGGCCAGGTGCACCCCCAGGATGGAGTCGCGCACAGCGTCCAGGTAGCGGCCACGCAGCCGCTCCACCTCGCCGCTCGGCTTGCCGCCTGCTGCTGCCTGCTGCGCCTGCTGCGCTCGCTGCGCTTGCTGCGCCTGCTGCGGCAGTGGCTGCCCAATGCTCCAGTGCAGGCCTGCCAAGGCGAGGGCAGCAGGGCAAGGTGCATGGCCGTGTCAGGAAGCCTGGGAGTGTGTGCCAACTGAAGCTTTCCACCCCTTCGCACCCGCACCCACCTAAGTCTGGTGTGCCGGCTTTCCAGCTGGAGGAGAAGAGCGCAAATACAACCAAGCAAACCACGGCGGTGAGTGCTGCCTGCATGCAGGGAGGAATGGTTGCAAAAGGGGCGGGGCTGACGAACCGAGCACCGGCACACAGGCCAGCGCAGTATCAGCATCAGGGCGGTCTGCCGCTGCTGAGTCGGGTGGTGACTCTGAGGCGCTTGCTGTTCTGTATCACACGATAAACTCAGCAGATTGCGTCGATAGACCACAAAGAGCTTGCCAGCAGTGCACAGCGACTTTTCAAAACTTCGTTGCAAGCCCTGCAGCCTGTGCCGCCGCTCACGCAGCTGCCCTGCACACAGTAGCATGCAAAGAAATTCGCCGAAAGCTGCGACCGCACCTGTCTCAGCTCCTTGCCCCACTGGGCGCCTCGCACGTCCCTCCCGTATTCAACTGCCATCGGTGCTGCTGGAGCTCACAAGGGGCTGGAGTAGCGTGCACAGGTGAATCTGCAAGCCTGAATCCATGAATGAGGACGAAACAGTGTGGGGTGCTCATGCTGCGGCCGACGGCGCCCTCATGCAGGTGCCATTGTGGCTTGATGGCCCTGTCCTTGGCAGGGCCTGCAGGCATCACATGCCGCCCGTGGATCTGTGAGAAGTTGCCTGGTCCATCCAGGGATATGCAAGTTCAGTGCGGCACGAAGGACTCGGTGTTGACGGCGCGCCGCGGCGGGTCGGAACAGGCGCCGCTTGTGGAGGCGATGGGAAGCATGCAGACTTCCCTGGTGCAGCCCGCACAAGGCCCACCCGTTCTTGGCCATGCTAGTTCGGTGCACGAATTCAAACAGGCACACGCAAGTCTTAACTAGGCCGCACATGTGTCTCCGCTGGCACGGACTGAGCGGGGCGCCGACCGTCGCTGCCGGCTGGCGCCAGGTCATGGGCACGGTTCTGCCACGGTTCTACAAGCCCTGGTCGGCCAGCGGTGCTCAATTCACGCTTGGCAAGCTTGTCTAAGGTGCTGGACGCCCCGTGGCCCGACCGCAAAACCCGCCGTCCGCGGCCCCTCAAAGCCTCAGCCGCCAGCGCACAGCAACACATCTCCCGCTTTCGCTTGGCAGCAGACGCCAGGAAGGTGGCGCCCATGGCGCCTGGAACCGGCGGCATGAACGGCGGCGCGTCCGGAGCCGCCGACGTGCCGCTGTCCACCGCCGCTGTAGCTCGCCGGCTGTTTCCGCTTTACCTGACGCACATCAACCAGGTGCGGCACGTGCGGCGCGCAGTTGTAATGTGCGGAGTGCAACAAAACTGGGGGCGTTGCATCAAGCACGTACTGGGCAGTCGTTCAGCCTGGCTCCGGCGCGCTCAACACCGAGCGTTTGTGCGTCGCTGCTCACCAGCCAGGCTTGGTGTCTTGCCCACCCTTTTGCTGCGCAGGGCATCCTGGTGACGATGCCGTTTGTGGTGGCGGTGTACATGGTTCGAGACTGGGAGGCTGCGGACAGCGGCGGCGCCCCCGTCAGCGAGCAGGCTGTGGGCAGGGCCACAGGATTCCTGGCCGCTGTCTTCTGCTTCGCGCAGCTGCTGACGAGTTTTGCCTGGGGATCCGTGTCTGACCGCATCGGTCGCAAGGTGGGTGGAAATTGAGGCGTCACGAGGGTTATGTGTGATGTCATGTGAAGAGCAAGCTTGCTGAGTAACACAGCCTGTTGTGCTCCATTGCCTTTGGCATGCAAAGGAACCCCCTGCCAAGCCCCACCACCTACCTGCTCATTTGCTGCCCCGCCCACACCTGTGCAGCCGGTGCTGGTGGTGGGCAACATCAGCTGCGTGGCCTCGGCCATCTGGTTTGGCCTGGCGGGCTCGTACTGGGAGGCGGTGGCGGCCCGCACGCTGGGCGGTGCGCTGAACGCCATCATTCTGGTTGAGAAGGCCATGATTGGTGAGCAGGCATCCCAGCTGGGCTGTGAGGGCATGTGCAGTTGCAGGCCATGCCAGCTGGGCTGCCACTGACTTGCTTACTGGGAGCGAGCTGTAGCATGGTGCGTCGCGCAGACTGCCACTTTACCAACTGCAAGCCCAACGCTGCCGTGTGCATCCTCCTGCCGCCAAGCAGGCGAGGGCCTGCCGTCCCGCGCCGACCAAGCCACCGCCTTTGGCCTCATGTCGCTGTGCTGGGGTGTGGGCAGCCTGGCGGGGCCGGTGATTGGCAGCCTGTCCTCACCCTGCGGCACATCTGCCGGGCAGGGCAGTGGCCTGCTGTGCGGCGAGCACGGCCTGCTGGCCGCCAGGTGCGCTGGGTGTGGCATGCTGCAGCAGGCTGTGCAGAGCTGCAGCCGGCCTAGCCTTGGAGGCACTATCAGCTCAGAGCCTAGACCAGCTGAGCGCACAAGCCTGCACCCCTGCTGTGAGCCTGCGCCAAGCCGCCCTGCGGCCCCTCGCCTGCCACGCCATCATCCTTGCAGACCCTATTTTCTGCCCTGCCTGGTGGCGGGGCTGCTGTCCGCCGTGGCAACAGTACTGACAATCACCCACCTGGACGAAACGCTGCCCAGCCGGCGCGCTCATGCTGGTGGCAGCGGCACCGGCAGCACCGCTCGGTACGCGCCGGTGCCAGCCTCTGAGCAAGCAGCAGCAGCAGCAGGAGCAGCAGCAGTGCAAGGGGGCGAGGTGGAGCTGCAGGCCAGCCTGAAGCACCGCAGGGGGGATGTGCAGGGCTTGGGTGGCCTGGCCGACGGCGGCACAAGTGGCAGCAGGCCAGGCAGCAAGCTGCGCGCTTTCAGGGGCGACAGCGCCCGTATGGCAGCGGTCGGCAGCGGCGGGATAGCGGGAGCACAGCGCAGCAAGCAGCCGGCGGTAGAGGAGGGTGGGGGCAGTTTCCCAAGCAGTCCAGCCAGCAGTGGCAGCGAGGATGATTTCGTGGTGTTCAGTGCGGTTGATCTGGAGGCAGCACCCGCTTCCCATCCGCCTGAAAGCCTGCTGCCGCAAGCGCCGTGGTACCGACAGCGAGCCTGCATCACCACCCTTGTGGGCTACGGTGAGACGCTCGGTTTGGCCACGTCCCCTGCTTGATTCGTACACATGCTGGCCCTTGCGTTTCAGTGTTTGCTGGCCAATGCACCCCACCTCAGCGACGGTCCTTGACCACCTGCTGCGCCTCCCTACTCCAGGCCTGAATGCGTTTCTGTTCAACCTTCCTGCTGCAGGCCTCATTGCTTTTTTATTTAATGTAATGGAGGAGGTGCTTCCCATCTTCGCCAGCGCCGCCGTGGTGCAGGGCGGCCTAGGCCTGACGCCAAGCCAGCTGGCGCCATCCCTCTCGTTTGGCGGTGTGGTGCTGATGGTGTACGCACTGAAGGGCTTTCCCCGGCTGATGAGGTGCGTGGCCACTTGGTGGTGAGGCTGCCTTTCTGGTAGCCTGCGCCAGGGGCGTGTCGGACGTACACATACCACTGAAAGTTGCTGCAACCAGCCTTTTCATGCAATTGATCCCTGCCCCATCCCTGTGTCCCTGCGCAGGCGCGTAGGCGTGGTGCGCGCTCTGCGCCTGGGCCTGTGGATGGCTGCCCCCATGGCTCTGAGCATTCCCGCCTGCTCGCTCTTTGGCGGCATGCCGGCGCTCACCCAGGCCTCGCTCTTCCTGGCCATGGGCTTCAAGGCAGTGGCGGGCACCAGCGCCTTCACCGCCTGCCTCATCCTGGTCAATGCCGCGGCGCCCAAGGACGCGCTGGGGTCGGTGAACGGCGTGGGGCAGACGCTGGCGAGCGGGGTCAGGGGCCTAGGTGAGCTGGTAATGGGGACGGGGGCGAGGAGGAGGTTGGTTGGGTGGTGGTGAGGTGGGTGGAACGCATGCTGTGCCGAACCTACCCTCCATCCATGGATGGATGTTTTTGCAAAACCGCTGTGCGTTTCACACTCTTCATCGCATCCATCCCATTGGCTCTTCGCTTGCAGGCCCCGCGCTCGGAGGCCTGATGTGGGGTTGGAGCCTCTCCCTCAGCCCCGCCTGGCTGCCCCACCAGTACGTGCCCTTTGGCCTGATGGGACTGCTGGCGCTGGCCACCGACTTTGTGTATCGCGGCCTGCAGATGCCAGAGGGCGAGGAAGTGCACAGCAGCGGCGGTGGTAGTGGGGATGGCAACGCCGCAGCCAGAGGCGCGCCGCATGGCCAGGAATGACGCTCACAACTTGCATGAAAACCCCAATCTTTTTTCAGCCCCTCATCAGCTTCCGTTCCTGTTGATATTCAGTCTCCAAATCAGTTGCAAATCAGTCAGGTGTGTTGAGGTGTAAAATAAGAGAGGCCGGCCAGCGGCAGACGCTGTCCCTGCCCCGCCCGCCGCACTACTGCTGCCTGCCTGCTTGCCCGTCTCCTTTGCGAACATTGATGCAAGCCCCACCTGATGCAAAGCAAGTGCAACACGCCGATAGCCACTGCCCAGGCCCTCTCGCGCTGCCCGTCTCTCCAGCCACGGTTTGGCTTCGCTGTGGAGAGGCGGTCAACTCGCAGCGGCAATACCAAGGATCACAGAAGAAGGGGTCCAGCCCGCCGCTCGATGGCAGCAGCACCAGAGGCCAACCCGGCGGCAGCGGCGGCGGCGATGACCGAGGTGCCGCCGGTCGATGACCAGTTAGTGGCCTGCGCCCTCAAGCGGCATCCCCGCATCATCCTGGGCACGGGTTCCAGCTCTCGGAGAGGTGAGGGACAGGCACCTGCTTGTCCGCGCAGTTCAAGGCGCGTGTGATTGTTTTCAGGGAATGTTGCTACGCCCGCCGCTCCCGACTTGCAGCTCACCGCCGCCATTCCATCCGCACCCACCCACAGCCATCATGGACGAGCTGTCGCAACGCTATGGCTTCACATATGAAATTGCCAAGGCCGACATTGATGAAAAGGCAATCCGGCACGAGGATGCGCAGCACCTGGTGCGGCACGGGCAGGGGAGCCACAGCCTGGGACTGGAGTGTTGCTGCATGTGGGAAGCCATGTGCCATGCAGTGCGAGGCGTTCCGCTCAGTTTGTGCTGCTGCCCAGCATTCTGTGTGTGTCAACCCTCCCTGCCGCTGCTTCTGGCAACCCCGCCTCATGCCGCTCCGGTCCTACCCCTGCCCTTTTCTGCCCGTCCCGTGTCCCTCAACAGGTGCTGCGCCTGGCACATGCCAAAGCGGACGCCATCCGTGCTAAGCTGCAGGCAGCGGCAGGCGAAGCTGGGCAGCCGCTGGACGGACTGCTGGTCACATGTGATCAGGTGCGCCGCAAGGGTGGCGCCTGAGCACGCAAGTTGGCAGGAGCAATTGGCCAGCACTGGATGGCTCTTCCCTTTCTGCACATGCTGCCGCCTTGCTGCCGTCTTGCCTCGCTGACTGGGGCGGCCTGCTCACTGCGTGACGGCAGGTGGTGCTGCACGAGGGCCAGATCCTGGAGAAGCCCGAGGATGAGGCGGAGGTGGGCGGGCCGTCCCTGATGTGGCTGCATGCCAGCCTTGATCCAGATGCGGTGGCCAGCACGCTGGCAGCAGAAGCAGTTACCTCCTGGGCCATCGGCCGCAGCATTAGGCCATCCGTATGCCCTCGGGCTGCCTGCCTGTGCAGGCGCGGCGGTACATTGCGGGGTACGGGCGCGCACCCGCTTCCACCGTGGGCTCGGTGGTGCTCACAGACCTGGCTAGCGGGGCCAGCTGGGAGGGCGTGGACGTGGCCACGGTGAGCGGACCATGGCGGCGTTGCGCGCCACATCTGGTTGTGCTGCATCTCTTGCTGCTGCTGCTGCGCCGGAGTCGGTTTCGTTGCTATGCTACTTTTGGGCATCCCACTCTGGCCATGCTGCGCCTCCGAGCTGCTGCTGCGGCGCAGTCTACCTGCTGCTACCTCACTCCATACATGCTCATTCTCGACTGTAACTTTGACCTCCTCGTCCCCACCCCTCCTTCCCTCATCTCGTGCAGATCCACTTTGCGCCCATCCCCGGCGACAGCGTGGACCGCCTGATTGCCGAGGGCGAGGTGTTTTGGTGCGCTGGAGGCCTCATGGTGGTGAGCCGAGCGTGCTGTCGCTCATTGTTGGTTGTGCAATGCACTCTGGATGTTTTGCAGCTGGCGTGCTGCCAAGCTGGGATGCATGTGGTGCATTCCCCGTCCCAACCTTGCCGCTCGCGGCAGCCAAGCGCAGCCCCCTGGAGTGCTGCCATGCATCTTGAGCACCATGCACCTGCCCTTGCGCCTCCCCTTCTGCTCACTCCTCCCAGGAGCACGAGCTGGTACAGCCACACGTCATTCGCATGGACGGCAGCTTGGACTCGGTGATGGGACTGGACAAGCAGCTGCTGCTGCGCCTGCTGTGTGCGGCGGGAGCAGCGGAGGACGCCGCGGCGTCGCAACGGCCAGGCAGCAGGTCTTGATGCCTTGTAGCTGATTACTCGTATGTAAGCTTGAAAATGCAGATGCAGTTGTTGGCCCTGGCTGCAGGGGATCAGGCTGAGCGAGCGAATGTCGCAAGGGCGCCATGCATTTGCTGTCCGCTTGCCGCTGTCCGCTTGTGTCGCCAGGGTGGCGCCTCAAAGTATAAGGAGGCGGTCATCTCCCTGAATTGCACGTTATTCAGCTACGGCCATCAGGCCGCGTGCTCCCAAGCTCTCGGTGGGGGCGAGGGCAAGTGGCCCTTGCAGAATGCTGGCTCGCACGGCCCGCAAACGCGTTGGATCCGCGCACCAGTTACTGCTGCTTGTTATCGTCGCAGTCGCAGCCGCTCCGGCAGCCCGTGCCCTCCGCCCGGCCGCCGCCGCTGCCGCCACACCACTGCACACTGCCAGCGGCCCAGACGACACGCCCCAGCAGCCGCCCCTGCTGCCAGAGAGCTACACGGCAAGCATGCTGTTGTGGAGTGTGCCGGTGTGCTCTGTCTGCTCTGTCCTGCATTTCCATCGCCTCATTCGACGTTGCTGCGCCGCCCCACCACCCCCCCAAGTGCTGTAGGTGAATTATACACTCACTCTGCCCTACACCGCTTCGTATCAGCCGCATGCGCTCAGCTACGCAGTCTTCTTTGCACGCGACGATCATAGTGGTAGCCTCAGGCTGGACGTTGGCCACTCTGCCAATGTGCTGATCAGCCACAAGGCAGGCAGGGCGGGGCATTCACTGTGCTTTATCGGGCGGTTGGCGGTTTGCACAGTGGTTCGAGGTGCACACAAGTTACCAGCCTGTCGAACCACAAACAGACAATGCAGATGCAACTGCCCTGCAGTTGGCTTAGAAGGCAGCCCTCATTGGCCTGCCTTGCTCCCAGCCCTGCAGGGTCACGGCGCATTGGAGCTGGTGCCTCGCATTGATCGCCAGGTGGGCGGGGCCTGGCTGTGATAACTCACAGCATGTGCTGTTACAGTACACGTCGCGTGGGGCTCTGCTGCACAACTTTGAGCGGGTGCTCCCTCTTGCTGCACCATATCTAATGCAGGTCTGCCTGCGCTTCAAGCACGCCGGTGATTCCAGCATTGAAGCCACAGCCCTGCCGGACGTGCGGGGCTGGGAGTACGGCGGCAAGGAGCGCCTCAATGGCGAGCAAGTGCAGTTGTGGCAGTATGAGGCGAGGTACGTGGCTTGGGTGGGGCGGCCCGGAGCAGGGCCAGTGACGAAAAGGGCAGCAGCCGGGTGCCCAAGCTGCTGCCCAAGCGCATGCATGCAGGGAGTTGAGACAACCCATACCCGCTCTGTGCATGGTCCCAAACAGGCACGAGGCCAAGCGGGTTGTCTACCGCTTCTACGCAACGACCGAGGGCGTGCCACGGCGGCTGGACATGCGCGGCCAGAACTCGCTGTCTGAGGCACACTTGGATCACTGGGTGAACAGTTTTGTGTTTGGAGACAGCACCAAGGCAACTTGGCAACTGGGCAGAGTGCACTTGTGCAGCAGCTGCGAACTGCGGCCTGCCTGCCTGCCTGCTTGCTGTTATGCTCGGCGGAAGTGTGTCAGATGCATCAACCTGCACTCTCAACCTGCCCGCACCATGGCAGGTCGTTGACTACACACACTTTGTTCCCGGCCGCCCCGCCGCCTCGCTATTCCACACACCTGAGCTGTGCAAGTCTGTGGCGCCGCAGACACTGCCGACCGGGCGGCGCACAGCGCGGCAGACCCGCCTGCTGTCTCTTGTGCCAACAGTGCGGTACCGTGGAGACACGGAGGTGAGGGCTTCGCCGGGCCAGAAAAAGCAAGATCTGCGACTTAATAGACGTAATAGTGGGGTTAATGCAAGGCGGGCTGCAGTTGCTCTGCAAGGACCGCAGGCCTGGGAGGCCAGTCTCTTTGTTGATCTCGCCTGCATGGTAGCGAACTGTGGTGCATGCCGAGCCTCTGCTCCCTACTTCTGTCGGTCCATCCCTTGCAGTACGATGCTTTCCTTTCCAGTTCACACGGCATTGGACGCAGCCATGCGTCCTTGGCAGACTACGAGCACCGGGCGGCGCTTCTCCGAGCCAACCTGCGCATGATTGAGGCGCACAACGCCGCCAACCGCTCCTTCACCATGGCAATGAACAGGTGGGAGGAGGGGTGAGGGAACCGCATGGTGCGGTCAAGAGCTAGGTTGGCAGCAGCACACCAATTGGATTGTGCCCCTTCAATTTATCCCTGCCCGTCTCTCCTTTCTGTGTGCAGGTTTGGCGACTGGACACGGGACGAGTTTGTGGCGCTCATGCTGCCCAAGCGTGACCGCATGCTGCAGCGAGCAGCGCAGCGCGCCCAGCAGGAGGGCAAGGCGCCAGTCGGGGAAGGGCAGCAAGGCAGGCAGGGCCAAGTCGTGCAGGCTGCAATGCAGGCAGGTGTAAGCTCGGGAGAAGACGAGCCACTGCAAAAGCATCAGCTGCCATACGAGCCAGTGACTCCTCTGGACCGGCTGCCTGAGAGCGTGTCATGGCGGGGAGCGTTCCCCGTGCAGGACCAGGCCAACTGCGGCTCCTGGTAAGCACACATGACGCCGGTGCTGTTGCTGGGTGTGGGGTTGGCTGCAGCACTTTCATACCAAGGACTTTTCCGCGTGCATGTTGCTGCCCCATGGCCATGTGGAGGGGCGAGGCTGCCTGCATTCCCATCTATGTGCTAGTTTATCGATCCACCAAACTCCCCTGCCCTCCCTGCTCACAGCTGGACCTTTGCGTCTGCTGGTGCAATGGAGGCTGCCTGGTGGCGCGCCACAGGCCAGCGCACCCCCTTCAGCCAGCAGCAAATCCTGGACTGCAGCTGGGGCACCACAGACAACGAGGCCTCGAACATGGGTGAGCAGCAAGGCAGGCTAGGGTTGGATGAGCGCCAGGCAGAGGACGTGCAGAGCTTGCGGTGCGAGTGCGGTAGCACAGGATCGGGCCAGCGATGGTGCGCTCGCTACGCCCCGCCCTTCCATGCTCCACAGCCTGTGATGGCGGGGACCCGTGGGCAGCCATCGCACATGTTGTGGACTCTGGTGGCATCGCAACACTGGCCGACTACCAGTATGAAGGCCTGGACAACTACTGCCGCGCTAACCGGACGCGCCAAGTGGGCAGGTTCAAGGTGAGCTGGCCAGGGCGTGAGGCAACAGGCAATTCCTGCCAGTGTTATGAGTCTGGCTTATCCAGCAAAGGTGATGCAGTCTGCATCCACATGCTGGAACCGCCACTGCACATATCATGTCCAGCGTCACGCTACGGTAGCGCCCATTGTGTTCCATCAACCTGCAGGGCTGGGCGCGCCCGCCCCGCTACAACAACGCCGCACTGATGGAGGCTGTGTACTCGCGCGGCCCGCTGGCCATCAGCTTTGACGCCTCCCGCCCCTCCTTTGCCTTCTACTCATCCGGCGTGTACGTGGACACCGAGGTGGGGCGCAAATAGGGGTTCAGAAGATGATGAGGCGGTGGACATGTAGTTTGGAGGGTGCGGTGCCAGAAATTGGACCCGACTGCGCCTGAATGTGTGACCTTGCCCACCTGCAAGCCACCCATGCGTGCACCCACCCTGCCCCACCCCGCCCTCCTGTCTGGCAGTGCCTGTACAAGCCGGAGGACCTGGACCACAGCATGGTGCTGGTGGGCTACGGCTCCAGCGAGGCGGGGGACTACTGGTGGGTGGCGGCTGGACTGAAGGGTTTTGTTTTCAGATAGCTACCCAAAGGAGGATGTGTGGACACCCCTTTCCGCACTGCAGGTCCCCGGCCCCCAATAATAATCAGCGCCAATGCATCGCTTACCCCTGTGTCTCATGCCCCTCTCTCCCACCAACCCACCTGCAGGGAAGTGAAGAACAGCTGGAGCACGCACTGGGGCGATGGCGGCCACTTCAAGGTGCTGCGGGATGGGCACGCCTGCGGCGTGGCCAGCGATGCCGCCTATGCTGTGGTGGCAGACAGCGTGCTCTGACCGGTAGGCACTCCTGAGCTAGGCAAGCTGCGGGTGGAGCATTGTGGGCCACCAGCAAAATCAGCTTCAGACTGCCGCTTGCGAACAGTGAGTCGAGAGTTGCTCGTTTTGTGATACCAACCTCTGCACTTCTGTTGGCACCCGCCGATTGGTCTCGCTTATTATTCTTGCAAGTCCATCCATGCCCTTGCGCAACTCGCATCGTCATTGCATGTCATGTCTTACAGCTGACGGCAGGACAGCATCCAACACCACCGGCAGCATTTCGCAAGGGGAGGCAAGTCAAATCAGGAGGCGGGCGGGTTCATTCAGGTTCGCGGTGTGTTGCTGTTGCTGCTGCTATTGCTGTTGCTGCAGGCGCATTTTTTGTCAAACCGTCGAAAGTGCTGCCTGGCCGGGGCTGTGCTCTTGCCCCCAAGAAGGCCTCATCCGCTGGGAGGCTGCATGCCGGGAGCCTCCCCACACGTGACGGCCGACGCAATGAGGCAGATGTTGCGCCACAGCTTCAGCACATCCTGCGGAGCCAGAGGGAGGAGGATGGGGCCTGGAGGTTTTCAGGGCGAACGCTGAGGCAGCTAGCCGGCATGCAGCCCTTCATTTTGCCAATGGCAGGATCGGCGGTGCAATGCTGCATGTGCTGTACAACCGGTCACCTGCAAACAAGAGCTGACCACCATGCACACTGCCGCACACTGCCGGGCACTCTGCTGTGCGGCACCCTCTGCGCTGCCCACGCACCATCACTGCAGGTGACACAGCTGGTGGCGGCACACACGCGTCCCAGCAGTTGGGTTGCAGCGTCGCGGAAGTCAGGCGGCAGCAGGCCTGCACCGCGTCCTGCGCCAGGGACGCCAGCTGGTCCAAGGAGCCCAACCTGCGATTGTAGCAGCATACAGGAGGCGCCTCAGCCTGATGCTCTTTGTGTGAGCTGCGTGGCGGCATCGCAGCTTTAACCTCAATGAACACTGCGCGACTGCCCTGACTGGCAAGCACCCATCAGCCAGCCGCACATGCACTCCATCAGACTAAAGGGTGCTGCCCCTCACTTGCAGAAGGTGGTCATTGTGTTGATGAGGAGGGACGGGTCGGTGCAGTTGGCCCCGGTGCCGCTGCCGGCTGGCGCGGTGGAATTGCCGGCGGTGGCATTGGCAGTCAAATTGGCGCCTGGCAGGTCCCCTCGGATGCCCTGCAGTGCGGGTAGATGGTATTCAGCAAGCGTACATAGCTGCATGCAATCACAACAAATCACCTCGCCGCAGCCAGTCTCGCCTGCAATGCATCGACCAGTGCAGGGTTGGCAGGCGACTGCGCCAGGCCACGCCGCGGCAGTGGGCCACGCAACCGTCGGCTGCTGCTGCTGCTAGTGGTCGTGCTAACGCTGCTTGTTTGTGTCACGCCTTGAGCTGTGAGGGCGGGGGTGCAGGGGCGGGAGGTGAGCAGGCGTCGGCGGGCGCTGCTCCCGCAGCGGCGGAAGCCGGCCCAGAGCTGTGCTCAGCGCCTGTCTGCTGCAGCCCCTTGTCCATCCTCACCATGTGCTGCTGCGCTGGCGACCAGGAGGAGAGCCAGCAGGGCGGCCCAGTGCGAGCACCGCATGCTTGGGCCCTCCCGGCAGGCTGATTGCTGCTGCATGCAGTAAGAGTCTGCCAATCAATCGGTGAATTGAGGAGAGGCGGTTTATTGCCCTCTTGCATTTCGCGGACAATGCGCAGCAGGGGACAGAAGCAAATAATCATTTGACCGCCACATCGTGCTTGCAGAGAGGGCTTTGACACATTACAATTGACGGCGGTATAGCTCGGGCTTCGGAGCAGCAGCAAGCCATGGCCGCGCAACAAAGCGTAAGCCAGAGCGCTCAGGAGGCATTTCATGATGATGTGCAACCTCGTGCGAAATGCCTGGATTTCGCCGATCGCCCGCAGGCTTGCTGCTTGCTTGCCGCCGCCGCCGCTGCCGCCCCAGCTTACCGACCCGCCGCCACTCCTCCGTGCTTGCGTCACGCAGGCCAGCGCGCTGCCATTCCGCAGCACGACCTTCACAGCTGAAGTAGATGGGCGGCCCACCGAGTTTGCGCTGACTGGCTATTCGGACCGGGTGCTGGTGGTGGCGTCACAGCTGGGCAGCCTAGGCTCCATCCTAGCGGCAGAGAAGGAAACAGTGCTGGGCGGCGGCAGCACATACCGCGTAGACACGCTGCTGGGTGAGGCCTTGAGGGCCTGAGCAGTGCTTCTGGGGTGGACGTGTGCATTCCTGCCTTCAGCTGTTGTCTCTAGCTTACCGGCTGGCATCATGGCACGCCCATGCCCGTCTCCCTCTTCTAATCCTGAACAACCCTCCCTCTCACCTCCCCCCACAACCAAGCACAGGGCGGCGAGACGAGCCGCTGGCAGAGCTGTGTGCCCGACAGCTGGCAGAGCGACTGTGTGAAGCTGGCTGCGAGCGCCCGCTGCTGCTGTGCTTGGCGCTGGAGCGGGCGGCGCTCACAAAGGCGGCGGTGCAGCAGGTGGTGCAGCAGGTGCTGGCGCATCCGGTGTGGTGACGCTGGTTGCTGCACATCCACTCTGCTGGCGCCGTTGTAGTCGCCAACCTGTTGCTCTACGTGCCCACCTGTGATCCATCATATTACTGATTACATAAACAGGGTCATGTCTGCACGTCAACGCAAAGGGGCTGCAGGCTTCAGGGGGAGAATCAGTGGCATCATAGGCAGGTGGAGTCGTTCCGTTGGTTTGCGAGGCGTCAGGTAACAGAAAATGTGTGTGCTGTGCAAGAGAGAGATCAGGACATGGGCAGGGTGTCAAAGTTGGGTCGGCAGCAAAGGAGGTGCGGGGTGAAGGAAGGGGAATATGCCAAGAGTTGTTGCAAAATTGGCGGGCTGGTCAGTGGGTGATTTTGGGTGGTCGCCCAGCAGTTCACACGATGGGGACATAGGGTTGGTTTGGTTGCTGGTGCTGGCTGGGTTGGGGTGCAGGCGGGGTGGAAGGGCCTGGGTTTAAGAGGAAGGTGGGGGCCGGGCGGTGCCTGCGGCACACAGACTGGATAGTTCAAATACATGCTGGCGGCAAGCCAGTCGTAGGGCAAGAAGGGAACAGCGACATCAAAACAAGCATGCACAGTCTGGCAACGTCCGTGGCATGCCAAGCATTGAAAGTCGGGGTGGGCAGGGCAGCAGATGCCTGTGCCCCACACAGATAGGGATAGCCAGTGTGCAGAGGGATGAGAGGTGGCAGACCGCAGGCACAAGCAAGCGGTGAGCATGAGCAGCTGTGCAAAGTGACGGTGCGGTAGGAGGCAAGGGTGCAGAGACAGATCTTAACACTTGCATGAAAGCAGAGAAGGGGCGGTGCAACAAACGCCAGTTGGGCCAGCAGGCCGCCGAGGCTTGATCAAACAAGCGAAATAAAGAGTTAGGTGGCGCAGGCATGGCGATCAGGCGTGGGGACAATTGGTTTGATTCCTTGATGGGCACTGGGGATGGTGGTGCTGTGTCCGCACAGGACAAAGGTGCTGTGGGCGCCTGCGGTCCAGCGGCAGCCGCGGCGGCTGGACCGCAGGCTGCCGGCAGCGGTGGTGGCGGGCGTGCCGGTAGTGGCTGCAGGAAGGCTCTGCACTGGCTCACACGCGAGGACAGCATTGAGGACAGCCGCTTGTCTCAGCCTCACTCCTCCATAAACAGCTCGTCCTCCTGGCAGTCCTCGGCTGCGGCGCCTGCGCGGCGGTGTGCGCTGCGCGGCCGCTCAGCCGCCGCCACCTCGGCCTTGCCACGCTCCTTGAGGCGGGCGGCCACTGACTGGATGCCCTCCTGCATCTGTGGCAGGGGCGGAGGTGCGCATTGCGGTGGTGACGCAGGCAGGCAGGGCTAAAGCGAGGCTGAGATCAGTGCGAGAGCACACACACACAGCAAGCGAAGGCAACTCAGAACACACAAGTGTGCGCCTCCCTCCTCGCACTGTTTAACAGGATTTTGCATCTATCTGGCCAGTGCATGCAGCTTTCACATGAAGCAGGCCCCCAGCCAGCTCACCAGCGCCTGTACGTTGTAGCAGTTCAGCGGGAAGTTGGTCCGAGCACCGGTGCCCTGCGGATCATGATTGGCAATAGGGAGGCGACACAGGTTGAGTGTGAACACGGTGTCTAACAGAAGCAGCCAGCTAAGTGCAGGCCATGCGCTGCACGCTGTGCAAAGTGGGGCCAACGCCTAGGCCAGGACAGCGCCCAGCCTCTCACCAGCAGTGCGATGGCGCCTTGGTCGTACGCCTTGGCGGCCGACTCCTCGCTGCCGTGCATGCCCAGGTAGTGGCGCTTTCGCTTGTAGGTCACCTGGGAGGCAGGGCCAGGGAGTGTGGATGCAGAGCGGCAGTCAGCACAAGGAGACGGAGAAGGCGAGCAGCAGTACCTGAGCAAAGGCTGGATAAGCCCATCTTGACATGACATGAGCATTCTGTGGGTCGTGAGCAGGCTCACCTGTGCGCGGCAGCAGTGTGCTGCGGACGCAGGTCAGGCTGCTTGTCTGCAACCAAACCCCAGCTCACCTGGGCCTGCCAGCGCCGGTTGCTGCCGCACAGGCACACTCCCTGGTACCTGCAGGGTGGGCAATATTGGGAAGGGTTGGTTGGCAGGTGGCATCGGAAGCACTCAGACTTGCGCATCCAAGCACGAGGGAGTTGTCCTATCTGCCTGCCGGCACATATCGCTTGCGCAGCCGCAGCTCACTTGGACGACTTGACGAGCGGCACCGGGTGCAGCGCCACAGCTGCCGCAGCGCCCGCCGCAGCCGCTGCGTCTTCGATCGTCGCGCCCGCATCCACTGCCTCCAGCGCCGCGGCGGCGGCCAGCGTGCCTGGGTCCACATTTGGGTCCAGCGCTCCAGCAAAGGCGTGCGCCGCGGCAGCCGCCGCTGCGTTGTTGTTGGCGGCGCCCAGCAGGGTGGCGTAGGCCAGCATGGATGGGCCGCTGGGCGCCGAGGCGTCCCCGCCCTCTGAGCCGAAGCTGGCCAGGCGCGGCCGCTTCTGCGCCGGCTGCTGCGTGGCGGGCTGGCTGGGCTGGCTGTCGGCCGGCTCCTCCTTCAGCCGCTGCTTGGCGGCCTCTGGGGGCAGGGAGAGGGAACGCGGCAGGGAAGCAAGTGAAGGTCGGGAGTGCATGGCGCCTGGCAAGCCTGCGCATGGCTGCCCTCAGCAGCTTCTTGCCGCAGCTTTCAATACTCCAGCCCACTGCCACCAGCTGCCTCCTCATACTTCACTGCCAGGCACATCATTCAAAGAGAGGCGCAATATGAGCTTGGAGCGCCAGGCCCAGCCCATGCCACCCACCACACACTCACCGCGCACGCACTCCAGCACATCCGTGAGCGAGCCACTCAGGATGGGCGCGTCGCTGTCGGGCGCATCATCCGGCAGGTTCAGCGGCAGCTGCTGGCTCATCAGGCGGCGCTTGGTGGGGCGGCGCTCGCAGTCTGCCTCCCTCTCGCTCTCTGTCTCCTCATCCTCCTCGCTGGACACCTGCCGGCCGCGCCGGCCGGCCTGGCTGCCACTGCGCCGGCGGCGCGAGCGGGGCGCGCTGCCGCGTGCGCGCCGCTCCGCCTGCTCGCGCGCCAGCTGGCAGTTGCGCCAGCAGGCCAGCATGTCGTAGGCGCGGGCGGCGTCATCCTCAGAGCGGTAGAAGCCCAGCCTGCGGGGGAGTAAGTGTAGAAGGAAGGCAGAATTGAGGCGGTGGGAAGTGCATTGCCCACACTGGCACCTGAGTGCTGGGCTGCAGAGACAGGGCATCTGAAACCAGTCTGAAACATCAGCCTTTGTCTGCAGCGGTACGGCACCGCTCCCCTGCCCTCACCGCTCGCGTTTGCCATCAATGGAGATGGCGGCCTCCCACAGGCTGCGCCGCTTGCACCAGGACACGCCCCTGAGGAGAAGTGGGGAGGCGGGCAGCGCAGAGTGGGCATTGTGAACAGCAGATGTGGAAGCTGGAGGGTTCAGAGAGCGCGGGGCTGGTGGCACTGACCTTGTCCTTGCTCTGACAAGGTTCGCCAGGTGGCTCACAAACAGGCACGCGAACTGGCGCACCTGAACTGAGACGTCTTCATCAGGTGGGGCGGCTGGTGGCCAGTGGATGCACCGCCAGCCAGGGCATGCAGGAGCGCACCAGCACCAGCGGCGGCAGCGGGGGCGGCCGGCTGGTGCAGCAGGCGGGCCAGGCCGCGTGGCTGGCGTGCGGGGTCAGCAACCTGCTGCTGCTGCGCCTGGTGCGCCTGCCGGCGGGCGCCGTTGGAGTCGGAGGGTCCGATGCTGGCTTGTGGGTCACCACTGCCCACAAACAGGCCGGACCAGGTGCGGTTGAAGCCGCCTGCTGCGGCAGCGGCAGCCGCAGGCGTGGCGCTGTATGGTTCCGCCTCGCTGCCAGCACCGCTGGCACCGTCTGCGCGCCCAGCCGGCGCCTCGGAGCGGCGTTTGCGGGAGCGCGTGCGCCGCCGAGGGTTGGGGCTGTCGCTGGGGCTGTCGGCTGCGCCGTCCACCTGCACAGTAGCAGGGCATGGCAGGGCATGGCACGAGTGCTTGGTGTGTACTTCCAACGCTAACAATCTGGGAAACAGAGCATCACTGCGCCACTGATTGGTGAACCACCTCTCGATCACAACACTGCATCCTTATGGCGCACCTGGCGCATCTGCACAGCTGGGGAGCGGCCTGCTGCCAAGCTGTCTGCTGGAGCGGCGGGCACCACTGCGGCCAGCCTGCAGCTGCGGCGTGCGCTGCCAGGTGGCTCTGCCGGCGGGCCTGCTGGCACCTCGGTAGTGGGGCCTCCAAAGCTGTCTGCCATGCCCTCGTCAGTATCTGATGCATCCCAGCCTGCTGCAGAGGGGTGTGCCGCCTCAGTGGCAGCCAGCACAGCAGCCGCCAGCTGCTCACGGCTGAGCCCAGCAGGCGGCTGGCGAGCGGCCGCCCGCCGGGGCGGCGGCGGCGGCATGAGCTCACGCTCGTGCTCGCCAGCTGCAGTGCTCTGGCGAGGGCCACCCTGCAGGCGGCCACACCCCAGCGCCTCGAGCGTCGCTGCCACGTCGGCAGCCGCGGCCTTGTGCTTTGCGGCCAACGCCAGCTGCTCCGCCACATCGCCAACCTCTGCTGCAGGGCCGCCCTCCACCATCAGGCTGAACGGCATCTCGCTCATGCAAGCTCCATCCAGGGCTGCCATGGCCTGGCTCAGCCCTCCGGCGGCGGTGAACCCGCTGGGTGCAGGGTGGGCTGCCTGCCGCCCCGCATGCTGCTGCCGCTGCTGCGGCAGCGGTGGCTGGTCGTGAGGCGGGAAGGAGCCGCCCAGGGAGAAGGCCGGGCCCTCGCTGGTCTCTGGGATGCTCTGCAAAGAGGTTTTCAATCAAGGTTGGTGGGCCAGAGAAGATGCAGGCGCTCAGGGTGGGCTGGGGAAAGCATTGAGCTTGGGCATGTGTGATGCAATGTGTGCTGCAGTGCCACCTGGGTGGCAGCATCCCTGGGTCCCCCTGTGCTCTGCCCAGCACTTACTTGCAGCAGGCCAGTGATGGAAGAGGGTGCCGGCCTGGCAGCAGGGCGGGGCGGGGCGGGCACAGCCGGGCGCGGGCGCGGCGCCGCAGCGGGAGCTGGCGGCGGCTGTGCCCGTCGGGCAGGCACTGCGTGCGTGGGTGGGCGTGCCGCTTCAAAGCCTGTGGCTGCTGCAGTTGCAGCTTGCCGCACTGTATCTGCATTGCAAGGCAGCATGTGGTGGGGTGGATGGCATGGAGCGAACAGCCCTGGCACAACCTCCCGTACTGACCTGTCCAACCAAGGAGGCGGGCCCCTGCTGCCACCCGCCTCCCGCCCTGCCCCTGCCCCTGCCCCTCACCGCGCGGCGGGCGCGCCAGAGTGCTGGGCGCAGCATGCAGCCAGCTGTCGCTTGGGCCAAACAAGTCGGACACCGGCACCGGCTCTTCATACTCCATGCCGCCTGGCGGGCAGGAGGGAGGGCGCAGGAGAAAGGGGAAGCCAGTCAGGCAAGCAAGGGCTTGTGAATGGCAGCACTGTGCATACAGTGGCAGTTAATCTGGAGCGGCCGGCTTGCAAGTGCGAAGCTCCCTAGCTGGCAGGAAATGCAAGCTCGAGGCTTGCTGCTTGCAAGTCGAGGACACAAGCTCGGCAGCTCACCCGGTAGCTGGTCGGCGGCCTGGTAAGTGCGCCGCCAAGTGCGCTGGCTGCCACCCAGGCCTTGCGGGCCCTGGAAGCCGGCCAGCGAGCGTACAGCAACTGCGGCTGCCGCTGCTGCCTCTTCCATGGCAGCCGTGGCGGCAGCCGCAACTGTCGAGGGGCTGTGCGGAAGGCGGGCGGCTGTGGCGCCTGCGGCCAGTCCTTCCTCGCTGCCATCGGTGCTGCCCTCACAATCGCTGCCCTGCCCCTCCCCCTCCATGCGCGCCGCATCTGCATCGCCCTCCTTGCTGCCACGGCCGCCCGCCTCTGCCACTGGCATGAAGGCCATCTGCGGCTGAGGCGCCAGCGGCTGCGGCGGGGGCGGGATGGGCAGGCCTAGCGCAGCGGCAGCCGCCGCCAGGGCGGCCACCTCCCGCAGATAGTCGTGTGGCATTGCTGCGGCAGCGTAGCCGGCGGGGCAGCCGAGGCAGCCGGGACGCCCACAGCCGCAGCCGCCCCATGTGCCGGGCGGCGGACCGCCGCAGGGAAGGAGGGGACCGTAAGGCATGCCAAACCCAAAGGCATCTGCCGGGGGTATGCCCCAGCCGTACGGCGCCGCGTGGAGCATGGGTGGCGGCCAGCCTGCAAGAGTGGGAGGAGGGGCAAGAGCACACTGTGTGGCCGCTGCGAGCCGATCACAAGTAGGGGCGCGCATGTCTCCTGTGCTGAGCTGACGGGGCCGCGGCTCGCCTGCCGCAAGCGGCGCCGCAGGGCCCCATCAGCTGCTCAGAAGCAGCAGGCAAAGGCACCAGTCACAGGGAATTGGCTGCAGGCATTGCAAGCTGAAGCGAATTTCGCCCTCGAGCCTAGTTGTGCCTCGCCGGCTGTCCAACGTCACCCACCTCCTCTGCCCCCGCTTGCGCTCCAGAGCGCTGCAGGGTGGGCGGGGAAGGGCAGGCAGCGGTTGGAAGGGCAGCAGGCATGGCCCTCAACTCGCCCTCCGTCAAGCGGCGAACTGCGCGAGCCGCGCCCGCGGCGCGCCGCTGCTACAGGCTCATCAGATTCATGGGCTGCTTAGCCGGGCGGGTGCAAGCCCGGCGCGCGCACCTGCAGCGACGTCCATCGAGAAGTGCTCAACAACGAGCAGAGCCCTTCCTGGGCATGCGCTTCAGTGAATGCTAGCGAACGGAGCACGAGATATCGCTAGTCGGCCGACAGAGAGGCCTTCCAGGCCTGTGACCCCCCGCGCTGCGCCTGCCGCCAATCCGCTGCATCGGCACGAGGATCGAGGCGGCGGCCTCTTCCTCCAGCCCTCTTCTGCTTCCCTTGCTGAGCATAGCGCTTGCTTTTGGGTCGATCATACTAGCCATTTCCGACAAACTGTGGCCACGTGCAATTGCCGCCGGCTGCAGCGGCGCAGTGCGCCGACCCTGTACCCCCTGGCATCCTCTGTTGCCCGCCACTGGTTGCCGTCACCCACAATAGCTTTCAGAAGAGTTGAGTTCCTGGCAGAAAAGCAGGCTGGTATCGTAAAGTGGCTTGATTGGAACAACATCCTAGGGAGCAACTGCGCACCGCACGGCCTGAGGAGAGACTGCACACGAAGGGGACAAACAAATGTAGGGGGTTGGGCAGTGCGGTTGTGTATGAGACAAGTAGATTGAGACAGGGTAAGGGGGAGGCAAGGAAGGAGAACAAGCAAGAGTGGAGTGGGAACAGCATGCAACGAGAAAGCGCAGGAGAAAGAAGCAGATCGACTGGACGGACTGCAGGCAACGGCGGCCTGAGCAGCCTCCAGCATGCGCAGGCAGCGTCATGCTACGCCTGCGTGACGGCCACACCTTGCGCCTCGCCCGCCGCCGCCGCTTGGTCCGCTGCCGGCTCGGCCTGCTCGGCCGCCTCCGCCTCTGCCTCTGCCTCTGCTTCGGCCGCCAGCGCATCTAGCTCATCCGCCTCCAGGCTGGGCTCCTGGGGCAGCGCTGTGTTCACAAACAGGCGGCCATCATGCAGCGCGCACAGGTGGCCCTCAAATGCCACAGGCGCCCACCTGCACGCCAGGCAAGGGGCCGGGTAGGGAAGGGGCGCATTTGGGGGTGAGCAGGGCAGAGGGGATGCGCAGCGCGGGAGCACAGGTCCGCTGCCTTAAAGCACCGGGCACAGATACTGTGTGTTTGCAAGACAGCAGCCTCAGTTTGGCGAATCGCCAGCAGACCAAGCCATCCCCACAGCATGCCCACGCCCGACCCTACGCACCCCCCCTTTTCCTTCCCACAGCACAGCGCAGCCCAGGCACTGCGTGCACTCACCCCGCGCGCGTCCAGGTGCCCTCGTGCGCGTTGTACTGCCAGATGCCGCGCTGCTTGGCCAGCAGGCCGGCACGCTCCACGCCGCCCACCGCCAGCAGCGTGTGGGGCGTGGCCGCCACCGCGCACTGGAAGTCGTCGCCCACCGGCTTGGGCAGGGGGCTGCAGGCGGAGGAGGGGTGTGGGCAGAAGGAACAGGGTGTGGGCACACATGACGGGTCTGGCCGCAGCGGCAGGCAGGGCTGCTGCCTTGCAGGGGCAGCGAGCGGGCCATGCAGGAGGGAAGCACAGCCAGGAATGGGGACCAGAAGAGCTCTTTGAGCGGCGGGCACCTAGCGGAGGCACACACAAACCCATCCACAACTGCCACAGCCCCTGCCTCACCCCCGCATGTGCCAGCCGCCACTGCTTGTGTAGGACCAGAGCTGCACCGGCCCCCTGCGGCGGGGCCCCGCCTCCAAGCCGCCGCCGTCGGCGTGGCACGCCGGGTTGCTGCTGCCGTCGATGCCGCTCTCGCTGCTGCTGGTGGGGCTGTGCCACACATAGATGGCCGGCTCGCCGTCCTGCTCTGTGCTGAGCGACACGGCCCGCAGGCCAATGCCGCGCAGCTCCTCAGGCAGCGGCCGCTCCTGCTGCCACTCGGGCGCGCTGCTGCCGTCTGCACCGAAAGGCCGGGTGGGCGGGCGTAGGGCAGCGCAGGTCAAGAATGATGGATGCACCATTGAAGATAAAGCACAGCGGCCAGAGAGGCTGGCATTTGGGGTTGAAGGAGGTGGGCCGCAGCACAGCACACCACCTCAAACTCTGGCAGCTCAGCCCGTTGATGCTGAGCACGAACCTGCATTCAAGCCGATGCTCCAGTGATCCATGGCTGGCACCGCGACGCGAGTGGCTCGGTCAGGCGTGGCCCAGCCGCCAAAGTAGTGCAGGCGTGCCCCCGCCACCACGGCGGTGCCGCCAAACCGCCCCGCCGGCAGCTGCGGCAGCGCCCTGACCTTGCCGCGCCCCACGTTGAGGGAGTAGACGCCAGCAGATGCCAGCGGGCACCCGCCGTCCAGCAGTGGGCGCAGGCTGCCAAAGGTGCTGCCGCCGCCTCCGCCGCCTGTGTTGCCACCGGTGCGCGGCGCGGCGTTGCCGCCGCCGCCGCTGCTGCCAGCGTGCACGCCGCTGCTACCGCCGCCGGGCGGGCGGGGCGGCCGCCCCTCGGCCTCCGCCATGGACATGATGCCGCCCACCTGTGAAGCAGAGCAGAGCAGCAGGCAGGAACAAGTCAACGACGGCGCAAGCCGACTAGCTAGCTGGGCAGGCAGGTTCTTGGCACTGTTCTGCCCAGTGTTGTGATGCACCAAGGAAGGGGCAGGGCCGCACCAGGAAAATCGAGCTCTCCTTCTTCTTCATCTTGTTCAGCAGCGAGGCCACCGCCCAGCGCGACACCGGCAGCTCCGGCGGGAACTGCGGCGGAGGAGGCAGCGCAATCACGGTCAGTACCCTGTTGTTGACCAACAGCCCGATGGTGTCAGGAATAGTCAACTTCAGCCAAACCCAACCAGCCTGCCCCCTCCATGGCAAGCTGGTCAGTTGGCCTGGTTGGCGGCCCCGCAGCTGTGCTGGGCCGGCCTTCAGCAACCAGCCTGCCTGCCCTGCCTCGCTCACCCGCGTGAGCGCGTGCTGCTGCACCCAGGCGTGCTGCTCAAAGTCGTACACACGCAGGGAGGCGGGCTGCAGGCGCCGTGCACGCACGAGGCGGTTGATGGGGCTGCTGTCAATCGCCTCGTCCTGCTGCTGCTGCTCCAGCGCCGCGGGCGTGGCACCGCCTGCATGGCAAGCAGAAGCGGTGGCCGGTGAATGTGTGCAAGTGGCCGCACAGGTCACAAGAGGGTGGGCGGCCGCTGAACGTGCCTCGCAAGGCCAGCTCAGCTGCACTGAGCACATGCCTGCCGCTTACCACCATGCCGTGAACGCAGCGCGGCGCCCTGCCACCCGCTGCGCCACCAGAGCCCAGCCCACCCATCGCACCTATGAGCCACCACTCCTGGTGCAGCTGCACGCCCTGCGCCCCCGGGTCTCGGTAGCCGTTGTATGTGGCCAGCAGCTCGTCGCCGCTGGGCCCCTGGCGCAGGCTGCGCCGCCCGCCGGCCAGCCAGGAGCGCAGGCCCGACAGCGCCCCCGGCTCCTCGTCGGGGTCCTGGTCTGCCTTCATGGCCAGGTGCAGGCGGTAGCTGGTGGTGCCCGTCAGGAACGCAACCAGCAGCGCGCCGAGCAGCACGCGGGAGAGCTGGGCGCGGCGACGGCGGCGCGCCGCAGCAGCCTGCCGCGCGGCGGGGCCCATCAGGTGCGATCTGCAGGGCAGTGCGCGGGGTGGGTGGCGGGGCTCGGGCAGGCGAAGGGCCGCAGTCTGCAGTTGAACATGACGCGCCGTGGGCGCGCCAGCACGCCAGCGGCCCGCCCAATTGGGCTTCCAGGCGTCTTGCAAGTGCGGTGGTGGGCCTTGCAAGTGCGCTGCGGCGGCCAATCTGTGACATTTGGCGCACCTGACTGCTGGCCTCGACTGCGCCTCCAGCTGCTCCTTTATCTGCTGCAGCGCCGCCACCTCCGAGGTGGTGCGCAGCAGCACGCCGCTGCCCCGGCCGCTGTGCACCTCGCTGCTGCCCCAGGCCCCTGCCGTTCTAAGCAGCGCCATATTCCTTATTATTGCGTCATCACAAGTATGGAAATCGAGGGGAGTTGGTGGGCAGGGGGCGTGGGAGGGCCGCCTGCATCCCCCTCCCGCCACCGCCGGCCGCATGCGCGCCATGGCGCCATCTGCCCCTCGGGCAGCAAACGTGCCCGTGTTTTGCGAGGCAGCAAAACAGCAGTTGAGCCAGAAGAGCGGGCAGCATGGAGCAAGGGCAACGGATGCCCATTGCACTGTGTGCAGCAGCGGTTAAGTCAGTATTGCAAAATCTCATCTCCCGTGCATGCCGGATCTCTGACAGACTCTGTGTGCGGCATTCTGGTGTGTGCTGTGGGTGCTGCTGGCCCCATGCCTTGGTGAGAGCAGCGCATGTAGCATGTAACAAGGGCTTGCCAGCGGCCTGCCCACCGCCGGGCCAACAGGCCTGCCGCGCCAACCAACAACTGCTCCCACGCGGCATGAGCAGCACTTGTGCTTTGTGTGCCGCATGGTGCCCTCCTGGCATCCTTCCTGGACAGCGGCGGCAGGAGACGGGGGCCCGGCTGGTGCGTGACTTGATCCTGCCCACCTTGTGCTCATCATCGCTCATTACAAGGGCATTGAGCGACGCACGCCTCCCAGGGAGTGGCAAAGGAATTGGAAGAGCAGTGAGCGGAGGGCAGGGCCGGCCAGTGTGGCGCAGGCGCGCAGTGAGAGCTCAAGCAGGAAAAGAGGAGTCGGGAGCGCGGGGCTAAGGCACTGCGGGTGTCCGTGGGGGTGGGGGAGGTGGCGTGTCTGGATTGTGAGGCACGGGTGATGCAAATCCAATCGGCGAAACAAACAAGGGGGTTATTGCACTAGCAACGAGAGAAGGGGCATCGAAGGCTACCACACGCAATTCAATGCAGACTATCGGCAGGTATGGGGGCGGGGTTGGCTAGGGTACAAGAGGTACAGGCAGGGAAACCCGGCCAGGACAGCAGGCAAATAGATTAAATGCAGAGCACACTCTCAAGCACTAGAGGAGACGTGATGGGGGAGCGCACGGCAGGCCAGGGTGGGACGGCGTGAGGGCAAACGAGTGGGAAAAAATGGGCAGGGTTTGCAGAACCTCCTGTGGGCCGCTGCAGCCGCTGCAGGGGGGCCGCAGCACGCACGGGAGGTGGACAGCTCAGCCAGTGATGAACAGGGGCCGCACGGTGGAGTGGTTTGGGGTGGTCGGTTGGCGTGTAACCGCTCGTGTCATGTGATGAACAGGTGCGGGCTAGTGGCAGGGCCGGCAGTTTGGCCCTCCATCATGTGCTGCCGCAGCTTGACTGGCCGGGAGAGCCGCCCCAGGCGCTGTTCCAATTGCGCTGCAAGGGGGCGGGAGCAAGCAAGCGAGGTACAGGGTGAGTGATCTGAGCGCGCGGTGCGGGCATTGCCGCACGTGTCTCATGGAACCCCTCAGCCTAGGTCTGCACAAGTGCACACTGCTGCACATCGCTGGCACTGCACTGCACCGGCACAGATCAAGTGCAGCAGCACACCAGTGCTGCACCACCATGGCGGTGCACCCGCGCACCGCGAGGAAGGAGAAGGAGAAGCGGTGGCTGCCCAGGCTGCTGCTGCGCGCCTCCTGCCCAGCCTCCACCAGCTGGCCGCCAATCTCGCGGCACGCCGCCTCCACGCGCGCCCTGCGCAGGGTGGGCACATGGCAGAGCGGAGCACTTCAGGTGCCGATGGCAGTGCAAGTGGACAGGGGAGGCTGCAGGCCAGGCTAGCTGCGGACCTGGCCTGCAGACACTGGGCATGCACAAACCACCCATGCCCTGGCTGCGCTCCAGCTCCATTCCACAACACCCATCACTGCAACAGTTGTTGCAGGCAGCATGACGCAGAGGTCCCCATCGCGCGGCTCACTTGTCGGGCGGGCCGCCCTTGGCGTCCATGACGTAGAAGGTGTGGCCGCTGGACTTGGAGGTGGCGTACGTGCGCACCTTGGCGCGCGTCACGCTCAGGCCCGCCTGCGCACCACCGGGGCAGGGAGCCAGGTTGAGGAGGGTGCAGGAAAGCGGCCAGGGAAAGAGCCTGCTTGGCGCAGGGTGCCCTGGGGGTGTGCTGTCCTGCTGCGCCGCTGCCAAGCCTCCCTGCTTGCTGGCCAGGAGTGACTGGCCTGCAGGGTTGCCCCACCGCTGCCGGCGCACCTGGTGCAGCACGCGCGCCAGGGCGGCCAGGCAGCCAAAGCGGTCGAGCGAGTGGACGTGCACCTTGAGGCCCTTGGGGAAGCGGCGCTGCACGTGAGGGCGGCGGTGGGTGAGGGGGCGGATGGGGGTCGGCGGGCTGCGGGTCGTGCAAAGCTAGGCCGGCACATCAGGACCGGCAAACAGCGTGTAAGCCGGGGCTTCCCCACCTCCAGGTGCCTGCAAAAGCATGCGGCTATCTGGCCAGCAAAGCGGGACAGTCTTCAACCCCCGCTTGGTGGCACCACACTGCTTTGTGAGCCAGCCGCCAATTCACACTCAAGGGGCAGGCACAGGCCGGGGCCGCACCTGGATGGACGACTCCAGCATGGCGCGCAGCAGCTCCGCCTGTTCCCGGTCAAAGCGAGAGTCGCCAGTGCGTGGTCTGCAAGGCAGGAAGGGGCGCATGAGTGAACGGATGTGAGATGGTGCAGTGCTCTTTGCGGCCCTAACCGAACAGTACGCCATGATGGCACACCTTGGCGCCGCCCTGACCCACCAGACCAGACCAGCCCACCACTGCCCGCGCTCACCTGACGTAGTACTCCTGCTGCGCGGTGCCCTCCTGCGGGCTGCTGTCGATGGTGGCGTGGTAGATGTCGTAGGACAGGTCGGCCAGCGTGCAGACTGCAGGGGCGAGGGACAGGTGGCGGGCGGTCAGTGGACCCTGTGGAGAGCAGCCGGCTGCGTTCACACAGGCACACAAAATACAGGGCTGCTGCTGGAACCCACCGCCAGCCAGCCAGCAGCTCGCGGTGCTCACCCGTGTCGAACAGCAGCTTGGCGCGGTCGCGGCAGCGGATGGAGATGATCCAGTAGTCGGAGTCGTTGGAGTAGTCAATGTCGATCTGAGAGGGAAGAGATGCAGCAGGACAGCAGTGCCGGGGAGTGAGCTGCAGCCACCAACTGCCCTGGGAGTTCAGCAGGCTGTGCTCGGGTTGCTCTGCCGCTGGGCACCTTGCATTCTGACATCAAGGGCCAGTGTGATTGCCACATCCACAGGAGCGCGGGCACCACAAAACCAGACAGAAGGCAGTTTGTAGCCGCGCTGGTCCCCATGCCAGCTTCCAACCAAAACTGCCCAGCACACCTGTGGCCGGTCGTGCTTGGGGGAGCGGTAAACGACGCCAGGCGACATCTGCGGAGGGCAGCACGCGGGCAGAGATTCAGTGCATCCAGCAGCAGCCGAAAGACGCACCTCAGCTGCGGCATTGTGTGCCAGGCCCACCTGTTATGTATGCTCACCAGACACAGCTTCTGTGTTGTGCATGGCAGCCACTGGCCATGGACGCAACCAGAGCAACCGCCCCTCCCCCTGCTCACCTTGGGCAGCGAACCAAGCTGGGTGTGCATGCTCTGCGCGCTGTCGCTGGGCCCGCTGCCGTCGCTGCTGCCGGCCGACTCTCGGCTCATGGGACGCTCGTACGTGGCGCCCTCAGGCACATCCTGCCCGGCCTGTGCATCGGCCTGCTGCTGCTGCTGCTGCTGCTGGGCGTCCAGAGCGCCGCTGGGAGCCTCCGGCAGCTCCTCATCCACCGTCCGCAGCCGTGCGCCTTGAGACCACTGCCGGGCAGGCACAGAAGGGCGGGACAAGGCGCGAGGCAAGTTAGCAGCACGGCGGCACAGTGTGCTAAGCCACCGGGCCAGCGCCAACCCAGAACCCTAAGGTGCATGCATTGGCAGCAGTGGCTGGGCCATAGGTGGCACTTTAGCATGCATGACCAGCAGCACCAGCATGCAAGCGGCAGGGATGACATGCCTACCTGGTTCACCTCCTCCTGCAGCATCAGCTGGTGGAGTCGTCGGTCGTGGTGCACCTCTCCCCGCACCTACAGGCAGCAGGAGGGTCGGGGGTGGGCCAGGTGTGCAAGTGCGCCGCAGGAGCATGTAGCAGGTATGCACAGCAACCATGTTGCAAGCTGGCGCCGCACCGAGAAGGCGGCGGCAGCAAGGGTGACAGCCAGGCAGGCAGCGGCAGCTGGGTTGGCTGCAAGCATGGACAATGCTCCTGCTTCTCACCTTGCGGATGTTGATGATCACACCGCCGCCGCCATGAGTGCTGCCGCCTGGCACGCCGGCGCCTCCGCCTGCGGCCATGGCGGCCAGTGCGCCGTTGCTGTTGGAGGGGCCCGGCCGCCGCGTCATGATGCCTGCGGTCAGATGGGCATTAGGTGGGTGGTTTGTGATCCCAGGAGCCATGCAGCGTCGCAGCCGCTTCAATGGTGCAGAGGGCCTGTAGCCAGCTGTGGCATGGAGCCCGCAGCTGTCCCCCAAAGCGGCATCTCAGCCCGGCCAGCACCTGCACCCAATGCAGCCCAGCCCGCGCTCACCCAGCACCAGCTGGCGCAGACGCTGCAGCTTGATGCCGTCCACCACGGGCATGCCCTTTTCGGTAATGGACAGCACAAAAGCAACGCGCCCCTTGTACGTCCACACCTGCAGGCGGCGGGGGTGCATAGGCGGGGCGCAGTGTGGCGGTTAATGAACTGGGCGGCGGCAGCAGAACGGTGCCCACTGCCCAGCTGGTCTGCCTCCAGCATTGCATCTTGCGTGCGGGCAGCCTGGTGCACATGCCAAGCCGCAGTGGCCTGCTGCTGCCGCCGCACAAGACCCAATCCAGGCATGCACGCACCGCCGCCGAGCGGATGTTGCAGCCGTTGTGGGTCAGCAGGTGGGTGACCTCGGCCAGCAGGCCGGGCCGGTCGGGCCCCGCCAGCTCAAACACGGTCGTCTCCACGCGGTTCATGTCGTCTGTCTCGTCTGCAGCACAGGGTGGTTGGGGCAGCACACATGCTTGCGTGCTAGCTGGCTTGGCTGACTGCGAGCCATCTGTTTGACAAGCTACAGAGTGATGGGCAGCCACGCCGACAGCCATGAGCAGCAGGGGCACCAACACATAGGCAAGCACGCCAACTGAAGTGGTGTGCCCCAGCCTCACCCCCGTTGAGCAGCAGGTCCTCCTCCTGCTGCATGTACACGTTCAGCATCTGCTTGATGGACTGCAGCTTCTTGGGGTTGCGCACCTGGGAGGCAGGCGGGGAAGCAGACGGAGAGCATGCGGTCAGGCGAGCAGGAGCAACAAGATGGCAGCGCACGAGGACATCAAGAAAGAAGGGGCATGAGCGTGGCAGCAGCGGACTTGCAAGGCCATTGCAATGCACAAGGCGGGCCACCGTGCCACTTCAGGACCATGCCACCTGCTGCCCTCACCTTCTCGCCGTTGGCCTCGGCCAGGTGGAACACTGCGGTAGTGTTGGCAGCAAACATGGCGAGGGGTGGGAATATGTAGTGCCGCAGGGTGCCAAGTGTATCAGGTGCATGCCTCGGGCGGCTGCCGGGGCGCACAATGCATATGCAAACCAGCTCTTCCCCCAGCCTCCCACAAGCCACCCACAGCAGCCTGCACCCTCTCCTCACCATCCACGAACCAGCCGCCGTCTGAGGAGATGCGGGCGGAGCAGATGCGCAGGTCCAGCTCAGTGAAGTGTTGCACCATCTGCAGGCATGGCAAGCCTTGATGCTTGGGTTATTTATAATGCAGGTCGGCAATGCACCGCAGCTGCCATGGCATGCAGGCAGTGGTACCAACATGCACAGCGCAGCGCAAGCGCGGCTCGTCCCACAGCAGTGGCAGCATGGTGCATCAACAGCCAAACACAGCCGCATGCAAAACCACAACAGTACAGCACATGAGACCAGTTGTACTGCAGCGTAGCACGCGCTCACGTAGATGAGGGAGCCTGGTCGGTTGGCCGAGTCGATGGTCACCGTGGTCCACTGCTCGTGCGAGTGGTTGTCAATGTCGATGGAGGGCGGGTGCACCCGCAGCTCCAGCGTGAGGTTGTCCAGCAGCGAGCCATCCTCGTCCACCGCACTCTGCAGCTGGTTGCGCGCCTCCTTCTCCTGCAGGCAGCGCCGAGGAAAAGCGCGGCAGCAGTTGGCTAGGGTGCCCCAGCACCTGTGGGCGGCCATCAGGCTGTGCCTGCAATTCGTGGCTCAAACCGCGGCCCAATACAGTCACAATGCTGCAGCACAACAGCACATGCACAACCGGCATGCGCGCCTGCCACGACTCGAGCGTCTCTAAGGCCAGCTGCGAGGGCGACTTGGTCACCCCGCGCCGGGCCAGCGCCCAGGCCATGGCCGGGCGGGTTCTGGGCTGGAGGTGTTGGGGCGGTTGGTAGGGAGGGCACAGCTCATGCTTGAGGGGATGCCAAGCAGGCCAGGGTAGCCAAGCACTCCTCTTGGGGGGGCGCGAGCGTGCACAAACCGGCAGGGCCCCCAGCGCCAACAGCAGCGGCCGACGGGGCGGCAGCCAGCCTGCGCCGGAGCCCCACCACCAGTCCTTGAACACTTGCTGTGATGCAGTGGGCTGCTGGGGCGCGCCTGCCGGAACTGCTGCAGCCTCAATGGGGCGTTGGGCCCTGCCAGCCCAGGATGGTCGCACTGGCGGGCAGCCCACTTGCTGCGTTCACTGCAGCAGTGCTTGGAGGCTGCATGGCAGGCTGCGGCGCACCTGTTGCTAACAAGCCGCCCGGTCCCTGCGCCGCTCTTGCTTCAGGAGGGGCAGGCAAAACGTCCAATTCAGTGTGGGTCGCTTGTAATGTAGCGGGGAAGGCAGGGACAGCGGGGCGGGAGCGGTCGCTTGGCGCCACTTGCAGTCAGCGTTCATGCTGGTGAGTGCGGCTGGCTGCAGGCCCCTCATGGCCCTGCACCATCGAAAGTCATCCCAGCGCAGCGAGCTCCAGCCAGCGATCGGGCCGCTTCTCCAAACCCTGGCTGCCGCCTTCCGTCAGCCCTTGCAGCCATGTCTCGCCGCCTTTGATTTCCCTGCCAGGCAGCCACATGCCAGTGTTCCGCTCGTGCAATTGGGACACGAATTCTGTAAAGTGAGGCATGAATGGGCGCAGAGAAGAGAGAGACTGTGTGGACATCGTGGGGCAGGCAGCCCTAACGAGCAAGCGCTCACGATGCATCCACCGCCGCCGCCGCTTGGATGCTGTCCAGCAGCATGCGCTGCAGCGGCCGCGTCCCCTCGTCCAGCAGCTGGAACACGCTGGGCCTGCATGGTGCAGCAGATGGCGGAGTGGTGACCTGGCGCACAGCGGGGGCATTGCACATGTTGCCTCAATGTTTGCCCGCAGCAGCCGGCAGACCGCAGCCCCGCTCACCGCAGCGGCAGCGCCATGCACTCTTCCTGCTGCGGGTCAGGCTTGGGGTAGGTGAGGCGGCCATCCGGTCCCTTGGCAGCAACGTACTGCCCTGGCCGCATCTCCCACGGGCGGAACCTGCGGGGGCAGGCAGGGGGCAAGCGGCGGTCAAGCAAGGAAAATTGAGGCTCTGAACAGAACATGATTGCACTCTAACAGGACCATATGCGACAAGCCAGCTCAAGAAAAATCCAGCATGCCGCTTGCAGCAGGGTCAGTAGGTTAAGCGTGCACAACATGCCAGGGTCGGTGCATACCCAGGACAGCCCCGCTGCTCTCGCACCTGAAGCCATTGGCGGCCCACACCATGCCGTGCCCCACATCTTGCTTGCCATGCTCATCCAGCGGCTGAGGCCCCAGGAACATGTCGAACACAGAGGCTGCACGCAACAGGGGCCCCATGGAGCAGGGGCGGCAGGCGGGGTGAGCGGGCGGGTGAAGAGGCATGTCATTGGGGTGCATGGGTGCATGCCCTTGCGCGCCAACATGCCATGATGTGCCACCACCTGCTGCCCAATGGGCTCACCTGTGACCAGCGGGCTCTGGTTGACGCAGATGCGGCTCGTCTTGCGCTCCTTGAGCCGCCCCGGCGTGATGGCTGCAGGCAAATGGAGCACGGATGCAAAGGCATGATCATGTGGCATTGCATGTGCAGGCCATGCCAACCGTGTGATGAACCATGCCGTCCTGCAGCTATGACGTGATGTCCACGCGCTGTTGCAGCCATTCCGCCCGTCCATAACCCCACCACCCAAGCCGCTGCACCCGCCCACCTTCCGCCACCAGGTGGCCCTCCGGCGTGGTGCTGAACAAGAAGTGGGTGCCCTCCCGCACGTTGCCCGCGCCATCCATCCACCCCGCCGGTGCCACACGATTGTCTGCAGGACGGCAGCAGGGCGAGTGAACAAGAGGCGTGGGCGCTCCGATGCAGGCCGCCTAATGCCCCTCGTGCACCATGTATGACACATCTACGCACTGCTATGCAAGCTTCCGCTCTTTGCTGCAGCCGTCCCATGGCAAGCCCAAGGGAAAAGCGCTCCCAGTTGCCACCCACCATTGAACATGGACACAAATTGCTGGAGGTCAGCCTTGGCCTTTGGTGCCAGCTCAGCCTTCCCGCTCAGCCGCTGCATGCTCGCCTCCAGCTTGCCTGGGGACAGCGGGTGGCGGGGAGCGGGACAGCGCAGGTTCAGGCAGGACGCAAGATGCAGGTGAGACGGGCATTGGGGTTACACTCCAGCACACAAGCCTGCCGCCATGCTGCACTGCGTCCGCAGGGTGCTGCAGGCTGAGTGGCTGGCTCAACCCATCGTCGTACGCTCACCCGCCAGCTGCTGCCGCGTGGCCGCCAGCGGCAGCGGGCGGCTCGTCAGCGCTATGAGCGTCAGCTCCATCTGAGGCAGAGAAGGGGGGTGGGCGGGAGGCTCACCATGCCACCATGCGCTCCCAACAGCCATGCAGAGTGTGCAGGCAGCCCGCTTGGATGCACATAAGCAGGGCGACTAGGCCACCGCCTCCAAGCACCACATAACGCAGCATGAATGGCGCGGCGCAGCATCACAAAGCCACACTGTTGCTGCCCACCTGGTGGGCGTAGCGCACGATGTCGAGGTACAAGTCTTCACTGGCCACCGCCTGCTGCTGGTCACGCTCCGCCCATGCTTCGTGCAGCACACGCTCGGCATCGTCCGCCCGGGCATCTGGTGAGGGCAAAGAAAGGGCTGTGTAGTTAGCACGGATGCACGGACATACGCAACATGTGCAGCCCATGTGAAGGAGCCGCAAAAAAGTAGGAAGGAGGCCCCTGGCAGGATGGTGCAGAACAGCGATAAACGGCACCGCAGCAGTGCACCCGGGTGGCAGCGCACTCACAGATGCCCCAGGCAAAGTCGCGGCGGCGGCTGCCCAGCAGGCTGCCCAGCCCGGTGGCCCGCGACGTCACCACGCCCTGGCCAAAGCGGTCCTGCGGCAGGCAGGCATGCGTAGCAGCATGTGAGGCAGGCGCAGCTATGCCAACCAGCCGACCATCCTGCATGCTGCACGGCGGTGGAGCTGGCGGGAGGCCAAGCGCCCTTTGCGCTGCTGCGCCCGTAGTACAGCAGGCCTCAAGAGTCGGCTGCAGCCTGCTTGCTGCCGCCGCCGCTGCTGCTGCTGCTACACCCATCATGCTGCCCACCGCTTGCAGGGTAAAGGAAGCCACGCCTCCGCCCCCTCCCTGCAGCGCACCAGCTCCAGCTCTGCTTCCTCGTGGTCCCGCAGCTGCTGCTTGTAGGCGCCCTGCCGCAGCTCCCTGGCCGGGATGCCCTGCTGCAGCTGCCAGCGCGGTATCGTCCTGCGGCGGTGCGGCAGGGGAGGGGTGGGCAGAGTCTGGAAGGGGACGCATGGGGCCCGCCAGCATCCCCAAGCGCTCCCTGAGCAGGGTGCAACATGCAGGCTTTGAAGCACATTGCTGCTACGGGCAGGGCCAGCGGTGCGCACCGCACGGTCTCCT
>VFQQ010000954.1_pt1 | contig 46407 bp, 36 predicted proteins | sample 3512341 | NCBI WGS metagenome assembly VFQQ01 (sample SAMN10412373, study PRJNA504923) | tailings metagenome | isolation source: Relicate 2 Philex TSF1 revegetated site | place: Philippines: Tuba, Benguet | collected 2017-08-29 | reverse complement strand
CTTTTTGCAGTAAAAAGTGGATAGAAAATCGTGGGATGAAGCATTTTGGGATATAATTTCTTAATAAAAAGCAAGCTCAAAGGTTGGAAAAAATGCACTTTTACCACATAGCTAATAGATGATTATCAATCGTAGTTTTAATAACAATTTGCTTATATGAATTTGCAAGATTTTGTTTGTATTTCTTGGATTACTTGCAATTTAATTGATTAAAACAACTAAAAGTCTTTTGCTGCTGTATGTTGAAATAGCTTTTTAAGGAACGACTAATTACGAAGATGGTGTAGCTAATCCTCAATATTTATTCTAAATGGGTTAATTTTAGCAGGGTTAACTTGGTTTTAACATAAAACTAAAAAACCCAACCGGTGTAAAATTGGCTGTAAAAAAAGCCACACATCCTCTATCGAATGTGCGGCTTGCAGTTATTAAAAATTCATTTCTAAATCAGACTCAACATCAAAAAGGCAAACGTCTATTCAATTAATATTTTTCGAATTATTTGTTCTTGCCCTTTACGTATAACAAGCAAATAAATTCCACTGCTTAGCATACTTGTGTTTATTAAGTTATAATTACTTTGCAACTCCTGCTGATAGGTTACCTTTGCTCCCACTAGATTAATAAAACTTAGGGTAGCTCCGTTAATCTTTGTTCCTTCCAAAATAATTTCAGATTTGCCCGGTATTTGGTACACCTTTAAATCATTAAAACCATCAATGCTATTTACGTTTGTTTTAATAATATTATACACCACAGATTTTCTTTTGCAATTATTTGCATCAGTAACTTCTACTGCATAATTACCACTCATTAAAACCTCGAATGTTTTTCCATTTGCGCCATTAATAGGTGTGTTTTCGTTATACCATTGATAGCTATTTGCAGTAATATTACAAGTTAAGGTATTCCCTGTTTGATTAATTTCCGGAGCATTGGCAAAGCCATTTACAATAACAGTATCCCTTGCAAAACCTACACAACCATTTGAACCTGTTACACTGTATGTTATAACATGGCTGCCTATACCGGCAGTAAGCACATTTAACGTATTACCACTTACGCCAATTCCACTATAAGTACCATTACTTGGCGTGCCTCCGCTTAAACTTAGCGTTGCTTGTGGATAGCACACTGTTTTAGTTGCTAAGGTCAAACTAACTGCAGGTTTTGGATTTGCTGTTACAACTATTTTGTTTGATAAAACACTCGACGGTACAGCACACGCATCATTATTAGTTAATCTGCAACTCACCGTATCTTTATCCTTTAATGTATTGGTAACAAAACTACTTGAAGTTCCACTTTGTAAAACGCCATTAATAAACCATTGATATTGAGGAGTGCTTCCACCATTTGTAACTTGGGTTCCAAAAGTAACAGTTGCGCCTTCGCAATGCGTACTACTGCTTGTGTTAATTACAATTGTAGGTACATTTGCCGGATTAACATTAATATAATTTGTTTTAACTTTTTGGCTACTTGTGTTGCTATTGGTTGCATTTAAAGTAACTGTGTAATTTCCTCCGGCTAAAAACTGAACCTTTGGGTTTTGAGAATTACTGTTGGTTCCTTCCACAAAAGCTACTGTATTTGGAGTAAAACTCCAGTTCCAACTATGCGGACTATTGGTAGTTTGGTCGGTAAAACTTACAGTAGTTAATGCACAAACATTAGTGTTTGAAGCAGTAAATTCTGCAACAGGAGGCGAAAGACTTGATACACCAGTTACGCTTATGTCATCTATGTATAGGTTGTTACCATATACGCTGATATTCTCAAATTTAATTTTTATGGTTGAACCCACAAATGCATTTAGATTTACTATTTTACAGCTGGCATACCCGGTATTCCCGCACCAATCTGCGGTTGTAGAAGGAATAAATTCTGTTGCAAAATCTGAGTTGGTTATAAACACAAAAGGAGAGTTTGATTGAGTTTCTCTATATGAAGCTACCCTCATCCATGTATTTCCGCAGTCAATGCTAACATATACTGCCAATGAATCCTGGTAAACATTATCATATCTTCTGTACGCATGCTTAAAAGAAAGTGTTGCTTGAGACAAGCCATTTAAATTCAATAAAGGAGATATTAAACCATCTCTTAATGGATTATTTTCGGCTTCTACATAATCGAAGTTTTTAACACCTGCTGCCAAAGTACTACTGCCATTACCCGATACAGGTAGAATTGTCCATGTAGCTTTTCCATCAGGGTTTTGAACCCCCCACAAACTATAGGTTGCATTGTTTTCCCAATTTTCTGTAAAAGGTAAAGGGAGGCCGCCTACCCTTATTAAGTTTTGTTTTATTAAAGAATCGCTTCTGTTACCAATAGAAATTTTAAGTTGTACAGTATAAAGACCGTTTGTATTAAAAACAATTTTGGGTTCAACAGATTGAGCATTGGTACCACCCACAAACTGAAAAGTATTTGGTGAAATTGTCCAATTCCTAATTACAGTTCCACCATTATTACTAGTGTCTCTAAGTATTAGGGTATCTCCTATACAGGCAGCTGTTTTGTTAACAGAAAAAGCCACAACAGGCGGATTATCTAAACTAAACGCATTGCTGGTAAACACGCCCCTACCGTGTGTTGCCGCCATAACCATGTTGTCTGAACTTCTAATTTGCAGCATATCTACCCTAACATTAGCTAGTCCTTTATTACTGGCTTGCCATGTAGGGCTTGAACTATTAAAATTTGTTGTAGCCCAAACGCCAAGCTCGGTTGCTAAAATAACTTCATTTCTATTATTAGGATTAAAAAGTGCCCATCTAATGGGCATATCGGGTAAATTTCCTTCTTTGCTAACCCAACTGGCTCCCCCATTATTTGTATACCAAACAGAGGTAACTCCGTAGTTAAAAAAAGTAGCAATTAATTCGTTTTCATTGGCGCCAATTTCTATGCAAGAAACACTTCCTGCGGGCATATTACTCGACGAAATTTTAGTAGAATTTGCCGTTGTATTTGCATTGCTTACTTTAAAAATTTCGCCTACATCGGTACCTACAAATATCGTTGAAGAATAAGGAGAAGAGCTAATATGGCTTGCTTCATCGGTCATGCCGTTAATTGTTACCACTTCTGCCGATGTGGGTGTTCCTCTAACTTGTCTTACCCTGTAAATTGTGCTTGCGTTTCTACCGGTGTATAAAACCTGATTCTGATTGTCGTATTCTGCCGGATTAATAAACTTTCCGGTATTGTCATCTTCTAAAAGTGTGCTGGTAAAGTCTACGCCCGCATTGGTTGATCGGTAAAAATTATTATACACATAAGATGCAATCTGAAAATTTCCATTTACCTGATCAATAAAACAATAACCCCCATCGCCCCCGGAAACTTCGTTTGTAGCATTAATGCCTGCTGTTGCATATCGCTGCGTGCCATTGTCTTGTGAGCCCGCCAACATAATATTTGAACCCACACTTGGATGAATAGCCCCTGCATAAAATTGAGTTACATTATAGTTTTTATTTCTATCTGCAATTACAGAATTATTTACGGCAGCAGTTATATTCGATGAATAATAAACCCCGCCATCATTTCCAAAAATTACGGTAGAAGAATTACCGGGCCTATAAACAATCGCATGATGGTCGGCATGAACCAGCGCACAATTTAAGTTTGCCAGGTTATTGTTATTAGACCACTTAGAAATTTGTGGCCATGTTGTACCGCCATTAGTAGTTCTAAAAAGGTCTATCCCGCCAATAATTGCGGTATTTGCATCATTAGGGTCAACCGCTAAAATTAAATCATACCAAGCTTGCCCTCGGGTAAAGTCTGTGCTTGGAATGCCATTGTCTGCATCAACCGGTTTGGTTAAATTAACCCATATAGTACCACCGTTTGTGGTTTTTTTTACAACTTCCGCTTTACCATCGTTTTCTATAACTGCATAAACAGTGTTGGCATCAGATGGAGCGCAGGCTAATTCAACCCTTCCTCTACCGTTTGTTACAGTTGTAATGTTCGACGTAACCCAAGACGTACCGTTATCTGAGTAAAATATTCTTCCACCCCCGCGGTCTGTGGCACTATAAGGCGAAGCTTTACTACCAGCCCAAATTCTACCATTAGCTGCAATTTCTAAATCGGCAGCAACTAATTTAACTGTAGTAGACGGAATATTTGGAGAAACATTAGTCCAAGTGCTACCACCATTTACAGAACGCTGAATGCCTGAATTGTTTTCTCCGTGCCAAATACCATTATAAAATCCGCCATCTACCGCTGCATATATAACACTTACATTGTTTTCTACTCTTATTATTATATCTAATACGTAAAAAAAGTTTTGAGTTGATGCAATTTGACTCCAATTTGTACCTCCATCAACAGATTTCCAAATTCCAGCACCGCGAGATGCCCCTGCACCAAAACCCTCACCCGTTCCAACATAAATTATTGCTGAATTTAAAGGGTCGAAAGCAATGCAGGAGATAGCAATGTTTTGCCAAAAATCGTTTACAGGCACCCAACTTGAATTAGCGCTGGTTATATCGTTATTATACCATAATCCTCCCGTAACACCTCCCGCCCAAACCTTTTTAAATGTGGCATCTGAAGGGTCAAAAGCCAAGGCTCTTGTTCTGCCACCTACATTGTTTGGACCTCTTTCTACCCAAGGTGCTGCATTAGAACCAGGAACAACTTGTGCCATATTCCTATCATTTCTAAGTGTAGCAATAATAGAAGGTAGCCTTTCTTGAGCCGGCCTGCCTAAAGCAGGATCCATGGTCCTTAAGTAATCTTGCTCCCAAGCCAAATCTGGCGCTGCCGGTTTACCCATTCCAGCTAATTCAGAAGGCATTTGCCTTCTTGGATTGCTATATGGATGAGATTTAAGCAAGTTTCTGTAAGCCTCTTTATTTCCACTAAAATTATAGTTAAAAAATAAAATTGAGCTTGTTAAAACAGCAAATAAGCTGAAGATAGATGGTGCGTGCTTAATAATTTTCATATAGTTTAGTTCTTTGTTTTTATAAATTGTGTAATGGGTACTTTTTCTGTGGTTTGCTTATCTGTTCTTATTACCAAATAAGACGGACTAAATGCTTGTTGGTCTATTATTGGGTCGGCAGGTATTTTGGGGTTTAAGTTTGTCTCATTCGGTTCAGGCTTGTTTATAAAATAGTTAATTTCTATGGTTGTTAACTTATTTTTACTAACGGTAAAATTCATTTGTTTACCGCCAATAATTGCTGAATCTACCGCTAAAACAGATTCTGTTTCTATCTGAATTTTAAAAAGCACTCCCTTTCCACTTCCCATTGCTGCTGCGTAATTTGAATAATAACAAATTGGATTGAGGTTTTTGGGTTGAGTTGTTTCTGAATTAGCCTTATTTGTTGATTTTTTTAATTGACTATTGCAGCCGAAAAAGCTTAAAAATGAAAGCAATATAAAATGTGCGTGTAAAATTTTCATCAAATTAAAATCATATTAACAAATGTAAGATTTCTTAACATGTTTATTAAGAAAGCACTTGATTGATTTATAACACATTGTATTTCTGGTGTTTAAATTTTTAATTGGGAGGGCATAAATCCAATTGTTACAAACTATGCGTTCTTTTGCGGTTAAATAATAACTTCTAACAACGAAGATGCCGGGGCTACGCCCCTTTGATTTAAAATCAATTGGAGTTACATTTATTTCTCAAGTAAATTCTCGTATTTAAACTCTTTGCGTTCTTTGCGCTCTTTGTGGTTAAATAATAACTTCTAACAACGAAGATGTTATAGCTAATCCTCAGTATTTATTCTAATTGGGTTATATTTAGCAGGGTTAACTTGTTTTAACATAATACTAAAAAAACCCAAAAGCATAAAATCTAATTCAAGCGTATTCTTAATCTGTATTTACAAACCCAATCAGTGTTAAATTGGCTGTAAAAAAAGCCATACCTCCAATTCTGGAAATATGGCTTTTTGTGGGTGAAATTAAAAAATTGTTTACCGCCTCATGGTAATATTAAACGTTCTACCTCTTACGGTAACGGTGGCTAGCCTGTCGCAGGCGCCATTGCCGTAATCTATGGTGCGGGTTGGTTTGCCTTGCGGGGTTAATTCTATTACACCCGATACAATGCGCCAATTGCAACTTAAATCTATGGTTAACGGAGTGGTGGTTACGGCAGAAAACGTAAATCCATTGCGGTTAATGCCATTTGTTGTTCCACTAATTAGGTATTTATCATCGTTCCAGGCGGGTGTGTTTTCGCCCGAAATCCAAGTGCGGGTGCGGGTGCTGTTCCACGTTATACGCTCGTTCGATGTGTTTGTTATGGTACCCTGTACACTTATGGTAAAAACCAAATTGCCATTGGCATTTCTGCCGGTATTGGTAACGGTTTTTGTGCCTTCTACCTTGTTGTCGTTTTGATAAAAATTATTAAAGGTGGTGGTTATTACCGTGCCATTATCGCGGTACCTGCCCGTCCACGATACCAACACCCTGCCCCTGCGGTAATTCCCATCTCTGCATAAATAATTGGTATCTCCGTAATTAATGGTCATGGTTTTTGGACTCGCCAAGGTATCTATGGTAATAACCGGAAAACCCGATTTTCTAAGACCCACTTCGTTGGCACCGGCATCAACCTCCTTAAAAACCTGGTCAAACTGATTTTCGGCCAAAGCCATATCCTCGCTGGTGGCAAGCTCATCGTTATCGGCTTCTTCTTTCTTTTTACAGCCGGTTACGGCAACTGTAATAGCCAAAGCGGCTATAATCATGTACTTTAAATTTGTTTTCATGTGAAAAGCGATTGTTGGTTCAACCATAAGATACAAATACCGTGCAAAGGTTTAAAAAATATTTTTATTTAACTGTAAAACGCCCTTTAAACACAATTAAAAGCACATAGGCGGCCAGATTTTTAATGGTAAACTTTATTTTAGTATGCAGGTTGTGCGCTCGTTCATGCCATTAGCTGCATTTTTAGAAATTTCATTCTGACTACATGTTACATCTGCATCGTCGCGCCGGCGACTTTTAATAGTAGTATTATCAACACTTTTAACGGAGCTGCTGCCATCGGTATTTAAGGTGTTGGTGGTGCACGCGCAGGTAAAGGTTTTTTCTTTACAAGCCCCAAAAGCCAATACCAAGCATACTATAAATAAAACAAAACCATTGCGTTTCATAAAAGCAAATGTAAGCAAATTTTACCTTAAGTTTGAACCCACCCATTTTAACCTCATGAACTCGAAAAAACTTTTAATTCTGGCCTTATTGGTATTTGGCATGGTTGGCTTATTGCATTACTTTAACCAGTGGCTTAACCTGCAACCCTGGCTATTGCAATTGTTGCGCTATGTAGCTTTGGCGTTAAGCGTAGTATATGCATGGCAGAAAAAATCGCTAACGGCATACATTCTGGTTTTTATGTTTATTGGCATAGAAGTGGGTTACGATTTTCCCGATAAAGCCAAAGAGTTAAAGGTATTAAGCGATATTTTTCTGCGCTTAATTAAAACCATTATTGCGCCTTTGTTATTTGCAACATTGGTATTGGGCATTGCAGGCCATAGCAATATAAAGCAAGTTGGACGCATGGGGCTAAAAGCCATTTTATATTTTGAGGTTGTTACTACCGTTGCATTAGCTGTTGGTTTATTGGCCATAAATTTTACGCAAGCAGGCAAAGGGGCCGAGTTAAAAGCCGAGGCAGCACAAGTTGAAAAGGCCGAAAAAATTCTTAGTCAGAAACACACCCACGATGTTATTTTAGATATTTTTCCTGAAAACATTGCCAAAGCAGTAGTAGAAAACCAGGTATTACAAGTGGTAGTATTTAGCATTTTATTTGGCATTGCTCTGGCAATGGTAAGTAGCCCCGAACGTAAAAAACCCATGATAGATTTTTGCGAAGGCTTAGCCGAAACCATGTTTAAGTTTACCAATATTGTTATGTGGGTGGCGCCACTGGCTGTTGGAGGTGCTATGGCATATTCGGTTGCTACTATGGGATTGGGTTTAATTGGCAATTTATTTAAGTTGGTGGGTACATTATATGGTGCACTTATTCTGTTTATTGGCGGGGTATTGTTTCCAATTGCATTATTGGTAAAACTACCCATAAAAAAGTTTATGCAAACCATAAGCGAGCCGGTATCTATTGCGTTTGCAACAGCCAGTAGCGAAGCGGCTTTGCCAAAAGCCATGGAGGTATTAGAAAAATTTGGCATTCCGCGTCATGTGGTTGCATTTGTATTGCCCACCGGGTATAGTTTTAATTTAGATGGAACCACTTTGTATTTAAGTCTGGCAGCCGTTTTTGTGGCACAAGCGTGTGGCGTAGATTTAACCATAGGCGAGCAAATATCTATGTGCCTGTTATTAATGTTAACCAGCAAAGGCGTAGCAGGCGTAAGAGGAGCCAGTTTTTTAATTTTGGTTTCAACCATTTCATCGTTTTCTTACCTTGGGCTCGACCCCACCAAAGCATTTGCCATTTTAGCTGTAGATGCATTAATGGATATGGGTCGCACCAGTGTAAATGTTATTGGAAACTGCCTGGCAACTTACGTGGTGGCTAAATGGGAAAAGGCGGTGTAGGGTTACTCTTTTACTAATTTTCCGCTTTTTAGCATCGTGCCACTTTTAGGGTTAATTATTTTATAAAAATATACCCCTGCATTTAAATGCGATAAATCAATAGAATGCCCATCATAAAATTCGGTTTCATGTACTTTTTGATAATACTTGTTGTATAGCTCAAATACAACATCATTAATTGATTCTGTTTTAATGTTTAATGTATTGTTAAATGGGTTTGGGTAAAGTGTTACCTTGTTTTCTTGAAGCGGTTCTGATAAACTTAGGTTAATATAAGGTGTGCCGTATTCTTTACCTCCAAGTTTTAAATATACGATTTTATTATGACTATACGTTGTTGAAACCATGTCTATGTGTATGCCATAAAATCTTTGTATACCTCCTTTATTGTCATTTGAAAAAGGATAAATATAATAACATCCATTACTATCCTCATCAAAATTTATATGCGATCTATAAATATCAAGATTTGCATTATTTAAACTTCTACACAAAACGGTATCTAAAAAAGTATAATATGTTGGTTTTAAATAATTTCCAAAATTTGCGTTGTTTTTTTTACTTCCAGTAGAATCAACATTATAAACCAATTCAAAAGGTTCTACAAGTTTATTAAACACTGTATTGAAAAACGCTGTTGTATCAATTGTAAAATACGTTGTATCAGATGTTAATTTCGTAAATACGCCATACCTGGATGCATCTACATCGTAACATGTTTTTAAAAAGGTATATATTGTTTTTGATTCAATTCTTTCTTTATTAATTACTCTGTATATGAACTTACGGTCAAAAACACCTTGAAAGCCTCCCCACGAATTATAATGAATTTCATCCCCAACGTTATAGTTTACATCTTCGTATGGATACCTGTTTGCAGTAATACCTATTTTTCTCGAAAGGTCTTTCCATAATAGTCCGTTTAATGAATATTTTGCTGTATTACCATTTGGAAATCGAAATAAATCAAAAAACTCAATAGCACCATAGTTTACGGCAACCTTAATTTTTAAATTATTTATATAGTGATTCATGGGCGTTTCGTCTAAATTATATGCAGTAAGTTTTATTGTATAAACAGTATCATAGGTATTATCAATAATTGGTTGATAGGAAATATCCGAAACCTGTCCCATTACCAAAAACTGAAGCAGTGTATCGCGGTAAAAAATATAGGCGCTATCTGAAAAGTTAATATTAATAGTATCGCCCTTATAATTAAAAAAACTAAAACCGCCATCTTGTTTATTTATTTCTCTATCTCCCACAAAAAGTGTATCGTTATAATCAAGACATTCTAAATATCTATTCCTATTTGGTGACTCATCAGGATTTATTCGTCTATTAAAATAAAAGCTATTAGAATCACTTTTATATATATAAATCACTTTTATAAAATACGAATAGAATGATGATAAAGGATTACTAGTTTGAAAATAATAAATCTTATCGTTATGAAAAATTTTTTGGGGTTGTGCATAAGCAGAAACTCCCAATAATAGCATTATGGAAAGGAATAAATTTTTCATGATTTTTAGTCTTTGTAATTTCAAAAATAGTGTTAATACTTTTGTTTTTATGCATTCTTGCTCATTAATTTTAAGTTATGTTTTAGATATCTTTCAACAAAAAGCTACAATTAACAAATTGGCTTAATTAATTGTTAACCAAAAAACAATTTGCCGGCAAGTGCTTTTGTATTTTTGCTGTTACCAATTTTTAATGCGTTGATTGATTTTAATAAATTTTCTTTAGATAACGGTTTAACGGTTATACACCACTACGATAGCAGCACCAAATTAGGGGTTTTAAACTTGCTGTACAAGGTGGGTTCGAAAAACGAAAACCCCAATAAAACCGGCTTTGCACACTTGTTAAAGATAATGCCGTTTATGAATCTATCAAGGAAAATGAGATTGAATATCACATACATTCAGGAGTCATACAAGATGTAAAAAAAGAAGTTACAGTTAAAGAGAAATCATCTGACTTAACACAAGTCGAATCCAAATTAATTCTACGTAAAATAAGGTTTTATGACCGAGTTTTAAAACGCGAATTTGAGTTCCTAAAAAATTTGTTTGAAATGAGACCAGATTTAGTGACTGCTATTTACAAACTGCGTTGGCAGATTGAATTTTTGTTCAAGCAATTGTGAAGCAAAACTTCCCATTGAAATATTTTGTAGGCGACAATGAAAATGCTATAAAAATTCAGATATACTGCGCTCTTATAGCCAATTTATTAATGACCGTAATACAAAAATCTTTGAAAAAATCATGGGCGTTTTCAAATCTGGTAAGTTTTTGCAAAATTCACCTTTTCAACTATATTCATTTGCTATTATTCTTAGAAAATCCAGATAAGGATTGGCAAAAACAGAAACCCAATGATTGGCAATATAGTTTGTTTTAGAGGGGGGCTTACTTTTTAAAATTAATAATAAGCGATTATAAACAATTGATTTACAGAACCTAATAGAAATATTGAACTATTTTTGTACTTTTATCGAACATAATTGCTTGGAAACATTAATGAATTTTGTATTTTCGAAAACACAAATAAACATATTACTATGACAACAAAATTTTCGGGCGTAAATCAATCTACGTTAGTAAACACAGCAAATCCAAACCGTGATGGTACTGGAACAATTTCAACAATTTTAACTGGCGCCACCACCCACGGCACACTAGTTCAAGAAGTTGTGATTCAAGCATTAAATTCCACATCTAATGGAATGATTAGATTATTTATCAGGCATTCTGGAGGGTCTTGGGCACTAATTCGAGAAATCATGATTGCATCGGTAATACCTTCTGCAGATATACCAGCATTTTCTGATTTAGCAATTTTTGATATGGTACTGGGGTCTACAAATGAATTAGGAGTAAGTACAGAAAATGCTGAGGATTTTATGATTACAGCTAATGGTAAAGAAATTCTTGGTTTTTCCTAATTGATATAATCATGAATGAAAGTAAATCTGATAATGAGTTTCAATTGGAATTTGAAATTCTAAGTAATGTACCTGCCGAATATCTTAAAAGTTTTTTTGGTGGAGAAAAGCCAAAGACACACACTAACAAAAACGAAAAAGGAGTTTGTTTCCCATGCAATAATAAGTCCATTTCATCAGCTCCTAAAGACTCCCTGCCAGACAATCCAAATAGACTTAATACTTTTTGTCAACCATCAAAAAATGAAGCTGCTGATTGTATGACAATGACAGCTTGTTGTATTACAAATAAAAATGTCGGTAATAATAATAATTCAACTCGAAATAATGTCTATTCTAGAAATTGTTTTGATTGATTATCTTAATTTTAAAATAGGTGGCGTTTTAATTTTTTAATGTCCTCCTATTTTAGTTTCACTTTAAAATTTAATTCTACTATACTGAATATAATCGTTTTTTTTAACTAATATTTTTGTCTGCCTTTTATAATGATGAGTTTTGCCGTGATTTTGCGTTTGCCTCTATTTAGTGAAAATATTTATAAAACTCTTTTAAATGCTCCTACTGATACAAACATCATTAACATTCTTGAAAATCAATATTTCCTTGATGGATTAAGTTTTTCTTCCGAAGAACTTTATTATAAAACAAGAAGAATAATAGATAATAAGAATTTGCCTATTCCTGAAAAATATAAATTAAAACTCTTAAAATATTTACTAAGATCTTCCTTTAGATGTACCCCTTTTGGGAATTTCAGTAGTTTACAATTAACGAATTTTGAATTGGGGAATAATACTCGAATTAAAATTTCAAATGAAATTTTAACAATAATTAAGCCATCAAATGATTTTGAAACAAAAATCAAGTTAAATTCACCCTTGAATAATACAAGTAAATATTTTCTAAATAACTACATTTATATTACTCTAGACGATTATAGATTTTGGTGTCAAATTGAAATTGGTTATAAAAAAGTATGGAATTTTGTTAGGTTAAAAAGGAATAAACTAGTTGACTTAATTGTTTCTAAGCTAAAAATTGAAGCAATTTCAAAAATTGATTTAATAAATTTTTTAATTAATAATGACTTTCATCCAAAACAAATTCAAATTACAATTGAAGAATTAATTAAACTTGGATTTGTATATATTAATGAAAATAATATAACAACATCTATTAACCGATTTAAAACTAATCTCGTTCATTTCAATGCCAATTTCTACTTTGTTGAATCTAGCATTCGGAGTTTAAATATTTATAATCAAAAAGACAATGTAATTGAAATAATTAAGAAATTAAGAACAATTGAACAGCATAATAAAATTCCATGGACTAAAAATATAATACATATGGAATCAAAGAGAGAAATATATGACTTCAAATTAAGAAAAAGACATATATACCAAATTAATAGAGCTATTAATTATTTATCAAAATTTCATTCAAATATGGAATATAAGCCATTACAATTGTTTAAAGACGAATTTATTTTTAGATATGGTCATACTGAAGTGCCATTATTATTGACGCTAGACTTCATCGATGGTATAAATTACAATTTATTTAAAACAAGACATGATTATTTAGAAGATTTAAGGAATAAATATCTAAACATTTTAGATAATATTATACTTGATTGTAAATTAAGCGGTAATTTTAAAATAAATCTAGAACAATATATTGAGGATGACTATAACTTCAATTTAAAATTAGGTAAATCAGAATTTTCAATATTTGGTCAGTTTGTCAAATTTAAAGGTAAGGAATATATTTGCTTAAATTCAATAACAAGTAATCTAATTGCATTTTTAGGACGATTTACAAATTACGACAAGAACATAGACAAATTTTGTAAGGAAATTTATAAAATAAAACAAACCAATTCTAATAACACAGTTATCTGTGACATAGATTATTTCAATCAGGATGAAATTTCTGAACTTTCCTTACACACTATGATTTCCGAGAATTATATACCACTTAGTATAAGTCAACCTGACCTAGAAACATTAGATTTAGGTAAATTGTTAGTTGGAATAAAAGACGACAGAATTTATTTAAAGGAAAAGGACTCAAATAAAATAATTCAACCAAATTGTTTTAATGCTTACAATAATAGTATCAATGACAATGTTGTTTACAATTTTCTGTCAGATATTTCAAATTTTCAAAACAATAATTTATTATCGTGGATGTGGGGTAAACTTCGATACGAAGAACACTTACCAAGAATAACTTTTGGTAATGTAATTTTTGCTAGAGAAACTTGGAATATAGACCCAAAATTGCTTTCTCCATTTAAAGAATTAAATGGAGAAAAGTTAATATATTTATTTAATAAGTTCAGGGAAAAATATAGTATACCTATAAACATTGTGCTAAATTTCTATGACAATCATTTACCATTAAACTTGGAGCATGAAATATATATAAAAATTCTACTTTCTAGTAAACCAAAAGATGGTTACATTACTATAACAGAGAATATTTTTCTTGAAGGAGAAGCCTTAATCGAAGATGAAAACAGTGAATTATATAATGGTGAATTTATAATAACAATGGAATCAATTAATAAAATCATAAACACAAATGCAGATTAACTTCTTACCATTTGACCAATGGGTATACTTTAAAATTTATTGTGGAATTAAAATTCAAGATGAAGTAATTAAAAATATACTTTCATTTTATTCTAAAGAATGTATAGATAAAAAGAATATTAATTTGTGGTATTTTATTAGATATGCAGACCCATATGAGCATATTAGATACAGGATTAAAATTACTAAATCATTTAATGCTTCTCAATTTATAGATAAACTTTACCAACTATTAAAAGACTACATTTCTCAAAATCTAGTTTATAGAATTGAGATAACAACTTACCAACGTGAAATTAATAGGTATAAGGAGGAAAATATTGAAACAGTAGAGAACTACTTTTATCAAAATTCTTTACTTACATCAAGCATACTTTCCGCAAAATTAAATCATTATGAATCCTTAATTATTGGAATTTATCAAATTCAGGAAGCGCTGAAGTATATAAATGATTTAAATTTTAGTAAATCACTAATTACTAATCAATTTTTAGGTTTTAGTAAAGAATTTGATGTAGGAACTAACAAAAATTTGCTTTTAAATTTTGAGAAAGACTATTTAGAAATAACCAAAGTAATTGATCTATTTGGACAAAACATTTCTCTTAATATAAATACGATACTTGAGAAAATAATAGATTCAAATAAAAGGTCTAATTATATCTATAATGAAATTACTTTCAATTCAGAAGAAGAAAGACAAAATATTTTTTCAAGTTTATTTCATATGAATATGAACAGATTATTCAATTCAAACCAAAGATTAAATGAATTTTTCATTTATTTTTCATTATTTAAATTAGTTAATAAAAATTTTGAAACTTAATAATAACTTTTATGATAAAAATTGATTCAGGCCCGAAATGCACTTTATTATTAATTCTAATTATATACCTGGTCGGTTGTAAAACTAATATTAAATTTAAGGATTCTGGTATAATTTACCAGTCTGAATTATGGAAATCAATTAACAATTCAATTATCAAGTTTGAAATGCAAAATGAGGAAATTGATAAAAATCTCGCATATTTTTTAGATTCAATTATTTTAAACCATAAAATTATTATTTTGGGTGAGCCCTCACATTATAGCTCTACTTCCTACAAAATTAAAAATCAAATTATTAGATATTTATATGAAAACCATGATTTCAATGTGCTTTTGTTAGAAGGAGATTTTTTTGGATTGAATTCTATTACTGATTTTTATCTAAACCAAAGTTACAGGCAAAAGGAGGTTAACCAAGATTCAATTTGTTACAATTTAGGTTTGCCAATATTTTGGCAAAGTTGTATTGGTTTTAATTCCCTATTTAATAATTACATTCCAGCGACATATAATACACCGAATCCCTTAATTTTAAATGGTTTTGACCCTCAATTCTATAGTTTATATTCTAGTCTGCACTTTAAAAACTATATAAGATTTATTTATTCAAATAATATTTCCAATCAAACAAAAGATAGTACAATAAATCATTTAATTGATAAAAATCCTTGGTTAGAGTTAACTAAGGATGAAATTGAATATTTAATTCCTAAATTTATCAAATTAAAGGAACAAATTGAATTTAATAATAAAAATTTTTCGGAAGAGTATTATAATATATTGAATTATATCTGTATTCTTCAATATTTGAATATTAATATGAATGAGAAAAATAAATTGAGAGAAGAGCAAATGGCCTTGAATCTAGATTATCTATTAAATTCTAAGTTTAAGAATAAAAAAATAATAATTTCAGCCCATGATATTCATGTAGTTAGGTATTCAGATAGTCTTTATAAGGATTATCAAAGTTTAGTAAATATTATAACTAGAGATTCTAACTTGAATAATCAAATTTATACAATTGGTATAACTGGAAGGTCAGGGTATTTTGGTGGCTTAGATAAAGATATTTTTGCTATTCCTGAACATCCCGATGGGTTTGAAGTAAATATTCAAGATAGTTTCAATTATGGTATTTTAGATAATAGTAGAATAAATGAGGAAAACAGAACAATTAGGTTTTTTGCTGGATTTGAAAACTTTATTCCTACTTGGGGGCAGTGGCTCAAACATTATGATGCTATAATTTACATCAAGAGCATGATAGATTGTAATGAAAATTGATGAACCTCCAACCTTACTTTCAAACTAGATATTCTAACTGTGGATTCACATGTATTTTAATTATCTTAAAATACTACAAAATGGAGAATTTACTTAATTATTCCGGTAATTTAAACTACTTGTACCAAAATGAAATATCAATTTATGAAATCTATGAAACATTTCAAAGGATTAAATTAAAATGTACAATAGGAAAAATTGTTATAACTAAGATTCCTAATATATTGGAACATAATTTTGTAATACTACTTCATAATAATCACTTCATAATTTTGGAACATTATAAATCAAATGGAACAATTTCAGTTCTGGATCCCTCAAAAGGCAAAATTGAAGTCCATTTTGAAATGGTAGATTTAGAGTATCCCATTCTAAATGAATTTGGGGAAAGTTATGCATTGGTTATTCTTGTAAAAAAAACAAAATCTTAACTGAAAAATGAATTATTATTTAATACAATCTGATTTTGATAAATTATTTCAATCAAGTCTTTTGGACGTGCACACACCTGGATTAGATGGGTTATCATCTATGGCAGTCCTTATAAGTGAGGTGAATTTAAATAGAAAACAAAATATTACTATACAGCAGGAAGAATTAAATGTTTTTTTTAACAAGTTATTTGATAATACGAATAAACTTTGTAAAAACGGTTCGCTCATAAATGGTTTAACTGGTATCGCTATTGGTATTGAATGTAATTCTAATTATTTAGAACAAAATATGAACTTAGATTTGCATAAATTATTACATTCTTTTCATAATTATATCAACATTTTCTTGGAAAAAGATTTACATGAAAACAAGTTCGACTTTTTATATGGCTATTTAGGGATGGCAAATTATTTGTTAGAATCAGAGTTTTGTAGTAAAGAAATAAAAAAGAGCGTTTCTGATAAAGTAATAAGTACACTGGACCTTAGCAAGGTTAATAATTATAGTAATTGCTATTCTTGGATTAATTATTTTGAATTAAATTATATCTCATTAAGAGATAGGAAAGAAAATGGTAGTTGCCCAATTAATCTCGGATTTGCACATGGAATTTCTTCAATTATAATGATACTTTCAAAAATCTATAAATTTGAGAATTCAATTTGTAAAGATTTGATCATTAAAGCTGTAAAATTTATTGAATCAATGCAATTTAAGAATCAGATATATTGTTTTGGAAGATACTCTGACTCAATTAATACTAATTCAACTACCTTAAGCTGGTGTAATGGAGATTTAGGAATTGGCTATTCAATTATTTATGCGGGTATTGCAATTAATGACCCAGCTTTACTGAGGTTTGGAAAAAGTATTGTAAATAATACTTTAAAAATAAATCTTGATAACTCTAGAGTGTTTAATGGCTGTTTATGTCATGGAATTATTGGTATAAGTATGATTTATTTTAAATGTTATATTCTTACTGGCGATATCAATTATCTTTATAAATTTATTTATTGGAAGTGTGAATATTTAAAATTTTTAAATAATGATAACTTGAATTTAATGGCAAACTTTAACATTATTAAAAATCACAATAACAATTTACAAGATCACTATACTGGGATAACTGGAATTCTGAGTACTTATAATTTCCTTGAAAATTTAAAACTTCCCTATTGGTCAAAATTTGTTTTGTGCATTTGATTTATTTTTTGAATGTTTATTGATAATATGAATGTAAACATGCGCTAAACTACATCTTTGCCAGCGCAAAAACAAGGAAGACCTTTAGCGCATCAAATATACCAAAGAAATGATGTTAACCCATTACCATCAATGGGAGCAAAGTGGGTTAACTAAGCGCGCTTATTGTGAGAAAGAGAAGTTATCGTGAACATGTAGTTAAATGCAAGAAAATAGTAACTTACATGTTTAATGCGCTCGTGCAATTCACAGAACAAGTAGTTTTTTTAAATCACCACCAAAGGTATAATTTGGTTTTCGACAAGGTAATTAACCATCAGCTGTATCCCTTCATGTTCACCTTTCAACAAAAAGCTACAATTAACAAATTGGCTTAATTAATTGTTAACCAAAAAACAATTTGCCGGCAAGTGCTTTTGTATTTTTGCTGTTACCAATTTTTAATGCGTTGATTGATTTTAATAAATTTTCTTTAGATAACGGTTTAACGGTTATACACCACTACGATAGCAGCACCAAATTAGGGGTTTTAAACTTGCTGTACAAGGTGGGTTCGAAAAACGAAAACCCCAATAAAACCGGCTTTGCACACTTGTTTGAGCATTTAATGTTTGGCGGCTCGGTTAATGTGCCCGATTACGATACCCAAGTACAACTGGCCGGAGGCGATAACAATGCTTTTACCAGCAACGATATTACCAACTATTACATTACCCTGCCCGAAGTAAATATTGAAACCGGATTTTGGCTGGAAAGCGATCGCATGTTGGGATTAGATTTTAACCCCAAAGTATTAGAGGTGCAAAGAAGCGTGGTTATTGAAGAATTTAAAGAGCGCTACCTAAACCAACCCTATGGCGATGTTTGGCTAAACTTATTACCGCTTGCTTACAGCAAACACCCCTACAGTTGGGCTACCATTGGTAAAGAAATTAGCCATATTGAACAAGCTACCATGGACGATGTAAAATCGTTTTTTTATAATTTTTACGCCCCGGATAATTGCATTTTGGTGGTGGCCGGAAACATTAGTTTAGAACGCACCAAAACACTTTGTAAAAAATGGTTTGAACCCATACCCATGCGCCATACCAAAAAAGAAATATATGAGGCAGAACCGGTTCAAACAGCAGCGCGACACAAGGATATTTACACCGATGTGCCGGCCGATTTATTGATAAAAGCATACCATATGCCGGCCCGAACCCACAACGATTATTATGCCTGCGATTTGCTTTCGGATTTATTGGCATCGGGCAAATCGTCGAGGTTGTACCATGCTTTGGTAAAAGAGAATCCCTTGTTTAGCGAGCTAGATACATACATTAGTGGAGATGCCGAGCCCGGCTTGTTTATTATTGAAGGCAAACTACATAACCATGTTGATTTTGCTACCGCAGAACTGGCTTTGGCAAACGAAATCGGCCAGTTTTTTAATGGTAAACTCCATACCGGCGAACTAGAAAAAGTAAAAAATAAAACAGAAACCAACGTTAGGTTTGGCGATGCCAATTTACTAAACAGAGCCATGAAACTTGCATTTGCCGAATACTTAGGCGATGTAAACTTGGTAAACCAGGAAGTTAACAATTACCTAAAAGTAACCGAAGAAGACATTATGCGTGTGGGTTCAAACCTAATAAAACCCGAAAAATGCAATACGTTATACTACCATAAAACCAAATAAACATGACATTAAACAGGGCTGTTGCTCCGCCATACAGCGATAATTTAAACATTCAGTTACCCATGGCCACCCAAGAAGAATTGGCCGGAGGCATTAAGCTTTATGTGGTTAATGCAGGGGTTGAACCCATTGCTAAAATTGATGTGGTATTTAATGCCGGATTAAGCTCGCAATTGCACAAAGCAGAGGCCATATTTACAGCGGCCATGCTTAGCGAAGGCACTTCGATAAGAAGCGGAAAAGCCCTTGCAGATGCACTGGATTTTTTTGGGGCCTATTTTCAAGTGCGTTGCAATGCCGACGATAGCGTAGCCTCGCTGTATTGCCTAACAAAACATGTTAGCAACTGCTTACCCTTGTTTTTTGAAGCTTTATTTTTGTCTGTAATGCCCGAAAAAGAGTTAAAAGTGGTTATAGACAACTCGGTACAAAAACTGCGCGTAAACCTTAAAAAAAACAGTTTTTTAGCCCGAAATCATTTTTACGACCATGTGTTTGGCAGTAACCACCCTTATGCCGTTAACCAAACAGAAAACGATATTAAAGCCATAGATCGAAAAACACTTTTATCTCATTTTGAAAACAACTACAAAAATGGGATAAAATACATTATGGTTGCCGGACAAATTGAAAATGAAACTATTGTTTCAATTAGAAACGAATATAAAAATTGGCACTTTAAAAGCAATACAAACAATCCGGTAATAGAAATAAAAACTGCCGAAGGAAAGTACTTTTATAACAAAAAAGGTTCGGTACAAAGTGCCATAAAAATTGGCAAAGCAACTATTAATCGAACCCATGCCGATTATGCCGTTTTACAACTTTTTAACCTGTTGTTTGGCGGTTATTTTGGCGCTCGATTAATGAAAAATATTCGGGAGGAAAAAGGACTTACATACGGTATTTATTCTGTACTGGAAAGCTACATGCAAACCGGTTGCTGGTATATAAGCACAGATATAAACAACGAATTATGCAAACAAGGTGTTGAGGAAATTTACAAAGAACTAAACAGTGTGCTTCAAAATGGTTTTTCCGATGAGGAGTTATCAAGTGGAAAACAATATTTTATTGGCTCGTTGTTAAGGGGTATGGATGGGGTATTTAGCATAGCCGAAAGAAATAAATTGGTAATAGATTACAATTTAAGCAATAACCATTACAGCGAATTAGTTAATACCATAAACAAAACCACTAATAAAGAAATTATACATGCAGCAAACCAATACATATCGACTAACCTGGTTGAGGTTGTGGTTGGCGCTTAGCCTGGTTTTTATTTTAGGTTTTGCAAATGCACAAACCATAGAAATTAACCGAATTTGTCGCAATGGCAATAACAATGCGGTAAGTTTTAAAATTACAAACAATGTCTGCAATTACCAATTTAATTTAGCATTATACGGACGAGAGAATGACTTATCACCATTTTTTTTTCTAGATAGTATTAATACATTAAATAATTACCAGCATTTAAATGCAAATGTTCCGAGCAATAAAAATTGGTCGTATTTTCTTATTGGCAGAATAAACTGCAACAACAACATTGAAGAATATATTTCTGATACCATAGAAGTAGATACAAAGGCACCGGCATTAACACAAATAGATTCGGTAAGCGTAATACCTGGTACTAATACCGTAATAATTGGTTGGCGCAAAAACAACGACCCAGACTTTAGTCACTTTTCTGTTTTTAACTACAATAGAGCAGACCCAAGATTATCTGAGATTTATTATGAATTATTCATCCGCGATTCTTTGTCGGGAAACGTAAACACAACACAACTTTTATACGAAATAACTACGGTTGACAGTTGTGGCAATAGGGCAGCTTTTGGCAATGCCCAACATGGCACCATTGTACTTTCGGCAAATGCAGATACTTGCAAAAATCAAATAAACCTTAATTGGATTGCCTACAGGGGTTGGTCGGGTATAAAAAACTATACCATTTATAAAAGTATAAACGGAGGTTTGTTTGAACCCATCATTACTTTACCGGGAAACTCATTAAGCTATCAAGACAAAAATGTAATTACACCTAATGATTACAGTTATTTTATTCGTGCAGAAAAAGACACCAGCATTCTTATCACAAGTTCATCAAATAGTATTACCACAAATGTTGGAAGAAGAACAGCTAATCAAAAAATAAAATTAACTCAGGTAACTGTAGCAAACAATGCCATTGAAATAAGCATAGAAAAAGATGCCAACTCAAACTATGGAGATATTATATTACTAAAAAAGAATGCTGTTGGAACCTACGAACCACAAATATCATTTGGATTAGAAACGCGTGTTTCAAGAAACGATAATATTTTAGAAATTAACAACTACAGGGTTGCTGCAGAAAACGTGTGTAGTTTTCCGGAAGACACAACCGAGGCTTCAAATAATATTGTGCTTTCATTGACCGAAACCAACAATATTCAATTAAGTTGGAATGGGTATTCCACGTGGAACAATGGGGTAAAAGAGTACGTAATATACAGAGCCACAGGAAGTAACAAATCTGAAGCAATAAATTTCACGGAAACAGAACGTACTACAAATACAACAACAAGCGATATATCATTAAGTAATGAAATAAGTTGTTATTATATAGTTGCAATAGAAGAAGGTGGTATTGGACAAAGTAGAAGCAATACGGTTTGCAATGAAAGATCTGGAGAGATATACTTTCCAAATGCTATTCGTCCAGCCACAAATAAAAGATTTATTTTTGTTGGAATTGGTGTAGATTTAAAACAAGTAAAATTTAATGTGTACAATAGGTACGGACAATTAGTTTATGAAACTACAGATTTAACGGAAGGCTGGAATGGAACAAATATATTGGGTGAAAACTTGCCTATTGATGTTTATTTTTTTACAGCTGAAATAACAAAAAACAATGGCACTATCGAAAATAAAAAAGGAACCATTACCATACTTAGGTAAAGCAGAAGTAAACATAAATTACATAGATAAGCGCACCAGTGTGCTAAAAAAAAGGTTAATAAAAAATCTGATTTTAAAAATTGTTTCACGTGAAACACGGAAACTAAATTACGCCAATATTAACCTTTGTTCAGATGAATATTTACTTGAAATGAATAGAACACATTTGCAGCACGACTATTATACCGATATAATTACATTCCAACTTAATAATAAAAATGAACCTATAGAAACAGACCTATATATAAGTTTAGATAGGGTTAAAGACAATGCCAAAAGCAATGGGATAGCATTCAAAGAAGAATTGCATCGTGTAATAATACATGGCATTTTACATTGCTGTGGGTATAAGGATAAGTCGAAAAATGACATAAAAAAAATGCGTGAAAAGGAAAACGAATACTTACTTTTGTGGGTTAAATTAGCCAAATAATATGTTTCAAAAATATGATGTAATTGTGGTTGGTGCCGGTCATGCCGGGTGTGAAGCAGCAGCCGCTGCAGCTAATATGGGATCGAAAGTAATGCTAATTACAATGGACATGACCAAGATTGCCCAAATGAGTTGTAACCCCGCAATGGGTGGAATTGCAAAAGGTCAAATAGTTAGAGAAATTGATGCCTTGGGTGGATATTCAGGTATTGTATCAGATAAATCTACTATACAGTTTAGAATACTTAACCGCTCAAAAGGTCCAGCCATGTGGAGCCCACGTACACAAAACGACCGCATGCTTTTTTCACAATACTGGAGAGAACTCCTTGAACAGACTCCAAACATAGACTTCTGGCAAGATATGGTGAAGGAAATTATTGTTAAAAACAATAGGGTAGAAGGCGTAATAACAGGTATGGGACAACGAATAGAAGCAAAAGCTGTTGTTCTTACCAATGGAACTTTTTTAAACGGAATTATTCATATTGGCCAAAAACAATTTGGCGGAGGAAGAATTGGCGAAAAAGCAGCTTCAGGAATAACCGAACAGTTAATTTCATTAGGCTTCGAATCGGGAAGAATGAAAACCGGAACACCCCCAAGAGTAGACGGTCGATCGCTTAATTATGAAGCCATGGAGATTCAAGAAGGCGATGAACATCCCGGTAAATTTTCTTACCTGCCAAATATAAAACCTGTACAAAACCAACGTTGCTGCTGGATAACTTATACCAACGAAAAAGTGCATGAAATACTAAGAACCGGTTTTGATGAATCGCCTATGTATGCAGGCAGAATTCAAGGACTTGGGCCCAGATATTGTCCATCAATAGAAGATAAAATAAACCGTTTTGCAGAAAGAGAAAGACACCAAATATTTGTTGAACCGGAAGGATGGAATACAGTAGAAATTTATGTAAACGGGTTTAGTACTTCCCTTCCGGATCACATACAAGTTAAAGCATTAAAGTTAATTCCGGGTTTTGAAAATGCTAAAATATTCCGTCCGGGATATGCCATAGAATACGACTACTTTCCGCCAACACAATTAAAACCAACATTAGAAACCCACTTGGTTTCTAATTTATTTTTTGCAGGACAAATTAATGGAACCACAGGTTATGAAGAAGCCGCTTGCCAAGGATTAATGGCCGGCATAAATGCCCATCAAAATGTAATGGAAAAAGAAGCATTTACTCTGAATAGGGCAGAGGCATATATTGGGGTTTTAATTGATGATTTAATAAATAAAGGCACCGATGAACCTTACCGTATGTTTACCTCTAGAGCAGAATACCGCATTATGCTAAGACAAGATAATGCAGATATTCGTCTTACAGAAAAATCTCATCAGATTGGCTTGGCCAGTGATGATCGTTTATCTTTGGTTCAAGAAAAAATTAAAAGTACCGAAAAACTAGTAAAACAATTACGTGCTACCAGTATAAAACCAAATGAAATAAATGAGTACTTGGAAACCATAGGCACTAGCCCAATACCTCAGAACTATAAAATAGACCAAATTTTAAGCAGACCACAAATTACATTACAAGGTTTAATTGATAATGCTCCGGTAATTAATAACCTCTGCAAACCATTTGAGGAAGATGCCAAACTACAAGCCGAAATATTAATTAAATATGAAGGCTACCTTGAAAAAGAAAAGTTAATGGTGGATAAAATGAATCGTTTAGAACATATAAAAATTGCTAATACATTTGATTATCATACCATTAAATCGATTTCTGCAGAAGCCCGTGAAAAGTTAATTAAACAAAAACCGGCAACATTGGGTCAAGCAAGCAGAATTAGTGGTATTTCTCCTGCCGATATAAGCGTTTTATTAGTACATTTGGGCCGATAATGGAAAAATTAACAGCTTGTCCGATTTGTAACAGCAAACAAATTTCTTATTTGCACAATTGTAAAGATTACGTTGCAAGTGGCGAAATATTTGGCATTTTCTATTGCCATAGTTGTACACATCAATTTACCAACCCAAGGCCCGTAGAATCCAGAATAGGTAAATTTTACGAGAGCGATAGATATGTTTCGCATAGCGGTGATGATAAAAGTAAGCTGGGTTTTACTTACAAAATTTACGATATTGTTAGAAATATTAACATTAAAAACAAACTTAGTTTAATTAAAAAATACCATAAATCGGGTGAACTTTTGGATTTAGGATGCGGACTTGGGTATTTCTTAAATGGAGTTATTACAAACGGCACATTTAATGCTACAGGGGTAGATGTTTCTGATGAAGCTTTGGCATACATAAAAACAAGATTTAATATTATTGGATACGACGAAACATACCTGGATAAGTTTGAACCCAATAAATTTGACGTAATAACACAATGGCATGTATTAGAACATGTGTATGACCTTAAAGCGCGTTTAACGCAATTAAAACGTATTTTAAAACAAAATGGAACTATGTTCTTAGCTGTACCAAACTCGGCAAGCTGGGATGCAAAACATTATAAAAAATATTGGGATGGATATGATGTCCCACGACATGTTCATCATTTTTCACGTGAAAGCTTTGTACATCTTTTTGAAGAAAATGGATTTAAAGTAGAGAAAATACAAGGCATGCTGTTTGATGCCCCATATATTTCAATGCGAAGTGAATACCACCAAAATAATAATTTAGGGTTTATTAGAGGCGCAATTAAGGGCCTAATATCTACTCTAAGTGCAGTTAAAACAGGTCAACACTCTAGCTTATTATTTGTAATTAAGAATAAATAATTGAAAATCAAGTATTTAATAATTTATGCAACACTATTTGTAAGCAGTTGCGCACAAATTGTGGCTCCCAGTGGTGGTAATAAAGACGAAACACCTCCTGTAATACTATCTGAAAAACCTGAAAATAAAACAATTAACTTTAAATCAAATCAAATCACCATAAAATTTGATGAGTATGTAAACATTACAAATCTCGATCAAATTATAATTTCGCCACCACTAGAGCCAAAACCAATTATTGAATCGTATGGAAAAGAAGTAATTGTAAAGTTTAAGGATGCATTAATTACAAATACAACCTACACCATAAATTTTGCCAATTCAATTGTAGATGTAAACGAAGGTAATGCATTGCAGAATTATGCATATGTATTTTCAACCGGAAACACCATCGATAGCAACTTTATTACCGGTAATGTATTAAACAGTTTTACCAAAAAACCCGAAAAGGATTTTAATGTATGTTTATATAAAGTCGTACATTTTACAGATACAACTTTACAAAAACGACTTCCGGATTATTTTGCTAAATCAGATAATAATGGAAGTTTTACAATTAAAAATCTGCCTGAAGATAGCTTTTACCTGTATGCGTTTAAAGACGAAAACAAGAACCTGAAATTTGATTTAGGCGAGGATGTCGCATTTGTAAATTACACAATAACTACAAGTATTAACAGCGATAGTTTAAGCCTTTTAAGCAATAAAACTTCCCAGTTTAAACCAGGACATATTAAAGATACCGTCTATATTGCCAATGGTATTTACGGTTTTTATGTATATAAGCCCAATTTTTTAAGGGTTGAACCTACTGATAAATCAACCATTTATAGCAAGATTTTTAAAGGTAAAGAAGGATTTGATAGTGTATATTTTTATGTAGCTAATCAATTGGCCGATGAACCTTTAAGTTTAAAATTTACACAAATTCAAGAGCCAGATTCAGCTAAAGTCGCAGTACTAAAATCGCGTAAACCATTAAAAAATAAAACATTAGAAATAAAAACCAATTACCCGGAAAAACCAACCGATAGTGTTACGCTAGTGCTTAGCAATCCTGCAATATTAACCGATGAACAAATTGCAAAAATTCAAATACTGGTAGATAGTATTCCAATTCAAATAAATTATGCCAAACAAATAGATGTTTTTACTGTAAAGCTATACAGCCCATGGATAGAAGACGTAAACTACGATCTTCTAATACCTGATAGTTTGTTTAACGATATCTTTAATCAACCTAACAAACAAGTTAAAGCAAATTTTAAAGGTGTAAATTCAAAAGATTTTGGTTCAATAAAACTAAACCTGGTTAACAACCTAAACAGAAATTTAATTGTACAATTGGTAACAGCCGATGAAGCCGAGCAAATTGTAGCCAGTTATGCAATCTCAAAAACTACAACTGTAGAAAATCCTTTTGTTAGTCCTATGTCGCTAAAAATTAAGATAATAGTAGATGAAAACAATAATGGAATTTGGGATGAAGGGGACTTTAAGGCACGCAAACAACCTGAAACAATATTTTACTATCCGGAAGTGTTAACCATAAAAGCTTTTTGGGATTTGGAACAGACCATAAAACTCGACTAAAATCCCTTAAATTATTGATACAATAGCCATTGCGACATTATACACAATTGTGCATTAAACTGTGTAAAACAGTGGCAAAAAACATGGATAATGCAAATACTAAAAAAACAGTGTTAAGATAAAATGATAAGTAGCAATATATGCACCACTATTTCACAAAAAACACAATGTATAAAAACCCACAATTAATGTGAATGTCGCAATTCACATAGTGTGACTATTTATGCATATTTCAGCAAAATTAAGCCTTAACAATGTGTATTAAATGTTAAGTAAACATTAACAACCAAAAAAGCAAGCAACCAAAAACAAAGTTACCAACCAATTCACAGCCCTTATTATAAATAACATTTATATATAAATTTAACTTATAATAATTTACCAATGTGCATAGCGGGTAAGGTAAAACGCAAAAGTTTTTTACTTTTGAACCGAAGTATTTAAAATGAAAACAGCATTAGACGAACTTTTAAAAGAAATTCAATTATTCGAAATAACCTCAGACCAGGAAGCTGAAGCATTTAGGTTGCAATATTTATCTAAAAAAGGTAAGTTAAACGATTTGTTTGAGGCATTTAAACAAGTTCCAAATACCGAAAAAAAGGAAATAGGTCAGCTTTTAAACCAAGTAAAACAAGCTGCACAACAAAAATGGGAAGAAGCTAATTCCCGTTTTGAACAAACAACTACAAAAACTTCAAACGAAACAGATTATACATTACCGGCTGATGCAGCTTATGTTGGATCGCGACACCCATTATCGATTGTTGAGAATGAAATTATTGAAATTTTTTCAAAATTAGGTTTTGTATATGCAGAAGGTCCTGAAATTGAAGACGATTGGCATAATTTCTCGGCATTAAATTTTCCACCAAACCATCCGGCCCGCGATATGCAGGATACTTTTTTTATCGAAAAAGATATTTCACTTCGTACGCATACATCATCGGTTCAGGTAAGGTTAATGGAAAACCAGCCTTTACCCATACGTGCCATTATGCCGGGCAGGGTTTATCGCAACGAGGCAGTTTCTGCCAGAGCAAATTGCTTTTTCCACCAGGTAGAAGGAATTTATATCGATAAAAATGTAAGCTTTGCCGATTTAAAGCAAACTTTATATTACTTTGTTCAACAGTTATTTGGCAAAGATATTCAAGTTAGGTTCAGACCCAGTTATTTTCCGTTTACCGAGCCAAGTGCCGAAATGGACATAAGCTGTTTGCTTTGCAAAGGAAAAGGCTGTAATGTATGTAAACATACAGGTTGGTTAGAAATTTTAGGTTGTGGTATGATTGATCCGAATGTTTTAAAAGCTTGTAATATAGACCCCGAGGTTTATACCGGTTACGCATTTGGTATGGGTATTGAGCGCATTGCCATGCTTAAATACGATGTAAAAGATTTGCGCACTTATTTTAGCAACGATGTTCGCTTTTTGCAGCAGTTTAGCAGCTTGTAAAAAAATTTTTCCGCCGCTTCGCGGCCTGCTTTTATGTTTGTTTGAACCCACTTTTACCAAAAATCAGCCGGATTTTTAATTGTAAAACCATTCTAAATTGTGCTAATAATTTGTTAATAGTACAAAAACACGTACCTTTGGTGGGTTAGTTTGTTTTATTTCCGTTCACGCATGTTAACAATTGTTAGTTTGTAAACAGGCAATAAGTTTAAAGGCTTGCAGCCAAAAACGCTATTTCCCGGTGTATTGATTCAAATCAGGCTATAACATAGCAATCAATCAATCAATAAGTTATAATGGGAAGATCTCAAGAAACATTTAGTAAAAAAGAGCGCGAAAAGAAAAAGCGTTTAAAACAACAAGACAAAGACATGAAACGTGAGGCCCGTAAAGCCAATAACGATAAAGGTAAAGGGCTGGATTCTATGATGGCGTTTATAGACGAAAACGGTAACCTTACCTCTACACCACCGGATCCCAAAAAGAAAAAGCAATTTTTAGTTGAAGACATACAAATTGGTGTTGCAAAACATGTAGAAGAAGACCCTATTAGAAGCGGTACAATAACGCGTTTTTACGAAGATAAGGGTTATGGCTTTATCCGCGATAAAGAGTCGGGAGAAAGCATATTTTTACACGTAAAACAAATGCAAACACCCCTGGTAGAAAACGACAAAGTTGAGTTTGAAGTAGAAAGCGGCCCTAAAGGGCTTAGTGCCATTAGGGTTAAAAAAGCCGGTTAAATTAAAACACAACAGTTTGCGTATCTGGCAGCAAACTATTGGTATAAAGTATTTTGCCGGCAATTCTATCTGTTTCAATTTGCTCTTGTATCAGCCAATTTACAAAAGCATTTATACGTTCAGCTTCCATATATCCCCAACCTTTTTCGTGCATCATATAAGGGGCGGTTTCTGCTATGGCTTCTAGTAAGTTTATGCGCAACCTGTCATCCGGTGTTACCCATTTAGATAACATGGCAGCAGCATCGTTGGGTTGGTTCAATACAAAAGCAAAACCTTTGGCACTTGCTTGCATAAAGCTATTGTATGAAATTTGGCGTTGCTGCAACAGTTGCTTGGTGGTAATTAATACCGGCGAATAGCCATACGGAATACCATAATCAGCCAATTTAAAAGTATTTAGTGCCACACCTTGTGTTTTAGCCTCAACACCCTCCCAGTTGTTAAAAATCCAAGTTGCATCGGCTTGTTGGTTTAACAAGCAATTCCAGATTCCTAATTTGTTAGGGTAAGTAATATTAAATTGCCCATTACCTCCGCCATTTTTAACCATAGCGGCCACAATATGATCTTCGTAACGGGCTTTATAGCTGGCGTATATTTTGCCGTCTAAATTGCTTATTGCATTTATTCCAGAACTTTTCAGCACCGCAATAGCGCTTAAATCCTGCTGCAAAATTGCTGCAACCGCCATTGTCTCAATAGGGTTTTCTTTAAAATTTAAGCTTATAACACTTTCAAATGGCGCAATGGCAAAATCTGCTAACCCTGAAATGAGTTTTTTTGCAGGTGTAATGCCGTAATTATCTGCTTGTGGGTTAAGTATTTCTAAGTGTATACCTGCTTGATAATAATAGCCTAACTCAAAAGCGGCAATAAAACCAATATGGTTTACATTAGGGGTCCAGTCTAAGGCTAGTTTTATATGTTCCATTGTTTATTTTTAAATACTGTTTAAAACTTCAGCCAATTCCATATCTTTATCGGTAATGGTATTTCCGGCATCGTGTGTGCACAGGTAAACATCTATTTTGTTGTAAACGTTACACCATTCGGGGTGGTGGTTAAGTTTTTCAATGGCAAATGCTGCTTTTACCATCCAGGCCATAGCCTGCGTAAAGTCTTTAAAAACAAATTGGCGGTACAGTTTATTTTGGTGCTTAACCCAGCCATTAGGTATGTTTAATTGCATAAAAAAAGGCGATTGTTTTATTAAACAACCGCCTTTTTTATGAAAGGTTTTATTAAACCTGCAATTTATTGCACAATGAATTTTTTACTAGCTACAGCACCATTGGTGTTTGTAATATTAGCAAAATATACACCTGCACCAAACGAAGACAATACTACATTTTGTTGGTGAGTGTTTAAGCCATCCATGCTTAATACCCTGCGGCCGGTTATATCCATAATATCAACACGAGCAATGGCCGCTAAACCTTTATCCATGTTAATGTTTAATTGGTCTTTAGCAGGGTTAGGATATACACTAACAAATGCGCTAATATTGTTTTCTTTCATACCAACAGGACCGCGTTTTGTTAATGTAATGGTTCTGGTTGAAGTGCTTGGTCTAACAAAAGTTTCGTTTTCTGCAACAATTAACCATTCAACAGTAGCAGCTTGGTCAATACCAAAACCTAAATCCGTCATTTCGGCAAAAACCGCGTTCATTGGTAAAACAAGGCTGTCAACATCATCGCCGGCTTCAATGGCCACCAATGGATTAATAATAATATTACTTCCAGGTAAGCCAACACCCCAGCTATAAGTAATTGGTGTGCCTTCTACATTGCTAGATTTGTTCCAACGAATGGTAACTGTTTTAGTTGCATCATCAAAAATATCAACGCTGGCATTGTTAGCTGGTTCAACCAAATCAAACGCAGTTAATTCTTTATCGGCAGCTAAATTAAATTGTAAAGCAATTCTAGGTGCAACGTATTGTACAATTGTATCGCAGTATGCACGACCACGGTTTTCGGTCATAAATGGGTTTGTTCTCATAGAAAGCGAATCGGCTAAGTAACCGTTTGCAGGCAATGGCACACCGCGGTAAGGCACGCTGGTAATGGCTTGCATAGCGCTTCTATTCCAAAACTCCCATGGCGATCCTTCAATAGGGAAAGCAGTGCGAATAGGGAATAAGTTGTTTACGCCATTGCTGTAAGCTAAAGCTGCAAAAGTAACCTCATCGTTAGGGAACATGGCGTTTAATTTGTTGTTAACACCTCTGCGGTTTAAAATTGGAACAACATCGCCGGCACCGCTAGCCATAGGAATTACAGTTACACCGGTTGTTGGCACCACAACGTTACCGGTTCTAAATGGAGCAAAAATATCGCCAACGCAGTGAATACCTACGTGAGGTAAGCTGCTGTTTTTAATCCAAGCGCTATCGCCCATTGCGCCACCGTAGTTAAACGTCATGTGTGCATTAGCCGAAATACTTGCGTTACCAGGAGTGTTTAAAATAGGAATACCACCTAAACCATTCCAGTCGCCTAAGCTATCAACACTTACCATTGGCGATGCATCGCCACGTAAGAATTTTAAGTTACTTTCAATATCGGCACGCTCGCTAACACTGCCAAACGCCATTGAAATGTAACCACCTGTACCTTGACCACCTACAACAATTTTGCTGGTATCAACACCTAAAGTAGTTGCGTTGCTTCTAATGTAGCGAATACAATTTCTAACATCTTGAATACCTCTGTAAGTAGCTTTAATCAATTGTTCGGTAGCTTGTTCTTGTACAGTTGTAGTTGGGTTCCAACCTAAACGGTAGTTTAAAGCTACAACCACATAACCTCTTTTTGCAAAGCTGTTTGCAACGGTTACAATGGTGCTATCGTTTTTGTTACCTGTTACCTGGTTGTTAATAATTGCCGGTAGGTAACTGCCGGTGTGTGCTAAAATAATTACCGGTCTGTTGGTTGCATTGTCGCCATCTGGGCTGTAAATATCGCATACCAAACTTTCTGCCCATACCGGAGATCCCGATAATTGAGGTGGTACCAATTGGTTACCAAATAACAAGTTTACAGCCTGGTTGGTGCTGTAAGTTACGTTTGATTGTTTGTTAACACTGGTGAATACCTCATCAATGTAACGCACTTGTGCCACAGCTTGGTTAACCAATGCTGTTATTGCACCTAGCATAAACATGCTTAGTAATTTTCTCTTCATTGTTGTATAGTTTTTATTTGCGGTTGCTAATTAAGTATTTAAAAATCAATTCGCCAAGTTTTTCTCTTTATTTGTATTGAACCCACCTAAGCCCGTTGTATAAATTTGTTTACAGTTATTTTAAGTCCATAACCAGGCTAAAATAAGCCAAACGCCCAACGGCAGGGCCACCATATACCTGAATTACCCTGTTGTTTAACAGGTTATTTGCGCCGATTTTAACCATAAATTTTCCGTCTTTATACGATTTATTTACTTGCACATCCAGCAAATCGTAAGCATCTACAAAACCCGTAAATTGTGGTGATCCTTCAAACAAAAATCCCTCCTGCCATTTGTAGTTAAAACCGTAACCCCAGTTTCTAATAAAAAAGTTGCCAATATTAGAGGTAATGTCTCTGCCATTAATACCTAAGTTGTATTTATGTTCGGGGGTGTTAAATGCCGGAATAAGGGGGTCGGTGCTGCCCCTGCGGTCTAGTTTATTCCAAGAATAATTGCCACTAAAGCCCAGGTATTTTTTAAAGAAATAATTTAAACCAATGGTAAAACCTTGCGTTGTAACCACGTCTTTGCTATTGGTGGTAACGCGATACACATTAACACCCCTAACAAATGGGTCGCCTTGAGGCCAGTTTAAATCTGCGCCAATTTTAAACCCTAAAAAATCGGTGTACCAGCTAAAATAGTAACTGGCATCTACAAAAACCTTTTCCCATAAAGTAGTTCGGTAACCGGCCTCCAGGGTTCTTACACGCTCGGGCCTAACCGGATCAACATTAAAATATTCTAACCTGCCACGACCATTGTTAAAAGCATCGAGCATTGAGTTTATGGTAACAAGCGAATCAAAGCCTTTTAAATTGCCAAGCAAGGTAGCCGGGCCAACATTTAAGTTAATGTATTGATCGGCTAATGTTGGGTTACGCACTGCGCTTGAAGCGGTAGCCCTAAACACATGTTGGTTTTTGGTATAAACCGCAGTAAATGCAGGCGATACCAACGCGTTGAAGTTTTGGTTTTTATCTAAACGTGTGGTAAAATTAAACTTTAATTGATGCAATTCGCCAATGGCTTTTACCGGTAAATCTATTTTTCGTTCAATACCCAAATAACTGCCAAATTCTCTGTTAAAAATACGTTGGTTTTCTGCTGTATCTAAAAATATTGTTCCTTGCGAGTTGGGTGCATACAACCTAAAATTTCCACCAATTTTTATTTCGTAATTACGTGGTGTAAATATTTTTTCTGCTGCTACATGGTATAGTGCCGAGCGATCGAAAAACCTCGACCCACCTTGGCGATTGGTTAATGAAGTAATGGCCCTAAATGCCGAATCAAATCGTTCGGTACCGGGTTCAAAACGCGCTACTCCCGGCCTGTTTGGCGAAAAAGTAGTATCGGTATAGGCTCGTACCAAACGGTGAAACAATACCAACGAATCGTAAAAATTATCAAACAGGTATTGGTTGGCAAAATCTTCGTAGCGTACGCCCGGTGGCTGACTGCCAATAGGCGGCCTAATACCTTGTATGCGATTAAACACCAAAGTGTTCCAATTTTCGGCATAATCTATGGCCCAATCGTTATTGTTTTTTGCAGCACGTTGCAGTAACAAAGCGGTGTTGTAAGCATCGTAACTGTTGCCTGCATCCTCGTGCGTGGCATATGCCCTAATAAAATAACTGCCTTCTTTTTTAACCTCTATGCGGTTTTGGTAAAACCATATATCTTTTAGGCTAAACCTGTTTTCTCCCTGATAAACAGTTGTTCCGTTGCTAATACTGGTAGCAGCAATAATTTCATGGTCTTTGTAAAACTTGTAATGGGCAGTAGCATTAAATTTTATATTGTGCGAGTTGTAGTCTACCAAATCCCTTTCTCGGTAACCTTCTCGCATGGTGTAACCGTGGCCCAAATACACCAGGCCGGTTTGCCTAAAACGGTTGGTAGAAAACTCATCTCCGTAAATATTAACGGCATCAAAACCACCGGGGTTATTGCTGCCAACAGGAGATTGTATGGTGCTGTTATAATTGGTTGCCTCCCAATCGTTGGCACGCATGGCAAAAAGGTTAATTTTGTAAGCAAATTTATCTTCGCCTTTTTTGTTTTTAATTACATTCGCGTAGCGCACTGCAGCTTCGGTTAAATTGCGTTCGCCTACCCTAATTTGAGCGCTAAGGCCTTTAAACAAAAACGGATTTTTGGTTTGCATGTTAATTACACCATTAAACGCAGAAGGGCCATAGTAGGCGCTGCTGGCACCTACAATTAAATCAACACGTTGCACATCCAGCTCGCTGGCACCTAAAAAATTTCCCAAACTAAAGTTTAATCCCGGCGATTGGTTGTCGACCCCATCAATTAACTGCAAACTTCTTACCGGGCTGGTACTATTAAAACCACGTGTATTAATAATTTTAAAACCAATAGAAGCGCTTGTTAAATCTACACCTTTTAAATGCGCCAGGCCTTCGTAAAAGTTAGCTGCGGGCGTTTCTTTAATGCTAACTGCATCCATGGTTTCTATGGTAAGCGGAGCTTGTTTTTGGCGTTCGGTAATGCGGGTATCGGTAATTTCCAGTTCTTTTAGTTCTTTGGTGTTTTCTTCCAGTTTAACAGCCAAAGGCTTGCTTGCTTCGGCCAGATTATTAATGGTAACCTCTTTGGCCATATACCCCATATAGCTAAACACCAAAACTACCGGAAAATTTTCGGTTACTTTAATTTTAAAAGCACCTTCAAAATCTGTAGCAGCACCTTTAGATGTGCCTTTAATGTTAACCGTTGCGCCAATAAGTGCCTCGGCTGTTTTTTTATCTTTTACAGTTCCTGTAATTGTTGTGGCGGTTTGAGCCAACAAAAACGAGGGTATCAAACTGATAATCAGTATAAGTTTCTTCAAAATGCTTACTTATTTTTAACGCAAAATGCAGATTTATAACAAATTTCCAAATCAAAATTTTTGTTAAGACTAATTTTGGTGGGTTCAAACCAGATTAAAAACCCTAAGTGCGTTTGCAGTAGTTGTTTGTGCCACTTTAGCCAACCCTACCTCTTTAACAATGGCCAGTTGTTTAGCAATTTCTAATAAGTAAAAACTCTCGTTGCGCTTACCTCTATATGGCACAGGGGCAAGGTAAGGCGCATCGGTTTCCAGTACCAAATGTTGCAAATCTATGTCTTTAATGGCTTGGTCTAAGCCGCTGTTTTTGTAAGTAAGTACACCGCCAATTCCCAATAAAAAACCAAGCTCGGTAATGGCTTTGGCTTGGTTGGCATTTCCGCTAAAGCAATGAAAAATGCCACGTAATTTGGGGTGTTTCATGTCTTGCAATAATGCTATGCAATCGTCGGTACTGTTGCGCGAGTGTATTACAATGGGCAAATCGAGCTGAATGGCCCATTGTATTTGTTTTTTAAAGGCTGAAATTTGTTGGTCTTTAAACTCAGTACTCCAGTAGTAATCCAGGCCTATTTCGCCAACAGCATAAAACTTGCGTTTTTTAAACCATTTTTGAATTTGAAACAAATGTGCTTCTACATCTTGGTTAACCGAGCAAGGGTGCAAACCCATCATTGGAAAGCAATTGTCCGGAAAGGCCCAAACCAAATCGAGCATGGGTTGAATGGTTTCTGTGTCTACATTAGGCAAAAACAAATAACTGATGCCATTTTGAATGGCTTTTTCAACTACGGCTTTACGATCGCTATCAAATTGTTTTAGGTATAAATGCGTGTGGGTGTCTATAAATTGCATGGGTGGCAAAAGTAGGCAAACAAGTTAAAAACGCGTACATTTGAACCCACTTAAATGAGTAATTCCTCCCAAACTAAAAAAGCATCTGCGTTTAATAAACTTTTACTGGCACGCATTTTTGCGTTAGCCACACCCTATAAAAAACAATTTTATTTTGCCATTGCCCTAACTTTGGGCATGGCGTTTATTGGTCCGTACCGCCCTTACCTAATTCAATACACCCTCGATAATTATGTTGCCAACAACGATGCCAATGGCTTAATATGGATGAGCGCGCTGATTTTGGCATTGCTTATTGTTAATTCTTTTATGCAGTTGGGAAGCACGTTGCTTACAAACTTTTTGGGTCAAACCATTATTAAAGATTTGCGCAATAAAGTGTACCGCCATTTAACCCAATTGCGCCTTACTTTTTTTGATAAAACACCGGTTGGTACTTTGGTTACACGAACGGTAAACGATATAGAAACCATAAGCGATATTTTTAGCGAAGGCATGATAAATATTTTAGGCGACGTACTTCAAATTGTTTTTATATTGGGTTTAATGTTTTATACCGACTGGAAACTGTCGTTAATAAGCCTATCGGTTTTGCCATTGCTGCTATACAGCAGCTACTGGTTTAAAGAGGCCGTTAAAAAAAGCTTTGAAGATGTGCGCAACCAGGTAGCGCGACTAAACACCTTTGTGCAAGAGCATTTAACAGGCATGCAAATTGTACAAATTTTTAACCGCGAACGCGAAGAGTACAAAAAGTTTGAAGCCATAAACCGCGACCACCGAAACGCCAATATTCGTTCGGTATTTTATTATTCGGTGTTTTTTCCTGTGGTAGAAGTTATTTCGGCCATTAGCGTGGGATTAATTGTTTGGTATGGTTCTAAAGGCATTATTGATAATACCATTTCGCCCGGTGTAATGATTGCATTTATCATGTATATAAACATGTTTTTTAGACCCATTAGACAATTGGCTGACAGGTTTAACAGTTTACAAATGGGCATGGTGGCCGGCGAAAGAATTTTTAAATTAATAGACGATACTTCTTATACCGAATTCTCGGGTACGCAAACACCGGCTGGGCTTAATGGTAAACTTGCGTTTAATAAGGTTTGGTTTGCCTACCAAAACGAAGATTACATATTAAAAGATATCAGCTTTAGCATACAGCCCGGAAAAACCTTAGCCCTGGTAGGCGCTACGGGTGCAGGAAAAAGCAGCATAATTAATCTGTTGAGCCGATTTTATCCCATTAACAAAGGCGATATTTTAATAGACGATATAAACCTAAACGATTTAAATAACCAATGGTTAAGATCGCATATTAGTGTGGTTTTGCAAGATGTATTTTTGTTTAGCGGCAGTATTTTTGATAATGTACGTTTGTATAACCAAAACCTTAGCGAAGAAGAAATTATTGAAACGGCCAAGCAATTGGGTGCACACGAGTTTATTGCAGCATTGCCTAATGGCTACCATCAAAATGTGCACGAGCGTGGCGCAACTTTATCGGTAGGGCAAAGGCAACTCATTTCATTTATTAGGGCTATGGTAGCAAACCCGGCAATTTTGGTACTAGATGAAGCCACATCGAGCATTGATAACGAAACCGAAGAGGTAATTCAAAAGGCTATTGCCAACATGATGAAAAACCGTACCAGCATTGTTATTGCCCATCGTTTAAGTACCATTGTAAACGCCGATGAAATCTTAGTACTTGATAAGGGTACAATTATTGAACGTGGCACCCACCAGCAATTGCTTGCACAAAACGGCTCTTACAAAAACCTGTACGAACATCAATTTATTAAAGCGGCAAGCCCAATCATTATTGAATAATTCCCTTTTTTGCAATAAAAATATTGGTTATACTATGATTTTTAAATTGTATTTGTTATCGTTGTATAACAAAACACAACTTCATGCTACAAAAGCAAATTTTATTTTGGCTTACAGGATTACTACTGCTCACCTCGTGTAGCATTGAAAAGCGCTACCACAGCAGTGGTTTTCATGTAGCGTGGCACAAACCGTTTACCATTAAAAATCTGGCCGATAAACAACCTCATTCAATAAAAAACAGTTACCAATCTATTCAGAAAAAACCTGTAAATAAATTACAAATAAATGTGCCAGGTGTTTGTTTAACAAAACCAGAAACGCTTGCTATATCCAAACCGCTAAAAACCGCTAAAAACCGCTCGTTACTAAAACATACAAATGTTAACCTGGTTAAAAAACCCAATGTACTAAACATAAAAACGCAACAGCGCAATAATAATGAGCCGCTTAAGTATGGTTGGTTTACAATTGCTGCATGGGTTTTATTGGGTTTATCTTATACAGCTTTCTTGTTTTTAAGCCCCTTTCCTTCTTTATCGCATTTTGCAATCCTAACATTGGCATACGCCGCACTATATTTTGCGGGTTATTCATTGGTTAGAATATTAGAAAAACCTCCAAAATATAAGGGTACATTTTTAACCATTCTATGCATATTTCTGGCTTTCGGGGCTGTATTGTTAATGTTTTACTAAATACACAAATGCACAATATCAAATTATATATACTTGCACTTGCTTTATTTATGCTTAATGTATCGTGCAATGTTGAAAAGCGTTACCATAGAAGCGGCTTTTCTATTGAATGGAATCGTTTATCATCGGGTAAACAAAGCACTATCACCAACAAACTTGCCACACAAAAAATTAATTCAAACCATATAGATTCAATTACACCAAATACATCGCATACGTTAAATATTAATAGTTTAAAAACCAGCAAAGCATTAAACCAGATTTCAATAAATAAGCCGGTTTTTTCAAACAAAAAATTAAACATTATAAACGACGATACTACAAAAACGAATCAAGCTAAGGCTGCAATACAAAGTCCTGTAAAAAAGCAACCCAAGCAACTAGACGGTTTTGCCGTTCTTACCTGTTTTGGAGTTTTATTGGCGGTTGAATTTTTAATTAATAGAGATTATCCTTTGGTTGGTGCAATTAGTACGTTTATTATGCTAGCATTTACTAGTTTGTTGGCCGGAATATCTACTGCGCGTGTAGATAAAAGACCCCAAAAACATACAGGCGGAGGTTTAGTAGGATGCAGTATCTTTTTTATTATCATGATAATCCTTTTTATTTTTGCTAACGCCGCTAGATATTTTGCCATTTAATTTATATGAAAAACACCATATTCTTATTTACGCTATTCTTACTACTGCTAACCTCGTGTAGCATTGAAAAGCGCTACCACAGCAGTGGTTTTCATGTAGCGTGGCACAAACCGGTTACCATTAAAAATCTGGCCGATAAAAGGGAAAAACCGGTTAAAACAGCCCCCAAATTAAGTTGTATTAATGCACCTGTAATGCACTCGATTGCGGTAAACACAAGCAGCATAAAAGAAGTTAACAGCCTTGTTTTTACTAAGCCTAAACTATACAGCAGCAAAACAAGTTTTAAGCAAGTAATAAAGTTAGAACCACAAAATAGGTTTAAAACGATTAAACCTAAAAAGCCAAAAACAGATGAACCCGACGAACCACGAGCATTAGAGCCTTTTGGATTGATAGCATTTATATTAACTCTTTGGCCTTTTGCATTAACTTTTACTGTTGAAGAGGCTGATAATTATATTTTATTTATGCCTTTGGTTCTTCTTGTATCGGCTTTTTTTGCCGGCTTTAGCTTAGGCAGAATTCAATCTAAACCTTACCTTTATTATGGCGCAATTTTTGGCATTTTAACGCTGGCAGCGCTTTTGTTTATATCAGTATTATTTTTTTTAATTTTGCTATTTGGGTCTATCTACTAAAAAGCCTCGCCCATGGTAAAGTAAAAGCCGCTAATGCCACTGTGGCCCATGCCATAATCTATTCTAATATTTACATGCTCTTTTCTAAAAGCCACACCACGCAAGCCAATTCCATAATTTGGCTTAATATGTTGCATTAAATTATTTAGGTTTGAACCCACATTACCAACACCTCCAAACAGAGCAAACCCAATCGGGCCCCAAATGGTTTGCCTTAACTCGGCTTGTAAGGCAAACAAGTGGTTATCGCGGTAGCGGCCATTGTAATAACCACGCATCATCATATCGTTGCCCATGGCAGAGAGTTGCCTAAATGGCGCTTGTCCATCTACAAAACGGCCAAAGGCTTGTAAGGCAACCACATTCATTTTTTTAAGGTGTATGTATTTTCTAACATCAACTTGTGTAACATTAAAATTAAATTCGCTTGCAAATGCAGCAGTGTTTAACACGTTACTTACCTCGGCATAAATACCTTGGGTAGGGTAATATACTTTATTGCGACTATCATAAGCCAATACCAGGCCGGCACCTGCGGTAAAGCTTCCTTGTCCGCCTGGCGTTTGCAGCGTATTTAAATTGCTTGCTTGTTCGCGGTAATCCATATTGTACATTTTTTCTGAATGCACTTGCGCACCGGCATAAACATGTTTTCCAAACTTGCGCGTTAAGCGCAAATCAAACTGGTTAAGTTTAAAAAAATACAGCTCGCGGTTTTCTTTTGGCACTTGGTTGCCAATGCCAAAATAATACTCGTTAAAATAGGTATGGTTAAAAAATGCCCGTAAATTCCAGTTGTTGTCTTTGCTAAACACATCTACAAAAGGCCTTATGCTATACTGTCCGTTTTGTGTGTATTGTAAATTTAAGCGTATTAAACTAGGTCGGGTAACACTATCTTGATGCATGTTAAAAAACACCACATTCGACAAACCCAGTCGCCAGCCTGTTTCCGGATAAATACCCCAAATGGGAATAGCTGCATAATACACTTTACGTGGCTTACTGCTATCGCCTTCTAAAATTTTATAAGCTTTATCAATAAGCCCCTCTAGCTTTTGCAAGGGTTGTGCAATAGAAAGTTGGTTCAAACCAAACCCAATAAATAATACAATTAAAAGGCGTTTTACAACCATGGGTATTTTTTTATAAACCTACTAAACCTATACCCAATATTTACACCAATAAACGATTGGTTAAAAGCAATAGACGTGTTTTTTTGCAGTTGAACCAACGCGGCATCGTAACTGGCATATGCATTGCAAAAATAATTTGGCCCATTATAACCCAAAGCAATTTTGGCGTGCACATCCACGTCTTCAGAAAGCGTTGTGGCGTTTTGGTTGGTTCGGCCTAAAAGTAAATTGCTAAAACCGCCACCAACAAACAAAGCCGGCGTAACAAACCATACACCTTGTTTAAACACAAAATTATAGGCATAGCCCGGTCTAACCGAAAGTGTAATTTGCCTAAAACGTTCGGTATTGTTTAACAAACTTTCGGAATTGGTTGGGTCAGACACAAAAGGTGTATCGGCATAAATTAAGCGGTAACCACTGTGCAGCATAGCAATAAACGAACCGGCACTTTTGCATTGTAATTCCTGGGTTTTTATAGCACTTCTAAACGAAAAGCGTTTGTAGTTGGCTACATAAAACAAGTTTAAGAACAATGCATTTAAATGGCTATCGTCTCTAATGGTAATTGCCTCGTTTGCTCCTGTACTTTGATACATGCCGCTAAACACGCTTAAGTTGGTTTCTGCGCCAAAATACCCTTTGTAGTAACTAACCCCAAAATCAAAAAAACGGGTTTGGCCGTATAATTTTGGGTTGGTAAGCGATAGGGGAAGGTTGTAACCGGCGTTTATGGCTATGTTTTTTAAACCCAACCCAACGCTAAGTTGCGGAATTAAATTAGGGGCAAAGTTTATATTGTTTTTATTGCCGCTAATAAATGGCGGGTCTATGTAAAACACCCAGCTGTTTAACCAAGACGAAACAGAAACGCTATACGCTTTTTCCATTTGCTTAATATAATTGGTATCTCTGGTGCCAAAGCTAAAAATACGCTCAAGCCTGCTTAAGGGCAACAAATCGGTTTGGGCTTTTACCGCGCCTTGCAACAATAAAAATATGCAAAAAAATCTAAGCATTAAGGCAGCAATCGGCCATACATACGCGGAAATGGAATGCTTTCCCTAACATGCGGCAACTTACAAATCCACGTAACCAAACGCTCTAAACCCAAGCCAAAACCTGCATGCGGTACGGTTCCAAACCTTCTTAAATCAAGATACCATTCAAACGCCTCCATAGGCAATTGGTGTTCTTTAATTTTTTCTACCAGCAAATCGGCATCGGTTTCACGTTCGCCACCCCCAACAATTTCGCCATAACCTTCTGGTGCAAGCGTATCAACACCACGTGCAAATGCCGGGTTTTGCGGGTCGCGTTTTAAGTAAAATGCCTTTACTTCATGTGGCCAGTTGTACACCATAATAGGCACATCAAACAAGCGGGTTAAAACGGTTTCGTCGCTACCGCCAAAATCATTGCCATATTCAAAATTACGCGCACTGTTTAACCACTGCGGAATATTTCTAGCCTGCTCTTCTAAGTCGGCCAGTTCTTGTTTTAACTTATCAATTTTAGCCTGGTTAAAACCAATTTCGCCCTTTTTCATACCCGGGGTTTTAATTTTCTCTTCCCTTTCGGCAATTTCTTTGGTTACTTCGGCCATTTTATTGTTAACCCATACCAGCTCTTCTTCTAACGAAACAATGGCATTTTTACCGTTAACATCTTTTTTGCCGGTAATAATTTCAACAGCCTCATCGTAGGTAAGACGCGGAAATGGCTTAATAATATTTTGTAAAATGGTGGTATCTCTGCCAATAAATTCCAATTCGGTTTTGCAATTATCCAGCACACTGGTAACAACAGCCCTTAGGAATTTTTCAATCAGGTCCATATTGTCAAAAATATCATGAAACACCATTTCGGGTTCAATCATCCAAAATTCTGATAAATGCCTGCGGGTTTTACTTTTTTCGGCCCTAAAAGTTGGACCAAAGGTGTAAATTTTACCCAACGAAAAAGCCATTGCTTCGCCGTAAAGCTGGCCACTCTGACTCAAATAGGCAGGGTCGCCGTAAAAGTCGGTTTCAAACAAATTGCTGGTGCCTTCGCAAGCGTTTCCGGTAAAAATGGGCGCATCCATTTGCACAAAACCTTCACTTTGAAAAAACTGATGTATGGCAAATGTTATTTGGTTTCTTATGCGCATAATGCTCCATTGGCGCTGGCTGCGCAGCCATAAATGCCTTTTATCGGCTAAAAAATCAATTCCATGTTCTTTTTTTGCAATGGGGTAGTCTACACTTTCGCCAATTATTTCAATATCTGTGGCTTGTATCTCAAAACCACCAATTTGCTTTTCGTCTTTAACTACCTTGCCGGTTATGCTTAAAGAGGTTTCTAATCCAACACGTTTGGCATTATTAAATTTGTTTGAACCAACAATTTCTTCTGCAATAACACATTGGCACCAGCCGGTACCATCGCGTAAAACAATAAATGCCAACCCTTTGCTGTCGCGTTTGTTGCTGGCCCAACCCTTAAGGGTAACCTCTTTGTCTTGGTAAGATGCTAAATCTTTAATTAAATACTGTTGCACAATGCTAATGGTTTTATGAAGCTGCGAAAATACTAACTTGCGCCAAATTTTGTGCTACACATGCCGCGCTATTTTATACATTTGGCTTATAACGGTAAAAACTACCATGGCTGGCAACAGCAGCATAACGCGCATAGCGTTCAGGCAGAAATACAGCAAAAGCTACAGGTTTTACTTAAACAACCTGTTGAAATTACCGGCTGTGGCCGCACCGACACAGGTGTGCATGCCCGCCAGTTTTATGCACATTTTGATGTGCCCTATGAACTACAAACCAATAAAATATGCTACCAATTAAATGCTTTGTTACCTGTAGATATTGCCATTTATGCCATTTTTTTGGTTGAACCTACCTTGCATGCACGTTTTGATGCCACTTACCGCGAATATGAATACCATATTTGCACCCAACGAACGCCCTTTTTTAATGATTTAAGCTGGCAGTTTACCCCCAAATTAAATATTGATGCTATGAATGATGCAGCCGGGTTGTTGCTAACGCATACCCATTTTGAGTGCTTTAGCAAAGTTAATACGCAGGTTAAAACCTTTAACTGCAAGGTTTCTAAAGCCATTTGGCAAATGCAACCCAACGGCATGTTGGTTTTTACCATTGGTGCCGACAGGTTTTTACGCAATATGGTGCGGGCTATTGTGGGCACTTTGGTTGATGTGGGTTCAAACAAAACCAATATTAAACAGTTTAATGCCATTTTGCAAAGCAATAACCGCTGCATGGCCGGACAAAGTGTGCCGGCACAAGGTTTATTTTTAACGCAGGTTAAATATCCTAAATTTTAACATATGTATATTAAGAGCTTTATTTTTAACGATTTTCAAGAAAACACCTATGTGCTTTACGACGATACCAGGCAATGCGTAATTGTAGATCCGGGATGTTATACCAAACACGAAGAACAAGCACTTGCCGATTTTATTGCACAAAACAACTTACAACCGGTTAAACTTATTAATACCCATTGCCATATAGACCATGTTTTGGGAAATGCATTTGTTGCCCATAAATATAACCTTAGCCTTTATCTGCATAAAGACGAACTAAAAACCTACCAACAAACAGCCCGTTGGGCCGATGTGTTTGGGTTGGTAATGCAAGATATTCCTACCCAATTGGTTTATTTAAACCAAGGCGATACGGTTAGTTTTGGCAATACCCAACTGGAGGTTTTGTTTACACCCGGCCATAGCATAGTTAGTTTAACTTTTGTTAACCATACCTCCAAAACCATTGTATGTGGCGATGTGCTTTTTTACCAAAGCATTGGTCGTACCGATTTACCCGGAGGCAACCATGCCACATTAATACAAAGCATAAAAGAAAAATTGTTAACTTTGCCAAACGATTATGTGGTTTATAGCGGCCATGGCATAAAAACCACCATTGGAAACGAGCGGGCGCACAACCCATTTTTAAACTAACCCAAACTACTGTTTTTTTTGAACCTACAAGTACTAATAACAGCAGGAATTTTTATTGCAGCAATTGGCTATGTTGCCTATAATTTGTACAAGCAAATTAAAGGCAAACACCAATGTGGGGGCAGCAATTGCGGTTGTAAAAAATAAAGTTAACAATTCTGTCAACCTATTTCAGGACAAGTCATTGTTAAATGGCTGCCAACGTTCCCACGCTTGGCGAAGTGGGGGATTTTGAAAACGTAATCGTCAAGCAGTACAAAAGTAGCAAAATACCCGGATTTTTAAATTTAAAAATATAGCCCCCATTTTGCCAAACGTGTGTTGGCGGCAGTAATACTTTTCCGAGAAGTTTGCGTGTCAAATCTAAGTTGCAATTTTGTCCTAAACCCAAAACTCCGAATTTGATTTTAAACACCAAATTTCACTTCAAAAAAAATTGTCAAGCCGAAACATGCTTTAACTACAAACTTTAAAAATATGTCAAAATATTCGTTACAGAAACAAATTGGGTGGCAAATTTTTAAAGTTAATGTGTCAACGACCAACAACTTTAAACAAACCAAAGAAGTTCTTTGTCGACCGAAAACCGAGAAAAAACCGAGCATTTTAGAGCAAATGTAGCCAGTTTTTTAATTGTAAAGTGTCGTGTAGAATTTTGGTAGTAAAAAAATTAAAGCAACAGCAAATGCATCTTAAACATCGTCCGACTGAAAGAGCAGAAATTTAAAAAAAACTACTCGCGCTTGATGGATGGACGCGGTTTAAATTATAGCCGCTAACGTTCCCACGCTTGGCGAAGTGGGGGATTTTGAAAACGTATTCGTCAAGCATTACAAAATTAGCAAAATACCCGGATTTTTAAATTTAGAAATATAGCCCCCATTTTGCCAAACGTGTGTTATGGGCAGTAATAATTATTCCGAGAAGTTTGCGTGTCAAACAGAACTTACACTTTACGCCTAAAACCAAAAGTCCAAACTTGATTTTAAA
>VFQQ010000953.1_pt1 | contig 46424 bp, 42 predicted proteins | sample 3512341 | NCBI WGS metagenome assembly VFQQ01 (sample SAMN10412373, study PRJNA504923) | tailings metagenome | isolation source: Relicate 2 Philex TSF1 revegetated site | place: Philippines: Tuba, Benguet | collected 2017-08-29 | reverse complement strand
GCAGCTCGGGCTCCTGCATCAGCAGCATGCCGATCTCCAGCCACTGCTTCTGGCCGTGCGAGAGCAGGCCGGCCTCGGTGTCCAGTTTGTCGCCCAGGCCGATGTCCTCGGCCACCGCCTTCACGCGCGCCTGGATCTCGTCGGTGGCGGTGAAGCCCAGCGCGCCCCAGACCGAGCGGCCGGAAGGAAACGACACCTCCAGGTTCTGCAGCACCGAGAGGTTCTCGTAGATCGACGGCGTCTGGAACTTGCGGCCGATGCCCTTGCGCACCCGCTTGTGCTCGGGCACCTTGATGATTTCCTCGTTCTTGAACTTGATGCTGCCGCCGCTGGCCTTGGTCTTGCCGCAGATCAGGTCCAGCAGCGTGGTCTTGCCCGCGCCGTTGGGGCCGATGATCACGCGCAGCTCGTTCTTGTCGACGTAGAGCGTGAGGTTGTCGATGGCCTTGAAGCCATCGAAGGAGACGGTGAGGTCTTCCACGGAGAGGGCGAAGTCGGTGTTGCTCATGGTGCGGTCCTTCGTGCGCTCACACGCTCTGGCTGCTCGTACCGTCGGGCAGCTTCGCGCCGGCTTCTGCCTTCGGCTGCCTGGCCATGGGCGCATGCGGCGGTGGCGACGGCGGCTGGGGCCGCGCGGCCGAGGCCTCGCGCAGCGCGGCCTGGCGCGATTTCCACCACGGCACGATCTTGCTCTCCCACAGACCGGCGAGACCCATCGGGAAGGCCATGGTCACGCCGATGAACAGGCCGGCCATGAGGAACAGCCACAGGTCGGGGAAGCTCTCGGAAAAGAAGGTCTTGCCGGCATTGACCAGCAGCGCGCCGTACACCGCGCCCACCAGGCTCATGCGCCCGCCCACGGCGGCGTAGATCACCATCTCGATCGAGGGCACGATGCCCACGAAGCTGGGCGACATGAAGCCCACCTGCAGCGTGAACAGGGCGCCACCGATGCCCGACAGCGCGGCCGCCAGGCAGAACACGAAGATGCGGAAGTCGGCCACGTCGTAGCCCGAGAAGCGCACGCGGTCTTCCTTGTCGCGCATGGCCAGCAGCAGCGTGCCGAGCTTGCTGGTCTGGATCCAGCGGCAGACCACGATGGAGAGCACCAGCATGCCGACGCAGACGTAGTACAGGATGTACTTGGCGCTGTCGGTGCGCGTGTCCCAGCCCAGCAGGGTCTTGAGGTCGGTCATGCCGTTCACGCCACCGGTGTAGCCCTGCTGGCCGATGATGAGCACGGTGAGGATCAGCGCCACGGCCTGCGTGATGATGGCGAAGTACACGCCCCCCACACGCCGTTTGAACATGGCGAAGCTCACGATCCAGGCCAGCAGCGTGGGCACCACGATGACGGCGGCCAGCGCAAAGGGGAAGCTTTTGAACGGCACCCAGAACGAGGGCAGTTCGGTGATCTGGTTCCAGTCCATGAAGTCCGGAATGCCGGGGGTGGACTGGATCTTGGTGGCCTCGGGGTCGGAGGCTTCCAGCTTGAGGAACATCGCCATGGCGTAGCCGCCGAGGCCGAAGAACACGCCCTGCCCCAGGCTGAGCACGCCGCCATAACCCCAGAGCATCACCAGGCCGATGGCGACGAACGCATAGGTGAGGTACTTGCCCACCAGGTTCAGGCGGAAGATGTCGAGGCTGAGCGGCAGCACCACCGCGAGCAGCACAGTGAGCAGCACCAGGCTGGCGAGCTGGTAGCGGGTGATCCAGGCTTTCAGGGCGTTCATGACGTACTCCGGGAGACAAAAAAATCAGCGGCGCACCTTGGATGCGAACAGGCCTTGTGGGCGCAGCATCAGGATCACGACGATCAGCGACAGCGTGAGCATCTTGGCCATCGAACCGGCCATGAAGAACTCGGTGATCGACTGCGTCTGTGCAATGCCGAAGGCCGAGACCACGGTGCCCAGCAGGCTGGCCGCGCCGCCGAAGGTGACGACCAGGAAGGCGTCGACGATGTAGAGCGAGCCCGAGGTGGGGCCGGTGGAGCCGATGGTGGTGAAGGCCGCGCCGGCCACGCCCGCAATGCCGCAGCCGATGGCGAAGGTGAGGCGGTCGGTCTTCTTCGTGTCGATGCCGATGGCGTTGGCCATCACGCGGTTGCTCACCGTGGCGCGCACCCGCAGGCCCCAGCGGCTCTTGTGCAGCGCGATCAGCACGCCGGCGGTGACCACGATGGCCAGGGCCAGCACGAACATGCCGTTGATGGGAATGTCCAGCCCTTCGGCCGGGGCCCACGAGCCGAGCAGCCAGTCGGGCAGCGTGGGGCTCACTTCCTTGGGGCCGATGAAGGTGCGGAAGCACTGCTGCAGCGCCAGGCTGATGCCCCAGGTGGCGAGCAGCGTGTCCAGCGGGCGCTTGTAGAGGTGGCGGATCAGCGCCCACTCCACCAGCCAGCCCGCGATGAACGCGAAGATGAATGCGGCCAGGATGGCAAACGGAAAGTACGCGGCCACCGCGCCGGGGCTGATCTCGTTGGCCAGCGTGGAACCCAGGAAAACCGTGTAGGCGCCGATGGTCATGAACTCGCCATGCGCCATGTTGATCACGCCCATCTGCCCGAAGATGATGGCCAGGCCCAGCCCCATGAGCAACAGCACCGCGAACAGGCTCAAGCCCGCGAAGCCTTGCATCAGGCCGATGTTGAGCATGTCGTTGAAACTCATGTCCATGAGGACTCTCCAGGCAAAGAAAAGGCAACGAGAGAGCAGATCTCCCGATCCAGGATGCGGCGGATCCGGGTCCCCCGGTCCGCACGCATCGCCCCCTTGAGGGGGTCACGGCGCCAGTGCGCCGTGGCGGGGGTGGGCTTACTGATAACCCTTGGGGAACGGATCGGGTTTGATCAGCTCGGGCGACTCCGCCACCACCTTGAAGGTGCCGTCGGGCATGCCCATGGCGATGCGCGACTTGCTCCACAGGTGGTGGTTCGGGTCGAGCTTCACGTAGCCCTCGGGCGCCGTGGTGAGCTCGATGCCGGTGCGCGAGGCGGCCACCACCTTGTCCACGTCGAAGCTCTTGGCCTTCTCGACCGCGGCCTTCCACAGCCAGGGGCCGAGGTAGCCGGCCTGCGTCACGTCGCCGATCACCGCGTCCTTGCCGTACTTGGCCTTGAAGGCCGCCACGAACTTCTTGTTGTTCGGGTTGTCCAGCGTCTGGAAGTACTTCATCGACGAGTAGAAGCCGGCGAAGTTTTCGCCGCCCACGCCGGTCATCTCGTCCTCGGTCACCGACAGGGTCACCAGCGTCTGCTTGTCACCGGTGATGCCGGCCGCCTTGAGCGCCTTGTAGAAGGCCACGTTGGAGCCACCGACCACGGCGGCAAAGATGACGTCGGGCTTCTGCAGCTTGATCTTGTTCATCAGCGAACCGAAGTTCGTGCTGCCCAGCGGGTAGTACTCCTCGCCGACGACCTTGCCCTTCTGGAAGTTCTCGATGTGCTTGCGCGCGATCTTCATCGAGGTGCGCGGCCAGATGTAGTCGGAGCCGATCAGGAAGAAGGTCTTGGCTTTCTTCTCCTTCTGCGCCCAGTCCAGGCTGTACAGGATCTGCTGCGTGGCTTCCTGGCCGGTGTAGATCACGTTCTTGGACTGCTCCAGGCCTTCGTAGAAGGTGGGGTAGTACAGCAGGCCGTTCTCTTTCTCGAACACCGGCAGCACGGCCTTGCGCGAGGCGCTGGTCCAGCAGCCGAACACGGCGGCGCAGCGGTCGTTGATCAGCAGCTTCTTCGACTTCTCGGCGAAGGTCGGCCAGTCGGAGGCGCCGTCTTCCTTGATCACCTTGATCTTGCGGCCCAGGATGCCGCCCATGGCGTTGATCTCGTCGATGGCGAGCTGCTCGGCCTGGATGGAGCCCGTTTCCGAGATCGCCATCGTGCCGGTGGAGGAGTGCAGCTGGCCCACGGTCACTTCCGTGTCGGTCACGGCCAGCTTGGTGGTATTCACCGAGGCGGTGGGCTGGCCAAAGCTCCACGCCGGAATGCCGGCCAGGCCGGCGACGCCCAGCATCTGCAGCACGCGACGGCGGCTGGCTTCCGGGGTTTCAAGGGTTTCGGGCGACTGGGCTTTCGGATCGGAAGGGTGCTTCATGGAGGGCTCCTGGGACGTTTGGGGCGGTGAAACCGGCGGGGTGCCGACTGGGGTGAAGACTAGGGTTCACCCTGAATCCGGCCCATACGTCAAATAACGTAGTGATGGGTAGGGCCGGTTCTTGCTAGCGTCCCTGCCATGCCCTCGTCCGAGCCCGCCACGCCCGTTGCCGCCCAGAAAATCTTCCGGTTCCGCCGGGAATACAACTCGTGGGTGGCCGACGAGACGATGGAGGACTACGCCCTGCGCTACACGCCGCGCAGCTTCCGGAAATGGAGCGAGTGGCGGGTGGCCAACACCGCGTTCGGCTCGCTCTCGTTCCTGGCGCTGGAGGCGATCGGCGGCGCGATTGCCGTCAACTATGGGTTCTCCAATGCCATGTGGGCGATCCTGGTGGTGGGCCTGGTCATCTTCTTCACCAGCCTGCCGATTGCCTACTACGCCGCGCGCTACGGGCTGGACATGGACCTGCTCACCCGGGGCGCCGGCTTCGGCTACCTGGGCTCGACCATCACCTCGCTGATCTACGCGGTGTTCACCTTCATCTTCTTCGCCATCGAGGCGGTGATCATGGCGCTGGCGCTGGAAATGGCGACCGGCTGGCCGCTGGCGTGGTGTTACCTGATCTCGGCGGTGGTGATCGTTCCGCTGGTCATCCGGGGCATCACCCTGATCTCGAAACTGCAGGCCTGGACGCAGCCGCTCTACCTGTTCCTGCTGGTGCTGCCCTTCGTGTGGATCGGGCTCTCGCAACCCCAGCTCTACCGCGACTTCACCACCCTCACCGGCATCCGCTCGGGCAGCAACGACTTCCACCCGCTGATGTTCGGCGCGGCCGCCGCCGTCATCTTCTCGCTGGTGGTGCAGATCGGCGAGCAGGTCGACTTCCTGCGCTTCATGCCCGAGCGCACGCGCCAGAACCGCGTGCGCTGGTGGCTCGCGGTGCTCATTCCGGGCCCGGGCTGGATCGTCATGGGCATGCTCAAGATGGTGGGCGGCGCCTTCCTGGCCTTCGCCGCCATGCAGTTCGAGGTGGACCCCGAGCGCACCGCCGAGCCCACGCAGATGTTCCTGGCCGGCTTCACCGAAGCCGTGGGCCACCCGGGCCTGGCGGTGGCCATGACGGTGGTGTTCGTGATCCTCGCGCAGATCAAGATCAACGTGACCAACGCCTACGCGGGCTCGCTGGCGTGGAGCAACTTCTTCGCGCGCGTCACGCACAGCCACCCGGGCCGCGTGGTCTGGCTGGTGTTCAACGTGTGCATCGCCACGCTGCTCATGCTGCTGGGCGTGTTCACCGGCCTGGAGAAGGTGCTGGGCGTGTACAGCAACGTGGCCATTGCCTGGGTGGGTGCGCTGGTGGCCGACCTCATCATCAACAAGCCGCTGGGCCTGAGCCCCAAGGGCATCGAATTCCGCCGCGCGCACCTGTACGACTTCAACCCGGTCGGCATGGGCTCGATGATCATCGCCGCGCTGGTGGCCAGCCTGGCCTACGCGGGCGTGATGGGTGAAGTCGCCGCCGCTTTCTCGCCCTTCATTGCGCTGGGCTTGGCGCTCGTGCTCGCGCCGCTGATCGCCTGGGCCACCAAGGGCCGCTACTACCTCGCACGCAAACCATCGAGCGAATGGAAGCCCGGCGAAGCGGTGCGCTGCTCGGTGTGCGAGAACCAGTTCGAGTCGGAAGACATGGCCAGCTGCCCGGCGTACCAGGCGCCCATCTGCTCGCTGTGCTGCTCGCTCGAATCGCGTTGCCACGACCGCTGCAAGACCAACTCGCGCGCCATCGACCAGTTGCGCGCCGCGCTCACCGCCGTGCTGCCGCAGGGCGTGATGGTGCGCGTCAACTTCCGCGCCGGGCAGTTCCTCGCGGTCTGGCTCTCGCTCAGCGCCATCATGGCGTTCCTGATCGGCATGGTCTATGTGCAGGAAAGCCTGCACGCACCGGCCGAGGCGCTGCAGTCGCCCTTCCTCAAGATCTACGCCTTCCTGGTGCTGCTGGCCGCGGTGTGCGCCTGGTGGGTGGTGCTCACCACCGACAGCCGCCGCATGGCGCAGGACGAGTCCGAGCGGCAGACGCAACTGCTGATGCTGGAAATCGACGCCCACCAGCGCACCGACGCCGAACTGCAGTCGGCACGCGACCGCGCGGAGGCGGCCAGCCAGGCCAAGACGCGTTATGTGGCGGGCATGACGCACGAGCTGCGCACGCCGCTCACCAGCATCCTGGGCTACGCGCAGATCCTGCTGAAGAACAGCGACATCTCGGTCTGGGTGCGCGAGACCATCGCCACCATGCAGCGCAGCGGCCAGCACATGCACGCGCTGATCGACGGCTCGCTCGACCTCGCCCGCATCGAGGCCGGCCGCCTGAAGCTGGACCCGGTGCCGCTGCCGCTGGCGCAACTGCTGGAAGACGTGGAGCGCATGGTGCGCCCGCAGGCCGAAGCCAAGGGCCTGCGCTTCGTGGTGCAACAGAAGGGCGAGATGCCGCCGTGGGTGCGCGCCGACGCCAAGCGCCTGCGGCAGATCCTCATCAACCTGCTGAGCAACGCGGTGCGCTTCACCGACAAGGGCGAGGTCACGCTGCGGCTCGACTTCCGCCAGCACGTGGCGCGCATCGACGTGATCGACACCGGCATCGGCATCGCCGCGCAGGACCAGAAGCGCATCTTCCTGCCGTTCGAACGCGGCAGCGCGGGCCGCCGCGCGCTGGACACCGGCACCGGCCTGGGCCTGACCATCACCCACCTGCTCACCGACATGATGGGCGGCGAGCTGCTGCTCAAGAGCAAGCCCGGGCACGGCAGCACGTTCTCGCTGCGGCTGTACCTGCCGCCCATCCCGTCCGACCCCAAGCACCCGCTGCCGATCCCGTCCACGCTGCGCGCCGTCACCGGCTACCGGGGCGAACGCCGCAACGTGCTGGTGGTGGACGACCAGCCGCTGCACCGCCAGCTGCTCGCCAGCATCCTGGTGCCGCTGGGCTTCGTGGTGCGCGAGGCGGCCAGCGGGCAGGAATGCCTGGAGATCATCGAACAGCACCCGCCCGACCTGCTGCTGCTCGACCTGACCATGGACGGGCTCGACGGCTGGCAGACCGCCGAGGCGGTGCGCGCGCTGCTGCCAGCCTCGCGCCTGCCCATCGTGTTCGTGTCGGCCAACCTGTTCGACAACCGGCCCGAACATCTGACCGCGCTGGACTGCCAGGGCTTCGTCGCCAAGCCGATGATGGAATCGGAACTGCTCGATGCGCTGAAGGGCGCGCTGTCGCTGGAGTGGGTGACCGAGCAGGCGCCCGCCACCGCGCCGGTGAGTTTCGAGCGCCCCCGCGTGACCGGCCTGCCGCTGCCCGAAGACTTGCGCGAGGAGCTGCAGCGCCTCGCCCGCCAGGGCCAGGCCGCCGCGCTGCGCCAGCGCCTGTGGCAGGCCCAGACCGCCGAGCCCGCGCACGCCGCCACGCTGGCGCTGCTGCAGTCCTGCGCGGACCGGTTCGACTTCCAGACCCTGATCGAATACCTCAGAGACACCGCGGAGCTGACGGAAGAAGATGACATCGACAACTGACCCTGTGGCGCCACCACCCTTGCCTGCGGCCACGCAACCGGTGATCCTGGTGGTGGACGATGCCGTGGACACCCTGCGCATGCTGGGCGATGCCCTGGTGGCCGAAGGCTACGTGGTGCTGGCCGCGCGCGACGCCGAAGAAGCGCTCGAACGTTTCGAGGTGGCCGTGCCCGACGGCGTGCTGCTCGACGCGGTGATGCCCGGCATGGACGGTTTCGAATTCTGCGAACGCATCAAGGCCACGCCGACGTGGTCGCACGTGCCCATCGTCTTCATGACCGGTCTCTCGGAAAGCGACCAGATCCTGCGCGGCTTTGCCTGCGGCGGGGTGGACTACGTCGTCAAGCCGCTGCGCATTCCCGAGGTGATGGCGCGCCTGGCCACGCACGTGCGCAACGCGCGCGTGGCGCGGCTGGCGCAGGAAGCGGTGGACGTGGCCGGCATGGGCACGGTGGTGCTGGACACGCAGGGCCGCATGGCCTGGCGCTCGCCCCAGGCCACCGCCTGGCTCGACCTCGCCTTCGGCCAGGACGCCAGCGCCCGCCAGCGCGCGGGCGAATGGCTGGGCAGCGCACTGAACCAGCCCGAGACCACGCGCGACCTGGGCCGCCAGGGGCGCCTGATGGCGCGCCACATGGGCCAGGGCAACCTCGGCGAGGCCATGCTGCTGCTCACGCTGACGCCACCCGACAGCGCCAGCGCCAGCGCGCAACGCCTGCGCGACATCGCCCTCACCCCGCGCGAAACCGAGGTGCTTTCGTGGCTGGCCAAGGGCAAGACCAACCGCGACATCGCCGACATCCTGGGCATGAGCCCGCGCACGGTGAACAAGCACCTTGAGCACGTGTTCGAGAAACTCGGTGTGGAGACGCGCTCTGCGGCGGCGGCCATCGCCGGGCGGCTGCTCCCGCAGGACTGAACACGCCGTCCCTGTCCTACAAGCACACGTCGCACCCGCTGACGCGCCATGCGGCCATGGTTTTTTACGATGGAACCCACAACACAAGGAGCACCATCGTGAACACCATCATCTACATCGTGGGTCTTATCGTCGTCATCGGCTTCGTGCTGAGCTTCTTCGGCCTGCGCTGAAGCGCCACCTCAATCCGCGGCGTTCGTCATCCCCAGCACGAACACCGCGTGCATACGCCCTGCCGCCGCGGCCTGCTCCAGCAGGGCCGTGGCACGCGCGGGGTCCGAACGCACTTGCGGGCCATACGCGCCCGATCCCTGCATCAGCATGTAGCCCGCGCGTTCGGCGGCTTCGGCATTGCCCTGCGCAGCCAGTTGCTCGTACAGCATCAGAGAACGGTCGAACTGTCCTCGGTGGTAGGCCTGATGGGCCTGTTCCAGGTCGGTCGTTTCGGCTTGAGCGAGACCGGCAGCTGCGAGGCACAGCGCAGCAAGTAGGCGGGACGGGGAAGTGTGTGACATGTCTTTTCCTTGAATGAACGGGAATCGGGTTCAGGCCACCAGCGGCGCCAGCGCGGCCTGGATGCGCTGCTGCTGGTCGTGCGTGGTCATGGCGAACAGCGTCTGGCGGAAGCGCGGTGCCTGCACGCCTGACACGATGTATTGCCAGCGGTAGGCGTCCAGCAGGCCTGCGTGAATGCGCTCGCCCTGTTCGGGCGTCAAGGGTTCTCGCGTCGTGTCGATGAAGTAGCGCGCGTCGGCCGCCGCCTGCTGCCGCAGGATGCCGTCGACCGCGCCCACCAGGGCGATGAGGTCGTCCACCGCGGCGTCGCGCTCCTTCGGCGTGAGGCGCGCGTTCTCGCGCTCCCACTCCAGCTCGTCGAGGATGGCGTGCTGCGACTCCTCCTTCCAGTGGAAGAGGAAGACGTCCTTGTACAGCTCGGAGAGTTCGCCAGATGGTTCGATGCTCTCGCGGTAGTGCACCTGCGTGAACAGTTCGATGTGGCACGCCAGCGCGAGCACCGCCCAGGTGGCGGCTTCCAGCACCTGCGAGGCCACCGCGTTGGCCGTGGGCTCGAACACGTAACCCGGCGCCATGCCCTCGGCCGCCAGCCGCTCGATGCGGCGGAACAGCTCCTGGTGCTTGAGCTCCTCGTCGGTGAAACGCACCAGCGCTTCCAGCGCCACCTGGTCGCCGAACCAGTGGTGGCGGCTGCACGAGAGCATCTGGATGCCGATGAAGCGCTCGACCAGGCCGAACATGTTGGCGTAGGTGCGGCCCTGCACCTGGCTCAGGCGCACGCGTTCGGCGGGTGGCAGGAATTCGAGCCGGCCGACGCGCGACAGGCCTTCGGGCAGGAACGGCCGTGACGGGTCGAACCGGCGCGCGCGGATCACGTCGCGGTCGATGTCCCAGCGCACGCGGCGCGAGGCCGCGATGCAGTGCGCGTAGCGCTCGGTGTTGATGGTGGTGAAGGTCATTCTTCTCAGCTCCATGGGAAACGTTCAATCCGGGTTCAGTCGATGAAGGCCAGCTGCGGTTGCGGCGCCTGCGCGCTTTCGAGCGCGGCCACGATGTCGAGCAGCCGCGCCTCCGCCGCGCGCCAGCCGGCCTCGAACAGGTACGGCATGGCCGAGGTCTCCCACAGGCCCACGTGGCGGTCCAGGTCGAGTTCGAGACCGATCACCTTCTGGCCGCCGGCCTGCGCGGCATCGGTGCGCGCCTGCATCAGGTTGTTGATCAGCGTGGTGCTGGTCTGCGCCACCAGGCGCGAGAGGCGGTCCACGCGGCGCGGCATGCTGCCGTGAAAGCCGAGCGACACGACCACGCGCGCATCGGCCGCGGCGGCGATGGGCAGCGGGTCGGACAGCACGCCGTCCACCAGCGGCCTGCCGTCGATGACGACGCTGGGGAACAGGATGGGCACGGCCATGCTGGCGCGCAGCGCGTCCACCACGCTGCCTTGCGAGAGCACCACCGGCAAACCGGTGGCGGCCTCGGTGGCGGCCACGCGCATCGGCGTGGGCAACTCTTCCAGCCGGTCGCCACCGAACGCGCGGGTGATGCGTTGCACGATCAGGCGGTCGTCGCGCAGCGAGAAGCCAGCGCCGAAACCTGCGAGCTTCGGTGCGATGAGCTGCAGGTACGAGCGCCAGCGGCGCTGCTCGGTGAGCTCGGCGGACCACAGCGTCGTCGCCAGCCGCACCGCGTTTTCGCCGTGCATGCCCTTGGCGATCTGCGCACCGAACAGCGCGCCCGAGCTGCAACCCACGATGAGGTCGAACTTGATGCCTTCGCGCGCCAGGCGCTCGGCAATGCCCAGCCCCGCGATGCTGCGCACGCCGCCGCTGCCGAGCACGAAGGCCAGCCGGTGCGGTCGCGCGGGGTGTGGGGAGGTGGTGTGGTCGTGCATGGCTCACCCCTGCTCTGCGAGAAAGGCGACGATGCGCCGGATCACCTCGGGGTTGCGCACCACGCGGTGGTGGCCCAGGCCGTGCGTGGCCTTGAACTGCGCGAGTGGCAGCGCGGCGGCCAGTGCGAGGCTGTGCTCGAACGGGATCTCCGGGTCGGTCTCGTCGTGCACGAGCAGGGTCGGCAGGTGTGCCTGGCGCGCCATCTCCACCACCGACATGCGGTCCAGATCGAAGCGGCCGCTGTAGCGCTGGAAGAAGGTGTCGTGCACACGCCGCAACACCTCGGGCGTGAGGCCAACCTGCTCGGCGAACAGGCGAACGAACCAGTTGCAATGCTGGAAGGAGCTTGCCAGCACGACGCGCGACGCGGTCATGCCCCAGTCGCGCATGGCGTACATGGCCATCGCCGCGCCGAAGGAGTGGCCGATCACCGCATGCAGTGGCCCGGCGTGGCGCGCGACGGTGGACACCGCGGCGGCGAACTCCACCATGTCGGTGGTGCGCCCGCTGGAATTGCCATGCGCCGGCGCGTCAAAGGCCAGCACGCGAAAGCCGGCGTTCAGCAGGGGCTGCACCAGGCGGCCCATGTGCGTCGCGTTGCCGCCCCAGCCGTGCACCAGCAGCACCGCCGGGCCCTGCCCCCATTCGTACACCGCGATGGTGCCGGCGCCGCCCACCAGGTGGCGCGTGTGCGTCCTGCCGCGCAGCGGCACGGGCCACACACCTTCGGGCGCGCGCGGCGGCGTGGCGAGCTGGCGGTAGGCCAGGTGCGCGGCCACGGCAGGCGCCACGCGGCACAGCACACGGTACATGCGCCGCACCAGCGGCGTGCCGCGCGTGTCGGCAAAGCGGCCTTCGCGCGATGGGTTGGCACGTGTGCTGGCGGTGGCCGCGTGCGGGGTTTCGTAGTGAGGTGAAAACTGCAGTCTCATGGCTTGTCGTCCTGGTGTTTCGTTGCGCGCACACCGCGTGTGGCGTGGCATGGAATCTACGGACGACGGGCCTTCAAAACCATGTGAAATTGGTCATGCCCCCGCGTCGGGGCGCACGGCTTCAGAGGCCCTTGAGCGCTATGAGCAGCTGCGCGCTGGATACCGGCTTGATGAGCAGCGGCAGCCCATGCCGCGCCGCCGAATCGCGCAGCGCCGCGTGCGTTTCGCCGCTGATGAGCAGCACCTTCTGGCCCATCTCGCGCAGCGCGAGCGCCACATCCAGCCCCGAGGCGGCGTGCGGCAGGCGCACGTCGCAGATCGCCACCTCGCCAAAGTCGGCGCGCTCCATTGCCTCTGCCGCGGTGGCCACGTGCAGCACCTGCAGGCCCCAGGCGATGAGCTGGTCGCGCGTGGCCTGTGCCACCAGCGAATCGTCTTCCACCAGCAGCACGCGTTCCATGGCGAGCGCGGGAAATGCCGCGGGACCGGCCATCGGCAGCAGCGCCCCGGGGCCCGAGACGGCATCATGCCCATCGAGCGGTTGGGGCTCGGTTTGCAGCGGCGGTTCGGCGCGCGGCAGGGTCAGCGTCATGGAGGTGCCCTGCCCCAGCGCCGAACGCATCGCAAGGCTGCCGTTCATGAGCAGCACCAGCCGCTTCGCAATGGCCAGCCCCAGGCCCAGGCCCTGCCGGCGGTCGCGCGCCTCGTTGTGCATCTGCACGAATTCCTCGAACACGCGCGCCTGTGCCTCGGCGGCAATGCCCATGCCGGCGTCGCGCACCTGCAGGTGCCAGCGCTCGCCCGCACCGCGCAGGGCCACCAGCACCGTGCCGCCCGACGGCGAGAACTTGATGGCGTTGTCCATCAGGTTCGAGACCACGCGCACCAGCATCAACCCATCGGCGAGCGCGAACGCGCCCGGCCGCACCAGCGCCACCAGCCGCACACCTGCGGCCTCGGCCACGGCGCTGTGCTGGCGCACCAGGCTCTGCACCAGCGGCGCCATCTCGGTCGGTTGCAGGTCGGCCTGCACCACGCCCGAGTCCATGCGCGTGAGGTCGAGCACCTGCGAGAGCAGGTCGTCCAGCGCACGCCACGACTGGCCGATGCCGTCGATGGCGCGCAGCGCGGCTCGGTCCTGCGCGCGCTCGGCCAGGCTGGCCAGCGGCGCAAGGTACAGGCCGATGGCGTGCACCGGCTGGCGCAGGTCGTGGCTCACCGCGGCAAAGAAGCGCGACTTCGCCAGCCCCAGCGCCGCCAGCGTGTTGGCCGCCGCTTCGGCGCGGCGGCGCTGCTCCACCTGCCGCATCACACCCAGTTCCTGCGCGCGCGATAGGAACACCATCGTCACCGTCATGAGGATGCCGCCAATGCCCATCAGCGTGAGCAGGCGGTCGCCGCCGACACCATCGACGATGAGGCGCAGCGACGTGGGCAGCACCGCCAGGCACAGCGCGATGGTGGTGCGCACCACATCGCCCGTGAGCCGCACCGCGATCAGCGTGGCGTTGCCCAGCAGGTAGCTCATGAGCAGCGCAAGGATGGGCACGTTGCCCGGCACGTAGAGGAACCAGCACGAGCTGCCCACGAAAGACATCAGCACCCACATGTAGATGCGGTACACGCGCTGGCGGCGCGCCTTGGGCAACGCGCGGAACGCGGGCCGGTTCACATGCCACCAGCGCAGCATGCCCATGCCCGCGATGATGGAAAACCACAGCGCCGGCTGCTGCCACGGCAGTGCGGTGGCGAACATGAACACGCACAGCAACTCGCACGCGCGCAGCGCCCACAGCGAAGCCACCGTGTGCGCGCTGTCCTCCGGGTCGGGCTGGTCGTCGCGCCCCGGAAGCGGCGCCGTCACAGGTGGTCGGCGTCGAGCTGCGCCGCCTGCGTGCGGTTGGACACCTGCAGCGCCTTGAAGATCTCGCTCATGTGGTTCTTCACCGTGCCCTCGCTGATGCCCAGCGTGCGCGCGATCAGCTTGTTGCTCATGCCCTGGCGCAGCAGCTGGCGGATTTCCTCCATGCGCGGCGTCAGCACCACATCCGGCCGTCGCGACTCGGGCGCGCGGTGCGCGAACGGCAGGCGGCGGCCCTGCAGCGCCGCACGAATGGCGTCAACGATGTGTTCCGACGGCGAGCTCTTGGGCACGAAGGCATGCACGCTCGGCATCTCCAGCGTGCGCCGCACCACGTCGGGCGAGGTGAGCGCCGAGATCACCACCAGCGGCAGGTTCGGGTGCCGGTGTGCCAGCTCGGCCAGCCGCTGGCCACGCTCCATGCCCGGCATGTTCAGGTCCACCAAGGCCAGCCGCGCACCCGGGTTCGCACGTGCCGCGCGCAACAGCGCATCGCCATCGGCCACCTCCAGGCAGCGCACGTCGCTGCCCAGCACCTCGACCAGCAGACCGCGCATGCCATCGCGGATCAGCGCGTGGTCGTCAGCGATCAGAACGGTGAGGGTTTCGGGAACCGGGCTGGCGCAGCAGGAAGGGGATGAAGCGGATTCAAGGCACACCCCCACATCTTCAAAGCGCGGGGCCAGGCTGTCTTCGCAATGCGCGCAGGAAACTTTTGCAATGCGTGCATGCCGACGCGCGGCAACTCAAATACACACCCAACAGGTTTCAGCCTCGTCCGGCTCCGCAGCGCCCAGGAACATGAACGCGTTGCAGGCCGACACCAGGCTGCGCGCGGCATCGGGCCGGCCTCGTGAATCAATTCGCTGGTTGATCCGCGAACGGTACGCCGATTGCGATGGTCTGTTCGGGCGCGTCGACACTCATGTCCGAGGCGATCATTACGGGCATGGGCGAGCCGGGGATCCACGTTAGGTTGCCGTCTTTACCGATCTCGACCCGATTCTTGTGGTACCAGCCGATCGCGGGAACCAGGCTGATTCCTTCATAGCCTTTGGGTACATCGAATTCGAGTGAGACGCTGCCTGCTTTGGTCTGCGGCACATATTCCGGAATGTTCGAAAAGACACCGATCGCCTGACCGCTCGATGTCAACAACTGACCCCAGATCGTGTAGGCGTAACCCTCGACCATGTTGACGTAGTTGACTTTCGCGATGATCTTGCCGCCTGTACCAGGAAGCGACCGGCTGCCATCAGGTGTCGTGGCGGTCACCTGGATGCTCTGGATGGCGTGCAGTTGAATGGTCTGAGAGAGGTTTGCCAAATCATCGAGTTTCGCGACCACATCCCCCGTGGCGGTTTCACCTTTGTACAGGTTCACCACCACGACATAGTCGATGTTGAATTCGGTCCGGTTCTGCGGAACCGGTAGCTCAAGTTTGGCGGTTCCCGAAGAAGCCTTGGCTGTGAAGGTCGTGGTCACGGCATCACCGACCAAGCTTTTTGAGGTCAGGTTGTAGAGTTGGCCAGAGGCGGTGTAGATCTCACCCGCAGCCAGACCGGTGTACGTCAGCGTGTCGCCAACCGTGCCACCGAGCCGGGTAAAGAAACGGTTGTTGTCTGCGGTGTCGAGCGCGAGGCCTTTGAGCGTCACCGCACCCTGGGCGAGGGCCGCACCAGATACCATGGTGGCTGACAGGGCAAAACCCATTACACCGATAGCGGAAATACGGGAAATGGCATTCCACTTCATGGATGTTTCTCCTAACAAATTCATATAGACGGGATAGTTCAAGCGTCCTTTCGATCGTTTCAATTGGTCAGAAAGAGCGTAGCGGGCAACGGCTGCGAGGACTGTGCGCCATCGAACGCAGCCGAGGGCCGCTTGCGGCTTGTGTCCGCCAGCGCACAGGCATTGCCGGCGCTTGGTGTTTCACTCCGGCCATTACCCCTACTCGCAGCAACGACCGCTTTGCGGAACTTGCGCGACCGTCAGCTGTGGGTCGACAGTGTGAGTTCAGCCCTTCGATCAACTGACATTCGACCGCGAGCTGGCGGGGCAACCTGCGGTCTGCCAAGTTGGATGACTGCAGCCCCCTCGATACCGGTTTCGGTGCTGCTGTTATGCCCGGTAAGCCGATGACAGCTTCGTGCCAGACACTGTGAACGCAGCTCCCGGCCGCGACCGACGGCAACCGCTGCAAAGCGGTCTCGATCGCAAGGGTCAACGCTTCGTATACGCCACCCCACCCTCCCACCGCGACTGCCAGTGCCCCAGATACTGCCGTGCCACCTCCGGCGCATCGCGAATCACCACCACGTTCTCCGAATTCACCTTCTCTGCCGACGGTGCGAAGTTGAAGGAGCCGGTTTCCACCGTGTGGCCGTCCACGATGATGGTCTTGTCGTGGTGGATGTGGAAACGGTCGTTGGTGCGCAGTTCCACGCCATTGCGCGTGACGAAGTCCATGACCTTCTTGCTGGGCTTGTTCTCGTTGCGCTTCCTGTCGACCACCACGCGCACCTCCACGCCACGCGCTTCGGCGTCCACCAGCGCCTGCGCGATGTCGGGCGACTGGAATGCGTAGGCCAGCATCTGGATGCTGTGTTTCGCGCCACCGATGGTTTCCAGCACCAGCTTGCGCGCGGAGCCTTCGGGTGAGAAGCCGACCTGGATGCTGGGTTGGGCCTGGCTCAGCAGCGGCACGCTGAGCATCAAGGCCAGTGCGAGGGATCGGGGGGTGGACATGGCGGGTCTCCTTGGGCGGTGCCGTTGCAGGATTCTGGACGAGCAAGACGGTGGCGGCCTATCGATTCGATTTTGTTCATATTCACGCGATGTTGTTCGTTTTGACCGAACGGCGGATACTGGCGGCCGTCCTAACCCAGGAGGCAGCCCCCATGGTCACGGAGTGGTCCACCGACAGCGTGCCGGCCGCCGAGCGCTTTGACGAGTGGCGCGAGGCGTGTCGCGAGCATGTGTACGCTCTGACGCCCGAGCGGCAGCAGCGCCAGGCGCGGCAGCCTTTCAAGGGCGCGATGGCGCGGCGACACCTGGGTGCGCTGGACGTAACCGACATCGTCTGCGATGGCCACCTGGTGCAGCGCCGCGAGCAGGACATTGCCGAGCGGCCGAGCGACACCTGGTACATCTACCTGCAGCGCCAGGGACGCGCGTGGTTTGACCAGCGGGGCCGCCGCTGCGTGGCGGAGGCCGGCGACATCGTGATTGCCGACCCGAACCTGGCGTTCAACACCGGCACCGACGGCGCGTTCGATTTCCGCCTGTGGCGCATCGAGCGCGCGCGCCTGCGGCCCCTGCTGGCGCTGCGCCCGGACGGCGAGTTGCCGATGCTGCGCATGGGCCGCGAGAGCGCCGAGCGCGAGCTGATTGCCGGCTGGCTCGACGGCCTGCTGCGCCAGCACACGCGGCTGGCGCCGACGAGCCTGGACGTGGCGGTGGGCACGCTGTGCACGCTGGTGGCGAGCGCGGCGGGCGCGGCACCCGAGCTGGGCGAAACCGGCAAGGCGGCGCGCCGCAAGGCGCAGCTGCTGCGCGTGCAGCAGTGGGCCGAGCAGCGTTCGACCGACCTCGACCTGACGCCGCAGCAGGCGGCGCGCGAATGCGGGTTGTCGCTGCGCACGCTGCACCAGCTGTTCGCACAGTCGGACTGCAGCTTTCACGAGTTCCTCACGCGCGCCCGGCTGGCGCGCGCACATGCCATGTTGCGCGACCCGGCCTGGCGCCACCTGGCCACGGCGGACGTCGGCTTTGCGGCGGGCTTTGGCGAGGTATCCACCTTCTACCGGCGGTTCCGGCAGCGCTACGGCATGGCGCCGGGGGAATGCCGCGCGGGCTGAGGGAACCGGCGGTCAAGTTCGCCGGCGGCAGGCCGATAAAGGGGCATCTCTCTCTTTCCGCAAAGCCCACCATGGACGTTTCTCCCGCCGCTCTCGTTCACGCCGTCGCCGAGATGAAGCGCGACCAGACCACCAGCGAAGTGCAGATCCAGGTGCTGAAGAAGGCCCAGGACATCCAGTCGTCCAGCGCGATGGCGATGCTGAACGCGCTGCCGGCCAGCCTGCCGCTGGCCAGCGACGGTTCGCTGGGCACGCAGGTGAACACGCTGGTCTGAACCGGCCGGGGCCCGCTAGCCGGGCTTGCTATTGCGCGCAGCCTGTTGCCGCATCAATTCAATGAAACGTTTGGCGCCGAGGCCCATGGGCCGGTCGGTGTGCCAGACCACGTCCACCCACACCCGAAGCTGGTTGCTGATGTTGCCGAAGCGGATTTCGGCCAGCGTGCCCGCGGCCACCAGCGGTTCCACCAGGCTGCGCGGCAGGTAGGCCCAGCCGAGCCCGGCCTGCACCAGGCTGAGCGTGGCGAGGTGACTGTCGGTGCGCCAGATGTGGCGCGCGAGCAGCAGGCGGGGGTCGCGCCCGCGCGGGTCGCGGCTGACGACGGCGATCTGGCGGATGTCGATCAGGTCGTTGAGCTGCAGCTGGCCCTGGCGCGACTGCGCGTCCGGGTGCGACGGCGAGATGACCGCCACCAGGATTTCCTGCCCCAGTTCCTGGAAGCCTTCGCGTTCGTCCGTGCCCGGGCGCTCGAACACCAGCGCCAGTTGCGCGTCGCCCGCGTGCAGCATGCGCAGCGCGTCGGCCTGCGGGGCCGAGCGCACTTCCACGATGAGCGCCGGGTATTCGGACGCGAGCACCGCCAGCGGCTGGCTCCACGGGGCCGACAGCAGTTCGGGCGCGATGGCGATGGTGAGCTGGCGCTCCAGCCCCTGGTGCAGGCCTTCGGCGTGGGCCTGCAACTGGCGCAACTGGCTGGCCAGCTGGCGCGCCTGCGGTTCCAGGGCGCGCGCCACGTCGGTGGGCTGGGGCTCGCGCGAGCTGCGGTCGAACAGCACCAGGTCGAGCTCGGCCTCTAGGTTGGCGATGGTCATGCTCACGGCGGACGGCACCCGGCCCAGCTGGCGCGCGGCGGCCGAAAACGAACCGCTGTCGAGCACGGCGAGGAACACGCGCACGTTGTCGCTGGAGAAGGCCATGGGCGCCAACTTATCAGATTTTCTGAAAGTATCTGACTTTTTTCTTCAGAAAGACCGCCATACGATGCGTGCATTGCCCCAGCGCCCATCCGGCCCGGGGCCCGTTTTCCGGAGTTTCGCCATGCAAGGCATCAAACGCAAAGTCGTCTACATCACCCTCTACGAGATCTTCGCCATCGCCATGTCCACCACCGGTCTGGCGCTGCTGTCCGGCGCCGGAATGGGTCACGCGGGCGTGGCGGCGGTCGCCGCGTCGGTCATCGCGGTGGTCTGGAACCTGGTCTACAACACGCTGTTCGAGCGCTGGGAAGCGCGCCAGGCCACGCGCGGGCGCAGCGTGATGCGCCGCGTGGCGCACGCCATCGGCTTCGAAGGCGGGCTGGTGATCACGCTGGTGCCGCTGTTCGCCTGGTGGCTGAACATCACGCTGTGGCAGGCCTTCGTGCTGGACCTCGGCCTGATCGTGTTCTTCCTGGTCTACACCTTCGTGTTCAACCTGGCGTTTGACAAGATCTTCGGCCTGCCCGCTTCTGCGCAGGAGCACCGCCCAGAGCCCCAGGCAGCCTGAACCGGAGCGCAACCCGGTCAGAGGCAACAAGGGTCCGGCTCCGCCGGCCCGAGATGCCGTCCCCCCTCGAAGCGCCGAAGGCGCGCCACGGAGGGGGGAAGCCGCGTCAGCGGCGCAGGGGAGTGTTTCTAGATTGTCTTGAAGTCGCCGCTGCGGCCCAGGCCTGCGGCAAAGCGGCCGGCGCCGGCGGCGCCTTCCTCGAAGTGCGCTTCCACGCCGTTGTGCCATTCCACGCGCATGGCCTGGCGCAGCGGCAGGCCGTGGGCTTCGTGCACGGTGCGGCGGTCGGCGCGCACGGCGGCCTGCGGAAAGCGGGCAATCTCGCGCGCCATGGCTTCGGCCGCTTCGCGCGCGCCGCCCTCTTCCACCACCTGCTCGCACATGCCGATGGCCACGGCCTCGCCCGCGGGCACCTTGCGGCCGGTGAGGATGATTTCCATCGCGCGGCCCTGGCCCACCAGCCGCGGCAGGCGCACCGAACCGCCATCGAGCAGCGGAATGCCCCAGCGCCGGCAGTACACGCCGAAGTAGGCGGTCTGCGCCATCACGCGGATGTCGCACCACAGCGCGAGCTCCATGCCACCGGCCACCGCGGGGCCTTCCACCGCGGCGATCACCGGCTTGGAGAGCTCCAGCCGCGTCGGCCCGAGCGGCCCGCGCGGCGCGCCGTTCGCGCCCATGGGAAAGGCCAGGCCGCGCGCAATGTCCTTGTCGAACCGGTCGCGGTCGGCCAGGGCGCTGGCGTACTTCAAGTCCCAGCCGGCGCAGAAGGCGCCGCCCTCGCCCCACAGCACAGCCACCGAGGCCGAGGGGTCCTTGTCGAATTCGAGAAACGCGGCCACCAGCGCGTCGGCGCTCTCGGGGTCCATCGCGTTGCGGGCTTCGTCAAAGCGGCTGTGGATGATCGTCCAGACCGCGCCGTTCTTCTCGGTTCTCACTGCCATGGTTCATGTCTCCTGTGGGCCGGCGGCACGCCGGCGGGTGGTCAAGGCATGCTCGACGAGCTGCCGGGGGGAAAGCTTCGAGAACTGCAGCCGCCCGGCCTGGTGCAGCACCAGCGTGCCGATGAGCTGCGCGAACGCAGCCATGGCGTCCGCGTCGGGCGGGCTGTTGCGGGTGCGGCGTTCCTGCGGTGAGAGCAGCACCAGGGTGTCGATCAGCGCCTTGTTGAGCGCGCTGTCGTGCGCCTTGCCCACGCCGAGTTTCTTCAGGCCGTTGAAGGCGTACAGGCCGAGGTTCACCTCGTAAGGGCGCGCAAGGTAGTAATCCAGAAAGGCCTTGGCCGCGCGCTCGTGCGGCAACCCGGCGCCCTTGCTGTGGGCGGCCACCACGTGCGCATGCAGGTCGGCCAGCGAGGTGGCCAGCAGTTCGGCGTAGATGAGTTCCTTGCTCGCGAACAACGGGTAGATGGCGCCGGTGGTGCAGCCCGCGCGCTGCGCGATCTCGCGCATGGTCGCGCCCTGCAGGCCGTTCTCGCCAAACACCTCGCTGGCGGCGGCGAGGATGGCGACGCGTTTCATGTCGCGCACGCTGGACGTCCAGGGGGCGGTGGAACTCGGTGGCGGGGTGACCATGTGGCGTCTCCGGAGAAACTTCTGTATCGTCGGTACGATTCAATAACATTGTTATATTAATCACGAAAAAGAAGCCGCGCAAGGTCTGCGCGGCGTTCTCTTGCGTTCAGGCGTCGAGCACGAGGCTGCCCGAGCGGCAGCCGGACACGCAGATCATCATCGACTTGCTGGCCGCGCGTTCCTGCTTGCTGAGCAGGTGGTCTCGGTGGTCCACGTCGCCCGAAATCACCCGGGTTTCGCAAGCGCCGCACACGCCTTCTCGGCAGCTGTACTCGGGGTTCAGGCCGACGTCGAGCAAGGCATCGAGCAGCGCCACGCCGGGCGCCACCTGCACGGTGATGCCCGACTTTCGCAGCTCCACGCTGTAGCCCGCGGCGGGCACCGATGGCGTCACGGGCACGGCGGCGGCGGCAAAGCGCTCCAGGTGCACATGGGTCTGGCCCAGTTGTTCGCAGGCGCGTTCGTAGGCGTCGAGCATGGGGCCCGGGCCGCAGCAGTAGAAGTGCGTGTCCGCACCATGGCCGTCGAGCAGGCGCGGCAGGTCGGGCGGTGCGCCTTTCTCATCGTCAAAGTGGTACTGCACCGACAGCAGCGACGGGCTGGCGCTCACCAGCGCATCGATGTCCGCCACGAAAGCCGCTTCGTGGCGGCTGCGCGCGCAGTAGATGAGGTGCGCCGGTTTCTGCAGTTCGCTCAAGCGCCGCAGCATGGCAACCACCGGCGTGATGCCGATGCCACCGGCCAGCAGCACGCTCTTGGGCGCGGTTTCGTCCAGACGGAAGTGGTTGCGTGGCGCGCCGATCGCAATGGTCTGGCCCACGCGCAGCTGTTCGTGCACGTGGCGCGAACCGCCGCGGCTGTTCCGGTCGTTGAGCACGGCCACCACGTGGCGGTGGCTCTCGCCCGGGTTGGTCAGCGAATAGCTGCGCACCAGGCCGTTGCCCAGGTGCAGGTCGATGTGCGCACCGGCCTCGACGGTGGGCAACGCGGTGGCCGGTGCCACGGGCCGCAGCTCGACGCTGACGATGCCCGTGGCCTCGTGGCGCAGGTTGAAGACGAGCGCCTGCAGGGTGGATGAAGACATGGGAAATGCGGGAAGGGAAACGGCACCGCGCGCGAAGCGCGGCGCCGGGGCTTACATGATGTGCAGCCCGCCATCGACCATCAGCGTGGTGCCGGTGATGAAGGACGCTTCGCCCGAGGCCAGCCACACGATGGGCCAGGCGATTTCTTCGGGCGATGCCCAGCGGCCGATCAGCGAGGTGTCCTTGCGCTCGGTCTTGAGCTGCTCGACGCTCTTGCCGTTGTTCTGCGCGCGGCCCACGTGAAAGTCCGTCAGCGTGGAACCAGGGCACACCGCGTTGGCGCGCACGCCGTGCGGCGCTTCTTCAAAGGCGAGGCTGCGCGTGAAGGCCAGCTGCGCGGCCTTGGTCGCGTCGTACAGCGCCATGCCCTTGCGGCCGGTGACGGCGTAGCACGACGACACGTTGACGATGGCGCCCGCGCCCGACTCGCGCAGCGCCGGCAGCGCCGCGCCGCAGTAGTTGGACATGCCCACCAGGTTCACGCCCACCATCGCCTGCCATTCGGTGGGCGTGGCGCTGGCGGCAGGCGTGTAGTTGCGCATCGCGGCGTTGTTGACCAGGATGTCCAGCCCGCCCCACTGCGCGGTGCACTGCGCCACTGCGGCTTTTGCGGCGGCCTCGTCGGCCACGTTGGCCGCGACGATGGCCACGCGCGCCGTGGGCATCGCCTGCAACACCGCGTCCTTCGTGCGCGCCAGGGCATCGGCGTCCGCGTCCACCAGCAGCACGGCCGCACCTTCGCGGCAGAACAGTCGGGCGGCCGCGGCACCAATGCCGGCGCCGCCTCCGGTGATCAATGCGGTCTTGCCGGCAAGTCGGGGTTCACTCATTCGGCTCACTCCGCCTTCGCGCCGGTGGCCTTGATGACCTTGCCCCAGCGCGTGATCTCGGTGCCGATCCAGTCGCTGAACTGCTTCGGCGAACTGGCGACGATCTCGAACTCCATCTCGTGCAGGCGCTTCTGGATCTCGGGCGAATTCAGGATGCGCACCATCTCGTCGTGGTAGCGGTTGATGATGGCGGGCGGCGTGCCGGCGGGCGCGAGCAGGCCGATCCAAGAGGTGGCCTCGAAGTCCTTCAGGCCGGACTCGGCGAGCGTGGGCACATCGGGCGTGCTCGGGAAGCGCTTGGTGCCAGTGGAGGCCAGCAGCTTGAGGCGGCCTTCCTTCACGAAGCCCTGCACGTTGCCCGGCACGAAGAAGCCCGCCTGCACGTTGCCGGCAATCAGGTCGGTCACGGCCGGGCCGGCGCCACGGTAGGGAATGTGTGTGGTGTGGAAACCGGCGGCGGACTTCATCATTTCCATGGTGAGGTGCGAGGCGCTGCCCATGGCCACCGAGCCGTAGCTGTACTTGGTCGGGTTGGCCTTGGCCTTGGCGATGAAGTCCTTCACGTCGGTGAAGCCGGCGGCGGGGTTCACCACCAGGTACTGCGGCGATTTCACCGCCAGCGTGATGGGCGCGAGCTCCTTCATCGGGTCGTACGGCATCTTGTCGAACAGCGTGACGTTGATCGCCAGCGGGCCGTTGTAGCCAATCAGCAGCGTGTGGCCATCGGGTGCGGAACGCGCCACTTCCAGCGCGCCGATGTTGCCGCCCGCACCGGGCTTGTTCTCGACCACGAAGGGCTGGCCCAGCGCCTTCTGCAGTTCCGGGCCGATGAGGCGCGCGAGCACGTCGTTGGTGCTGCCGACGATGGGCACGATGATGCGCACCGGCTTGCTCGGGCGCCAGTCGGACGCAGCGGTCTGCGCCCACGCGGAGGTGGCCGCGCAGGCCGCGAGCGCGACCGTCGCCGCGAGTTTCAGATGGGACTTCATGGGGGTGTCTCCTGTGGTTTCTGTCGTGGGAAAAATCGGGAAAGGTCAGAGGCTGAAGACCGGCTTCTTCGTGGCGTCGGCAAGCTCTTCGCGCGCCCAGGCGACCGGGTCCTGCTCTTTCGGCAGCAGCACGCCGGCGGGGCGCACGTGCTGCGCGGCGGGGTCCAGCGCGGGCGGAGTCTGGCCCTGCTCCAGACCGAGCGCGGCCTCGTGCAGCATGCGACGCGCCATCACGATGGCCTTGTCGGTGGGCAGCAGCTTCTCGGCCTCGTGGTCCTGGATCGTGCCCATGCTTTCCTGCAGCGAGTAGTCCTGCGCGGAGAAGCCGAAGATGCCGCTGTAGGAGCGCTCGTCGCGCTGGGCGACGCGGTCCATGCCGTAGTCGTTGTCGCGGTTCTGCTTCGGAATGAAGCTGCCCGGCGCCTCGTATTCCACGTGAATGCCCTTGCCCTCTTCCATCGCCTGGCGCTCCTCCGCGGTGAGCGGGTGCGCGGGCTGCCAGTTGATGCTCCAGGCCCAGCAGCTGTGGTCGTCGATCGGCACCCACACGTGGCCGCCCAGCGCGTGTTCGCCGAACGGCGCGATGAGCGTGAACCAGGGGAACAGGTACTGCGTGATGCGCCAGTAGTACGAATCGGGCTCGCCGTTGCGGCGGCCGAACAGGCTCAGGCCGAACGGGGTCTGCTCGATCTCGAACTTCACGTTGCCATCGGCCTTGATGTAGTCCAGCGCCTTCACGCCCTGGTGCATCGGGTCGGTGTCCACCTCGTAGCGGTGCACGTAGGACACGTGCGCGGTGTCGATGCCGCCTTCCATGGCCTGCAGCCAGTTGCTGTACTGCAGGCGCTTGGAGACGAACACGTGCTCGGGCGGCAGCGTGCACCACTCCAGTTCGGGCGGCGCGGGCTGCTGGTCGGCCGGGCCCATGTAGGCCCACACAATGCCGCCGCGCTCCACGCACGGGTAGCCCTTGATGTGCATGCGCGCGCAGGCCTGCGGTGCGGAAGGCACGTCCACGCACTGCCCGTCGCCGTCGAACTTCACGCCGTGGTACGCGCAGCGGATGCCGTTTTCTTCGTTGCGGCCGAAGTAGAGCGAGACGCCGCGGTGCGAGCAGAACTCGCTGATCAGGCAGGCCTTGCCGTCGGTGTTGCGAAAGGCCAGCAGCTTCTCGCCCAGCAGCTGCACGCGCACTTGCGGTCCATCGGCCTCGGCGATCTCGCTCGACGCCAGGGCGGGCACCCAGTAGCGGCGCATCAGGTTGCCCATGCGCGTGCCGGGGCCGACGCGGGTGAGCGTTTCAGACATTTCCTTGTTCACTTGTGGGGCTCCATGGTTTTCATATGTACGTCTGATGAGACGTGTGTCCATTCTAGAAACGGGGTTTGATCCATGTCAAAGAAAATGAGCAGGCTGTCCATCAGGCGGACGCATTTCATACAATGCGGCATCTGACACCCGGGAGATTTCCGATGAGCACCGACAAGAGCAACGAAGGCGTGCGCGCGGTGGACCGCGCGCTGGACATCCTGATGGCCTTCCGCGCGGGCGACAGGCAATTGAGCGCGAGCGAACTGCTCAAGCGCGTGGACCTGAGCCGCCCCACGCTGTACCGGCTGCTGCGCACGCTGGAACTGCGCGGCTTCATCGTGTCGGTGGGCGAGCCGCAGCGCTTCCAGCTCGGGCCGTCGGTGGCGCACCTGGCGCACATGTGGACGTCCGGCCTCGACCTGGCCACGCTGTCACAGCCCATGATGCGGCGCCTGTGGGAGCAGACCGGCGAGACGGTGGCGCTGCTGGTGCACCACGGCGAGGAGCGCGTGTGCGTGGCCGAGATGCCGAGCGCGCAGCCCCTCAGCTTCAAGCGCGGCGTGGGCCACAGCGAGAAGGTGATCCTGGGCGCGAGCGGGCGCGCCATTCTCGCGTTCGCGCCCGACGCGCTGCGCTACATTGAAGGCCACATTCCCAAGGCGCGCCAGAAGGCCTACCTGGACGAACTGGTGCGCATCCGCGAGGCGGGTTACGCCATCAGCCGCGACGAGCTGATCCAGGGCGCGGTGGCCATCGCGGCACCGTTCTTCTCGGCCGGTTCCAAGGTGGTGGGCTCACTTGCCGTGTACGGCCCGAGTGCGCGCGTGGACGACAGGCAGGTGAAGCACATTGCGCAGGCGCTGCTGGAAGGCGCGCGCGAACTCTCGCGGAAGGCCGGCGCCGAAGCCTGACCGCGGGGCGCCCTGCCCCGCTGCTTCACACCGTCGTTTCCATCAATGCCCGGCTGACGCGGGGCGGCTCGGTGCCCAGGTGGAACGCCAGCTTGCGGTCGCGCAGCGCCACATCCGTCGCGGTGACGCGGTCGAAGCGGCGCAGATGGTCCGTCCACGACTCGTCGACGATGGCCTCGATGAAACGGCCGGGGTCGTTGATGTCGTGCAGCAATTCCCATGACAGCGCGCCATTGCGCAACCGGCCGCGCCGCACGTCGCCCAGCATGAGCAGCCGGAATTCGGCCGCGCGAGCGGGGTCGATGAGGTATTCGATGTGGACCATCACGTGGCCGTGCCGGGGCGGCTCGGGAATCGATGGGGCCGGAAAGATGCGCTTGGGGGTGAGGTCGTCTTCCAGCCCGGCATCGGGCATCCAGCGGTTGGCCGCCGCCATGGCCAGCACGCCGCTGCAGGCGGCAATGCCCAGGCTGATCGGCACGCTGGTCCAGGTGGCGACCTGCCCCCAGATGGCGGCCCCGGCGGCGCTGCCACCCATGATGGACATCTGGTAGATCGACATGCCCCGCGCGCGCACCCAGTCGGGCAAACCCATCTGGATCGACACGCTGAGGGTGTTCGCCACCGTGAGCCAGGCCGCTCCACCGAGGAACATGGCCGGCACCGCGATCCAGAGCTGGTGGGTGACGGCCATCACGGCCATGGCGGCGGCCTGCACCGCTGCGCCACGGAACACCAGCCCGTCGCGCGAGAAACGGCCACGCAACCGGGGCAGGAAAGCGGTGGACGCGATCGCGCCCGCGCCCATGGAGGCGAGCAGCACGGTGAAGGTACCGGCACCGCCGTCCTGCATGCCCCGCGCGATCAGCGCCAGCAGGGCCATGAGCGCGGTGGAATGGAAGAAGAAGATCGAGATGCGCAGCAGCACGCCCTTGAGCAGGTACGACTGCCCCACGTACTGCAGGCCCACGCGCATGGCCGAGCCCAGCCGTTCACGCCCCAACGGGTTGGGTATGTGCTCGCGCTTCCAGCGGCTGACGATGAAGGCCGCGCCAATCGACAGCACCGCGTTGAACAGGAACACCCAGGCGCTGCCCGCACTGGCAATGAGCGCGCCCGCCAGCAGGGGGCCGATGATGCGCGAGGCGTTCATTGAAACGCCGTTGAGCGCCAGCGCCGCCGGCAACTGCGGCCGCGGTACCAGCTCGGGCACGATGGCCGAGAACACCGGCCAGCGCATCGCCATGCCGATGCCGTTGGCGAAGATGAGCACCAGCAGCAGCGGCGGCGACATCACGTCCAGGAAGATGACGGCGCTCAGCAATGTGGCCACAGCCGCCACCCACAGCTGGGTGAACAGGAAGTAGCGCTTGCGGTCCAGGCCATCGGCCAGCGCGCCGCTGGGCAGCCCGAGCAGGAACACCGGCAGGGTGGCGGCGGTCTGCACCAGCGCCACCCAGATCGGCTTCGTGGTCAGCGACGTCATCATCCACGCCGCCGCCACCTCGCTCATCCACATGCAGATGTTGGCCATGAGCCAGGTGGTCCACAACATGCGGAACACCGGCCGGTGCAAGGGTGCAAGGGGAGAGAGGCTGTCGTCTGACGGGGGCATCACGGCACTGTAACGGTTCGGCTTGCAGGCAACGCGCGGCCTTGAAAACCCTGGCTGGCGATGGTTACAGCGCCCGTTGCGACACGGTGCCCGGCCGCGCGGAGTAGCGCACCCGGCTGTCCAGCGCCTCCACCTCCACCCGGGCCGCGCGCGCGCCGTACACCTCCGCCTTCAGCCAGGCCAGCTCGGCGTCCAGCGCCGCCTCGTCGGCCAGGGTGCAGAACCACACCTTGGCGTCCGCGTCCCAGCGGTAGCCGCGGGCCTTGAGCGCGTCCTTGGAATCGAACGGCGACCCGGTGGCGCGCAGCCTGAAGCTGGGCGAGGCAGCGGCGGCCATCAACCGCGCCAGCCCCGTCGCCGGCCCCTGGCCCACCGGGCGCGAAAGCACCTGCAGCAGGGCATGGCAGTCCACCTGCGCACGGTGGGCGTCATAAAACCAGCCGTGGTTCTGCGCCAGCGCGCTCAGCTTGGCGGAATCGGCGCCCGCCGCTTTCCAGTCGATGTCCGCGAACGAACAGGCCCAGGCTTTCTCGGCAAAACCGGGAAAGCGCGCTTCCACGAACGGGCGGTCAAAACCGGCGTTGTGGGCCACGATCAGATCGGCCTGCGCCACCAGCGCCTGCACCTGCAGGTCGTCCAGGCGGTGGCCGCGCACCATGTCGTCGTTGATGCCCGTCACCTCCTGTGCCACGGCAGGAATGGGCATGCCCGGATCCTCGAACCCCTCGAACAGCTCCACCAGGCCGAACGGCAAGCCCGACGCGGTGTCCACGTCCACCAGCAGCATGGCGAGTTCGATGATCTTGTCGGCGCGGTGCGAGAGGCCGGTGGTTTCGGTGTCGAGCACCAGCACGCGCTGACGGCCGGCCGCCGCTGCCGCCTGGCCGGGCTGCGGCGGGGCGCCAAAGTCCAGAACCGGCACCAGTCGGCGCAGCACGCGGTAGTCCGCCTCCAGCTCCAGCCGCCGGGCCATATCCTCGAGCGTCAGCGCCGGGGCGGCCGGTGCCACCGGGGGCGGCGGCGAAGGGGATGGGGTGGACGCAGGCCCGGCGGGGGCCGGCGCGTCGAATTCAAAACTGAACTGGTTCATTCCGCAGTTCCGGCGCAAGCGCATCGGCACAAACAAGGGTTGTGGATGTTAGCGCTTCCATTGGTGGCCGGCAGCAGATACCGGTTGTGGCGGTGCGGCATAGCCCCGGCGCCCCGGGGTGCTGCGGTCTGGTGCGTCAGAACGCAAAAGGCCGGGAGCCGAGGATGGTGTCCTCGGCTCCCGGCCCGCTAGGGTCGGGACTTTCGGCTTAAAAGTCCAGATGCACGTTGAAGCTGTACGTCCACAACCCGGCATGCTCAGCGGTCAGCACCGTGTCGCTGTTGGCGTAGACCGCGGCGGCGAGCGTCAAGGTTTGCGCACCACCGCTGGCCATGGTGGTGACGTATGGCTCCGCCGCGTTCAGCGTGGTGCCGCCGCTGCCGGTCGTGCCCGGGGTGTCAGCAAAGCTCCACAGCCCCATGAGCATGCCGATGGGCAGCGTGCCCGACTGGCCCGACCCCGGCGCCCCGGCCATGTACGCGCTGGTGATGCCCGTGTTGCTGACGGCTGTTGAAGCCTTGGCGATTCGCGCGGTCAACGGCGTGCCTGGCTCGCAGGTGGCCGAGGCCGTGGGCGGTGTGCTGATGAACTTCATCGCGCCAAAGGCCGGGTCGTGGAACACGCCCGCACCATTCGCGGTGATATCGAACCCCGCCAGCTTGCTGACGATGCCGTTGGGGGAGTCCGCCACAGGGAGCGGCGTGGGGGTGAGGTTCAACGTGACACCGGTCAATGGCAGCGGTGTGGCGTTGTCGGCCGTGGCGCTGTCCACCTTCAGGCTGCACACCGGTGCGCCCAGCGTGATGCTGAACTGCAGTGGCACGGTGTAGGTGGTGGCGGCACCGGTCTGTTCCGCCATCAGGGCGATGCCCAGCGCCAAGGCCAGCGCAGGGCCTGCGCTGACGGGCTGGTTTGTCAAGACGCTCTTCATTTTCAAGCACTCCTTCAGTTGCAAAGACCAAGGAAGCGGGCCTGAACCCGCCCGTGCGAAGAAAAAAGCCGGGAGCAGGGAATTGTGTTCCCGTGCTCCCGGCTGCCTGACCCAAGCGGTGTGCGGCTTGGCAGTCGAGGTTCACGTTGAATTTGTTTATCTACAGGCCGACGTTACCAGTCGCATGGAGAGGGGTTGCCGAGGCCAACCGCTGCACCTTCTGCGCTTGAAACGCCCGATGCTTTAGCGACGTGTGTTCATGGTGCCCACGAGATGCGCTGTCATGAAAGAAAAGCACTGAACCATGATGGACTGGAATGAAGCGGCGCTTTTCTGGTGTGGGTTGTTCAGGCCGCAGCGGGCGAGGCGCGGTTCACTGCGCGAACTTCCATGTACTTCGATCCAGATTTCTGTCGCTCGGTGCATTCGCAGTGCAAGGGACGCCCGTTGCAATGAAACTGCCTGGCAGAAGTGCTCCGCTGCGGCGGCACAGGCACGTCACCGGATCCTTCGGTACAGATCGCAGGGCGCAGTTCAACGCCGCTGTTCTGCATAGAAATGCTCTGCACATTCCCTGAGGGCACATTGCGGCCCTTTTGACCGCCCACCTATCCGGTGGGCGGTTTTCTTTCAACAGGCGACGCGCCTTACCAGGACCACATGCCGCCTGCGCCTGCGGCCACCTTGCCGTTGTGCCCCGTGCCCACATGCAGCTTGACCTGCAGGGCCTGCGTGATGCGAGCGACCAGGCCCACAGCGATGGCGCTGCGCCCGTCGAAGGTGCCCACGGCCGCGCCAATGCCGAACTGTTTGCCGGCTTCAAGGCCTGGCAGCGCGGCGGCCGCGGCAACGATGGCAATGCCCGTGCTGGAGATGCGGCGGTTTTCTGCCGTCTGGCTTTGTATCGCCTGGTTGAAGGTGGCCTGGTTGTTGTTGGTTTGCGTCTGCGAGCTGAAAGCGCTCTCCAGCTGACCCACGGTGGCCGCATCGGTAGCGGCCACGCCGGGCGCCACGTTGCTGATGACCTGGCCGTTGTTGTCAATGCCATTCAGCGAACTGGCGCCGTTGACGGTGCCTGATCAGCGCAATGGGTGCGCATGCTGCCAGCGATGCGGTCAACCTGAACGTCAAGGTCACGATCAACGCGACCTGCGACATTCAAACCGCCAGCCCCGCCGATGTCGATTTCGGCAGTGTCATTTCATCGCTCACCAACGTCGACAACGCCGGCTCCCTGAGCGTGAACTGCACGAATGGCACGGGCTACACGATCGGTCTTGACAATGGCCAGAACTTCAGCAGCACCCGTCGCATGATCAAGGGCACCGATTTCGTGGCCTACAACCTCTATCGCGATGCCGGCCGCACCCTCCCTTGGGGCGACGTTGCTGGCTCAGTCCTTGCCGGCACGGGCACTCGATCAGAGAACCTAGCGCCTCAAGCCCATTTCCACGATCTGCAGGTGGTGGTGGTCGACAACGACAGGATGGTTCTCGACAACATGGCACAAACCCTGGAGGAGTGGGGCTGCCGGGTGATCTCTGCGCATGACTGGCCGGAACTGGAGGCCAGGCTGGGCAGGACAGCCGGCCGGATCGACCTGATCCTTTCGGACTTTCACCTCGATGGCAAGGTGTCGGGTTGTGAGCTGATCTTCAAGCTGCGCCAACGGCAGAAGGCCGAGATCCCGAGCATCCTGTTGACTGGCGATGTGGATATTCGCCATGCCATCGAAGGATCCGCTCAGAGCATGGTGGTGGCATACAAGCCGTTGCCCAGCAGGAAGCTGGCCATGCTCATCCACGAGACGACCACTGCCACGGTGGCAAGATGCCGGAAGAGCCCGCCTGAAGGCTCGCCAGAAACAACAAAGCCCTCGTTTCCGAGGGCTTCAATGAAGAGTCCAGCTCGCGATGTCGCAAGAATCCAGAGGTTTTGTCGCGTTTAGCCCCTCTCAAGCCCCCGCCGAGCACCTCGAAATCCAAGAGCTTTGTCGCGGTTAGACGAGTCGGGGTCAACCGGGGATAGGTACCAGTACAGATGCGCTAGGTGTGGCAATTTTGAAGTTGGAGGTACTGCTAGAGCGATGCTCCAACACGAGTTCACCGAGCCGGACGATGTCAAGCGCGCCATCCTCAGCCACAACGTGCGGAAAATGCAGGCAGACAAGGAATGGCCTCTTTTAACCAGTCATTCCTACAAGAAGATTCTTGAACAGGCTTCACTTCCCAAACCCGCCGAGCAAGCCAGAAACCTATTGCTCTGGTTGGGCGGGGCAGTAGACGCAGTAGATGCGAGCGTGAGGATATAGGTTCCCCTCCAGCCTGTTGAAGCAATTTCGCACACGCATCAGCCACGACACCAAAATTAAGGTAGTCGACGGTAGTTTCGTTGTCATGCCACATCTAAGTCCCCCGCTTTTGCGCGACTCATGAACAACAGAGTTAGCGCTCTTCTTTGACGGCTGGGCACGCCGCTTGTGTTTAAGTGCCGGTGCCCTGCCTGATATTAGTTGTTACATACGCCGTGCTCGCAAAGGCAACCGCTTCATTGGTGTGATTGATTCACGTTTTTGGAGAGGGAAATACACACTGTGGAGTGGCAAAGTTTGCTCGCGTCACATGTAAAAGGACACCATCGAACAACCGACCCTTGATGGCCTCGCCCGAGGCCGCCTCTAGGCGGTCTTGCGGGCCCCCTGCCAATCGAGGGGGCCGCGAACCTCCACGGTCGAATTTCAAAGGCGCCCGCAAGCGACCTGATATCAAGTCGACTCAGCGACCCGTTCCCTCGCTGATTTCAGCATCGTCACTTTTTCGAAGAAAAGTGTGCCGTGGTGCAACGGCATACCTCTCATGCCTTGCAGCCGACCTGAGTCACGAGCAAATCGGAGATTTGTTGACACTACTACTGCGACTCCCATCTCGGTCAACTTATCCAGCAATTCCTGAACTGACCGAGCTAGTGACGCCTCGTCGACGGGCTCCTCGAGCGCATCCAGGCCTTGAACGTGTTTGCTCAAGTCGCCGGTGCGAAACTGCAGAACTTCGACGTAGTCCTGCAGCGTTTCAGCCAAATAGTTGACTTGCTCGAGCTCATCACCCTGGAGACTGTCGCTAACAACGCGGCGCCATACGTGGGTCTGCTTCAAAGCACGCAAAAAGGTCGCCCCATCTTGAAGACGTATGCCTGTTCCCTGTTCATCTTTCGACGGCAAGAGTTCGTTCGGATGGTCGAGTCCGAGCGCGGCGGCGAGTTTTGGGATGAGCGATTCGTGCGCATAGCCGTACTTAAGTATCCGCTGGACAACGTTCAGCGGCACTTGCGCAAGTAGGGCCAGCTGTTTGGGCGAGAGGTTCGCTGCACTCATCGCCGATTCAAGCGCGTCCCGCTTCACAGGAAAGAAATTGTCTGAGCCATCCGGGCCAGCCATAACGCGCGCAAAGAACTGTGCGATAGAGCCTCGCGTAAGCCTGCGCAGTCGCGTCATGCGATTTACGAGCCTGTTCACCTGTTCAGGCGCAAGCCCTCCGATTCGCAAATCTGGGTTAGCGTTTGACGTCCAGGATGGTGCAAGGTCCACGGGGCCATCATCCGTGTCCAAGCGCAGATTGCCCTCGAATTCCTTCACTGTCGGCTTGGCACCCAGCCCGTCGAGAACTGGTAGCAGCTCCATGTCTCCCCAGCAAGTCGTCTTGTAGCCCGTGCTCAACTGATGCAAATGGGGACACAAGCTGTAGTCGGGGCTCAGCGTGGCGCTGCGCACCGAATTTGCCACGAGCAGGCCTGGGTAGGCGTACTCCAGTGTGCGAGTCATTCGTGCGCAGAACGAGCGAGCCTCTTCCTCTGGTATGTCACCCAAAACTGCGTTTTCTCTACTTCCAACAAACCGGCAGACTTTGAACTCCAGCCAGGAGGCCGTGGGGTGCTCCAATTCGACGATGAGCATCTGCGAACCGATGCTCAGAGAACACAGCGACGAGGCAACCTCAGTTGGCCACTCCGCCTCCAGCAACTTGAGCAGACGCTCAGAGGCCTTTGACATTGAGGGAAACAACTCGATAACCACATAGGTCTCGCCATCACGAGAAGCCTGCAGTCCGTAGACCACTTCATCGCACTCAGGGCTGTCAAAAGGCAGCTCTGCCTGCTGCTTGCGCATCCAGTTCGTCTCGCCGCAGAGCTTGGCAAGCGCCTCCAGAGCGTTGGTGTGCTTGATGTCAACGCCATGTGCCGCAAGGGCCGCGACGAGTCGCCTGGCGACGTACTTCGATTCGCCGGGCTTGCTCAGGTCTATTGCCCGGCAAATGTTCTGCGCGGCGATTTCAGACAAGTCGGCGCCGCGCGCGACAACAAACTCGCGAAGGCACGCAGCTTGGTCAACGATGGGAAGGGTCGAAACAATTGAAGCCATGGGCTTCCTCCGTAGGTTGGACCTGCGGAACTCGCGATTGGCGTTGCGCGTTGCCGTGCGAATCCGCAGTGGACCTCACGGGGGGAAGCATTCACGGCCGCCATGGCGGCTGATGTTCGCTGGATTTTTCCGTGCCGCTTTCGCGGTGCGCAACTGAAAGGACCCAGGGTGCCCTAGGTCAGAATTGAGCCATGACTGGCCGTTGCGTGTCAAGTGGTCGCTACGCACTGCGAGTGGGTCTGCAAAGGTGGACGCCAAGGTCGAACCCTCAGGCTCGCTGCACCAATTATGGAAATTATGTTGCGCAACATAATTCCTATAGTGGACGCCCGAGCCGTCTGGCTCACGCCATCAAAGAAGCGCGCAGCGGTCCCATCCGGGAGTGAGGATGGTCGTTCGCTTCTTTGCACGTGAGACAGCAACAAGTAACGCCAGTCGAGCTTGTTCCACGCGCTTCGGGTCATCAGGTGCGCCGTTGAATCGGCCCCAATGCACGCCCTCGCTGATGATGACCTCATCAAATTCCTTGCCTTTGGACTTATGCATCGTCATCACGTGGACGCCACGAGATTTGGTCGTCGCGGCGGAGAAGTGCTCCTGCAGAAGCGCATCCCGAACTGCCTGCTCGGCGCCGGCATAGCTACCGCCAGCACGCCAGAGTCCACCAAGGCTGGTCCGCAAGGCGGAGCCGCGGTGCAGAAGTCTGAGGAATCTGGCGTCGCCGTAGACTTTCTGTAGGTGAGGCGCCGCTGACTCTTTGAACAATTGGCGGACAGAAATCCAATCGTCCTCAGGATTGCCCGAGTAGGCCATCGCCGCACAGACCTCAGCGATTCTTCGACACTCGTCCACAAGAAGCTGCCGCTTGGCACCGCGAACCTTTCCATTGGTCATAAAGGCTCCTATGGCACCCGCCAGTTCGAGCTCTGCCTGGGGAGTTCCATCACGCCCACCTCTGCCGCGTATGTAGGTGTGGAGGGCCGCGACCAAGCGGCTAGAAACCTCACCAGGAGACCCTCCAGCCATAGCAGCAGCAATCACATCCGCGGCCAACGCAGGAGGTTCAGCATCCATCGCTACCTCATGGGAGAGCGACGGCAAGCCGTTGTCGGTGGAGCTCAAATAGTCCGACAGGTCAATCATCATCGCTTTGGTAGGCACGAGCAATGCGATGGAGGACTCTGGTGTTTTGGATAGACGGCCAAAGGCGGATAGCAACTCCGTTTTGGTCGCAAAGTGGATGCCAGCTCCTTTGTAGAAGCGGTACGGGACCACCTTGACGTTCTTATAGGCCTTGCCCTTGTTTTCACCCGTGAGCAAGTCCCTTGAGAACTGGTTGATGTCGGTGCCGTCACTACGATGGTTTTCACCCACAAAGTCGAACGCATCCGCATCCGTTGCGTCCAAAAACTGCTTAAGGCGAGCTGGGTCCGCGCCGCGGAACTCGTAAATTCGCTGATTGGGGTCTCCCAGTGCGATGAGGCGACTTCTACGGCCCAGGTGTTGCATCAATGCCCATTGGTCCGCGTCAGTGTCTTGGAATTCGTCTAAGACAATGATGGGGTAAGCCGAGGAATAGATGGTTGCAAGCCGTGAACTGGATGCGAAGAGCTGCGCGCCCAAGCGAGCGAAAAGGTCGAAGTGCAGCCGCCCTTCCTCAAAGAACAGCCGCAGCGTCTCAGCACCGCGATTGGGCTTCGCAATGTCTGCCAGGTGTGCAGAAGCCTCAGGCGGAGGCAGCAGAGTCACGCGGCGTATCCCGTTCAATAGGTAGGCATGCGCCTTGAGGATGCTCCAGATGAAGCTGTGGTAGGTGTTGACCTCCAGATACCTCATCTCTGCACTGGGCACAAGGTCGGTCGCCTTCTCCAGAATTCGAGACACTGTCGTCCGGGCGAAGCTCAGGAAGAGCACCTTTTGACCTTCCTTTAGTACACCTGAGCGAATCAGCTCCCTTGCCTTGACAAGGGAGACATGTGTCTTGCCCGAACCAGGGCCTCCAAGCGCTAAAGCATGACCTGTCGAGGCCAAAAACCTCAACTTTTCTTCGCTCCACTGGACATTCATAGGTCGAAGTCCGGGGGGCTTGGCTCGAACTTCTTGTACAGAGCTGGAGGATGCTCAGCTAGGGCTGCAGCAAGGGCCGCTTCTTCCGCGGCATCCGCGACAACCACAGCCGCACCCGGCGGTGGAGGGGCCGGTGGTGGTTCGATGATGTTCTTTATCGCGATGAGCGTGTCGCGCACAAACTGTGGAATGTGCCCAACCGACGTACACGCAACAAGCATGTCCGCCGCCGCCGCGTTGCCCTTGGACCATGTGAGGTAGGGGTTGAGTGACTTTCGAACATCAGCAATCGACATGGCCGCACTTGGAACCAACTTGAGATGCGTTGGCCACTCCCCCTCAGCGACTAGGCCAAGTGCGTAGTTCTTGAGGACCGTATCGTCTGTCTGGGTAAGGACAATGTCTTCGAAGTCGTCGACGTGAGACTCGAAAGGATGGTCAACCGCATCAACAATCTCCTTGAGTGCATCTGGCGACTGTTTGTCAAAAACAGCGTAGACGACCTTACCCAATGACTTGAAGAACTTCGCTAGGGGCGCTACGTTTGTTTGACCTTCTGCATCAATGACGGCGACGCCCAGATTCTCGAGGCTCTTGAATGTCGCGGGGTCGAGCTCACACAGCCGGCGCGCCGCTGCCAGGAAGGCGTCGTACTCGGTTCTTCCTTCTACGACCAAGACATGTTTCGCAAGAATGGCCTCGCAAAAGCGCTTTCGAAACTCTGCCCGATACGCCTTCGGCTTCACGCTTGGTGGATAGGAGACTCGCTTCTCGCGAAGGTATCCTCGCTTGCTACGAGTGAGGACGTGGATGTCTTCAGGCTCGAACTCTTCCAGGACGTATGGGGAGTGAGAAGTAAAAATGGCCTGAGCGGACTTTTGTCGGACAGCGTTGATGATGCGCTTCTGCGTGTGAGGAGGAAGCGCAATTTCCGGCTCCTCCATGGCGAAGATGACGTTCTGCTTCAGCTCAGCGATGATGGAAAGCAGAGCCAGAACCAGGGTGTTGACCGTGCCGGTTCCCTGGTGCTGATAGGGAGCTGAATGGAGACTCCCGTCACGCCTCTTGACGCCAGTTCCGACAAACACAGTCAGCGTCCTTCGGAGCATTTCACGAGTGAGGTCTGACACACGCATGTGAGGAGCACCTGCGCCATCCGCCGCCAAGTAGCGACGAACCGCTTCCTGCACAGACTCCAGCAAAGAGCCGATGTGCTCTTCCTCGCCTACAGATATGGTGCGCAAGGAGACCAGCAAGTCCTCCCACAGCGTTAAACGTTGCTCTTGCAGACGCAAGATGATGTCAAGTAGCGAGCCGCGCTCTAGGCTCAGCGCGCGGGAACCAGTTCGCAAGGTCCTCAAGTACAGAAAGCCACAGCGTCGCTTATCGCTGGCTCTGAACTTGGAGTAGGTGCCGTCGGCCAATTGTGGAGAAGCGTAGTACGTTTCCCCAGCGAAGTCGTCTTCTTCAACGTCGTACCAACCATTGAAGAAAACCCTCAGAGCAGGCGATACATGCGCCATGTCCGCATCCTCTGCGGGTGGTCCTTCGAGTAACTCCTTCTTTTCGGCATTCCACCACTCAAGATGGTCGCGAAAGTGGACCTGTTGCTCCTCATTCAGGTTGACCACCGCGACCTCGACCTGAATGGGCAACACCTCACTCTTATCGGTATCGACGTAGTCGCCCGCGAAGAAGTCATGCTCGTCCACAACGGGGCGCCGCCCAAGGCGCTCGGGCCCCAGGACCAAGTCGATTGCCTCCAACACCGTCGACTTGCCTGCGTTGTTGTCGCCGACGATAACCGTGTGTGCATCCATGAAAATTTCGCCTTCCTTGATACCTCGGAAGTGCTTGATTCGTAGACGCGCGATGTGCATGTTTTTCCCCTTGTAGACCAACTTGTGACCGACCGACGTGCGGCGTGCAGTGACGGCTTCTTTTAAGTTCGACGACGCCTAAGCCGCGTCTTGATGCTCGCCCTCCACGTTTGGCCGCGCCTGACTTTGCGCCTTCTCCAGCGCATCAATCCGGACCATCAAGGCGTTCCATCGAGCTGCTCGCCTATCTAGAGCTTGACTCATGACCCGCAGCAATAGCAGCAATATCACGAGCACCACAGCCGCTGCGTTGGCGACAACCAGTGTGAGCACCTCCATTCGCTTCATAGGAGCTGTGCTCAAAACGAAGCTCAAGTCGAGCCACACGAAGTAGCAGAAGGTCAATACAAGCCATGCCCTCTCCAGCCAACGAGAAGTAAAGCGACGGGCAAAGCGGCGTTGACTTGGACGCAGTGCTGCCCAAGTTACAACGAACGTCGCGATGGCTGCCAACGTCCCTCCTATCGCAGAAATCCACCAAGGCATACCGACTCCCTTCGCCGTAAAAGAAAACTAGATAAACACCAGTGCCTATACCCAGAAATTGCATCTCAGCGAGGCACCACAATGCAACTACTTCAACTTATCTGGCTTCAAACGGTTCTCTGCCTACTTACGGCAGCGGGAGGTCTCTCTGCGTTTTTTGTTGCGCAGGGGATTTGGAAGCTGGTCGAGCGGCTCGCAGTCTAAGCGTGTGGCCGAGCATTCCCAATGCGAAGGCTAGAAGAATCAGCAGAACGCGCCAGAGTATGTCTGGCTGCCCAGACTCGTCGAGCCCCGCGGACATGGCAGGGAGGATGAGGACAACAAATGTTCCACACGCTAAATGCACGGACGCTGAGGTCACTTCTTCCAGTCCTCTCAGAACGACTCGTCTTGATGTACCGCCAGACTTGAACAGCTTCGCCGTCAAGGTGAGTGCCACTCCAAGTACCCCGAGGCCGCCGACCAAGCTCGCCACCAGCACTGGGTCAAAGAACCGTATTAAGTCCAAGTTGAGTGACTTGTCGCCTTCACGTCTCGCAGCGATAGCGACCATTACATAAGCAAATGTGGAGGCAAACCAGAGCATTCCGATTGGCACAACATGTCGCTTGAAGTACGAGATAGCCAAACGCCTGCGTGGCCTCTGTTTCACGCCAGATTCTTTTCTGTACATTTGGTTGAGAACTCCCTACCTTCTACCTTAAGGGTGAAGCCGCGACGACATTGGGTCTCCGCGGCTGAACACCAGCAAGCCTCTGGCTTGCCGAATGACGTCACTTTGCTCGAGCACTTGACTTCTTGGCAGAGATAGCCTTCGTCGTCAGGGCAGCTTTCTTTGTCGACGTGATTTTCTTGGTGGCGGCTTTCTTAGCCGTAGCAACCTTCTTGGTCGCAACCTTCAAAGGCGCCTTGTTCACCTTCTTCGCAGCTGCAGTGACCGGCGCCTTTTTTGCAGAGGGTTTAGCTGCTAGTCCCTCTGTCTTGTCTCCGCTCGTCTTCAGCGCCTTTGGGTCATCGCGCTCAAGCTTGAGCATCTCGGCAACGAGCTCTTCGAGCTCCAGCTTGGTTTTCATGTAGCCACGGTCTTCCGCTTCAGCGATGGCAAACAGCCGGTTCTGCTCTCGTGCAGGCTTGTTTTGCTTCTGTGCGCGATGCACAAGCAGCCAGTAATGGTCACTCTCTTTGACGTGTTCGCCGAACTTCAGCAGCGCGTGCAGCAGTCTCCAGGCGTTTTCGCCCGCCCGAGCCTCCGCAGGGCTTCTCTCATCTAGAGGTTTGTCTCCCTTTTTCGCCCACCGCGCGATGTGCTTGGTGCATTCAACGAGGACTTGACTGGCTTCGGTGTTTATCAACTAGAGCTCCTTGGTAAACCTATATGGTTCGGCAGAAACTCAGGAAAATTAAGAGTCCCTAAGAAATCTAGCGGAGCCAGTGATGATGTTGACTTGGTCGGAGATGGGCAGCTTCAACCGAGGTCAAGCTCGCCAACATCAGCCTGCTCACTTTCAGCAAGGTGAACTCGACCTGGCCATACCAGATGAGCCAAAGCTCACCCGGAACCGCTCACAAATCGGATGGCATTGGGTGCCGTTATCGCGCGTGCGGCAAGGGGACTGCGTACGTTGCAGCTGCAGGCAACGATGAGGACGCGCCCCTTCCCAAACCTCCCATCCTCACTCAACAACTGACCAAACAATCTAAGCGAGATTCTTATGACGACCTTGACTACTTTTGACCCGACCACCAACGACCACAACCTGAATGGTGCGTCGGACTCTTCACCAGCAGCGCACGCATCGGCACCAGCTCCTGCGCCACGCAAAGACTTCGCCGAACTCACTCCCGAAATCATTGAAAAGCAGAAGGCGTTCTACGAAACGCGCATCAAGCATCCCGCGCTCAAGGACCTGCTCGACGACCTCCTGCCATTGCTCCTTCCTCACTCGGAGACCAGCATCATCTTCATCACCGGGGCGACCGGCGTCGGCAAGACCACCCTGTGCCGCCAGATTCTGCAAACGCTTGTTTCCGACTTCGCACCTATCGCAGAAGCCGACCCGTCGTCCATTCCCCTGGTAGCCATTGAGGCGTACTCAAACGGCGATGGGCGTCACGGCTTCAAGAGTATTTACCAAGACCTCGCGCGCGAGCTCATGGAGCCAGGTATGGATTCCAAGAGAAACATCGTGGAAGTGGAAGGCCGACTCTACGCTCGCTCCGGTGGCCAACGGCAAACCATTCCCAATCTGCGGCGGATTGTTGAAGGTGCCCTCGAAAAGCGTAAGACACGCGTTGTCGTGATTGACGAGGCAGCTCACTTGATGCGCTTCACTGGGGACATGGCCCCCATGGACACACTGAAGAGCCTTGCCAACACGACTGGCGTGAAGCTGATTTTTGTGGGCAGCTTCGACATGCTGGACATGGTCCTGACTCACGGTCAGATTGCTCGGCGCACATCCATCCTTCTCCTGGACCGGTACCACTTCGACAACAGAGACCACCGCAAGACTTTCAAAAGTGTCTTGGGCAAGCTCATGAACCGGTGGCCGTGCGATGAGGTCCCCGACTTGGTTGCAGTGGAGAAGCACCTTCACGAGGTCTCTTTTGGGTGCGTTGGCCTGTTGAAGTCCGTTCTTCTTGACGCTTCCGCCTACCAGCTTCGAAATCATGGCCGGTGGGAACCTCAGTTCCTTGTCAAAGCGGCCAAATCGAACAAGCTCTACTCAGTCATACGAAGCGAGATTGAACGCGGTGAGGCCAAGGTTCGTGACGCCATTGTGGGCACAAGCATCTGGGACGAGGATATGGTCGCTCAACTGATGAAGGCCGTGAGCAAATGAGCAATTTCCCCAACCGCACTCTGTTTTACGGTCTGCCACTTAAGGGGGCTGGTACTGGCCAAGTGGAGAGCTTTAGAAGCTACGTTCCGCGTCTAGCTCGCGAGCACTCGCTCACCCCATTCAAGCTCTTTGAGTTGCTGTATGAGAAGTACCCGATGGGTGTCATCGGCAGCTCAATCCGCTCCACTCTGGCCACTTGGGACGTGCAGACACTGGCTGAGAAGGGAAATCTTGTTCGAGAACGGCTTGAGGCTGCCACTGGCGTGTCCCTTGATGGCTGCTCCATGTCTCGCTTCAGGGAGGTCTTTGCGGCTCAGAAGTTAATGCGGAAGTCTGGATGGCTGTTTTGCCCGCACTGCATATCCGAGGACGATGGAATGTACAGCCGCCTCCTTTGGGACGTTCAGAGCGTAACTGCCTGTCCGCGTCATGGAATCTACCTCCTGCCGATTGACGCGTGTGGCAAGCCTGAGCAGCGCCTTACGCTCAACAACCGCGTGCACTCGAGCACTGCGTGCTCAACGTGCGGCTCCGTCGGGTATTCATGCATGAATCTCAAGACGGAGAAGGCCACCGTTGCTGAAATCGCTCAGGCACGCGTGATGGAAGAGCTGCTTGGCATGGGGCCCCTTACAAAGGAAGGGGTCAGTCTCGAAACAATGCGCCGTGGGTTGCGAGAACTGGTCGCTGGAGCCTTCGACAATAAGCCGACCGTCGCCTCGATTGAATGCAGACTCACGCGGGGAGGATTCCGAATGTGGTTTCGTGGTTCGAGCGTACCGGCCTTGTCTGGTCTGCTGAAGATTTGCGAGCGCACAGGTGCAGACATCACTGAGTTGCTCCGTGGCAGGTACGTCCAAGTAAGGTCCCCTTCCCACTTGGTGAAAGGCCCAAACGTTTTCCGTCGAATCACCCTCGACGCGGCAGCGGTTCGCCTTCAGCTTGTTGCCGCGGCGAAGTCCACTCCACCCAAGTCGTTGACTAGCGTTGCGCGCGCTTTAGATGTAGACACGGCGAAGCTGAAACGAGAGTTTCCGGAGGAAAGCTCAGCACTCCTCAAGGCGTGCGCGGACGCGCTCAAAGCAAAGCAGGCTTCTGCGTATCAGGATGCCTTGAACGTATACAAGGATGCCGCTCTTCGGCTACGGATGAAGGGTATCCGCGTAGGGCCCAACTACGTGCAACAAGAGGCCCGATTGGCCGCTTTCTCGCGGAACACCGACAGACAGATGGCCATGAAGGAAGGAATGCGACTTGCGATGGAGATGCCCCTCCCACCAAGCGCCTCCGAAGCGCAATGCGCTTCCAACGTAGACCCGTCGCAAGAGTAGTAGCAAGGAAGAGCCTTGTCGGCGTTCGGCCACCTACAAGGGAGGATTTGAGCGCTGGCTGGGGGAGGCACTCACGGCATGCAAATGCCGCGAGCTACATATCGAACGTCGAAGTCGCTGCTGCGAATGAAACATGCGAAAAAAAAGCGAGTCATCCGACTCGCTTCATTTTCACCAAACACCCAGCTTGTGAATCCGGTTCACTTTGTCGCTGTTGAAATCCGGTTCAAAGTGTCGTTTCGCGACATTCTGATTTGGATTCCACATTCAATGACAAGCAAGTGCTTGATTTAGTTGGTTGCGGAGGCAAGATTTGAACTTGCGACCTTTGGGTTATGAGCCCAACGAGCTACCAGGCTGCTCCACTCCGCGCCAAGCCTTATATTCTATCACGCTTTATCAGCGTCGGCTGCAGGAGCAGCATCTTCTGCACGATCCACCAGCTCGACCAGTGCCATCGGCGCGTTGTCGCCTACGCGGAAACCCATCTTCAGGATGCGGGTGTAGCCACCGGGACGGGCCTTGAAACGCGGGCCGAGTTCGTTGAAGAGCTTCACGACGACATCGCGGTCGCGCAGGCGGTCGAATGCCAGGCGGCGGTTGGCCAGCGTGGGCTCTTTCGCCAGGGTGATCATGGGCTCGACCACGCGGCGCAGCTCCTTGGCCTTGGGCACCGTGGTCTTGATGGCTTCGTGCGTGAGCAGCGAGTTCATCATGTTGCGCAGCATGGCGAGGCGGTGCTCGCTGGTGCGGTTGAGTTTGCGAAGTCCGTGTCCGTGACGCATTTTTTCATCCTTTCAGTGTTTTGCCCCCAGCCGTGTCAGGTACTGGGAGTTCGTCCGGGTCTGGCCCCCTGGCCAGACGCTGCGGTGCTTAGTGCTTGTCCAGACCGGCCGGCGGCCAGTTTTCAAGCTTCATACCCAAGGTGAGGCCGCGCGAGGCAAGCACTTCCTTGATTTCGTTGAGCGACTTGCGACCCAGGTTGGGGGTCTTGAGCAGCTCGTTCTCGGTGCGCTGGATCAGGTCACCGATGTAGTAGATGTTTTCGGCCTTGAGGCAGTTGGCCGAACGCACGGTGAGTTCGAGCTCGTCCACAGGGCGCAGCAGGATCGGATCGAACTGTTGCGAGCTGCGCTGAGCCGGCGCGTCGAAAGCGGAGAGTTCCACACCTTCGAGTTGCGCGAACACCGCGAGCTGTTCGACCAGAATCTTGGCCGAGGCGCGCACGGCCTCTTCAGGGCCGATGGAACCGTTGGTCTCGATTTCGAGGACCAGCTTGTCCAGGTCGGTGCGCTGCTCGACGCGGGCGCTTTCAACGGTATAGCTCACGCGCTTGACGGGCGAGAACGAGGCGTCCAGCACGATGCGGCCGATGGAGCGGGTCTGGTCGTCGTTGCGACGCAGGCTGCCAGGCACGTAGCCACGGCCTTTTTCCACCTTGATCTGCATGTCCAGCTTGGCGCCGGCGGACAGCGTGGCAATCACGTGGCCCGGGTTGACGATCTCGACGTCGTGCGGCGTCTGGATGTCTGCGGCGGTCACGAGGCCTTCGCCATCCTTGCGCAGGCTCAGCGTGACTTCGTCGCGGTTGTGCAGCTTGAACACCACGCCCTTGAGGTTCAGGAGCATGTTGACAACGTCTTCTTGCACGCCGTCGATCGACGAGTACTCGTGCACGACACCAGCGATGGTGACTTCGGTCGGCGCGTGGCCGGTCATGGACGACAGCAGAACCCGGCGCAGGGCGTTGCCCAGCGTGTGGCCGTAGCCGCGCTCGAAAGGCTCGAGCGTGACTTTGGCGCGATTGGTCGAGACTTGCTCGACGTTGATGGTCTTGGGCTTCAGCAGATTGTTCAGCATTCAGACTTCCTTCAGTTCCCTCGGCTCGTTACACCGATAAGGCAGACGGAGCATGGCCCGACCACACCACAACGGTGTTGGCCGGGAACGAAATTAACGGGAATACAGTTCGACGATCAGCGATTCGTTGATGTCGGAGCCGAACTCGTCGCGGTCGGGCGACTTCTTGAACACGCCTTCGACCTTGTCGGTCGACACGTCCACCCAGGCGGGGAAACCGATCTGCTTGGCGAGTTCGAGCGCCTCGACCACACGGCCCTGCTTCTTCGACTTCTCGCGCACGGCGATCACGTCACCGGCCTTGACCGAGTACGACGGGATGTTGACGGCCTTGCCGTTGACCGTGATGGCCTTGTGCGACACGATCTGGCGCGCTTCGGCACGGGTAGACGCGAAGCCCATGCGGAACACCACGTTGTCGAGGCGTGCCTCGAGCAGGAACAGCAGGTTGGCGCCGGTGTTGCCTCGGCGACGGTCTGCTTCGGCGAAGTAGCGGCGGAACTGGCGTTCCAGAACGCCATAGGTGCGCTTGACCTTCTGCTTCTCGCGCAGCTGCACGCCGAAGTCGGAGGTGCGCTGACCAGAAGTGCGGCCGTGCTGGCCTGGCTTGGAATCGAACTTGGCCTTGTCGCTGATCGAGCGGCGGGCGCTCTTGAGCAACAGGTCAGCGCCTTCACGGCGGGAAAGTTTGGCCTTGGGGCCGAGGTAACGTGCCACGTTGGTTTCCTTGTTTCACTGCCGCAACCATGCGTTGCGGGAGCCACCCCGAACTGGAGGTGGCGGTGGGCTTAGCAAAAAATGCCACCGCAGAGAAAAACTGCGGTGGCGCTCGAAAAAGCCTTCAATTATACCGCCATCAGCGGTATGCCGTCAGATGCGACGGCGCTTCTGCGGACGGCAGCCGTTGTGCGGCACCGGCGTCACGTCAGAGATCGAGTTGATGCGGATGCCCAGTGCGCCCAGAGCGCGCACCGAGGATTCGCGACCAGGGCCCGGGCCCTTGATCTCGACGTCCAGGTTCTTGATGCCCTGTTCAATGGCAGCGCGGCCAGCAACTTCGGATGCCACCTGGGCAGCGAAAGGCGTGGATTTGCGCGAGCCCTTGAAGCCCTGGCCACCCGACGAAGCCCACGACAGTGCATTGCCCTGGCGGTCGGTGATGGTGATGATGGTGTTGTTGAACGACGCGTGCACGTGTGCAATACCGTCAGCAACGTTCTTGCGGACTTTCTTGCGAACGCGGGCGGATGCGCTGCTGGAGGGAGACTTGGCCATGAGGGTCCTTCTAACCGTTTATTTTTTCAGCGACTGGGCGGCCTTGCGGGGACCCTTGCGCGTACGGGCGTTGGTCTTGGTGCGCTGACCGCGCAGGGGCAGACCACGGCGGTGGCGGAAGCCACGGTAGCAACCGATGTCCATCAAACGCTTGATGTTCATGGTGGTTTCACGACGCAGGTCACCCTCGATCGTGAACGTACCGACCTGGTCGCGCACCTTTTCGAGTTCCGCGTCGCTCAGATCCTTGATCTTCTTGGCGTAGTCGATGCCGCAGGCTTCGCAGATCTTGCGAGCGCGGGTGCGACCGATGCCAAAGATTGCCGTCAAGCCGATTTCAGCGTGCTTGTGCGGCGGAATGTTGATGCCTGCAATACGAGCCATGTTGGGTCCTCTTAACTAACCAATCAGCCTTGACGCTGTTTGTGACGCGGGTCGGTGCAAATGACTCGCACAACACCATGCCGCTTGATGATCTTACAGTTGCGGCACATTTTCTTGACCGAAGCCGAAACTCTCAT
>VFQQ010000952.1_pt1 | contig 46441 bp, 79 predicted proteins | sample 3512341 | NCBI WGS metagenome assembly VFQQ01 (sample SAMN10412373, study PRJNA504923) | tailings metagenome | isolation source: Relicate 2 Philex TSF1 revegetated site | place: Philippines: Tuba, Benguet | collected 2017-08-29 | reverse complement strand
TGCACTGCCTATCCTGCCGCTGCAGGCGTCACACTGCTGGTCACTGCCATCCTGGCGCTGGGCGGCCGGGAAAACGCCATGCTCATTTCCGGTGGGTGCTTGTGTGCCCTCTGGTTGCCTTTTGCTGCTGCTCGGGTCTGGGCCTGCTGCCCTCGTCCACTCATGCCCTGCACGTGCGCGTGTGCTGCGCTCCGCCGCTCGTGCACAGCCTGCTTTGCTGCCCAACTGCCCCTGCGCATGCGGCCTGCACCCACCTCCATTCTGACCTTCCCCTTATGCAGGCACCACTGTGCTCAAGCTGCTGCTCCTGCTCATGATCGCTATCACTGGCTTCACTCAGGCCAACGGCGCACAGATGACCCCCTTCCTAGAGCTCACCTATGGTGCGTACGTTTGTTGGTCGTGATTTTGTGTTGAATCATGGGATGCGGGGTGCAGCTGCGGGGTGCAGGTGCCCGCAGCTGCACCCGGGCGTATGCACCGCTGCAGCTTGCTTGCAGGGGTCGATCATGGACATGCATGCGCATCGGTTCCGCACCCCGCCCCTCTCATGTCCCCCCTTTCTCAGGCTTTGACGGCCTGTGGATTGGGGCCTCCCTGCTGTTCTTCATTTACACCGGATTTGGCGCGCTGGGTGCAGCTGCAGAGGAGGCGAGTGTGCACTGGGTTGGAACCTGCTGGGGAGGGGGTGTACACAAACCCTTGTGGGATGAGTCGTTTTGGCGCCGAGGTGCGGGTTGGAGCCAGCGCAGCTGTGGGCCGCGGTGGCCGGGGTGCAAGATTGGCTGTGACGGGAGGAACCTCAACCTGGTTCTTCGTTGCAGGTGACCGAAGTGCGGCACATTCCATATGCGATGGTGGGCACAGCGGGCATAGCAGGCGTGGTGAGTGCCGCGCTGCCACGCAACCGCTGCTAGTTTGGAGGGCTGGAATGCTTGCAACGCTGCCCCCCGGCTTGGCCTGCAAGGGTTTGCCGCGTGCGGCTTGTTGCATGCGCCCACCTGCGCATCTTGTTTCCCCACGTCTGCCCTCCCCTGGGCTGCGTGTCACATTCCAGCCTGCCCTCCTGACTCCCCCTCCTTCCTGCACCCCCGCAGCTCTACCTGATGCTGTCGCTCTCTCTGGCCCTCATGACCTGCCCCAACGCGGGCTGCCCCGCCCCGCAATGGCAGTCCACGCTGGGCAACCTCACATTCGTCAGCGCGTTCCAGGGCTCGGGTGAGACACCAGCACGCCGTTTGAGATTGATTTATATGCACCATGTTGATGAAGGTTCAGATGGCAACCTCACCTTCATTAGCGCGTTCCAGGGCTCAGGTGTGGCGGCAGCACACTATTGGAAATGTTCTACCATAGTGCAGTTGCAAAGATCCAGCTGGCAACCTAGGGCAAAACAGGGCTTGCGTGTGTGGACGTTCCACACCTCCTTCCCTGACATGCTGCTCTACATGATAGCCACCTGCCGCCATTGCAAGTTGAAGTGCGTGCCCATCTTGCCTCAACCCCCTTGCTTGCAGGCCTGGCGTGGATGCAGTACATCGTCTCGGTGGCGGCGCTGTGCGGCGTGCTCACCAGTCTTGTGGGTGAGCCCCCTCTTGCTTCCTTGGTGCCGGCCTTCCCTCCTGCCCTGCGCAGTCGGCATGTGCTCCACCTCGCACACCGGTGTGCCTTCTAATCGCAGCTCAATGCCCTCATCTCCTCTCCGGCTGACCCATGCAGTCGGCATGTTTTCGATTTTGCGCATCGTCATGTCTGCCAGCCCTCTTCGATCCCATTGTGCACCACTTTCCCCCTCCCGTTTCCGTGCAGTCGGCATGTTTTCAATTTCGCGCATCGTCATGTCTGCCAGCCGAGACGCGATGCTGCCGCCGGTGCTGGCGCGCGTGTCGCGCCGCACCCAGACCCCCGTGCTCGCCCTGCTGGTGCTGGGGGTCATCATAGGTGGGCGGGGCACAGCAAGCACAGAACAGTGGCTGCGCTTGACTTGGGTATTGGTCGGTCATGAGCCACAATCGCCGTGCTTGTTGTCGCAGCCGGCCTGCCCTGCCGCCGCTGCCGCTGCCACCCAACCCTCACTGCCGCCCCTGCCTTCCCCTTCCATCGGATGCCGCAGCCATCATCAGCCTGCTGGTTGAGAACAGTGCCGCAGCCACCATGTCCTCGTTTGGGGCCCTGGTATCCCTGTGGATGGTCTGCAACATCCAGCTGTACCGGCGGTACTGGCCGGACGCGCAGATCCGGGTGACGCGGTGAGCAGTGCTGTTTGTACGTGATTGATTGTGGAAGGTAGTTCGAGTGGTCTGCAAGGCACGAGATAACGGCGCTGCATTGATTGGGTGACATGGGGGGCAGGCTCGCAACTGCTCCATGCGGCACAAGCTTTGCAGCCGCAGCTCGAACCCGTCGATCTGTGTGCCCTAGTCCCCAGCAACCAAAGTGCTCCCCTCCCTCTTTGCCTCCGCCCCCCTTGCAGGCACGGGACAGTCGTGACCACGCCATCAGCGCACACAGTGCACGCCACCTCCGCAGCCAAGGCAGGAGACGCGCCTCAAGGCAGCGAGCGCCTCAAGCGCTGGCTGCCGGGCCACCGGTGGCAGGTGTCGCTGCGCAGCCGTAAGCTGCTGCTGTGGGCCCACATGCTGCTCATCAACGCCCTGTGCATAGGTGAGAGGCTCTCTCAAGTTGGACTTGCGAGCCTGGGGGTCAAGAACAGGTCCCTGCTTGGGCGGATGGCAAATGTACAGTATCTCCCCGCCGTCTCCCTTCCCACTTTGCAGCGCTGGCGATTTACTACCAGCTGACGGCGACGTACAGTGTGGAAGGTGGTGGCACGCCCGACCTCTGCGCAGCCTCGCCGAAGCCAGCTGATGCGGCGCCGCCGCCAGTGTGCTACCCAGGCGGCTGCGAGGAACCCAAACAAACCTTTGTGAGACAAAACTTCTTGGGAGGTTGCAGGGGTTGCAGGGCGCGCTGCAATCGCCGGCAGGATGTGCAGCCCAGCAGCGCACATCTTATCTTGGCTCCCCTGCTCAGCCTGCGCTGCCCCTCGAGAGCGTCCCTTTCCGCATCACATCTTGCAGAAGCGGGAGGGCAGCGCAGAGATTTGGTGCCTCGTGGGCGCCTGGCTGCTGACCACCCTCTCGCTGCAGCTTTGGTGGGTACTATAGGCTGCGGTATGTGCCAGTTTGTGCCAGCGGGGCCAGCTGGTCCGCGTCAGCCGGTGCAGGGCGTGCGCTTTGTCGTTCAGCACCAGGGAACATTGGCCGGCTGGCCCCCACCTCACACTGCTGCCTTGCTGCGCCAGAGCTGCCAGTTTGATGCGCGGTTGCACGAAAGTTTAACACACCTTGCTGCTGTATTCTCTCCCACAGGTGCCCCCTGGAGTACACGCCAGAGGGCTGGCACGTCCCCGCCTGCCTCATGCCCTGGCTGCCCTCCGTCGCCATCAACCTGGTGGTGTTCAGGCAAGCGCAGCTCGAGCTCTCAGCTGTAGGGCGGCGTGTGGTATTGCTGCTGCATCGGCCCGTGCAGGAGTTTGCCGGCTGCGCTTGCCTTGGGGCACCACCCAGCCTCCGTGAGAAGCTCGGCTTTATAGCAGCTTGCACCCTGGTGTTGTCCCCCCATCCCTGCAGCGTGGGTGCGCTGCCCACCAACGATTACGAGGAAGTGGGCTGGTTCTACGGAGCCGCCCTGCTCTTCTACCTGCTGGTCTCCCTGCCGCTCAGCTACATCAAGCAGTCGTCCGTTGACTGGGTCAACGCCGAGGAGCTGAGGTGGGTGCTGGGCGCCGAGGGTTGACCGACCTTTGACCAACCGACAGGGTTGAACGGCCAGCCCGAAAGCGAGAGCAGGGCAGCCCTGCACATGTGCCACTCACAGCGTCTGGGTGCCGTGCGCCGCCCGCATGCCAACAGCCTGCCACTGCACATGCATGAGCGTGATAGAGCATGATACATGTTTATCTGTACATGTTCGTCTGTTCCCTGCCTGCCGCAGGGTGGTTGAGCTGCGATTCATCGACGGCGCGTGGCGGCCCATGCTGCCCCACCACGGCCTCAGCGCGCACAGCACGGCGCACAGCATGGGCACAGCGGGGGCCGCCAGCGTGCATGCCAGCGGCAGCACCCTGTCGCTCGCCCCCACCATACACTGCTCAGCTGGCAGCTCGGCGGCGGCCGGTGCTCGCCCCGGCAGCAGCGGAATGATGCCGCACCCGAGTCACTCTGCCTTGCGGGGTGTTCTGGGTGTACCCACCCCAACTAGCACCGGCAGCTCATCTGGTGCCCCTTCAAACCAGCTGTCTCCACACTTGACGCCGCGTGGAAGCGCCCTCAGCGGCGGCATGCCCAGCAGCAGCCCGCGCGGCAGCGTCGCGCGGCAGAGCGGCGGCACTGTAGCGGCCCTGGGCGGCAGCGGCACCGGCGGCGGCAGCGGCGGGCTGCGGGGCGCTGATCCCTCGCTGCGCACTCCATCCACGCTGCCTGCAGTGCCGGAGCACAACCGCTCACCCTCTCTATCTTGAATAAAAAGTACGAATGCTGCTCTCTACCTATGTTGCATGAATTATTTTCGTTGTCATCACAGCTGAGACGCATGCTGTGCTATGCCACTCCCATACATTGCCTTTCAAGTATGTTTATGCCTATATACGAATTTTCATTCAACTTTAACACTGTTAGATGATATGCAGCAGTGCTGAGGGGCATGGCATTGCACCGCAGGCGGCGCAGCAGGCAGGCGCTTCCTAGCGGGCGCGGCAGGTCCACATGTCAGTCCGGCACAATTCTCTGTCACTTATTATTGCATCTGCTTGGTTCAATACACCTGTAGACTCGCAGGCGCTCGACACAGGCGCTCTGATGGCCCTGTTGAGCGGGCTGGCCGCCCGCACCGTCCAGGAGCTGCAATGCGTTGCGGACAATGCCGATGTCACGCAGGTGCGCTTGATCGCCCGCTGCAGCACCCTGGTGGAAGCTCGCTTTTCCCACAGCCTGTTCTCACGTCGGCACGACCTCCCACCCGCAGATCGAGGCCAGAGTGGGCGCGCTGTGCAGCCTGATGCACCAGGCCGCCACCCGGCTCTGCCCGGCTGCCGCCGCCGCCGCCACGGACGCAGCTCTCACGCTGCTCAGCGGCCTGCAGTCAGCACGCCTACGCCTGCCTGCCGGCTCCCCGGCTGCAGTCGCGCTTGAGCGCAGCATGGAGCACCTGCTTCACAGGCTGCAGCAGTGCCTGGCGCCGCCCACGCCGGCGCTGCTGCCGCCAGCTGCAGGCGCAGCCGCGCCCCAGCCCACGACAGACGGCAGCAGCCAGCGAGGCGAGCTGGGCAGCTTTGTTCAGGCGCTTGGTTTCAGCACCCACGACTGGCAGGCAGCTCAGTCTGAACTGTCCCAGCGCACGGCAGCTGCACTGGGTGCTGCTCCGTCAAGCAGCGGCACCGGCGGCAGCACAGCACAAGTAGCATGCGCAGCGGCGGGCAATGCTGCCTCGTTGGAACCACAGACACCGCTAGACAGTCTGCTGCAGACTGCGGTCAGCTCCCCAGCCTGGCAGCCCGGCAGCGGCGAGCCAAGCCTGCTGCACAGCACGGCCGCAGAGGTGCTGTGGGTGCTGCGCCAGTTCCCATCGCCAGCTGACCTGCCGCCTGAGCGCCAGCCGCAGCTGTCGCCGGACGGGTGGGCGGCCTATTGGGTGCTGGAGCCGCAGGTGGGTCTGTTGGAAGCCCCTTTGTGCTGTGCCGTATTGGGTGGGGGTTGGCTGGTGGGTTCAATGTTGTTGCCTGATGCTCATGAAGTGGCACTGCAATCTGCAGTACCAGATGTGGACAATGCAAGCCAATGGGGTGTGGAATGTTGCTATCCCGGGCGTCATATGTAAGTCAACACTCCCTGTCTGCCTCACCTCTTCTTGGCCGCCGCAGGCGCTGCAGCAGGCGCTGGCCGAGATGCTGCAGGCAGCAACCCAACAGCCGGCGGGGGGCCAGCAGCAGGCAACGCGCGTGCAGCGGCAGCAGGGGCCAGTGGGCAGTGCTTCAGGCGACAGCAGCTGGCCGGCTGATCTTCAACGCCTCTTAGACTCCAAGCCTCATTGGGCGGCGGCAACTGCAGCTCTGGTGCAGCACCCAGCGCTGCATCTGCTGGCCCGCCAGACGTTGCACAGCTGGTTGCTAGCCAGCGGCAACCCCGCAGCCTGGCGCCTGCTGCTGCACTTTATGCAGGCAGCGTGCAGCAGCAGCGGCGACGGGGCACAGCTGCTGCAGAACGGCCAGCTGCCGGTGCAGCTGAGGGTGCTGTACCCTCCTGGGCTGGCGGCGGCAGCGGCGCTGCTGCACACCCAGCCGCCGTCGGAAGCAGGGCTGTGCACAGTGGTTGGCATGCTGCAGCGCTTCCTTGCCGGCGAGCCATCAGAACCAGCTGGCACAGCAGGGGCAGCGGTTGAGCCGGCAGCAGCAGAAAGAGCTGCCACAGGAGCAGTCGTAGCAGTAGAGTTGCCAGCTGTGGCTGAACCATCAGCCATGCAGCATTGCCTCGCCAGTGACCCTGCAGCGTGGGCAGCTGTGGCGGCGCAGCGGCGGCAGCATGTCTGGCATTTGCAGCTGGATGCCCCCAGCTGGCTGTTGTTCTGCCTGCGGCAGCTGCCTTTGCAGCAGCTGCTGGACCTGGCGGCACAGGAGGCAGGAGAGGGCGGCGGCCCAGGCAGCCGTGCTGCTGGCCCCGCCACCCCACCGGGCGCGGCCGTAGAGCGGTTACAGCACAACCAGCATCGTCCAGGCAGCCAGGGGCCAGAGGGCGGCCAGCCGTCGGCACAGCAGCAGCTTCCGCTGCACGCAGCGGCCAGCCCTGCTGCGGCACGATATGCTGCGCTGGCACTGTGGCATGCAGAGCCGCTGAGCCAGGCAGTGCTAGAAGAAGCTCTGCAGCTGCAGCTGGGAGACGTTGACCTGGCAGCTGTGCGGCCCTGGCTGCAAGCGCTGCACGGCTGGCAGGAGATGTTGGCAGCTGCCGAGCCGGCTGAGGCAGCTGGCGTGGGCAGCATGGCGGCAGAGGCAGCGGCGGCGGCGGCACAGCAGCAAGAGCAGGCGGGGGCAGCAGACATGGAGGCAGAGGCAGACGATGGCTTGTTATAGCCTGCACATGTGCCCCTGCTGGGAATGCTTGCATGTCACGCCGTGAACAGCAGCATACACGTGTGATTCGACAGATATGAATAGGAATTAATCATACAAGGCAGACAGGAGGGTGGAATACAGAGCAGAAGCTGGTACATAGAAGGCACATAGAAGGCACATCGCACCGTTGTTGCGGCAGGCCTCACGCGCGTGCCTTGCCAGCTGCCGCCACCGCTGCTACCGCCGCACCTTCCAGCTCTGCTCGCGTGCCGGGGTCGCCCCGGGCGTGCAGGTTGGCGATGGCCTCTCCGTTGGCTTCCAGCTGCGCCCTGATGCGCGCCTTGACGTCTGCAAGCTCGCTGCGCAGGCCGCCCATCTCGCTGGTGAGGGTGGCCTGCTCCATGGAACAAAATGAGAGTAGCGCCATGCGCGCGTGAGGAGGTGTAGGTCGTGCAACAACCAAGTGCAATTGCGCATCAGCAGATAACTGGAATGAAATGCTGCAGGTGTCGCTTCGAGACACATGTAGCCAAAACCGAGCTGGCATCATGTGAGCATTGCACCACCACAACCAAGGAGGTGGCGCTGTGCTTACCTGCAGCGTGGTCAGGTCTGTTCGGTAGCCCTCCACCCGCTCATTCATGCGCACCCGCCAGTCCGCCAGCTCCTGCGGGCAGGATTTATAGCATCAGTGGGTGCAGCTGACACTTGTCAAGTGTCAAACACGCATCAGTGGCAGGCAGCCAGAACAACCGTGCCTGCCATGGTCTGCTAGCCTGCCGGGGCCCTGGCACGGCTGCCGGCAAGGCGACAAACCATACAGGTAGATAGCAGGCCACCTGCCTTCTTCATGGACTGCACTTTGAGAATCAGCTCCTGCTTGCTGTCCCGCAGCTCCGCAATGTCGGCTGGGTTGAAGCCGTCGCTGCCGCCCACCGACCGCGCCGGCGCGCCGCTGGCCTGCGGACAGGGGAGGCGGCAGCGAGCGGTGGTTGGCAGGCTGGTGCAGAGCTAGGAGAACAGACCGCGATATAACAGCAGTTGCGATGACAGCCACCGCTTGTGTGGGCCTGCCTGCGAGGTGGGACTGGTCGTGCCGCTGGCGGGGGCGCCGCCCGCCAGAGTCGCCATGCTGGTTGTGGCGCTGACTGCGGCGCGGTTGTCACTGGCTACTGAGTGTGGAGCCTCCAGTGGCTGTGGCGGGCGCCCGGGAGGCCGGCAGAGGAAGACCGGCGCGACAGACCGGCGCAGCTGGCCTTGTACACGGGCCGCGCTCTGGAACAAAACTGGGCGCGATGCAAACAGGGCATTCTGCTGCCGCCTGAGCGCAGAAAAGGCTGGACGCTCGGCATGGGGCAATGCGCAAGTTCCCTGCCTCTTGCAAGGGCAGTTGCAGACGTCATCGATCATCAGAGTACAACTTTAATTCGTGTGCGCTGTGCATCGGCGGCCGCAGGGGCCTGGTCAGCAAGTTAGCCCCCAAAGAGCAGCCTGAGGCGGCCTTGGGACGGCTTTTAGGGCTCGACAGCTCGCAGATTGTAGCTGGGAGCGGCTAGTGGCCCAGGAGCTCGGGGTTTCGCTGGGGGACCATGCTGCGCGCCCTTGCCGCCAAGCGGCTCCTCCAGCAGCTGGCAGTCGCGGTGAGCTGCGCCGGGGGGCCGATGCGGGGCCGATGTGCCGGCCAGGGGACCGCCAGGCGGATGTGTGGGAGCGGCGGCGGCGGCGGCGGTGCTTCACCTTGCGATCACTGCCCTGCCCTGCTACCGTGCACAGCTCGGTGCTCCTGTTCATTTCCTGCGCACTGCAGGGGGCGCCCGCGGTGGCTGTGCAGGCGGGCATGGCCGCGCCTGCCATGCTGCTGGCGGTGCGCGGCGCCAAGACGACCACCGGCATTGTGGGCCTCCCGCTGGTGAGGGCATGCTTTAGCGGCATAAAAAGCTGAGGGAGATAGCATAGTGTTAGGATGCATTGTGAATGCCCGGTGCCTCTCTGCAGCAGCAGCCTCTGTCCCGCCCTTGCTTGCGTGCTGCCGCCCAGCCATGCACTAGCCACTCGCTCCATGTCAATCTTTCTGTGCTTGCAGGTGCCGGATGCTCGCAACGTGCTGAAGGAGCAGCTGCAGGCGGTGCTGGATGCCATCCAGGTGCGACTGTGCTACTGTTTGCCAAATTGTGCCAAACATCTGTGCATGCTTCGCTTGTTGTTGTTGCTGGAAAGTCCTGCAGTTGGCGTGCTTACGCCGTGCTTGCCAGCAGCGCCTGGACGCACACTCCTGCTCGCTGTTGCCTCCTGCTCCACGCCCTCGCACTGAACAAGGTGTTTTCTGCTGCCCTCTTGCAGGTCATCCCCGCCGAGGCCGAGTACCGGCGCAGCGTGGAGAAGACGGTGCGGTGGAAGCTGGCGGCGGTGGAGAGCGACTCGCCCGACGAGCAGGTGGGGTACATTTTGTGAGCCTGGTTTGCTGGAGTGTACATGTGGCTGCCCTTCTTGTGCTGCTGCCTGTGGCACTTGCCCGACGAGCAGGTGTGCGCCTGTTTGCCTTGTATTTCGAAGCTGCCTGGTGCAGGAGCTGCCGGGGCGGCAGCTGGAGTCAAGCCATGCCCTGACCGGCTCGCCTGCATTATTTTTCACTTGAACTAATCTGCGATTGATTGATCACAGGTGGAGGAGCTGCTGGGGCGGCAGCTGGAGTCGGACATCAAGCTGTGCCGGGAGGAGCTGACGCTCATCCCCAAGATGGCGGGTGCGCGACTTGTGTGCCCTCGGCTGTGCTTTCCATTGTTTGGTTGGTTGTTGTGTGTGTGGTTGCAGACTGGAGGTGTGGACGTGCCTGCCACACACAGATTTGGCGGCTGTGCGCTGCCGCATGGGCACACCACATGTCTGACGTGTGGCTTGCAATGCTGCTGTTTCTTGCGCTGCAGAGTGGAAGCCGAGGAATGTGCCCGCTGACGTAGCAAGCTGTGCTCTGCTGACATAGATCCTCCACTGGCTTGCACTTGCAGAGTGGAAGCCGTGGGACGTGCCCGCTGACCACAAGGTGGAGATGCTGACCGAGCAGCAGATTGAGGGCAAGGTGGGTGCTGGCGCACCCGCACCCCCCAAGTGAGCCACAAAACCAGCCCATTCGGCGCACCTGCCAGCTGCTGTGGGTGCTGCCGCGGCGGCCCTCTTTACCGGCTCTGTGACAGCTGCAACACAAGGCGACCGCTGGCGCTGTGGCAGCCGTGCCACGGGCGGCGCTCTCAGGGCCTGAGTGCCCTCCGCCCAGCAGCATGTGCGGCCTGGCAGCCCTGCAGTCGCTGCAGCCTGGCTGTCTGCTCCTGGCTACCTTTTGAGGTTTCGCTTCTTTCTTTTGCCGCCGCTGTGTAAGCAACAAGTTCTGCAGCGTTTCAAGTGGGAGAGTAACAAATGCTTCGCTGCAGTGCAACTGTGGGTACTGCAAGAGGCTGCACCAGCAGTGTCGTTTGCAGCAAATTTCATCCTTCCACGAGGTGGGGCAAACGGCCACGCTGCGGCAGGAGCCAGCCACATGCCGCACGTTCATGTTCCTCACACCCAGTTGCGGCGCCCTCTTGCTCGCCGCGTCAGCTACTTGGGAGACGTCTGCAGAGTTGGAGCGAGGCCCCTGGAACGCTGTCGCCCTCCGCTCAGCCAGCGCAGTTGGGGGACGCTCACCTCTCATGCCACTCGGAGAGCTGAGCTGTACGTCATCAGGCAGCGAGCAGGCCGCGCCGGGGCCTCCTCCGCTCACGGCGGCGGCGGCGGCAGCGCCGCCAGCGGCGGCAGCTGCTTCGCCGGCGCTCTCTGACAGAGACTCTGTGCAGGAGCTTCGCCGCCGGGCGGCTCACCAAGCCTGCAGCTTTGACCGCAAGCTGGCGCTGTTCAGCCTGTTCTTCGTGAGCCGCGTTACGGGTGGCAGCGGGTAGACCTCTGTCCCTGTCATGCCTCCCCAGGGGTCACTGTGCAGGAGTTCGCACGGCTGAATGCAGCGGTACTGGCGTCCCAACCCCAAGCAATGTTCCTACCGCAGCTTGCGCCCCCTCCCCCGCTGCCCGCAGCACGGCAGCACCCAGGTCGTCTCCCTGCTGGCGTGGCACGCCCTGCCGGCCAGCGAGCGCTGGCAGCGGGTGGCATCCATTCTGTATGCATGCCTCCCGTGGCTCATCCCCACGGTTGTCCCGGTGAGGCTGCTTGCACGGGCGAGATGGTGGCTGGCGCCTGCTCCAGCTTTCGCACTGCAGGTTGGTTGGTAATATGTTACCATGGCTGCTTCCCAGCATGACCTCCTCACCCAGCACCCACCTGCTCGGCCACAGGAATGGTATGACCGCGGGCAGCACCGCGCTTGGGTGCTGTCGCTCTATCGAGTCGGCTTCTTCAGCTTCCCCCTGCTGCGACAGCCCCGGGGTAAGCCGAGGCATTTGCACGCAGCGCCATTTGCTCACAGCCCAAAGCTGCGCCATGGTACACGGTTGCCTCAGCATGCTAGCTAGCTTGCATGGTGCAAGCCGCCCCTGTTGCCAGGGGTCTCGGTGCTGTTTTGAGTCAATCAACCCGTCTCCACACCCCACTGATCCCCAGGCATCCAAAAGGTGCTGGGCGGCGCAGCGCAGCCGGGGGTGCGAGGCCTGCTGAAGGACCTGCTGCGGCTCATCTGGGGTGCGCACTGCTTCCTAAGCTGACTCTCTAGCTCAGCAGCCTCCTGGGCTGACTCTCTAGCTCGGCAGCCTCCTGGGCTGCTTGCCCTGCCTGCTGGATCTCGCCTGCCACCCGCTTGCACTCATGTTGCCACTATTGCAGGAGCAGCGGCGGCGGCAGCTGCAGCAGCAGCCTGTGTGTCTGGCACCTTAAGACCTGCATTCTGACCATGTTTACTTCCCTGCAGGCAGCCGCCTGGTGGCGGTCATTTCCAGTGGAGTCATGGTGCCAACGTCGCTGGTGCCGCTGGTGCCGCAGCTGGTGAGGGCTGCTGCTGATGCTGATGATGGGAATGTGCAGGTGCTCCAGCACTGTGCTGTGATAGCGCCGGGTGTTCTGGTGGAACGCTGCCCGGTGATGCATACACTGACCAGCATCTTGCCAGGGAGCCGCAGCTGCCAGGGCGGGAGTGCTGCAGCTGCTGAACGTTAGCATCCATTCAACTTCCTCCTCCTCTGCAGCTCCTGCTCATGTACAGCGTGGGCATGGTCCGCTCGAACCCCTCCCTCTGCTCCGCGACCCTCACCACACACCCGCTGAGCCAGCAGCGCATTCGGGGGCTGCACGACCTGCTGCACCTGGCCGGCATGCTGCTGCCTGGTGAGAGTGGCGCAATATGAAGGACTAAGTTCACTTGCATTGTGGGAGAGCAGACATTGCACCTGGCTGGCGAGCAGTTCACATATGCAGGGCAGGGGCTGCGCCCAGTTTGCCTGGCCAGCATGGCTGCACCATGCGAAGCACGTTCTGCGCAGCTGCTGCCTTTGTTCCTCTGCCATGTCGAGCCGGCAATGCCGCAGCTTGCACGATTTCCGGCCACGTGCCCGCCTCCCCCAGCAACTGCATCCCTCCCTGCCCTCCTCCCCACGCAGGCGGCATCGGCCAGGCCACGTCGCATCTGCAGCAGCACAGCACAGAGCTGGACTGCCAGTCCTTCCTGAGCTTTTTCTTCATCCTGATTGGCATCGTGCTGCCGCTGGTTGTGCTGGTGTGGACGGAACCCCCAGCTTCGTTGAAGGCATGGGAGGAGCGGCGGCGGCGTGCCATCGGCTGCCGTGACAACGGCAGCAACACTAGCGCTACCGGCAGCAGCAGCAGGGTTGGTGGCAGCGGCAGCAGCGGTGCCGGCAGCAGTGCTGCTGACGGCAGCCGCGGCACATCCAACAGCGGCAGCGGCGGGGACGGCAGCAGCCAGAAGCAGCCAGGCCTGTGGGGCGGCGCCTGCGCAGCTGCTGGCCATGCTGTGCTGGTGCTGGAAGCAGCGATGCGAGAGCTTTGCGGCCGCAGCTGGATGGCGCCGTGGGCACCAACTCAGCCACAGCATGCCCAGCATGCCCAGCAGGCGGCCGCAGCGGTCCCTGGGCGGCGCATCGACCGGCAGCTGAGCGCAGATCTTGAGCTGCGCTGGTCCATGGCTGGCTGGCAGCGCGGCATGGCCTGGTGGCTGCTCATCAGCCTGATTTGGGGCGCCTGCCGCCTGCACCACTCGCTCAGCCTGGCGGCGTGAACAGCCAGCACGGGCTGGTGTGCATGTTGCACCTTTCTCCCACCCCAAAGTGGGGGGTTTCGGTTTTCGGCGTCATTTTTTCGCACTGTTCAGTACGCAGAGACGAGTCAGCAGTCCCTTCCCTCCCCTTGTACACCCACACGCTTGTCTACATGTCGATATTCGCCCAGCGCTGGCGCTGTTGTCCACTACCTTCAGCCATGCATCGTCAGTTGTTACTCCCGCCAGACTTTTGTAATGTTAATGAGACTGCAGCCTCGCATCTCAGAAGAGTGTTCAGGCAGAGCGCCGGCAGCTCCTCGCAAACCTGCCCCCGGGCAACGCACGTGCGCCGTGTAGGCGGCGGCGGCAAAGGGCAAGTTTCGTCGTGCTCCTCGCGGCGCTGTTCCGACGCGTCACAATGCTGATCAGCGTCCCACACGTCAGAGAGGCCCAGCTGCAGGCGCAGAGCAGCAGGGTTTGCAGAAGTGTGCTTTCGAGCCCGCCGCTCCGCGCACAAGCAGCAGTGCCGCGCCGCCCGGTGAGTTTCAGGGTGCTCCACACCCCTATCGGGACTGGCCGAGGGAGCGCCAAGGCCGGACGGGGTGCCTGCCGCGCCGCTTCCGCCGCCGCTGACGCCAACCCGCTCAGCGCAGACGCAGCCCTCTCCACATCCCCCGCAGCGCCGCATGAAGCCCGTCACAGCGGCGCAGCCAGGAGATGAGCAGGGGGCGGCCATTGAGGCGGCCAGCATGAGGCATGCCCCCGGGCTGGCGCTCTTTTGGAGCGGCATCCTGGGCGGCGCATCGTGGGCAGCCGCCCAGGCCGGCGTGCGCCCCGACCTCCTGCTGCTTGTGGTGAGCGTAAGCTATAACAGCTGTACTGGTTTCAGCACAGGTGATCGCTTTTGAATGCTCTCGGTGATGCAGAATTCCTCATGTAGGGCTGGCGTGCATGCCACGCTCCCTGCCGCCATTCGGGCCCCGACCCCGCGTGCCAGCTTGCAGTTGCACTGCAATGCGGCCGGCCGGCAGCTATGCGAAGGGAGCGCTCCTTGCTACGTGCAGCCATTCATGTGCGCACTGCTTCACCCATCAACCCTTCTGCAACCCGCAGGACACGACGATTTGGTTCTCTGTGGTCAGCAGCATTTCGCTCATGGAGGCCTGGGTCAAGGTGCGGCGGCCAGAGGTTAACAACGTTGCTGGTGGCTGCTTATTGTATCAGCAGCTTGGGAGAGGGTGCGCTGCAGCTGGATCTGGTGCCTTGCACTTTCACAACAAACGGGCAACGAGGTGCGGAGCAGTTCAATCACTGATTGCACTCTCTCCTGCACCTGCCCTCAGTTCCGAGCACCGCTGCTTGAGCGCCACGTGGGGGTGGATGTGGGCCGCCGAGTGTGAGATCACTCACCGGCTGGTTGAGGGCAGTGCAGGCTGGGGATTGCGCCTTTCCAGCCTGACGTTTGAAGGAGTTCAGGTTTGAGAAGGTGCAATGGCCAGAGGCCGCTTGCACCGCCTCACTTCCCTCCGCCTGCCCGCCCCTGCCGCCTGCACATCCTGTCTCTTCCCCCGCCTGCTGCAGCTTTCGTGGGCAGTATGCAATGGAGGCCGCCTGCGCGCTCACCGCCTGCGGCCTGCTGTGGTCCGCCGGCAGCGGCAGCGTGCGCAGCGGGCTGGACGCGCTGCCCGGCGGCGCCGGCTGGCTGCTGGCGGGTGCTGCCGCTATACTGCTTCTGGAGTTGGGGCTGGTCTTCCCAGCTCTGGATCTGAGGGGCAAAGTGCTGATCGCTTCGTCTGCTGAGCCCGCTGAGCTCAACCCCCGGCAGCAGGCATATGTTCAAGAGCTGCAAGAAAGCACCGCTGGTGGCTCAGTGCCCCCACCCTACGTGCACCTGGTCTCGGTGCTGCTGGCTGTGGCGCAGGTGGCCCTGCTGGGGGGCTGCCTCTGGCGCCTGCTGCTGAGCGTCGCCGGCGCGTGAGCCGGCGGCGGTTTTGTGGCTGCTGCGCTGAGCAGGTGGTGCACATTGCTGTCCGTCTCATCCATGCGCTTTCGCTGCATCTTCCTGTACATAATCTGATCTGTCACACTGTAGCATGAGCTCTTGTAAGATACACTGTGGTGACGGATGCGGCAGCGGGCCGACGATGGCAGCACCGGGGCGGCGAGCGTGCTGTGCCCTGCTGGGCCGGTCTTCAACCTCCGCGGCTGTTCTGCCGTTCTCCAATCGTCGTTCGCAATCCAACCAACAGTATGGCCGCGGCCAGCGGCTGGAGGCAGGCCGACCTGCGCGACCGGGAGCGCTACTCGTGGGCGGGCGCGGCGCCCGCTCCGTGCAGCTCGGCAGCAGGTGCGCATCGCCGCGCCGTCGTGATCGCATACAGGGAAGCGGAGGGGCCGGCCCTCACCGCCGTGCCCCTTGCGCTCTGGCTTTCCCTGCAGGCCCATCGCCGTCACCAGCGCTCCCAGAGGATTCGCACTACGCCGTGCTGGGCTTGACGCCGAGCGCAACGTCCGCGGAGGTGCGGCGAGCCTACCTGCGGCGAGTGGCGGCAGCGCACCCCGACAAGGGCGGCGATCGAGCCGCCTTTGACCGCGTGCAGGCAGCGCATGCTGTGCTGTCTGACCCCACCGAACGGCTGATATACGACGAACAGCTGCAGCGCCGTCTAGCCCGCAGCGGCGGCTGGCATGAGGCGGTGGCAAGCGGCAGCGGCGGCGATGGCCGTGGGCGCAGCTGCAGCAGCAGGCGAGGCGTGACAGTGGTGGTGCACGGGCAAACGCAGGGCAGCCCGTGTGAGCAGCAGCAGCGTGCTGTGTTTAAAGAGGGTCAGCGCGCAGGCTGCCAAAACACCGACCTCCTAGCAGCAACGGCTGAGATTCGGAGGCTACAGGGCGGCGGCGGCGGGGGTGGCAGTAGTGCCGGGGCCAGCGCTGCTGCTGCCGCCATCGACCTGGCGGCAGCTCACCTGCGCAGAGCAGAGCTGCACAAGGCAGCCGGTCAGCTGCATCACGCACTATTTGATGCAGAGGAGGCGCTACGCTTGGAGCCGGGCAGCAGCCGGGCGGCAGCATTAATAGCAGAGCTGGAGGCAGCGGCTGCGGCAGACGAGCGTGGCGGCAGCAGCAGCGGCGTAGGCGTAACCAGCGGCGACTCTGCTGATTCTGATGGTGATTCTTTCTGATGGCCCAAAGCGCATGTTGCATTGCCAAAGCCGCTCTATGCAACAACTTGCGGCCCGGCAGTGCAGCTGGCAGAGCAGCAGTGCAACGGCAGGGGTTAAGGTGGGGATCCGACTTCGGAAGTCAGAAGGCATGCAGTCGCGTGGAGAATACGGGTTATCATGCAGATTGTCAACGTATTGCAGGCAGGCAAGCGCCGCAAAAAGGCTTGAGGGAGGCGCAGTTGGGGGGTACTTGCAGGCGCATGGCAGAGCAGGCATCGTTGGGTTGGGTTTGTGAGGCATTGTGTGCGATGCAAGCCAGGGGCAGAGGGGGTGATATGGAAGCTTTACATAGCCTTCTGGCAGGTGCCCAAACCGGGCGGCTTGGATGGACATTTGGAAACATTTGGGTGCATGCGGCCGGCGCTCAGCACTTGCGCTAACCGGCTTGCGCCGCCGCTTGCTGGTTGGGTTTTTGTGCGCACGACTGTTGCCGCTGTGGCGGCAGCTGGTCTCCGCCGCATTAACTGGTGGGTGCAGCAATGCCGCCGCTGCTAGCAGCGGCGGCCCATTTGTGTGCACAGGCGGCCACCACAGCGCAAGTCGGGCGGCTGTTGCCGCTCACACAATGGCCTGTGCCTGGGGCGCCGGGTGCACCGGCGGCGCGGGGTGTGCCGCGCTCTCCAGCTGGCCGGCCTTGCGGGAGGCGGTGCGCGTCTCGTCGCGCTGGATGATCTGCAACAAGCAAGATAAAGCAAGGAATGGAGAAGTGCGCGCCTGGACCAAGCTGAATGAGTGACGAAAGCACTGGGGCACTGGTGAGCTGGCATTGCAACAGCTCTGTGTCGGCCATGGCATGCCCAGCGGTCGTCATGTGTGCCCCAGCCTGCCCTGCCCATCGACCCACCTCTGCGGCGGCGGGGCCCATCCACTTGCCCCAGAACCAGTGCTTGGCAAACTTGACGTGGATGCGCTCCACGGGCACGCCATGCAGGGAAGGAAAAGGAGGAGGAGAAGTCCAGCCCATTGTATGCAGCCATGCACCGGTGTTTCTTATGCTTGCGCCTGCTGATGCACAGCTGCAGTGTCGCAGAGGGGCACTGCCATTGCTGGGCGGCAGCCTCCAGAGAGCAGCACGCATGCGGCAGGAACAAAGCGGGCACACCACTTGCCTTGGTTTCGGGCAGGAAGAAGATGATGAAGAAGGTCATCAGCACCACCCAGCCCGCAAAGCTGCATTTGCGGAGAAGGGGACGGGCAGTTCGGTGATGCAGCGCCAGCAACTTTTCCGCGAAGCAAAGCACTTGCATCCCTTCATACCACCATGCACTCATGCAGTTGAGTGAAACTTTGACCGCCACTCACAAGATGAAGACGCCTGGCGCGGCCGAGAAGGAAGCATGCGGTTGCGGGAGTTTGGCGCAGGGAGGGAGCGGTTGCAGTCAGGACAGGTGGCAGCTTCTGCAGACTGGCTTCGACCACCTAGCTCGTGAGCGCTGCCTGCTGGCTGGCTGGTGCTGTTGGCAATGGACCTATTGGCAATGGCCCCGCTGGTAACAAACAACCTTCAAGGCTTCAGTCAAGCGTGCCAGGCTGCACCTCACCCCACTTCATGCTGCACAGCATCGTCAGGAAGGCCTGGCCCACAACGAAGGAGAACAGGCTGTAGTAGGTTGAGGGGAGGAGCAGCAAACCAGCGTCAGCAGTCTAGCCGCCGGCGGTTTTCGCAGCCGGCAAGCAGGAGGGAAAGAACCAGGCTGTGCGCATCGCCATGCAGCCCCCTCCTGCCAGGTGGCACCGTTGGCCGTCACATGCGCATCCTGCACAGGTGGCGCTACCCAGTTGGGTAGAGCAAGTGCCCTCCAAGCGCTGCTCCCAACCAGCACAGCTCAGGAGCTCACAAATTGATGGTCACAGCGACGCTCATGCCGGCGGCGCGCGTTTCCAGAGTCTGGATCTCTGCAAAGAGGAGCAGGAAGAGCCATGGTCTGCAATGTGAGTCAGCGGCATTGTAGCGGGAAAGCCAAGTAAGGCTGCGATTATTGCCGTGCAGGTCAGCCCTTCTAATGCTGCTCAGCGCTTGCTAGCATCGAGGGCTGCTGAGCGTGCTCAGCGTACGCCACACACCCTGCACCCGCCGCACCTGAGGGCACCAGCCAGCCGAGCGGTCCCCAAGACCAGGCAAAGCCTGCAGCGGAAGGACAGGGCAAGGCAGGTGCAATTGCAATGGTGTTGCTTCTCCCGCAGCCTGTTCCGCAACAAATGCATGGCATGCTGGGCGCACGAAGGGCATCGCTGCACCCACTCCGGAATGTGACATGCAGAGGGTGCCAACACGAGCTTACACGAAGCATAAACTCCCCGCCAGCGGCAGCAAGTCCTCAGCCGTCTCACCCGCCACGAAGACACAGATGACGATCAGAGCTTCATTGATGCGACATACCACAACACCGCCCTGCCAAATAGAAAGTGGGCGCACCCGCCACGAACACGCAGATGACGATCAGCACGCCGATGTCCACGTTGGTGGGCAGCACGTTGTTGTCTGCAGGTGTGCAGCCAGAGCCAGGCAGACAAGTTCAGAGCAGCAACGTATGGAACGTGCACATAGGTGCGCGCGCTCGTGGGCAGCACGTTGTTGTCTGCAGCGCACCGGCAATCATGCACGGGCTCAGACGCACAACAGCTTAACATGATTTCGCAGGCCGCAATGGTCATGAGGAGCTGGTGCGCCTGCCCCACAGCAGACAGATGTGCCCAAGCTGACCGGCATGTTTCCAACAGACGGTGGCGTGATGCACTGTTAAGTCACCAAAACAAGGAAAGCAGAGCATCATTTTTTTGGCAAAGCATCGCTCACACTTGGGGAATTCGACCGCCAGCACGACGCCCGTCACAATCTGCGTTATTGGGTGCAAGTGCCAGTGTATCTCGTAAGTGTGGGCCAGTCGCGCATGTAGCCACCTGTACACAGGGCCGCCAAAACGTGCGGCAGAGTTCTTGTACTAGCTGCCTGTCATCAACTCTCAGCTGGGCCGCACCTGGGGGGCGGCCATCTGGAGGCCGCCCTCGATAAACAGGAAGCGCCGACCAAACTTGTCCACTGCGGGCGGGTGAGCGGCGGCAGGCGCATGCACGTTTGGTTGAACGAGTTGCAGCCGCCGAGGACTCCTTGTTCGGAACAGCACAATTGGGCACAGCACTCCCAGCAGGGCTATGTCATAGCAGCAGGCACAGCACAGCACAGCGCAGCACAGCACAGCACAGCAGCTGCTGAGCTCACCGGACAGGATGGACACAAAGGTGGACACCTGGCGGGCAATGGGGTGGGCAGGTAAGTGGGGATCAAGCAGCGGGCGGCCCTCTGCCACAGCTCCCTGCACTTGGTGGAATCCCCAGCTGCACACAGCCTCGACTCGAGTGCATCCCAAGAGCACGCCCCGCCACAACTGGGGCATTACAAGTCCGTGGCATGCCCCCCCGTCTTCCCCGCTGCGCGGATGCTCAGCCAGTGGGCAGCCGCCACTCACCACGTTGACGGCTCCAATGATCACCTGCAGGTGGGTACAAGGAAAGGACTCAGCAGGGAGGTTGAGCAAGCCGATAGCGCGGCCGAGAGCGGCGGCGCCATTGCCAACACAAGAGGTAAGCAGATATGTGCGGTGTGTCAGCGCAGCGCCTCACCGTGTTGAGCAGCGCACCCTCTGCTCCGCTGCCCAGTGAAGAGAAGATGACCGGCACGTCTGTGGGTTGGAATTTTGAAGGGGAAGACCCTATTGCAAAATGATGGCGGGTTGCAGGAGCGGCAGGTTGCACGTTAACTGAATCGCGCAACCGGCACGGCACGGCACAGCGCAGCGCAGCGCAGCACAGCACAATGCGGCACTGCTCAGCGTGGCGCTGCATTGTGCAGCGCAGCGCAGCGCAGCGCAGCAGCAACTCACAGAACATGATGGCGTTGACTGTTGGTGAGGTGGCAAGAGGATGGTAGGGCGCATGGGTGGGAGAAGGTGCAACAAAGTGAGTCCATGGGCGGCTGGTAAGCACTGGCAAGCTTGAGCAGGCGAACTGGGGCAGCCAGGCCTGCCCCCGTGCAGCGATGCATGCATGGTGCCGGCAGAGCTGCATGCACTGCCCAGGCGGCACCCGCAAAACCGACACTTCAGCAGCTTGCTCACTTCCGGTCCACCTGCAAAGAAGGGAATGTCAAGAGGAGGGAGGCGTGAAGCAACCAGCGGCGTCCTGGTGGCACTAGCCAGTCCAGTCAATGCAGCGATCCCAGTGCCGCAGCATGCCACCGCCTGGCTCAGCCGGTTCAAACAATCAATCAGCAGTCTGGCCGGGCTCACTGCTGCAGCATGGCGATCATTGCGGTGACGATCAGCATGGGGCTGTAGGCCTTGGTGAACATGGTGCGCCACGACTGTTGACAGTGAAGGGAAGAAATGAGGTGCAACACAGTGAGAAGCGCCCGGAAATTCATCGCTGTAGGCCTTGGTGAACATGGTGCGCCACGACTGGCACAGGTGGGGGGAACGAAGAGGCACGGCGCAAAGCAGTGAGCGGCGACCAAGTGTATCAGGCACTGCTGTAGGCCTTGGGCATGTTAAAGGAGACCCTGGTGCGCCAGGACTGTTGGGGAGAGCAGTGCAGGGCAACAATGAGGCGGCAGTCACTGACAGGTGGCAATGGCGGGGCGCAGACGACGCACTGGTGCCAACCGTACTTTTGGTCCACGTCATGCAAGGCATGCCACGTCTGTGCACATGCTGCAGGGCGCCCTAGAGGCAGCCTGAAAGGGCGCTCCGCTGCACTCACGTCCCGCACGCGGATCTTGCCCGCCAGCTCGGACGCCTCGCGGATGTCGGCAAACTCTGCAGGCAAAACAGAACGGTTTTGCAGGTTCGAGCGAGTGCAGCCTGTGCAGCCCGCCGGTTCTGCTCATCTCCTCGCCTGGCGCAGCTGCGATCACAAGGCATGATGGCCAGCCGCCACCAACCTGCCTCCACTCCTCGCCGTGAACACACACAAAGACGAGCACGCTGCGCACTCACCAGCGTGCACATTGTCGGTGCCCCGCAGCCTCTGCAGCACCTGCCGCCCGCGGTCCAGGTGGCCGCTGCAGGGAGAGCAGTTATGAACAGGATCAGCGGGGCAAGGCTCAGACTTGGTTGTGCCGGCAGCAGGATGCCGCCCAGCAGCAACACACGTCAGCTTGTATAGTTCCACAGCAAAGCACGCAAATATGCCTCTTACCGCTCAATCAGGGAGTTGGGGGACTCGGGCAGCAGGATGCCGCCCAGCAGCAGCACGCAGGCGGGCACGCCGACCAGGCCCAGAGACAGGCGCCAGCCCTGTGAAGAGAAGAAGCATCAACTCTAAGTGAGGCAGCATGTGCAGCTTGGGCAGTTTTTCGAGGCTTGCGGCGGTGCGTAGGCCCCAAAGGCGGGAGCAGAGGCAGAGGTGCCCAGCTTGTCTTGTAGTGCCATCCCAAACTTCAGAGAAGCACCCAACTCCTGCTGTCTGCCTCACCTCCTCCCACTTGTTGGTGCCCCACACGCCTGCAGCAGGAGGCCGGGGGAGATGATGGGGTGAGCGCATCGAACCCCAGCTCAGTGCCCATGCACAGGTGCAGCTGTTTAATTTTGGGGGCACGGGCTGCAGCTGCATGCGATGCAGCACCGGCGCCCGAACAAGTGCATTCTGCGGCGGCTGGCTCGAAGACCCCTGCCGGCACTCATCGAACAGCCGCACCCCAGTTGATGAGCTGCACAGCAGAGCAGGGAGTTCCGGTAGCAATGAGTGCGGTTTATGGCAGCGCAGTGATGCCAACCTGGCCCGGGCGCTTGACGCTCACAGCCAGCGTCAGCTAGCTCTCAAGTCTGTCCACAGGCAACCCCTCCGGCAGCAGCTCGCCTGTGCCACGATGATACCGATGGTCACCGCCAGCTGGAACCTGCAGGGGGAAGACGATGGAGGCAGCAGTGCATGCACATGGCCGACTTACGGCCGGCTGAGCAGGGGCAGTGCTGTGCAGCCTCTGCTGCTGCGCATGTGTAGCAGCCTGTGCCGCCTTGCATCAGGGCAGGCGAGGCTGCCCAACCGCCAACGCTTCCACAGCCTCAAACGACTGCATGTGGTTTGCGCTCGTTTTCACGCACAGCATGTTGAGCCCGCCGCGGTACTTGAAGGGAGCCATCTGCATGTATGGTAGGGCAGGGCTCCACTCAAGCTAGCCTTAGCTTCGCGTCCGGGTGACCGCCACAGGCAGCTACGAACCGAGCCCATGGAGCTGCGCCGCAGGCATGTCTTTGATAAACCATTTAACCTAATGCCAGCAATTGCAGGCGCACCTCGGAGAGGTAGAGCGGCACCACTGCCAAGCGGGCAGAGGAAGGGCAGCAGGTGATGCGTGAGCTGAGAGGTACTGCCATCCATGTGCCTGCGAGCTGGCTGGCACTTTGCAGGCGCAGCGCTGTGCAGCGGCCAGTGCATGCCACACATGCGCTGTACAGCAGCTGTATGTTGCTGGCGGCGAGCCCTGCCGGAGCCGGCAGTGCCAGTCTCAAGCCAATCAGAACTGCTGACCTAGCGACCCACCTTGGTTGGCGAAGCCCACACCGAAGCCCAGGAATAGGCGGCTGCAAGGCAGGAAGGCAGGTGGCAATCCAGATTGTGGCATCAGCTGACCGATACTTCATTCCCCGGTAGCGACAAGGTACGGAAACGCCCAGTGGCTTGCAAGCAGATTGCCATAAAGCGCTCACCCGATGACCAGCATCCACAGGTGGCGGGCGCCTGCAGCGTGCAGAGGGCAAGATGCAGAAGGTGGGTGTGCTGTGCTCTCTCTCAATCATGCTGCCTCGTGCAAAAGCGCATTGCATTTGCATAGTGCGGACATTGCGGCTGCTGCCATCGGAGGGCGCAGCAGCAGTAGTGTAGCGGGCACAACATGCAAAGCTGGCACAGCGGGCATGTCGCTGCAGCTCACCAGCGTTCAGACCGGCACCAGCCAGGAACCAGAGGCCGCCAATTGCCTATAGGGGCAGATAGCGTTGGAAACCTTAACGCTGAGCGGGTGGGCCGGTGAGAGAAGCAAGGCCAGGAAGCAAAGGCAGGGGCTCAGGAATTTCGGCTGGTGCGGGCCTGCATGCTGCCAAAAGACGAGAGATGGCAGGCGCACCCAGTGACCGCCCACCCAGTGTCTCACCATGGTGGCCTTGCGGCCCCAGTGCCTGGTCACGTAGCCGGCGAAGAAGGATGAGAACATGCCAGCCAGGAAGAGGATGGAGGTGAACACCTGGCAGGAGATCGGTTGAGATGGCACTGGGAGCAACAGATTTGAGACGCAGCAGGCTGCCATCATGCACGGCGTGCAGCATGTGCGCACATGCATGCTGCTCGCGCCAAGCCGGGCTCCGCAGGTCAAACCTGGGGCACAGCCAGCGATAATAACCATGGCCCAGCTCGCCTGCAGCTTCTGGTCATTGTACTTGCTGCATACAGGAGAAGGAGGGTGCAGCAGAAGAGCGTGCAGTGTGGGTTAGTGCTCGAAGAGGTTGATAGCAGAAGATGCAGCCGCAGCTGCCAATACTTGTTGGGCTGTGCATGGCGCCCCGGTTCGAACCCACCAGTAGGGGTCGTTGTTGGCAACAGCGTTGGGCCCGTACGTGGCCTGCCACACGTCTGGGAAGAACTGTGGGGAGGTGCAGGAGCGGCGTGCGCTCATGGATGGGCATGGAAGAGCGGGTTTGCCACATGAGTGCAGCACGCTGGGCAGCAGAGGGGCAGCAAGGTTGCACAGCTTCATAGCTGCACATGCAGGCCTACATGCAATCCAACTGCCTTGCAACTTCACCCGTTGAAAGAATGCACAAAGTCAGGCTTACCAGCCGCTGGAAGGGCTCCATCGACTCGACTCCGCCGGTGATGCCCTGAAGAGGAAACATTACATCAGTGTCGCAGCCGCTGAGAGAGGCGCTGTGCACATGCAACAGTACAAATGGTGCAGCAATGCGGTGACGCGCGCTGAGCAGCGGGTATGGTGCTGCAGGCATTGCATGCATCAGCCGCCCTGGCGCAGGGCATGGTGTAGCACCGCCAGTACACTCCATGCTTACGATGTCGTAACCTGCACGCAGGCAGCCGCAGTGTGCAGCGAGCAGTCAGGAGGGCAGCACGGGTCCCTTTCGGGTGATCACACGCTGGCCTGTCACCTTGCCGCAGCACAGCACAGCCACATCAGCTCTTTGAACGAGCACCTTTGTGGCAGCGGCGCTGCGTCCAGGCGGGTCGGCCGCTGTCGACTCACCGAACAGCAGGCCGCCGGCGGAGGCGATGAGTGCCACGATGATCACATACCTGGGAGGAGGGCGAAAATTGAAAATCGATGCGGCTGTTATGCCAACATGTAGTACACGAAAAAAAACCACAGGCAGGCCAGACAGGCAGGTGGGCGGGTGATCAAGGATGGGAGGGTGAGGAGGCATGCACGCTGCCAGGCACGACTGCTGCATGTACATGCAGGAGGCTGCGCTGGGCACAAGCAGACCACACGTGGCTTCGGAACGCTCACCAGGTCAGCCGGCCTTCGTAGTCGGCCTGCCGAGGGCAAGAGGGGAGCAGATGCCATGAGGGACGGCAGGTGATTGAAGTGCAAGGCAGGTGGGGAGGGCAACCAAAGCCAGCCGAAGCGCGACGTCCGTCGCGTTCGGCGCACCGCAGAGGGCAGCCCGGCGGGCTTGCTTTCTCGCCAACCAGCGAGGAGTTGCCGCATGCCAGAATGCCTGTCTACCAGGCACCCACCACATTCAGCGCCGAGGCGCGGGTGAGCGTCACGCCGCCGCCCGCCATGGTGGATGCTGTGGAGCCGAGCACTCAGCAGCCGCTGTCGCCAGTGCGTGAGCTCGCTCTGTCGCCTAGATCTGGCGTTGGGAGGTGACTGGAGCTCCGAAGCGCTGGCAGATCTGTGGGAGATGGCGGGGGAGCGGTGCGGTGATTGTTGCGGCGGAGCGGCAGCCGCCAAGCTGCACAAGTTGCTGCCCACACACGGGCGACCTCCTGCCGCAGTGCCTGCCCTTGGACAGCGCCAGCAGGCCTTGATTGTCGAGGGCGGAGCTTGCAGTGGACGCACAGACCAGGCAGGCCAGATCTCACCACCCTCAAGCCTCCAGACACGCACACAGCACGGGGTGCTTGAGGACAGCGGCTGCGGCTTGAACCAACGATGGGGCGATGATCAGTGCAAGTGGGAAGCTGGATCTCTGGAAGTGCCCTCACCGAGGCCCGCCGCTGACGGATGCAGCTGCCTGCCGCATGCCGCCTGGAGCCGAGCCCAATGCAAGCCGTTTCTCTCACCCTTGATGGCTTAGGCTCAAGCTTGGCAAGCAGGGATGGGTTACAACTGCTGAGATGGTCAGCAGAACAGGGCAGGCAGTCGCATGCAGGAGGAAGCAGGTGCAGCGGGGGGGTCGGAAGCCGGCAGCTGTGGACAGCTGGCGGACGGCAGGGCAGGTATGCAGAATGGTTCGCAGAGGGGGTCATGCAACGAGGGAGTCAGGGCAACAGGCAGCAGAGCGGGGGTGGAGAACTGGGGTTGGGTTTGTCGAAAAGGGCATTGTCACCGATGAGTGCAAGCGGGGCGCCGGCAAAACTGCCGCATGTAGGCGTGAGTCATGTGATTGCAATGCAGCAGCTGAAAGCAGGGTTCTTCTGATTGCAGGAACGATTCTCCTGACAGCCAGAGGCGGGCAGCTGTCTCCAAGCTGTTGCTTGCATGTTGAGTTTGTTGTGGGGCCGCTGCAGCAGCGTGGCCGAGCGGCCCGAGCTTGGCTTCAGCCGCGGCGGGCGGCATTTGAGCATGCCGCTAGACGCCAGCAGCGTTGGCAGCCTGCCGCTTGGCGCGGGAGGCAGTCAGCCGGCAGCAATCTGCCGCCGGCTCAGACGTGGGCGGTGACGGTGGGGGCGGGGTGCGACGGCGGCGCGGGATGTGCCGCAGTCTCCAGCTGTCCGGCCTTGCGGGAGGCGGTGCGCGTCTCGTCGCGCTCGATGATCTGCAGAAAGCGATGAAAAGCAAGGAAAGGAGTCCTCCTGACTGTGCGCCTGGTCACGCTTCATGAGTGCGCACTGCGGCGCTGGCGAGCCGGGATTGCAACAGCTTTGTGTTGGCCCCACATGCCCACGGACGGTGCGCTTGCACCCCGCCCTTCGACCCACCTCTGCGGCGGCGGGGCCCATCCACTTGCCCCAGAACCAGTGCTTGGCAAAGCGTGCCTGCACAGCACAGGATGTGGGAAGAGAGAGTGGGTACTACCCTTAGTAAGCAGGTACAGAATGCAACCTGCAAGCGAGCGAGCAGGCGGTATACAGTGCGAAGCGTTAAGCTAAGCAGCAGCAGCAGCAGCAGCAGCAGCGGCAGACTTTGTCTGCAAAAGCCCTACGGAGTGGCAGCAGCAACGAGGCGGATACAACAGCAGGAGCATGGGTGGCGCACGCCCAGCAGTGCATGAACCGTGCGCATGTAGCACAAAAAACTCACGCGATGCGCTCCACGGGGTTGCCCTTGTTCGGGCAGGTAAAACTCACAACAATGCAGTACAATGTAGTGGTACCGCCACCTGCGATCAAACACTCACGTGGATGCGCTCCACGGGGATGCCCTTGGTCTCGGGCAGGAAGAAGATGATGAAGAAGGTCATCAGCACCACCCAGCCCGCAAAGCTGCGAGGGGAGATGCAAGCACAGGTGAGACAAACTCAACTGGCCAGCCAATCAGCGGCGCCCGGTAAACAGGCAACAAGAGGCAGGCCAAAGGGCCTTTGACTGCCTGCCTGCCTGCCCGCGCACCACATCAGTGTCTGCACAACCTAAACGTAAACCCGCTGTACCTCCCATGCACCATTTTGAACTCACAAGATGAACACGCCTGGAGGTAGCCGGGAAGAGGTTGCAGGAGTTGGATGCGGGAAAGGAGTGGTTGCAGTTAGAATAGGTGGCAGCATCGTTGGTTGCCATGCTCAGCTGGCTCATAATCAGCCTGCCTGCTGGCTGGCTGGGCCTGCTGCTGACAAACAGCGCTAACGTTGGCAGGCTGCGTCTCACCCCAGCGCATCGCGCACAGCATGGACAGGAAGGCCTGGCCCACGACAAAGGAGAACAGGCTGCGGTAGGTTGTGGGAGGGGCAAGGACGCGCATGAGTGTGGGCTGCCCGTGCTGCTGCAAATCAGTGGAGGCCTGCCCAGCAACGGTGCTTGCTTATCATCAAGCAACGAGCAGTCGCAACCGACTCTCAAACTCAGCCAGTTGAACGCCAGCAACCTCTTGCTGGGAAGCAGGCTCACAAGTTGATGACCACGGCGGCGGACATGCCGGCGGCGCGCGTCTCCAGGGTCTGGATCTCTGCAGAGAGGAGCAGAGCAGGAAGAGCGGTGGTCGCAAGGCAGTCATCGGAGAAGTGGCAGGCAGCTGTCCGCCAGCTGGGCTCTGCTTTTCTGCAGGCTGTGCTGCTGCTGCTGCTGCTCCGGCCCAGCACTGAGCGAGCTGCAACAAAGCAAGTGAAAACACGGTGGCAGCCCCTGCACCCCCCGCACCAGAGGGCACCAGCCAGCCCAGCGGTCCCCAGGACCAGGCAAAGCCTGCCACAAACACGCAGATCACAATCTGCAGGCAGACAGGCACGAGGTGTGTGGTGGGCTGGGGATTAGGGATAGGCGCTGAGAGCGCTCAGCTCTCGGCGTCTTCAACCAACTCGGACGCCCAAGGGCGTATCAATTTCTTTCTTTCTGGGGATCAGGGGCAGTGCACTTGCAGGGAGGACTCCTTCAGAGGCTGCCATGGCATAGCTTGGCACTGCCCAGCAGACTGCCGCAGCTTGCCAGCACAGGCATTGTTAAGCAGTGCAGGCGGGTTTTGCAGGGCTCACCAGCACTCCGACGGCCACGTTGTTGGGCAGTGTGTTGTCGTGCTTTGAAAACTCCACGCCAAGAACGACGCCAGTCACAATCTGCATGTATTGGGCGGTCAAGGCGATGTGATTAGTAATGTGCAGGCATAAGAGTACGGCAGCCGCCGCCTGCCAGGCAAAAGTGGGAACGCCACTGCTGCCCAGAGGGCCGGCCCCACTGCTGCCCGGCAGGGCACTGCCAACGCCCAACCTTCCCAGCCAACCCAGTCACGCCTCACCTGGGCGGCAGCCATCTGAATGCCTCCTTCGATGAACAGGAAGCGGCGGCCAAACTTGTCCACTGCAGGGGTTGGTGCGAAATCATGCAATGAACACGTTTGGTGGCAGTTGCCTCTGCATGGTTCACAATAGCGCCAGCTGATGACATTGCACAAGCCTGCCAGCAGAGCATGGCGCAGCATGCACAGCACAGCACAGCGCAGCAGCTGGGGGTTGCTCACCGGACAGGATGGACACAAAGGTGGACACCTGGCGGGCAGTTGCAATGGAGCGGGCAGAAGTGAACCCATTGAGCAAAGAGGCCACAGCAGCCAACTGGATGGGTTGGTCAACGTCAGCAGCACGCACTGCCTGCCACCTCACATGTGCAACTCAGATGCATGTTCCAGTCACCGCCCACTACACTCACCACATTGACGGCTCCGATGATGACTGTGTTGAGCAGCGAGGCGCTCTTGCCCGATCCCAGGGAGTTGAAGATGACGGGCACGTCTGTACCAGGCAGGGGGAACGGGCGGTGTGGGGCAGTTGGTAAGCGGGGGTCGATAGCGCAGGAGCTGGTGCAAGGGAGTTGAAGATGACGGGCACGTCTGGAGGGGTGCGAAAGGAGCACAGAAACATTGGGTCAGGAGCGCGTAGCAAGGGTGTTGCCCAGCATCTTAGCAAAGCAGCGCATCGCAGCACGACCGCACAGCAGGATTCAGCGGCATGCATGGTGTGCATGCGTGGTATGCACGACATGCAGTCACAGCGCAGCGCAGCGCAGCGCAGCGCAGCCGTCACTCACAGAACATGATGGCGTTGACTGTTGGTCAAGTTGATAAAAGAGGGTGGGAGGGAGCAGGGAGGAAGTCAGCGTGGGCAGGGTGCCAGGGAGGCAAGTAGGGGGCTGCACAGCACATGGCGTGACAGCCACCAAGGTGCAGCAGCAATCATAGCGTCAGCAGCACCAGCTCAGTCTGCCGCTCCCGCTGCACCCAGCCCCTGCGCTAGCATGCGGGAATGTGCCGCGATGAAGGCCCACACAACTCACTTCCGGTCCACCTGAAGAGAATGCAGTGGAAGGCGGCATCCCAATGAGGTACTCGCAACCCAATGAGCAAATGAGCAAGAGCCAGGAGGGAGGAGCTCAAGCCCTGCTAGTCTTCGACCCAACCCAACCAGCCCAGCCCTGCCCTGGCCCACCCCTGGCCCAGCCCAAACCAAGCTTAGCCCACTCACTGCTGCAGCATGGCGATGAGGCAGGTCACCGTGAGCATGGGGCTGCAGCAGGGGAGGAAGGGAGGCGGTGCGGTGATGCCCAGCTGTGCTGCACAGCGCATGCACTGTAGCGGATGCAGCCGCCTGTCACAGCACAGCGCAGATGTGCTTGCATTCCTGGGTGGACAACATTGGAATCAATGTCCATGCAACAAATTCATGCTTCGCCTCGCATCGGTCAGTACCCCCTGCTACGATACGAGTGTGCATCTGAAAGCTGCAAAGGAAGCCTGCCTGTAGGGGCGGGTGAACATGGCCTTCCAGCTGTCGCGCAGCCGGATCTTGCCCGCCAGATCTGAAGCCTCGGTGATGTCGGAGTACTCTGCAGAATGAAGTGGACCAATACTTGCATGTTCATCTTAGTGATTGGGTGCAGTGCAGCTAGGGGTCTTGCCCGCCAGATCGTAAGCCTCCGTGATGTCCGAGTACTCTGCAATGCAAAGCGGAGTTTAGAGGAGATGTCGTCAGAACAGTGTAGACATTGGCGCCAACGCCTGCTGCTGGCTTAGACGACAGCACCAGGCCTGCTGTTGGATACTGCGCACACAACCACCAGTGCCCACAACGCATTACGGACCCACCCGCATGCACGTTGGTGATCCACGCAAGCGCTCAAATCATGCATTCGGCCAGACCAGTCATTTGTTCCCAGGCTGACTCACCGGCGTGCACGTTGGTGGTGCCACGCAGGCGCTCCAGCACCCGCCGGCCGCGCTCGTGGTGGCCGCTGCAGGGCAGTTACAAACAGCTTAGGTTAGGTTTGGCTCTGTTTGCAGCAGGCAGGGCGCCTGCGAGGATCGCACAGTCACTATGCGAGTGGAGGCATGGCAGCTGATGGCCATCTGCGATCGCCGGCGCACCAGCCATGCCTCAATGGCATCTGGCAGCTGCTTCTACAAGAGAGGCCCTCTCTCACCGCTCAATCAGGGAGTTGGGTGACTCGGGCAGCAGGATACCGCCCGCCAGCAGGACCAGAGCGGGCACAGCAGCCAGGCCCAGGGACAGGCGCCAGCCGTGGGCCCAGTCCTGAACGCCTGCACAGTTGGGAGCGTGGAAGGGCGGGGAAGGTTGAGGGGATGCGTGCGGTGCTAGTATCAAGAGCATGCAAGGCGTATTATGCCAGGCAGCAAAGGCAAGTAGCAAGAAGCGCGGGACACGCCTGGAGCTGTGCTGCTGCAAATTGCAATGCAGAAGCTCAGCTAGCTGCAGGGCGGCTCACCGTAGTTGATGAGCTTTTGGCGAGGGCGAGTGTGGGGTGGGGAAGGAGGGAGATAGGGGGAGGCAGTTCACCAGCAAGCTACTAGCTGGCGGCGAGGCGGAGGGACTGCACAGCCTGCAGCTGCTGCGCACGCCAAAATTGCCGCTCTGGCGGCAGCCGGGCCCAGGCATGAATGGCAGCATCCATTCCAGCGCTCCCTATTGGCGGCTCACCTGGGCCACCAGGATACCGATGGTCACGGCCAGCTGGAACCTGCAGGCAGGGCAGAGAGGGCAGGGGCCCAGCCTGGTAAGGTGCAAGTGCACTCAATCCTGCTGCAGTGCCAGCATGGCTGTGCTGTGTGGGGCCACAGAATGCAGTAGTGCCGCATGCAGTGCAGGTACATGCAGCCGAATGGTGGGCAGCCTGCCGGCTGAGCCTGCCTGACTGAGTCTGCCGGCTGCATGCACACGCAAGCTGAAGCCAAACATGCAAAGCCAGCCAATTTTAGCCGCCAACACACATCATATTGAGTCCGCCACGGTACTTGAATGGGGCCATCTGCAGTTGAGCACGTGAGTCAGCACTGTCACTGACACCGTCTCAGTGGCAGCACGCGGGCCAGCAAGCTAACAACCACCACAGAACACCGGCTGCGCTGCAAGAAGCTGAAATAGTGTTGTGCAAGGTTTGCCAGAAAGTGCCCCAAACGCACCTCCGAGAGGTAGAGCGGCACCACTGCAGGCGGCAGGAAACGGTGGAGAGAAGAGGGCAGAGAAGGGCAGGGCATTGGGAGGTCAGAAGGAAGGAGAAGGCGGGACACTGCCAGCGCAACGGGCTGTCTGTGCAGGCTGCACGCCCTTGCTTCGCCCCGCGGGGGGCAAAAAAACCTGCGGCTCTACGAATAGGTGGCCTTCGCGGGCGCTCACCTTGGTTGGCCATACCCACGCCAAAGCCCAGGAAGATGCGGCTGCAAGGGCCGGGTTTGGGTTGGAACGTCACAGCATGAGCAAAGTAGTGCAAATGCATTCCGGATGGGGAGAGTCGAGCATGGACACACGATGTGCAGCATCTGCGGCAGCTCTGGTTCGTCGCAAAACCCAGAGCGGCAGCTGCAGTCAGCCAGCTGCAGTCAGCAGCTGCATTGCGCTCCGATCAACTCAACAAGCAGCAGCAGCACCGGCTCACCCAATGACGAGCATCCACAGGTGCTGGGCTCCTGACAATGGCAAGCCGGGAAGGCAGGGCTTCAGTTTGACGGCACGCAAGCAGTGCTGCGGGCAGCTTGCATTCGGCTTGCATGCGTACGTGTGCGCGAGTGCATGGCGGAGGTTAAGTCTTGCCTCTGGAGGGCGGAGCTGCACTCACCGGCATTCAGTCCCGCGCCCGCCAGGAACCAGACGGCACCGATGATCATGGTCAGCTGCAACCATGACGGAAATGGGATCCGGACCTCAGAAACAGTCGGTGTCCGCAGGGCGCCGCGTCGGCAGCGGTACCAAGCCGCAGTGCCAACCATCACTCAGAGCAGTCTGAGGCTGCCCGCTCACACATCAAAGATGGAGCAGCACGCTGTGCTACAACTCGAAGGTGCACACAACCCCTAGCCTCAAACTGAACCAAGGCAGGGCCGCCCACCTTGCGGCCAAAGTGGCGGGTGATGTGGCCGGCGAAGATGGAGGAGAAGAGACCGGCCAGGAAGAGGGAGGAGGTGAACACCTGCAGCTTCCTGTGCTTGGGAGGAGCAGGGTATACACATGTGGAGGCTGGAGTCGCGAGGATGGTGCGACCCTAACAAAGCAGGCGGGCAGGCCCCGCCGAGGCCACCATCGACCCTGCCGCCGCGCTGTAGCCAGCATCACAGCGGACAGCCCCTGTCTAACTGCCCGCTCACACCCCTGACCGGCCCTCCCGCACTCACTGGTCGTTGTAGGTGCTGCCGGTAGCGGCGGGGGAGGATGGACAAGAGGGGGAGGGGTGGTGAGGAGCGCTGGTTAGGCGCATGCAGGATCGTGGAGCTGCCAGAGCACGCCGGCACTGAACTTGTGCTAACCACCGGCCACCCAGCAGTCCCAGTGCATATGCCCTGCTGTTTGCCTGCCCACCAGTACGGGTCGTTGTTTGCCTCGGCGTTGGGGCCGTGCTTGGCGTTGTAGACATCTGGGAAGAACTGGGAGGAGGGAAGGATACGGGAACGGTTGGGGTCAACAGCGAATGGATGCAGGATGATAAAGGAGCACATGAGCACATGCCGCCACGCTGCCTCCCTGGACCCAAGCGGGTGCCGCAGCTGGTGTGGCATGCAGGCTGCCGAGGCAGGGAGGCTCAGCGGCCGGGCTTGCCAAAGCATTAGGCAGCACAGCCATTGTGTACACAGCAGGCCGCGCCCGCACTTGCCTTCTGCTGGAACTCCTCAAACGCCTCCACGCCTCCGGTGATGCCCTGTGGGCAGGTGAGGGGCGGGTGGCAGGCAGAACATCAGCAGAAGCGGGTAAAGAACCAGATGGCTGCCTGACCGCTGCGAAGCAAGCATGATTCGGAACTGAGCTGCGGTGAGCAGCTGCAGGCAGGCAGGTGTGGGAGCGGCGGCGCACTGCCAACAGAAGATGGCATACAAGCAGAGATAATGCCCTGCCCTTCAAACCCAAACCAGTTTCTTGTTGGTTGACTCACGATATCGTAGCCTGCAAGCACACGAGGGCCGGCAACATGGCAGACTCAGATGCTGGGTTCAAATGCGTACCCACCCGCCAGCTGGCACGCTCGCATGACGCCTGGCGCATGCCCTGCCATTGCACGACAAATTGCACCGTGATGCTTGCGAGTGGCATGCACTTTTGGCCTCACCGAACAGCAGGCCGCCGGCGGAGGCGATCAGCGCCACGATGATCACATACCTGCAGGAAGGAAAGTGGGGGGCGAGGGCACGGAATGCATGAGTGAGCGGGGCAGCAGGTTGATGCATGGATGCAGCAAAAGGCCCCCGGGTGCGTGGGCTGAGCGGGGCCGAGGGTTGCACGCATGGCAGCGTGCGGGCGGGTGGGCGGTAGCTGAGGGAAGCTGAGGAGGCACTCGAGAGAGCGGCATTGAAGAAGGCACGTGCTAGGACTGCCCTGCTGCTGATGCAGAGCTTATCAAGCAGCCCTCTCACCAGGTCAGCTTTCCTTCGTAGTCGGCCTGCAAGGGCGAAGCACAGGGAGGGGCAGAGGAATGGGGGGTTAATTCGCTGGCCAAGTGCCATCTGGCACGCCTCGAGCGGCGATCCGAGCCTCCAGGCCCAGCTGGCCATGTGTTCACGTCCACAACACGTCAGGGGGCTGCGCGGCCCCTGTCTGCGCAAAACCTCGTTCCTAATCATTTCTATGCACTCACCACGTTGAGCGCCGAGGCGCGAGCGAGCACAACACCGCCGCCCGCCATCCTGTCGAGCGGTTGGTTGTTGCCTGTAGCTCAGGCGCGTGCGGGGCGCTGCCGCAGATGTCAGCGCGGGCGGGCCGGGCCTGCAAAGGGACGGGTAGGCAGTGGAGCTTCAGCCTCAGCAGAGCGCTTTTGACAGACGGCGGTTGCCGCCTGCGGCGTGAAGCTGGCGGTGCACTGGCCCGGCGGCGCGGCGCCGGCCAGGGCTCAAACCTGCCCGCTACCGAGCGTATTGTGCTACCCCAGCCTTGGAGAGCGTCGATCAGGCAGGGAATCGTGCGGGCGGCCCTCACACGCAGCGTGCGTTGCGCAACTTTTGGACCCACCTGGGGGAGACAGGCGCAGGAGCGCTCGCTTGGGACTACAAGGCTGCGGGTGGGCTTTGCAAGAGCACTCGGATGGAGCAACAGGCATTGCAGGGCCCTATGTAGCAAATGGCAGCCCCGTCACCACAGCGCACTGGCCCCGTCAGCAGCTGCACAGCTGTTGTGCCGCGCCCCCCAAACGGCCTTTCCGGCCCCATCTGCTTACAAAATCAATGTGCAGGGGCAGGCAATAAGGATTCAGCACAGCTAGAATTCAATGGGGGGGCAGTGGAGGTGCGTGCGCCGGGCCGCCTGCCACATGGCGGTTCTTCATGCTGCCAGCACGCCAGCGGCAGCGCCGCTTGCGGCGGGCGGCGGGGATGCAGCAAAATGGTTGCACGCACGCATTGTCGGCTGCACACGATTACGCCTCCATGGCGAATTTTTTACTGCGACTTCTCGGCCGCCTTGATGATGTCCACGAACTCGGGCTTCAGGGAGGCGCCGCCCACCTGGCAAGTGCAGGGGAACACGCATCAAAGAGCGCATTAGCACTTGCGTGCAACAAGCTTGCAAGCTTCAAGCATTCCACAAGAGACAGGTGGGATGGGGCGGGCGCAGCCGTTACACCAGCAGCGAGCAGAAGCAGCGCTGCCGGCATCGACAACCCAGCTTTGATGGGCTGCATGGTGTTGGCGCATGCCAAAGCTGCGCAAACCATAGATTCCAACCCAAGCCTCACCAGGAAGCCGTCGATGTCGGGCTGGGTGGCCAGGTCGCCGCAGTTGGCAGCAGTCACTGCACAGCAGTAAGGTAGTAAGGAGAAGGGGCTGTGAGTTGCGCAGGTTGATACGGCCTGCCAGCTGGCCGCACAGGCAGCTTTCGCCGCAGGGCATGCACATCGAAACCAAGGCAGCTGCTGCCAAACTTGAACCGCCATCTGTTTGGGCAGGGCAATACTAGCTGCTCACGCCCAGGCCAGTCAGCATTGTCATCCAAATGCAGCCGCCGCTCGCTTACCGGAGCCGCCGTAGATGATGCGGGTTGCGGCCACAAAACGCAGCCAGCAAATAAGAAAGGAACAGCAGCCTCACCGGAGCCGCCGTAGATGATGCGGGTGGCGGCCGCGGCCTCGGGGCTCACGTTGGCCGCCAGCCACTTGCGCACCTCGTCGTGCACCTCCTGAGCCTGTGGATAGTGAACGAAATAGACGCAGAAATTTTGAGAGACGGGTCATGAAAAACGAGTAGCAACTTGTGCACCTCGTCGTGCACCTCCGTGGGCCTGCAGATATTGGGAAGGAAACAATTACGCATTGTAAGCACGCCGACAAAGCAGTCAGGCGTGACGAGCCGCCAAAGCAAGGGCCAATGTTGCATCATCAACTGATGGCATACAGTCGCGCAGGGAACAGCATGCTGCATTGGCCAGCCTGCAGTCGGCCTTTGACCCGTGTGCAGCCATTACCTGCTGGGGGGTGGCCACCTTGCCGGTGCCGATGGCCCACACGGGCTCGTAGGCAACCACCACCTGGGACCAGTCGCTGATCTTGTCGGCCAGCGCCTGCAGAACATCAATTGCACATGTAAATTCGCAAATGTAAAGAACCGTGAGGATGACCGGGTCCGCCAGTGCCTGTGTGGAGCAGTGTGTATGCGGTGTGCATCAGGAGCAAGAGCTGTAAAGAAGTGCAAAAACTCTGCCTGCTCTCATGTCGCAACCACCCTCACTTTCTGTGCCCAACCCACCTTCATCTGGCGCGCGTTCACCGCCATGGTGTTGCCCGACTCCCGCTCCTCCAGCTTCTCGCCGATGCAGTAGATGACGCCCAGGCCCTGGCTGAGCGCGTAGGCCACCTTGTCAGCGATCATCTGCATTGGAGTTGATCAACAAGAAAGCGCAAATGGTACGTTGACACAGCAGGGGGGCAGCACAAGGGGGAGCGCTGAGCAATAAAGGATGGCCAGGCCACCTGGGCGGCGCCGCTCAAAGCGGTTCAGCAGTCCAGCACAGCAGCCATGGACAGTGCAGCCTGTGTTGCCTCCACCAGCAGTGGGCAGTACAGCCCGGATTACACTAGGAGCAACTATATCGCACCTCGTCCGACTCCTTGAGGATGTGGCGGCGCTCGGAGTGGCCCAGGATCACCCAGGGCAGGCCCAGGTCCTTCAGCATCTCGGCGCTGCAAAGGGCAGAGCAAGCATTGTAGCTTGATGCAAGTGCGGTTAAGAGGTTGACATGTACACGACCCAGTGCATCGGTCGACAGGAAGCGCATGGACCACAAGGCCGCTCAGCCGTGCAGCCTGACAACAGTGCTCCCTTCGTCTTCAACACGGCTGAAGTCTGGACCGGATTCAACAGCTCCAGCGCACCTGAGCTCGCCGGTGAAGGCGCCGCCCTTGCCCACCCAGCAGCCATGTGCAGTGCCGTCTTTCTGCAAGCGGCCTCACTCTGTACTAACGCAGCTGCGAAGCCGACTTCAACCCATTGTTCAAGCCCATCCCGCGCGCCTGAGCTCGCCGGTGAAGGCGCCGCCCTTGCCCTGCCAGCAGTTCTGGGCCGACACCGAAAAGTCCTTGCGCAGCGCGGCCTGCAGGGAATCAGATCGATGTTTCAATGGGTTGGGAAGTAAGCCCTTAGCCAAGCCAGTTTTTGCCGACGCCGAGAAGTCCTTGCGCAGCGCGGCCTGCAGGGAACAGTGCAGGGTGTTTCATTCAGCACTTAGCCCAACCAAACCTTGCGCAGCGCAGCCTGCAACAGCACGGGCGCAGTTATCAAGCATTGCAACCTGCAACGACGCGGGTGATGTAGCAGTGGCAAGCAGGCCATGCAGGCAGGCAGGCCAAATGGTGAGGAGCAGCAGGAGGTGAGGCTTGCCTGCACGGCTGGGATGTGCACGGCCGCGGGCGCCACCACCACCTCTGCATGGAGGACGAGCAGCGGCAAGTTCACCAGCGGCAGGAGCAGCAGCAGTGGTGGCAGCAGCAAGAAGCAGCGGCACGCTTGCGGTACAATGCAGCCTTGGCCTCAGAGCGCGGCCGGTGGGCGAGGGTTGCCCCCATGCTGTAAACCCTGCGGCAGCCAATCTCCGCTGAAACAAACAACCTGGTGCTGGTAAATCGGGCCGCCGCACTGCCAGCGAGCAGTGCCATGCACAGCGAGCGGTGCAACCAAGGCAGCACGCAGCGGCGGCACCGCGGCGGCAGCGGCGGCGGCGGCTCACCCACGACGTCGGTGCCCGGCACCTCGGCCGCGTTCAGCACCTTGACCAGCTCCTCATTGCTCTTCACGGTGCCGTTCTGCGGGCAGCGGAGGAAGGCGGAGACCGATGATCGCGGCAGTGTTTCCTCACCACCAGCGATGGCACCACAAACGCTGCCAGACCATGCAGGCAATCCCCGAGGGCCCGATGGCGGCGCGCCGGGCCAAGGGGTCATCCGCGGCACTCACGCATTTCCAGTTGCCGCCGACGAAGAACTTGCGGGCCATGGTGGCTGATCTGTGCGGCGGGGGAGCTGGAGAATGCGTGAGAAGGCAGGCGCCGGCGGCAGCCTGGGGTTTGGACAGCGGCGGCGGCGAGCGGTGGCGGCGGCAGCGTGGGCAGCGGCGGCGATGCGCGTCGGTGCGCCGAGGGCTGCAACGCAAGGCCATCAAGCTCCAGTAAGCGATGTAAAGCAAAGAAGGTGAATTCCAGCATAGACCCACTGCTCAAGTATTCCAATCTTCAGCAAGTTTGCCTGCCGCCCACCTCTTCCGCTCCGACCCGTGCTTCCGAGTGCTTGGGCATGGGTGGGTCAAGCCGGGCTATACGGCCACCACCAGCCGGCTGGATGTGCCACTAGCATGAGCATGCAGCCAGCACCTAGTGTGAACCACTGCAGGCCTGTCTGCTGCGTCACTGCCCCACATTAGGTGCTGCACCTCCCACGCATTGCAGTGCACCCCCCGTGTGTCTGCCGCCCTGGCGCGATCAGCCAGGATCTCCCCTGCCACAGCCCCGATCGGGGCCACTCCACCCCTGGCTTTGCTGCACATATTGAGCCTCAGGCTGCAAGCAGCACGGCTGCGGGCGGAGCTGCGGGCTGCAAGGCAACCGCCGGCGGACTGGGCGGGAGCCAGCGGCGGCGGGAGCCAGCGCCGGCGCTCTCCCGCGCCCCAGCGGCTGCAGATCGCCGTGCCAGCTGTCCCAGGCTCTGGCACTTGTGTTATAGATGGCTGGGAGCTGAGGTCAGCGCGCCCAGGGCCATGAAGCCAGCCAGCAGGTGGCGAACGGGGCGAGCGCATGTGCCTGCCCAGCTGGGCGGTCGGCGGAGTTGACTGCCCCAACGCGGTTGCGCCGCCACAGTTTCTCGATCTTCCACAGCGCTCCTACCGCCCTCCGGGCTCGAGATGGATGTGTCCCTGCTGCAGCAGCTCTCCCTGAAGACGGCGCGGGACCTGGAGCCCGCGTGCGGCGACCTTTCGGACGGCGAGGAGCAGGTTCTCAAGGCCCGGCGATACAGCGGCATCTTCAGCCCCAGCAAGCGCGGCTCCAGCGAGTCTCCTGAGGCGGCCTCGGTGCCCTCCTGGTCGCCGGCCGACTCTGCGGCCCTCTACAACGTCCCGGGCTGGGGAGCAGAGTACTTCAAGGCCTCCGATGACGGCCACATGCTGGTCTCGCCCAAGGGCGGTGAGCTGCCGCCCGCCGCCTGCCTCCCCGCCTGCCTCCCCGCCTGCCGGCCGCGCGCCACGTGCCGCTGCCCTTCCCGTGGCGCCCCTGCCTGTGCAGCCTCGTGGTAGTGACGCTCCCCGCTCAATTACCATGCAGAGGGCGGCCCCACGCTGGACCTGTACGCGCTGACGGAGCAGCTGACGGCCGCGGGCCTGCGCGCTCCGCTGCTCTTCCGCTTCCTGCCCATCGTGGGCCACCGCATCGCCAAGCTCAACGTGCGTGGGGGCTTGCAGCCAGCAATGCGGCGGGGTGCAGCGCCCGCTACATGCGTGTGGCTGGTGTTGTCGTCCTGCCTGATCAAGTGCTGTGACCTGCGGCAGTTACGCGCACGGTGCTTGTCGGCCCACCCCTCCAAACCTCTCCTGTTAGTGTGCTGTCTGTCAACCCTGCCTTCTTTGCTGGCAGCCGCATCTTGACCGCCTGTGCCTGCTTTGAGTGCCACCGCGCCTCACGCTAAGCACCTCTTTTCCTCGCAGGCTGCTTTTGCGGCTGCGATCGAGCGGTTTGAGTACACGGGGCAGTACGCAGGCGTCTTCCCGGTCAAGGCCAACCACGACAAGAGCCTGATCGATGCCGTGCTGGAGTACGGTGCGCTGCGCTGCGCTGTGCTGGGAGTGGCGGCCGCCAGTTTAGATGCTGCCGCAGCACGTGGCAGCTGCTCAGCTGCCTGGACGCGCTTGCCGCCGCGCGCGCCGCCGCTGTTGCGGGTGCCACCGCTCGACAGCCTGTTGCACGCAGTCACATGGTCATGCTGCAGGGTTTGGAGCTCTGCCGTCCCGTCCTGCCATCCCGCCCTGCTCACCCCGCCCTGCCCGGCCTCTGCTCTGCGCTGCCCTGTTCCTGCCGCCACAGGCGCCCCCCACGACTTTGGGCTGGAGGTGGGGTCCAAGGCGGAGCTGGTCATGGTGATGGCGCGCCTGGCGGGCACGGGGCGCCGCGGCGTCAACCTGGTGTGCAACGGCTTCAAGGATGCAGAGTACATGGAGCTGGTGGGTGCTGGCTGGCTTGCTGCCTTCTGCTGAGCTTATTAGATTGACAGTGCTGGGTGTGCTGCTGGCATGTTCGCTCACCGCCTTTGCTGCAAAGTGGTGCTGCTGCAGCGTAGCCGCTCTGTGTTCCCGCTGCGTTGCTTATGCTTCTCTGCTGCTGCTGCTCCTGCTGCCTGCAGGTGCTGCACTGCCGGGAGCTGGGCATGAATGCCATGGTGGTGATGGAGCAGTACAGGTGAGCGCGGGCAGCGCTGGATGCAGCTCGTCAAAGCAGCAAATCAGCACAGAGCACCTGGCAGCTGGGCCGCTGTGCAGATGTGCCGCAGATGCGCGGGTGCTGCAGTCTAGACGGCATGTGCACAGCCATCGCCCCAGTGTCGGCACAGACCTCACAACTTGGGATGACTTGTGACCCGTTGCAGCGAGCTGGACCTGCTGCTGAGCGCGGCGCGGCGCCTGGGCGTGCGCCCCTCCATCGGCATTCGGGCTAAGCTGACCACACGGCACGCAGGCCACTGGGGCAGCACTTCGGGCGACAAGGCCAAGGTGCATTGGGGTGGAAGGTGGGAGGGTTGGGTGGTGCACTGGTTCACCCAGTGGAGGCATGCGTGACACCTGGGACCAGGAGCCTGCTGCAGGCTGTGAGGGAGGGAACAGCCTGCAACTCTCCCCCTGCTGGGAGCACAGCAGCTTGGACCCCACCATCTAACCTCTGCACACCCTCTGCTCCTCACCGCTGCAGTTTGGCCTGCGTGCCCGCGAAATTGTGGCGGCGGTGAACGCCCTGGCCGACGAGGGCATGCTGGACTGGTGAGCGAGCTCTGTAGTCCTAATTCCTTGGCCTGCTTGTCGTTGTGGGCTGCAGCCATTGCTGCATTTGTTGGATTCACTGCGCTGCACAGCATGCCAAACCTCCAGCGCCGGAATCCAGTTGCAGTTTTGCACCTCACAACCCCAAATTCCACTCTGCTGTTGCGCGCAGCCTCAACCTGCTGCACTTCCACGTGGGCTCCCAGATCACCAACATCCGCATGGTGAGCTTGCAGTAATATAATTCAGATGTCTTGGCTGGGTTCCTGTTTTGGACTGATTGATGGCGCTGTCTCCCTGCCTGTAATAGCATAGGTCCGTCTTGTGCTGGTATTTTGCTCACTTTGTGTGATGCCCAATTGCGCCTGCCGCAGGTCAAGGAGGTGATGCGCGAGGCGTCCTTCCTCTACGCGGAGCTGGTGCAGGTAGGCCGCAGCAGTCCTGCAGCAGAGGGAGTGTTTGCAGCGACTGTGTGGCCTTGCCCTGCTGGCTGTTGCGCCGCGACGGCCTGCAAGTGCAATTGCTATGAAGTTTCATCTGCTCAACATCTGCATGGCATGTATGCCTCGCATATTCATGTTGCCAGCCAGCCACATCAGTCCACCAGCTTGAACTGTTGCTGCCCCATCACCCCTCCTCTTCCCTCCCATCCCCTCCCCACAGATGGGCGCCGCGATGCGCTTCATCGACTGCGGCGGCGGCCTGGCCGTGGACTACGACGGCTCCTTCACCGACTCCCACGCCTCCATGTCCTACACGCTGCAGCACTACGCCAACGACGGTGGGCTGCTGCTGCTGGCAAGGGTTGTAGGGTGTTGCAGCCGTAGAGTGCGCGGGGGCAGGCGGGGTGGAGACATGACCTGCAGCAGCTGCAACCCGGCATACTGAGATGCCAGCCCTCCACAAGTGATCGTCCTTCCCCACCTGCCCCTGCGCTTGCAGTGGTGCCGGCGGTGCAGGAGATTGCATCTAGCGTGGCATCCCGCCGCCCACCACGCCTGCCTCACTTAGCTGTCTCCCTTCCACCCCACCACCCCCCTGTCCGCAGTGGTGTCGGCGGTGCAGGAGGTGTGCATCCAGCGCGGCATCGCGCCGCCGACCATCATCACGGAGAGCGGGCGCGCGCTGGCCAGCCACGCCAGCGTGCTCGTCTTTGACGTGCTGACCACGTGAGGGCGGGGAGGGAGGGAAGGCAGCTGGGCTGTTTGTTGGGCACTCGTTGTCGGTAGCTGAGGCACTACTAGTGCCTGTGTGCTGGCTCGGCACATGAGGGCCAGGGCTTTGGGGCAGGTGACACGCATAAGGCTATGTAGTTTGCATGCCTGCTGCCGTTTCTCACAGTACCGCCCGCCGACCCACTGTTGCGCCGCAGCCCGGAGTGCCTGCACGAGAAGCGGGTGGAGCAGGAGGAGGTGGTGGAGTCGATTGAGATCCGGGACGACAAGGTGCGGCGGTTGCTGCGAGTCATCTGCATGTCTGGATGCATTTCATGGTGTGCAAGCACGCATACCTGCACCGCTTATCGGTGGTGTGTGCTGGTGGATCGGTGCCACAGTGAATGCGCTGCAAACAAGATGCAGTGAATGATTTGGCATAGTCACCGCCCAGTCTGATGCTGCTCACATCCCAGCCAACCACTGGTCCGCCCTCCCTCCCGCCCCGCAGCCGCTGACCAAGCAGCTGCGCGCCGCTGCGCGCTCCGGCAAGGGCAAGTTCCTGCTCATGACCTTCAAGGAGGTGTTCGACAACATCACCGCGGGTGAGGAGGCTGGGTTTGAGTGCGGGAAGCAGTTCAGTTCGGTGCTGCTGCGGCATGTCACCTTCTTACTTGCTCAGGGCATGCCTTGCGTGCTGTGTCCCCCGCATCGCCAGCCGCTCCTCACCCCGGCCCACATGGCCTGCGGCTCCTCACCTTACACGAACTGGCTGCCGCTCTGCTCCCTCCCCTATTCCACTACAGACGCGTTTGCGCTGCGCGAGGCCTACAACAATGCCTCCCATTGCCAATCACCTCACCAGCCCTCTGACCAGCCTCAATCTGTTGACTGACCAGCCTCAATTTGTTGACCCCCTGCAGACGCGTTTGCGCTGCGCGAGGCCTACAACGACGCCTCCTACTTCAAGGATGAGGGTGTGCGCGCCTTCAAGCTGGGTGTGCTGTCGCTGGAGGAGCGGGCGCAGGTCGGTCTGTGGGGGAGGGTTGGTGATGTGCAGCTGTGGAGCAGGGCCTGATGGGGGTTTCTGCTCGTCTGCACTTCAAGCTGCTCAAATCCCTGGGTGCATACGTGAATGTGCGCGAGTGTTGTGCCTGGCCGTGCGTGCAGCTGCGCTGCCTGCCGGCCTGCTTGCTAGCTGCCCCGCTTGCTGCCGCTTGGTTTGGGCCAGTAGGCGCCACAGGGCGGGGCGGATAGGCTGAGCGCCCGGCCTGCCGGCGGCGGCAGGCGGCCGGGACGAGCCCTGTGGTCGGTCCCTGCAGGCAAGTGCGCTGCTGCTGGCTCCCCTCCTGCCGCTCATCTTGCACGCTTCTGTTCCCTCCGGGTCCCTGGCTGCGGCAGTCCAAGACGAGGAGAGCAAGGCAAGCGCGGAGGATGCACACACGCTCGTCCGGCTGCCGGCGCACTTAACCGCTCCCAACCACCTGCACCTGACCGCTGCGGCGCGCTTCCCCGGCGATGGAGGCTGCTCCATGCTCCCAACCCTCAGCGCCTTGCTTGCACCGTCCCGCCAACGGTTTGTGTTGCCCCATGTGCCTCCACTAGGTGCCCGGCTTAGGAGGGCTAACATGGCACCCGCTGTGCTGTGCCGCTAGCTAGCCCCTGCGTGCCTGCTGACCGCTCCGCCAGCGCTGCCACCCCGGCCTAGGCCTAGGCAGGAGCCCGGCAGGGGCAACCGACGCTCCGGCGCGCACACAAACTGCTGCCTGCGCATCTGTGCACAGATGCACCTCATTGCCAGTACATCTGCGGCTCACCGCGTGCGTTCCCCTGCCTCTCTTCAACCGCCTGTCTGCCTGCAGGTGGACATGATGTTCGACGCGGCGTGCGAGCGCATTCGTGAGGTGGCCCGCGAGGTCAGTTGTGTTTCGTAGCAGGGCAGGTTACTGTTGGCGGCTGGCGCCATATGCTAGACAACGGCCGGGCCGAACTTGAAAGCGGCCTGCCTGCACACGGCAAACATGCATCCCGGCCCTCATTTTCTGGTTTTCTGCAAAACTGCTTCTCACCGCCTTGTTCCCCTGTCTGCCCCGCCCTCCCCTCCAGGCCGACCTGCCGCTGCCCGACGCGCTGCGCCCAGACGCCGTGCCCCACACCAAGATGTACCACGTGAACCTCTCAGGTGGGTGCCTGCTTGCTGACCATCTTTAATATATTATTTGCCTGCTTGCATGGGGTTTGGCAGCGGGTTGGCACTGAATGAGATGACAAGCGCGACTGCTAAGGGTTCAATGAAGCTCGCAGGCAAGCTCTCACGGCAGCCAGCCCGTCCCACCCCGCTGAAGCTGAACACCGCTGCTCGCAAATCTTTTGCAGTGTTCCGCTCCGCCGTGGACTCCTGGGCCATCCAGCAGCTGTTCCCCATCGTGCCCATCCACCGGTGAGGGCGGGGTCAAGGGCGGCTCGCTGCACGTTTCAGCGTTAACTTCGACGGGCAGCACCCGTTTTCTCGTGCCGGAATCTTCTCAACTGACTGTCGCCAAATTGCACACACCCGCAAGTTCTGCCCTTATTTTCTTCTCTCTTCTCAGGCTGGAGGAGGAGCCCACGGTGCCCGCCACCCTGGCGGACCTCACCTGCGACTCAGACGGCAAGGTGGACCGCTTCATCAACCCGCGGGTGAGCAGATCAAGCAGGATTGCGTTTTGGGCGGCGGCCCTGACCGCCACGTGCTCCGACTCAGGCAACGTGCCTGCTTGGGAAACAACCAACCCGGGAGCAACACCCGCCCTCCCTGCCCCGCCCCAGGGCGGCGACCCACTGCCCGCGCTGCCGCTGCACCCGCTGCGCCTCGGCGAGAAGTACTACCTGGCTGTGTTCCTGACGGGCGTGTACCAAGAGGTGATGGGCTCCATCCACAACATGTTTGGCTCCCTCAACACCGGTGAGGCAGGCGTAGCAGTGCTCCATGTCGCTTGTCGTCGTTCTGGCTGCTGCCCCCGCGACTGCTCCTGCTATTGTCGTTGCAACTTCTGCTGCTTGTCGCCACTGCTACTACTACCTGCGCTGCTACTGCTGCTCTATTGCTGCTGCTGCTCACCACCTTAGCCCTCGCCATCCTCATCAATCCATCTGCTCCGCCTGCGCTTCCACACCTGTGCAGTGGTGGTGCGCGAGGCTGGCGGCAGCCAGGCAGGTGCTGGCCTGTCCGTGGAGCCAGCGGTGGTGCAGGGCTGCGCTCCTGCGCCCGTTGGCGAGGCGCCCCAGCTGCACCCCATGACCGGTGAGCAGAGCTGCTTCTTGCTAGGGAGAGCCCAGAAGGCGGCAGCTGGGGCCTACACACTTTGGGGCTTCAGCCTGGGCTGGAAATCTGCAGCAAGTTGGCTAAAGGCGGTTGTGCCGCCCTATTTATTTATCCCCGCTCACATGTGCTTTCTTCGCTCCCACCCGCTGCAGACGACGCTTCCTCGGCGTCCTCCGCTTCGCTGGCGGCCTTGGAGGGCGGCATGGAGGCAGACAGCGCCGACACCGCCAGCCACGCGCCGGCCAGCAGTGCAGCCATCGCTGCAGCAGCAGCCGCTGCCGCTGATGTGCACGACGGCTCTCCTGGCGTGCCGGACGGCGCTGAAGCACCCGCCTTCATGCAGGACAGCGGGCACGAGAGCTACGCCTCTGGCGGCAGCGGCGGCTTTGCCGCGTTTGGCGGCGTGTGCGCATGCGGCGGCGGCAGTGCCTCCGGCCTGGTGCTGCCCAGCCTGCAGCTGGCGGGCTACGAGGTGCAGGAGGTGGTGCCGGGAGAGACCGTGGGCCAGGTAGGTTCAGCAAGAAACAGGGCCAGTGGGGGTGAGCAGCTGCAAGTTGTGGGTACATCTGCTGGTGCCTTGTGCTGCTGCTGCCTGTGCTGCTGCTGCTGCTGCTGCTGCTGCTGCTGCTGCTGCTGCTGCTGCTGCTGCT
>VFQQ010000951.1_pt1 | contig 46458 bp, 41 predicted proteins | sample 3512341 | NCBI WGS metagenome assembly VFQQ01 (sample SAMN10412373, study PRJNA504923) | tailings metagenome | isolation source: Relicate 2 Philex TSF1 revegetated site | place: Philippines: Tuba, Benguet | collected 2017-08-29 | reverse complement strand
GGTGCCGTTCTTCCAGGTACGCCCCGGCCGCAACTACAAGGACGGGCCGGGCGAGATCAACGTTGCGATCGCGCTGAACGGCATGGTCGTGGAGCCCGGCGATCTGATCGTGGGTGATGCTGACGGTGTGCTGTGCGTGCCCTACGACGCCGTCAACGAGGTGCTCGATGCCGCCAAGCGCAAAGGTGCTGCCGAGCAGGTGACGATGCGCGAGATCGAGGAAGGACGGCTCGACATCGCTTGGATCGATGCAACCCTGGGGCGGCTCGGCTGGAAGGGTGACCAGTGAATATCGTTTTCCTGGATCGCGAGACGCTGTCTCCGCAGACCGTTCTGCGTGAACCTTCGTTCACACACCAGTTGCACCTTCACGGGCGGACATCGCCTGCCGAAGTGCACGGGCGCATTGCCGACGCCGACATCATCGTCGTCAACAAGGTCCGTCTAGACCAGGCAGCGATCGCGGCGGCCCCCAGGCTGCGGATGGTGGCGGTGGCCGCTACCGGAACGGACAACGTCGACATCGCGGCGTGCCGCGAGCGCGGCATCGTCGTGAGCAACATCCGCAACTACGCGGTCAACACCGTTCCCGAGCACACCTTCGCGCTCATCTTCGCGCTGCGCAGGAGCATCTGTGCCTACCGCGATGCGGTGCGCACCGGCCGCTGGCAGGCGTCGGGCCAGTTCTGCTTCTTCGATCATCCGATCAAGGACATGGCCGGATCGACTCTGGGCATTATTGGCGACGGCGTGCTTGGTCAAGCGGTGGCTGACCTGGGACGTGCGCTGGGAATGCGCGTGATCTTCGCCGGCTTCAAGGGCCATTCCGGGCAGGGCATGCTGTACACGCCGTTCGAGAAGACGCTGGCGGAGGCGGACATCCTGACACTTCATTGCCCCCTGACGCCCGAGACGCGCAACATGATCGGTGCTCCGGAGTTCGCGCTGATGAAGCGCAGGCCGTTGCTCATCAACACCGCCCGCGGCGGCCTGGTCGATGAAGCCGCAGTAGGACCGGCCCTCGAGGCAGGGCAGATCGGTGGCGCAGGGTTCGATGTGGTTTCGGTCGAGCCCCCACCGGCCGATCACCCCTTCATGAGGCTGGCTGACCGGCCCGACTTCATCCTGACTCCGCACGTGGCATGGGCCAGCGACGAAGCAGTCCAGGGGCTTGCGGATCAGTTGATCTACAACATCGAGGCCTTCGTCCGCGGCGAGCCGAGAAACGTGGTCGGCGCCTGATGTCCTGGTGACGCCGCGCGGCAGCGCAGGGCGTCACGACTCGAGCACGTGCTCGACTGGTGCCGGCAGGTCGGCAGACCCCACCTGCGAGCGTTCCGCCCCCCCACCCCCCGAGGTCCAGGGAAGGCGCGGCCTTCATCCGTGGCCACATGGCACTCGTGCGCCATGGGTGCCCGGCACCGTTGAACATGAAGTCAGCTGTGGATTGCGGAAATCGAGGCGACCCCACTTCCGAGCATCTCGTATTGCATACCAACACCGGAGACACCATGACCCGACTTCCTTTCATCCATATGGCGCTCGCTGCATGCTTGGCCGCTGTGGGCTTTGCTTCGCACGCCCAGGAGTGGCCCTCGAAGAAGGTCATCGCACTGGTGGTGCCCTATGCCGCTGGCGGCAGTACGGATGCCACCGCCCGTCTCATCGCGGACAAACTGGGGAAGGAACTGGGGCAGCAGGTGGTCGTCGACAACAGGCCGGGCGCCGGCAGCAATCTCGGCGCTGCGTTTGTGGCGAAGGCGCCTCCCGATGGCTATACGCTTTTGCTCGGTACGAGCGCGGCCGCTACCAACGTCACGCTCTATAAGAACCCGGGCTTCGATCTGCGCAAGGATCTCGTCCCCGTCGCCCAGGTCGCACAGATTCCTACGGTGCTTGCGGTCAACAACGACGTGCCCGCCAAGACGCTCCAGGAGTTCATCGCCTACGCACAGCAGAAGAGCGTGCCAGTTAGCTACGGTTCGGCGGGCAACGGTACATCGTCGCACCTGTCAGGCGCTCTCTTCAACAGCATGGTCAAGGGGAACATGCTGCACGTGCCCTACAAAGGCGGTGCGCCCGCCAACTTCAACTTCAGATGCAGGTCTCACGGCAATGCATCGATAGACCCGGAATCATGCTTGAACAGTTGACGGCTCGCATCCCGCACTGAATCCGGTTTCGAGCAGTTCGAGGCCATTCCGGCTGGTCATGGCCGCGTTGAACGATTGCCATTGGCCACACCTGCAGGCCGCCGATAGAGTTTCCTCACTGTGAATCCACAAGGGGAACTTCAATGCAACGCCAGCGCCACGGAAAGATCATTGCGACGCTTGGTCCAGCCAGTTCCGACCGCGACACCATCTGCGCGTTGTTCCACGCGAGCGCGGACGTGTTCCGGCTGAATTTCAGTCACGGTACTCACGCCCAGCACGAGGAACGGCTGGACCTGATCCGAGCTGTCGAGAAGGATGCGGGCCGTCCGATCGCCGTGCTGCTCGACCTGCAGGGACCGAAGCTGCGCATTGGCACATTCGAAGCGGGACCGGTCATGCTCGTCCCCGGCGCGCCCTTCCGCCTCGATCTGGACGAGGCACCCGGCAACGCGTCGCGGGTGCATATGCCGCATCCGGAGATCTTCGCCGTGCTCCGGCCCGGCCATGCCCTGTTGCTCGACGACGGCAAGCTGCGCCTGCGTGTCACTGCCTGCAGCACGGACCATGCCGAAGCAGTGGTCGTCACCGGCGGCGCGTTGTCCGAGCGTAAGGGCGTGAATGTGCCTTCGGCGGTGCTGCCGATCTCGGCCTTGACGCCGAAGGATCGCAAGGACCTCGACTTCGGGCTCAGCCTCGGCGTCGACTGGGTGGCGCTGTCATTCGTGCAGCGACCGGAGGACGTGCAGGAGCTGCGTGACATGGTCGGTGGCCGGGCCGGTGTGCTGTCCAAGCTGGAGAAGCCAGCTGCGATCGAGCGGCTCGAAGCCATCGTTGAGCTCTCCGATGCCGTCATGGTGGCGCGCGGCGACCTCGGCGTTGAAATGCCCGCCGAGCAAGTGCCAACTATCCAAAAGCGCATCGTGCGCGCCTGCCGCAAGGCCGGCAAGCCGGTGGTGGTCGCCACCCAGATGCTCGAGTCGATGATCTCGGCGCCGGTACCCACACGCGCCGAGGCGTCCGACATCGCCACCGCGGTCTATGACGGCGTCGATGCGGTGATGCTGTCGGCCGAATCGGCATCGGGCAAGTACCCGCGCGAGGCCGTCGCGGTGATGAACGCGATCATCTCGGAGGTCGAGGCCGATCCGTACTGCCGAACCGTCGTCGAGGCGTCGGGCTTCGCTCCGCAGGCCACCGTGGGCGATGCGATCTGCGCCTCGCTGCGGCACACCGCGGAGCTGCTGCGCGTCGCCTCGATCGTGACGTTCACGCGGTCCGGTGCAACCAGCTTGCGCGCGGCGCGCGAGCGGCCGCTGGCTCCGATCATCAGCGTCACGCCGGACCTCGATACGGCGCGGCGCCTGGCGCTCGCCTGGGGCGTGCACTCGGTCCACGTCGAAGCCGATGAGAACGACGTTCCCGGCATGGTCCGCGTCGCAACGGCGCTCGCACGCGAGGAAGGACACGCGGCACCCGGCGCATTCATCGCCATCGCCGCGGGCATGCCTTTCGGTCAGGCGGGTTCCACCAACCTGCTGCACATCGCCCAGGTCTGACCGCGGATCGCGCCGCAAACCACAGAGAAGGAACAGGAGAACCACATGGCACGAATCGTCAACGTGCAGGGAGTCTAGATCATCGATTCGCGCGGCTCCGGCCGTGGCGGCCAGTGTGCTTGTCGAGTCCGGCACGCGCGGCCAGGCGGCGGCACCATCCCGCGCCGCCACCGATTCAAGCGAGGCTTTCGAGCTGCGTGACGGGGACGCCGCGCGCTACGGCGGCGCGACGCGTTCACTGTCCTTCGATGCGCCTGAGCTGCCCCTGGCATGAACTCATGCGCTCGCGCTACAGCCCCAGACCTCGACAGAGGAAACCCCATGAAAGTCATCATTGCACCGGATTCGTTCAAGGAAAGTCTCAGCGCGCTGGCCGTGGCGAACGCCATCGAGGAGGGATTCCGGCAGGTGTTCCCCAATGCGCGATTCGTCAAGGTGCCGGTCGCCGACGGTGGAGAAGGCACCGTGCAGGCCCTGATCGATGCGACCGGTGGAACCCTTCGGAACCTCGATGTCGTCGGGCCGGCAGGCAGCACCGTGCGAGCCGCGTACGGCTTGAGCGCCCAGACCGGGCTCGCGGTGATCGAGATGGCGGCGGCGAGCGGGCTCGAGCTGGTGCCGCCGGCGCAGCGCGATCCACGCAGCACCACAAGCTACGGCACCGGGCAGCTGATACGGGACGCACTGAATGCTGGTGCCCGGCGCTTCGTGATCGGGGTCGGCGGCAGCGCCACCAACGATGGCGGCGCCGGCATGTTGCAGGCACTCGGCGTGCGCCTGCTCGATGCCACCGGCGTCGACATCGACCGCGGCGGCGCTGCGCTGGCGCGGCTGGCGCGCATCGACGTAAGCCGGCTCGACGCCCGAATCGGCGCGTGCCAGATCGACGTCGCTTGCGACGTTACCAATCCGCTGGTCGGGCCGCTCGGCGCCTCAGCAGTCTTCGGTCCGCAAAAGGGCGCGACGCCGGAGATGGTGAGACAGCTCGACCAGTGCCTGCAACGTCTGTCTGAAGTCCTGCAGCGCGACCTGGGCGAGGACGTAGCGGGAGTTCCGGGCGCCGGTGCGGCCGGCGGCCTCGGCGCCGCGCTGCTGGCGGTGCTCGGCGGCCGACTGCGTCCCGGTTGCGAAGTCGTGATGGATGCGATCAACCTGGAAGCCGTTCTCGACGGGGCCGATCTCGTCGTCACCGGCGAGGGCCGCACCGACGGCCAGACCGTCTATGGCAAGGCCCCGATCGGTGTTGCGCGGGTGGCAGCGCGCTGCGGCGTGCCAGTGATCGCGCTGTCCGGCTGCCTGACGCCGGATTCCGCGGCGGTTCACGAGCATGGGATCGCCGCCGTCTTCAGCGCCGTGCGCCGGCCGTGCACCGTCGAAGAGGCGCTTCGCGACGCCGCAGTCAACGTGCGCAGCGCCGCCTACAACGTTGCCAGCGCGCTGAGCCTCGGGATGCGCATCGAAGCATCGCGCCGCGCGCGGCCGGGCATCCAGGCTACAGATACACGGCTGCCGGCCAGACCTTGAACAAGGCGTCAAGCAATGCCGCGAACAAGGGCCGCGCGGCATCTTCCGCACGCAGCACCATCGACAGCGGACAGTGGATCCGCGCGCCGTCCCACAGAAAGATGTTCTTGTGCGGCATGACCTCGAGCGCCAGCCGCTCGCGCAAAAGGCACAGGCCGATGCCAGCGTGCACCAGGTCGATCATCGAGAATTCCTGATCGGCCTCGACCACGAAGTGCCGCCCCAGGCCGTGCTCCTTCATCAGCTTGTCCACGATAGCCGCCTGCGAGCTGGCTTTCGGCGTGCCGACCCAGGGCAGCGCCGCGAGCGCCTCCCAGCTGCCGTCCGGAATCCGTTCGCGCCATGCCGCCGGCACTGCGACGACATAACTTTCGAGGCTCAGCTGGATTGCCTTGAGTTCCGGATCGTCGACTGCGCCGAGGAAGAAGCAGGCGTCCAGTTCCTCGGCCTGCAGGCGCTCGAGCACCGATCCAGAAATGCCGTGCTCCAGCTTGACGTCGATGCCCGGAAACTGCCGTTGCATCTCGACCAGCAGGTCGCCGAGGCGAATCGACTGAGGGTCAACGATCGTGCCCAGTCTTAGCGTCCCAGAGATCTGACCCTGCATCAACTTGGCAGCCGACACCAGTTCGGTTGCAGCCTCAAGCGTGCGCTTGGCCAGCGGCATCAGACGCCTTCCGACTGCGCTTAGTGTCATGCCTGAAGGCGTGCGCTCGAACAGCGATGCGCCGAACTCCTCTTCCAGGGCCTTGAGCTGCTTGGACACCGCCGATTGCGTCAAGTGCAGTTGCTCGGCCGCACGCGTCATGTGTCCGGTGCGCGCAACGGCGATGAATGCCCGCAGCTGATAGATTTCCACGTCGGTCCCCGATGAGCAGGCGGTCCAGCTGGGTCTTGTATCACCGGACCGGTGATGCACTTCTGCGGCTCGCGGCCGGTACGTCTCGAGTTGGTGGCGACTCGCCGACCCGACGGTCGGCGGGAACGCTCTGCCGACGATTATCGGTCGATGGGTAAAAGGCCCGTCCGCTCGCACCTGCTGCGCAGGTCAATTGCTCTCGACGGGGCGCGCCTCCAGACGGCCCACCCATGGCTGGGCCAGCCGGCATACCCGCGACTCGCTCGGGCATTGCAACGTCCCAACGACTCCAGCGTGTTGGAGACTGCTTGCCTCATTCGACAGCGCCAGCTGGTGCCATGAACACAATCCGCAGACCTCACGTCCTCCGCGACGGCAGCTCTCGAGAGGTGCGGAATGCCCGCGCCTATCGCCGACTCGACAAGCGCTTAGCGAAGGCGGGACACGACGGCTCCGGCGCCAAAGGCTGGCGGAAGCGGGTGGCCGAGGGACTCGCCCCGGCCAGTAGCTTCGTCAAGCTGGTGCGCCAAGTCCCGGTTGAGGCGAGCGCCAAGCATCCAGAACGTTCAATGGGGTCGGGTCCTGTGGTTGACTCTGATCAGGTTTACAGCGGCTCTTCGACAAGGTGACGACTGCAGCTGATCTCGTCCAGGCTGTTCACACCCAGCATGGCCATGTCACGCGACACCTCGGCGGCCAGCAGGTTGATGGCGTGAGCCACGCCAGCTTGTCCACCGACCGCTGCTGCATACGCGAATGGCCGCCCAACGAACACGAACTGGGCGCCAAGGCCCAGCGCCTTCAGCACGTCGCTGCCTCGCCGCACACCGCCGTCGATCATCACCGGGATGTCGGGGCACGCAGCTACGACATAGGGCAGCACGCGCAGCGGAGACACGGCACCATCGAGCTGCCGGCCGCCATGGTTGGAGACGATGATCGCGTCGGCACCCGCATCACGGGCGATACCTGCGTCATCGGCGCTCAGGATGCCCTTGACGACGAGGTGACCCTTCCACTGCGCTCTGATGAGGGCGAAGTGCCGCCAGTTCAGATGGCCGCGATCCGAGAAGTCACGCTCGACGTTCGGCGACAGAATCGGCGCGCCCCGGGTGGTGTAATTGTTCTCGAAGTGCGGCATGCCATGCCGCAGGATCGTTCGAGCGAAGGTCCCGATCGACCAGCGCGGATGCGTTACTCCTTCCCACGCCAAGCGCAGGCTCGGGCGCAACGGGGTCGAGAAGCCGGACCGCACGTTATTCTCCCGGTTCGCAGCCACTGGCGTGTCGACCGTGATGACGAGCGTGTGGAATCCGGCCTGCGCAGCGCGCTCGATCAAGGCCGAGATGCTTGCTTCATCGCCGGGCAGATAGGCCTGGAACCACGCCTGCGGACTCGCGGCTGCGACCTCTTCGAGACGGATTAGCGACGAGCCGCTCATGATCATCGGGACGCCCGCTTGCGCAGCGGCCGATGCCAGGACGACGTCGCCACGGTAAGCCGTTAGCGCCGAGAGGCCGATCGGGGAAATGCCGAAGGGCGCGCTGTATGTCTGGCCGAGCAGTTCGCGCGCCGTGCTCCGCCTGGAAATGTCGACCATCACACGGGGCACGAACCGGTACCGGGAGAAGGCCTCGAGATTGCCGCGATGTGACAGGTTGGTCTCGGCGGCGCCGGCGATGTAGCCAAAGAGCGGCCGGGGAAGACGCGCCTCGGCTGCCGCCTCGAAGTCATCGAGACACAGGATCCGGCGCAGCGGCTTGGGAATCGGCTTGCTCGCCGTGCGCGACGCGGTGGTGACGCCAGCCGACTCCTCGGGCTTGGATGCGGTGATCACGATCATGGGCTTCCTGCGGTCGCCTGGGCGTTCGTGCTGGCGGATGCGTCTCGGACGCGCCGCGTCAGTCGAGGGTCGCGCCGGTGAGCTTGACCAGGCCCTCGTAGCGGACCAGTTCACTGCGCCAAAACTTCGAGAAGTCCTCGGGTGTCCCGCTGCGCACTTCGGCACCGATGTCGGCGAGACGCTTGGCCAGCTCACCTGACTTCAGGGCCTTATCGACTGCGGCGTTGACCTTCGTCACGACGAGCGCTGGCGTCCCGGCCGGCGCGGCAACGCCGTACCAGGCGTTCATGATCATGCCCTTGATGCCGAGTTCTTCGAACGTAGGCACGTCAGGGATCAGCGGCTGGCGCTTGTCGGCAGCCACTGCCAGCGCGCGGATCTTGCCACCCTTGATGTGCGAGAACGCACCCGTGTCGAACATGAGGTCGAGCTGCCCGCCCATCACGTCAGTCAGGGCCGGCCCGCTGCCCTTGTACGGCACATGCGTGATGTCGACCTTGGCCACCGACTTGAAGAGCTCGCCCGCCAGATGCGCCGACGCGCCGATGCCGCCTGATCCATACGACAGCTTGCCGGGCGTAGCCTTTGCCGCGGCGACGAGGTCCTTCGGGGACTTGAACGGCGACGCACTCGGCACCACGAGCACGCTCGGAATCAGCGCGACCGACGCGATAGGCGTGAAGTCCTTGATCGCGTCGAAGCCCGTCTTCTTGTATAGGTACGGATTCGCGACGTTCGTCGAGCTGGTGGCCAGCAGCAGCGTGTAGCCGTCGGGGGCCGAGCGGATGAACTGCTGCGTGCCAATGTTCCCTCCTGCGCCGGCGACGTTCTCGACGTAGACGGTCTTGCCGAGTTCGACCGTCAAGGCTTGCGCGACCGCGCGCCCGACCGCATCTGCACCGCCGCCAGCCGGCCAGGGCACCACGAGGCGGATCGACTTGTCGGGGTAGGCCTGAGCTTGCGCCATGGGTGCAACGCAGGCAGCCGCGAGCAGAACGACCAGATGGCGGCGAGTCAGATGGTGCATGAGGTGTCTCCGGCTTATGTGATTGGCCGGGCTATAGTTTCGTGCGTCGAAACTGTGAAGAACAGCACTCGTTCTTGAAGATATATTCAGGAACAATGAAGTTAAGCCAAGTTCGATGCTTCTGCGCGGTCGCCGAGACGGGCACGCTGGCGCGTGCGGCGGAGCGTCTGTTCATTGCGCCGACCGCCATCAGCATGCAGATCGCACAGCTCGAGAAGAAGCTGGGCGGCGAACTTTTCGACCGCAGCGTCAAGCCGATGGCGCTGACGTCGTTGGGGCGCTTCTTCCTGCCGCGGGCTCGGGAACTCGTCGCAATGGCCCAGGGCCTGGAGCAGGCCACGCGCGACGTGGCGACCGGCAAGAGTGGCTGGCTCGCGATCGGCTTCGTGCGGTCATTGATCAACTCCGTCGTGCCGGCTGCGGTGCAGGCGTTTCGTCGCGAGCATCCAGACGTGAAGATCGATCTCGTGGAGTTGCTGTCGGAGGATCAGCCCGCGCAGTTGCGCAAGGACCGGATCCAGATCGGGCTGTCGCGCCTGAACGGTCCCGTGGAACCTCCCGCCGACCTGGAACACACCCTGCTGTTCGAGGATCCGTTCGTCGCCGCGGTGCCGATCACACACCCGCTGGCCAGAAGGCGGACAACGACGCTGGCGGCCCTCACCGACCTTCCATTCATCAACTACCCGAAAGACCCAAGAAGCGGCTACGCCGCCCATGTGCAATCCGTGCTTCGCGAGGCCGGTGCCCAACCGCGCACCGGCCACGAAGCGATCGAAATCCACACCGCTCTTGGCCTTGTCGCCGCAGGGCTTGGCTATGCCGTCGTCGGCGCGTCGGTCGCCAGACGTGGGCCGAACGACGTGAAGTTTCTGTCTCTGCCAGAGTTGCGGGCGCGCACGCGAATCCTGGCGGTATCGCGCCAGGGAGAGCAGAGCCCGGTGGTTGCCTCGATGCTGGCGACGTTGAAGGCGCTGCCGATGAACCCCCGCGGAACTCGGCCTAGCAGGCCTACCACCCAGAATCCTGCGACCACTTCGGCTCCGAAGGCTTAGAGAGCCAGACATCTGTCACGAGCACTCGCTACGCAACGAGCGTCGACTCAGGCACAGGTCGATCACAAGTCACCCTGCTTCTGGCGAAGGCCTTGGAGGTTCGGCGCGAACGCCGGGGAACATCTGGCTTCGGTCCAAGGCCGATCTGGCGGCCAATCCAGGCGATCGGCCGCGCTGACGTCTACAGGCTCGAGAGCACCGACGGTTCGCCGGCCGGCGACATTGCTGTGGCAAGCCAGTCGGCGTAGCGTGGCGAGTTGTCCGCCGCGGCCGGGGCCAAGCATCAAATTTGGTTGCCGAACAGCATCACTCTTAGTTCCGCGAGCGGCCGATGGTTACATGTAGAAATATGACCTACCAAATGACGTCCTGATAAGAACACTTCTCAAGACGTGGGCTACGGCGATGCGACGGAGGCGCCGAATATCAAGCGCGACGGTCGGCTGTCTGGAAGCGAGACGACCGGCAGCTTTTGGCCGTTATGAACAGCTGGCATAACGGCCAGGGCCAGGTGCACGGCAATGCCCCTTCCTAATCCGGATCACTCAATCCGCTCACTTGACGCGCCACAGACGATGCCCGGCCGTCGCCTGGCGCGTCGCCGACTCCGTAGCGAACTCAATCGCATGCAGCAGCCACCGGCGTCGTGTCCACCGGACACCGAGCACGGCAGGCGCATGGAGCACTGCAAACAGCGCCGCGGAGGCGCCAACTGCGGGCCACGCAACGCAACAGGCCAGCGCGCTCACGAGCATCGCGACGACAGCCAGCGAATCACATCGCCTCCAAAGCAGAGGTGGATCGCTTCGAGCGAAGTTCACCTGATCGCCCGTGGTCAGGTTGCGCAAGCTCACCAGCTGACCTTCATGCAGGACACAGATGACCGAGTGACCGCACCGCGCAGGCATCGCACGTGTGTGCACAACCAGTTTGACGTCGCGACCCTCGACGGTCGTCAACCAGACCGCGCGCCTTTCGCGAGCCGGATGCTGCTCGCACCAGCGCATCGGCACGTTGATGAACCTGTGGACCTCGGTCAGCCGGCCGCTGACCCATGTGAACGTGCCCATGGACGACTCCTCTTTGGCGACACGAACACGTTCTCATCTCCAACGGGCACGTCAACCCGCGACACGGCGCCTAGCGATCCGCATCGGATGGCAAGTCGAAGGCCCGATTGGTCTGCTGCGCAGCCGATGCGCTGCCGGCTGTGGCAGCGTCCGAACGCGTCGCAGTTGGCACGCTGCCTGTACGGGACGTGAACTGCGCCGTCAGGCCCTCGTGAGCCAGGAAGCGCAGCCGGTTGACGCGCTTCGTTCCCTTGTTGAATCGAACCAGATCGTCGTAGAGGCGCGGGTTCTCGTCTCGCGTCAGCTCGAACTGGATCCGCACGGCCTCGCTCCCATCGGCCGACACCGCCGTCACCCGCCCGCCCCTTGGACCGAAGCCGGAACGCGTGACGCGTCCCCCCCAAGAGCGGACTTGGCGTAGTTGATGCCCGCCACCTGATAGCCGCGCACGTTGGCAAACATCGGCTCCCTGACCTCCAGAACCTGATGGATCCCGAAGGCCTGCCTGACGGCCTTCTTGAAGAGGAAGGCTCCGCCGCCCGCGAGGATCACGTGCTGCACGTTGAAGGCACCGCCGATGCGACGCATCATGGCTGCGACGGCATCCTTCGCGATGATCTCGACCATCGGCCGCATGCGCGCAGGGTTGTACTGCCGCTGGTAGACGGTCAGGCTCTTGCCCGTCCGCAGCGCCCAGTCGATGCCGTCCAGATTGGTATAGGCCTGGCCGATCTCCTGCGTGATGTCGTCGGCGATCAGCTGCAGTATGTTCGAGACGCCACGGTCGACGGAGTAGCTCTGTTTGTGCGAGAGCTTCATGCCGCGCGCCACGAGCCAGTCGAACGTCCTGGACCCGGGATCGATGACGAGACTCTGCTCGTGCTCCATCGCCTCCACCTTGCCGTGCTGCGTGGCGTAGTCGATCAAGGCGCCGTTGGGCTGCGCCATCGCGAGCGCCTTGTGCACGACCACCGCCCTCCCGCCGCCAACGTCGTGGCGTCCGGTCATCAGCTTCTCCAAGGCCGCCTTCTTGGCTGCAAACGCCGCCACCGGCAACCCGACCACCAGGAGATCAACGGCGTCCAGTCGCATCATTCGCAGCGCGCCACGCGCCAGCGCCAGGTACTGAGGCGTTTCGATGTAGTCACCGTGAATCTCCGTCGCGCGGAAGGCATCGGCTGCCAGCATCACGTCCGGTCCCACCTCGTAGTACAGCCCGTCAATCGGAATCGCGAAGGTCTTGCGTCCCTCGCTGCCCAGGGCCTTCGACGGGTCGCGCGCGCTGGGGTAGGCCCGCGACGGAAAGCTGGCGCATCGAATCTCGGTGCCTCGACCACCGCCCAGGCCGGTGACGAACTTGGTGTTGCCGAACCCGACATCGATGGCTCGAACGATGGCTTCCATGGCAAGGGTTCGGCGCGAGTTGAGGGCAGCAAAGCATCGACGCGCCGACGTGCCCCGTCCACATAGAACCGCCATTGAAAGCGCCCCAATTCGCAATCAGCACGGGCCGAACCGTTCCGGGTCCACGCCCGTTCGTGCTGCAGTTGGAGCGGGACGCCGCATCGCGACCGCATGGGCCTCGCACCGGTGCCTTCGAACGAATGCAGTCCATCCCGTGGACGCGACGCAGGAAGGGCTCCCACTCATCACTTCGATCCGCTCCGGTCGCCGGGCCTACTCCTGCCAAGTGCCAGAGGCGACAGCCCTGCCTGTCAACCCCCTCGCAGCGGACGGCTTTGCAGGCTTGCCAGCAAATAAGGACACCTCACCGGGCTGCCGGTTCGAACCTGCACACGCCACCACCAATCGCCCCGGAATCCGACCGATTGCGGTTGCCGCCGGTTGACCGCGCGCTCCCGCCGTCGTCAACTGCAGGTCCCGATGGCCGTCCTGGCCAGCTCCGCATGGAGCGAAAGGCGTCGCAGTCGTTACCTGCCCTCCCCGATCCGGTCTTGAACCGGCCGGCCGCCGTCCATTGAGGCGACGGCACGAGGATCCACTTCGTAGTGCAAGTGACGTGGCCTGGCCGGCTACTGCCGGGCGTCCCCGAGACGCGCCACCACCTTCGACCAGCCGGTCGGCACCTGATGCCGCACCGCTGTTCCCGCCATCCCTTGAGCACGCGTTTCACGCACGCACGGTCGTGTTTGCCTTTTCAGGCTCCCCGTGCCCATCGCTCATGAGCCCGACACCGCCCTGGACCCACGGTCAGGGGCGGACCCATGCGGGCGGATGGCGCTACGAATCCAGAACTGATCCACCAGTGGCGCGCAAGGCATGACCTTGCCGCCGACGCCAGCCCTGCCCGAGAGGCATGGCGGCGTCGCAACCCCCGCAGTTGCAGAAATGCGCAAGCGGACGGATCACCCGTTTTCATTTTTAAGACCGACCGAGCCGGCCCGAGCGAATCAGGCCGGCGAACCCTGGGTCGATGCAGCGCCTCACGTGGTCGCGCGCCGCATCGAAAGAACTGACCACGCATCAGCCCGGCACCGGAGCCGCCGCGCCGATGACGTCCAAGGCTCCAGCCGCCCCTTTTTCGGCCTGCTGTTCGGGCAGCGAGCCTCTCACCTTCCGGAGCACTGCCGTGACACACCGCACCCTCTCGAACCCGACACCGCGTCCACGCCATCCTCGCCGCCTGCAACAGCAGGCCAGTCCGGGGCGCATACCGCAGCAACAGCCGCCTCGCCACCAAGGCTGGGGGGCCCAATCGTCTCAGGACATCCTGGCGCGCTACCGCATCGGCAAGGCACCGCCGCTGCGAGTCCTGGAGGTGATGCTGTCGCTGTTCAACGCGCAGCACACGTCGCTGGCCAAGTCGGTCTCGCACAAGACCCGCCAGGAGCGGGCGCAGTTCCTGCGACGCTTCTTCCGCGACCTGCACGAGAAGGCGGGTTTCAAGCAACTGCCCGACCCACGCAACCTCGGCCAGAAGCACCTGCGCGCAATGATCAAGGTCTGGCAGGACGAGCACCTCAAGCCGGCGACCATCCAGACCTACCTCAGTTTTCTGCGCGGGCTGGCCGCGTGGACCGGCAAGCATGGCTTCGTGCGCGATCCGGCGTACTACGGCCTGGACGTGGCCGAGTACCAGCGCCATGAGCACGCGCAGCGCGACAAGAGCTGGTCGGCCCGGCACGTGGACATCGATGCCGTGGTCGAGCAGGTGGTGGCATACGACCGCTACGTTGGGGCTTCACTGCGCCTGGTTCGCGCCTTCGGGCTGCGGCGCAAGGAGTCCGTGCTGTTCCGGCCCTACCAGAGCGTGGTGCCCTTCGAGGACACGGGCCTGCCCCCCGAAAGGCAAGCAGCGGATCGGTATGTGCGCATTCACGGCAAGGGTGGCCGTATCCGGTTCATCCCGATCGACAGCGCGCCCAGACAAGCCGCGGTTGCCTTCGCGCAGGAGGTCGTAGGGAGCCGTGACGCGCACATGGGAGATCCAGCCCATGACCTCAAACACAACCTGCGGCGCTTCGACAACGTGCTGAGAAAGTTCGGCATCGCCGGCGCCCAGCTCGGCGTCACGGCACACGGGCTGCGCCACGAGGTGCTCATAGACCACTACGAGTCGCTCACCGGCAGCGCACCGCCCGTGCGCGGCGGCATAGCGCCGCCGCCAGAGATCGATCATGCGGCGCGGCGGTCCGTCGCACTTCTCGCTGGCCATTCAAGACCCAGAGCTGCCGGCGCCTATTTAGGTTCGTCCGCGGTTATGCGCAGCAAGGGCCGCAAGCCGAGCGATCCACCTATGACGTAGGCCGTCGCGACCGCGCATAACGCTTCCAAGATCGTCCTCCCCGGTGGCCGCTGTGGCCGCCGTCAACGAGGAGACGATCATGGATTCGCTCAACTCCAATGGGCCCGGCGCGCTGGCGCTGGAGCCGCTCTGCCAAGGCGCTGCGCAGGAACTGCTGATGCGCAGCTACACCATCCGCACCGTCAATCGCTACAAGCGGGTGTGGAAGCAGCTGGCCGACTTCGTCCGCGCCCAGGGCCTGCCTGCCGAGTACACGCGTGAACTGGCCCTGCGTTTCGAGCAGGCGTACGGCGTTCGCGACGGGGAGGTGCTCAAGCTCGGCCAACAGTGGCGGCGGCACCTGGTCTTCGGCATCAAGGTGCTCGACGACTTCGCGCGCACCGGCACCATCAGCCGCTTCGTAGTCGAGACCACCGGGCTTCGAGTACCGGCGGGCATGCACAAGCCCCTGCGGGAGTACGAGCAATACGCCAGGGAGCGGCGGCATCTTCGGCCCACCAGCCTGGCCGAGCGGATGCACAACATCGCGGTCTTCCTGGACTTCCTGCGCACTCGCGGCCTGGAGACGCTGGACGCCCTGCAGGCCGAACACCTCAGCGCCTTCGTTCAGACCCGTACGGACTGGAAGCCGAGGACCGTAGCGTGCGTCTCGTCCAGCGTGAGGCTGTTCCTGCAGTTTCTCTTCATGCGCGGCGCCCTGCCGCGCGACCTCAGCGCTGCCATCCCAACCGTTCGACTGGCCAGCAATGCCAAGGTGCCGTCGGCGTGGGAGCCAGAACTGGTCGAGCGGCTGCTTGCTGCCGTCGATCGCAGCTCGCCGAAGGGCCGGCGTGACTACGCCATCTTGATGCTCGCCTCGCGCTTGGGTCTTCGCCTGGGCGACATCAAGCGCTTGACGCTCGATCAATTGCACTGGACCACGTCCACCATCGAGATCGTGCAGAACAAGACGGGGGAGCCGCTGGTGCTGCCGCTGATCGAGGAGGTCGGCGCCGCACTCATCGACTACCTGCGAGCTGGGCGACCGCCGGTCGAGCACCGGCATCTGTTCACCAACCTGACGCCACCGTTCTCGCCGATCTGCCAGAACGACCGGCTCCACCGCGTCGTGGCGTACTGGCGGGAACTGGCCGGGATCAAGTTCAAGACCCCGCAGCGTCAGGGACTGCACTCGCTGCGCCATACGTTGGCCACCCGGCTGCTCGGGGCGCAGACGCCGTTTCCCGTCATCTCGGCCGTTCTGGGGCATGCCTCGCCGGCAACGACCTTCATCTATGCCAAGGCCGACGTGGAGACCCTGCGCATCGCGGCCATCGATCCGGAGGAGGTGTTCCATGGCCACGCCTCGTAAGCCCGTGACATTCACCGGCAGCAGCCCCCTGGCTCCGCTGATGGCGCAATACGTTCAGGAGAAGCGAGCCTGTGGCTATCGCTTCAACCCCGCCGCATCCAGCCTGCGCCGACTCGACGCCCACCTGTGCAGCCAAGGCTTGCAGCAAGTCGAGTTGCCCAAGGCCGCGACCGCATCCTGGCTGGCCAAGCAGCCGCACGAGACCGGCAAGACCCAGCGCGCACGGGTCAACCTGGTTCGCAACTTCGCCTTGTTCATGCGCCGACTGGACCTTCCTGCCGACGTGCCTGATCACGCCGTGGGCGCCAAGGATTCGAGGCCATTCCTGGCGCGCGTGTTGACGCACGGGGAAGTGCGCCGCTTGCTCGAAGCCGCCGACCGGATCGAGCCGATGGCGTCGACTCACCTGCGCCACATCGTGCTGCCGGAGCTGCTGCGCGTGCTGTACGGATGCGGCCTGCGTCTCGAAGAGGCTCTGCGCCTGCGCATGCGCGACGTCGACCTAGTCCAGGGGGTGCTGCGCATCAACGACACCAAGTTCCGCAAGGACCGCCTGGTGCCGCCGGCCCGGCCCCTGGTCGTTCGTCTGCAGAAGTACGCGGCCGCGCTGGGGCCTCGTTCGGACGACGAGTACTTCTTCCCATCGCCTCGCGGCGGCCGGCTGGACGGCGGTGGCGTGTACCGCAATTTCAGGGAACTGCTGCACCGATGCGGCATCGGCCACGGCGGCCGCGGCGAAGGGCCTCGACTTCACGACCTGCGCCACACCTTCGCGGTACATACCCTGCTGCGCTGGTACCGCGAGGGTGCCGATCTGCAGCCCAGGATGCCGGTGCTGGCGACCTACCTCGGGCACGCCTCGATCGACGGCACCCAGGACTACCTGCAGATGACCGCCGAGCTGCATCCGGAGATCGTCTCGCGGTCGGACGCGGCCTACAGCGACGTCATTCCACCCAGGCCCTGGAGGTCGTCATGAAGCCGACCGACCTCTCCTTGCACGTGACGAACTACCTCACGCGCTACCTCGCCGGCCAGCGCAACCTGAGCCCGAACACGATCAAGGCCTACCGCGATGTGTTCACGCTGCTCCTGCGCTTTGGCCGCGACGGACGCGGCATTGCCGTCGAGCGCCTCTGCCTGGCCGACATCGACGTGACCTTCGTCGAGGCCTTCCTCGATCACCTGTCGCAGGAGCGGAAGTGTTCAATCCGCACACAGAACCAGCGGCTGGCCGTGCTGCACGCATTCTTCCGCTACGTGCAGTCGGAGGTGCCCGAGCGGATGCTGCAGTGCCAGAAGATCATGGCGATGCCGCTGCGGCGCCATGTCCAGGTGCCGGTGGCCTACATGTCCAAGGACGAGCTGACTCAGGTGCTGGCGCATCCCGATCCGACCACGCCGGCCGGGCGGCGCGACGCGGTGATGCTCAGCGTGCTGTACGACACCGGCGCCCGGGCGCAGGAGTTGATCGACCTGAACGCCCACGATGTGCGTTTGACAACGCCGGCCCAGGTCAGGTTGCTGGGCAAGGGGCGCAAGGTTCGCGTGGTGCCTTTGATGGACGCCACGGCTCGGCTGTTGCGTGAACACCTGCGGGAGAACGATCTCGATCGGCCCGAGCGAGGCCACCTGCCGGTGTTCCAGAACCGCCAGGGCGGGCGCTTGTCGCGGTCGGGCCTGCGGTACCTTCTGCACTGCCACGTGCAGGCCGCCCGGTCGGCCGTGCCCGGCTTCACGCAGAAGATCAGCCCCCACAGCATGCGGCACACCAAGGGCATGCACCTGCTGCAGAGCGGCGTGTCGCTGGAGATGATCCGCGACTTCCTCGGGCACGTGGATGTGAAGACGACGCAGATCTACGCCCGGGCGAACCTGGAGATGAAGCGGCGCGCTTTGGAGAAGGTGGCCGGCGAGTCGCCGTCGCCAGCGTTGCCATCCTGGCAGCAGAGCAAGTCTCTGCTCGACTGGTTGCGCTCGCTATAGCCGCGCAGAGTAGCTTGTCAGTCGGCGGCCAGGGCATGGATGATCGGGCAACTGCCCGTGGCCGCCCCCGTATCGCATTGGCGCAGCAGCGCCAACAAGGCCTTGCGCATCGCCTTCAGGTCGGCGAGCTTCTCTTCGATGACCTGCAACTTGTGCCCGGCAAGCTCGCGTGTTTCAGCACAGGCGCAGGCCTCGTCCAGCTCCAGCATGCTGGCGACTTCCTCCAGCGTGAAGCCCAGCACCTGCGCGCGCTTGATGAACCGTACACGCTTGATCGCCGCCGGGCCATAGCGGCGATGTCCGCTCGCCGGTTTGTCCGGTTCAGCCATCAAGCCGCGGCGCTGGTAGTACCGGATCGTCTCGACGTTCACGCCGGCCTCGTCGGCCAATCGCCCTATCGTCAGCTCGCTTGTCATCTGGACCCCTTGACTCCGTACCATGGTACGGACTCTAGACTTTCCGACATCAAACAAGTTCACCCGGTGTATGGCCACGTTCAAAGCAAGAGGTTCACTGCTCGCCGGCGCGTTGGCCGCCGTCGGCGCGTCGGTGTGCTGCGTCGGTCCGCTCGTGCTTTTGACGCTGGGCATCGGCGGTGCGTGGATCTCCAACCTGACGGCGCTGGAGCCTTTGAGGCCCTGGTTCATCGCTGCGACGCTGCTGTTCCTGGGGCTGGCGTTCCGGCGTCTGTACCTGCAGCCACAGGTCTGCGAGCTCGGCGCGGCGTGTGCCGAGCCGATCGTCCTCAAGCGGCAGCGGCTGATCTTCTGGCTGGTGACGCTGGGGCTGCTCGCGTTGTTGTCGGTGCCCTGGTTGGCGCCATTCTTTCTGTGAAGGACCTACCCATGCGCCATTTGATTGCCGCAGCACTCGTCATGCTGATGCCCTTGGCTTCGCTGGCTGCGCCGCCGCAGACCGCCGTGCTCGACGTGCAGAACATGACCTGCGGGCTGTGCCCGGTCACGGTGAAGAAGTCACTCGAGAAGGTGGCCGGTGTGAGCCAGGCTCAGATCGACTTCGCGAAGAAGACGGCCACCGTCACGTTTGACGCCGACAAGACCAACGCAACGGCACTGGCGAAGGCCACGACGGATGCTGGCTTCCCCTCGACGGTGAGGAAGTGATCATGGCTGACCCGGAACTGGAATCGGTGCTGACATGCCCGGCGTGCGGCCACGCCAAGCGTGAGGTGATGCCGACCGACGCGTGCCAGTTCTTCTACGAGTGCGAGCACTGCAAGACCGTGCTGCGGCCGACGGCCGGCGACTGTTGCGTGTTCTGTTCCTACGGCTCGGTCAAGTGTCCGCCCGTGCAGATGCAGCGCGGGTGCTCGAGCTGTAGCGCCTGAAGGCCACGACCCGCGCGGCAGTACTTCACCCGCGCCGGCGGGGCTGCGCGCACGACATCAGCCGGCCGGCGTCTGGGTAGGCCGGCTGAATGCGCTTGGATGGCTCCTACACCCGAACCGTCCCGCGTAGATCAGCGGAGTTATGTTGAGTCAGACGCGACCTCTCGCATGTCGGGCGTGAGCGCAGCGGGCTTTCTGCGCATAACCGCGGACTGGCCTAAATAGGCGATATGGGCAGCTGCACATATCGCCTACTTGGGTGGGTCCGTCGCAGCAGCTTCGCGCAAGGCCTCGGGCGACGACGATCCCGGCAAGCCCCTCGCCCCGGTGCCGGCATGAAATACCGCAGCCGGAACCCAAGCCGGCCTGCCGCCGCGCGGCCGGAAAGCAAAGAAGAACCCCGGCCGAAGCCGGGGCCGGAAACCTTGTTCCTGTCTTCAGAGCAAGGTGCCTGCTCAGGGAGGAAAAGCAGGGAAGCACCGCAAGCGACGCTTCGCCGCCGAGTTTAGCGGGCCTCCGCCCATGCCCGGCGCAGGAAGCCGACGCTTCACGCCGCCAGGACGTCCCGAACCGCACGAACCATCGCGGCGCGTCGCGGTGATCGCCGAAGGTCCAGCGAGATCTCCAGTTGGACGCCGGCGCCCGTGCGCCCGCGATTGCAGACGTTCCGCGGATCCGACGCGTCGAGCCCCGGCGGCGCGTCCTCGCACTGCAGTCCGGCTTCGCGCAGCCGCGCCGCCATTGCGCCGCGCAGTTCTGCGTCCCGCCCGCCGATGAGGATGAGTTCTCCCGCGTGTCCGCAGCCGTGCACCGCCACCACCCGGTCGCAGCCCTTGAGAAGCTCCAGACAACCGGGCTCGTCGAACAGATGGCTCGACAGATGCAGCGCCGCGAAGTTGCCGGCCTTCAGCAGCCCCTCGAACACGTAGAGGCTGAACTCCTGGCCCGCGATGTCGCGCGCGATGTCCGCGGTATACGCTTCGATTGGGCCACCGTGCGGTGCCACGATGGCCGTGCCGGACTCGACGCGATCCAGCCGGACGATGCGGTAGTCCTTGTCGCGCTCATAGGCGGCGGCCAGGTCGGCGAACGACCGGAAGTCCTTGGCACGGCGCGTGGTCATGGCTCATCGTGTCGGACGGCGCGCGGAGGCGTTCGACCGGCGGTGGTCGCTCAAGCGGCCACCGGCGCGAGGTCGCCGCCCGACCCCGTCGGCTCGGGCGGCGTCTGCAGGCACTTCGGCAGCCACCCCTTGCCTGCGAGCGTCTTCTCCGCCGCCGCCACCACGCCTTCCTTGTTGAGGGCCGCCAATGCGGCTGCGTCCTTGGCGCTGGCCGCCTCGGTGACGACGTCCAGGATGCGGGCCTTGGTCACGTGGGACAGATAGCCGCCCGCCGTCACCGACCACCAGCGTCGCATGTCCAGTCCGAGCGCACGCGCCAGCCCGTCGGTCACGCGGCAGTCGCGTTCGGTGCCTTCGACGCCGGTCACCGTGCAGGCGACCAGGAAGGCCAGCAGCCGCAGCACCGCATCGCGATCCTGCGCCAACACCCAGGGCAGGAGGGCGGCTCCGTCTTCGGGCAGCAGCGCTTCCCACTCAGCGCGCGCGGCCTGCATCGCCTTCCAGGCCGCCGCCGTCGCGATGTCCTCGCCCTCGCGCCGCAGGCCGTCATGCGTGTCGACGGCACTGATCGTCAAGGCTTCCGAACCACCGCGCAGCGTGCGGAAAGTGTCCCGCAGCAAGGCGGCCGCCAGTTGGGCCGTGATCGCGGCCAGCGCCACGTCCGGCCGCTCCAGCAGTTCGGCCTGCGTCGCCGCGACGCGATGGGCCGTCAGGCGCCGCATCAGCTTGTCCGAGTGGACCGGCCGTGTCGTGGCACGAGGCTCACGCAGCACCTGGGCGACCCCGCCGCCGATGCGTTCGGACTCCGAGCGGCGCGCCGCTTCGAGGGTTGCGCGATCCTCGGGGCGGATCAGGCCGCGCCTGATCTCGGCAGTTCCTTCAGCGCCGACGTACACGACGCAGCCCGACCAGGCCATGCAGTCGAGCGGATACGCCGCCAACGCCTCGTCCAAAGCGGCGCGTTGAGACTGCAGCACCCCTTCCTCGGCTTCCAGACGCTCGCACTCGTCCTCGTCGCCTTCGGCTTCGGCGAGTGCCTCCATGCGCTCGTGCAGTTCGGCGATCCGGGCATCGAGGGACGCCTGCTCCGCCGCCTCGTCTTCGGTCGGTGCACGGCAAGTGCGGCGCATTTCCCCGTGGCGCGCGTAGTCGTCGTGCACGTAGCGCGCGCGGACGTCGACCCAGCGCCAGCCCTCGGCCTGGAGTTGGTGCGCGGTGTCCTGCAAGCCATCGATGGCGAGGCGTTCGAGCAGCGCGGCGTCCAGCAGCCACGCCTTGCCGGCATCGTCGCTAAACAGGTCACGCCGCAGCGCGCCGCCGGCGGCCTCGTAGCGCTCGACCGTCACGAAGCGGGCAACGCCGTCGCGGTCGGATTCGACCTCGCCGCGACGCAGCAGCCGGCGCAGCTGGTCGGCGCTGCGTGCCCACCCGGGCAGCTGCGACCACAGTTCCTCCTGGCGCTCATGGCCGTCGACCGACGCCAGAAGCATCAGGCAATCCAGGCCGATGCGTTCCGCCCGGTATTCGCCGAGCAGCGCGGGCGACACCGCGGCCAGCTTCAGGCGTCGGGCCACGACCAGCGGCGTCACGCCGAAGGCAGCCGCGACGTCCTCGACGGATCGGCCCTCGGCCACCAGCCGAGCGAAGGCGGCGAACTCGTCGGCCGGATGCATCGCCTCGCGCTGCACGTTCTCGATCAGGCTGGCCATGAGCGCCTGTTCGGGTGCGACCACCAGGACCGGCACCGGCTGGTTCTCGGGCCAACGCCCGTCGGCGACCAGCAGCGCCATGGCGCGCAGCCGCCGACCGCCGGCGCAGACCTCGTACACACCCTTCCTTCCCCGCACGACGACGAGGTTGTGCAGCAGGCCCGCGGCATGGATCGAGGCGGCCAGTTCCGGCAGCGGCATTGCGCCGGCCTCGCCGTCAGGCCGGGCCTGGCGCGTGGCCGACAGGACCAGTTTGTTGAAGGGAACGAAGCTGCGGGTCGAGGCCGCGATCACGGCTTCCAGTTCGGATTTGGACAGTTTCATGGGGACTCCTGATCGGGGCGGGCGGACCATCCACCCGTGCGATCAGGTTCCCACTGCACCGACAGGCATCAAGGTGCTGCGGCGCGCTGCGGCGGCAGGCACTTGCCGTGCTTCGTCTGCAAGGCGCCCACCACTCCTGTCAACGCGGGATCACCGTGGGCCAGCACCAGCAGATTGGCCGTCAGCAAGGCAAGCCCGTTGCCGTTGCGCAGGACGCTGACCAACTGGTAAGAGGTGCTGCCGGCCAGGGTCTGCACGATGGCGCGGATGCCGCCGTGCACGTACGAATTCATCGGCTGCCACGAAGCCGTCTTCAGCTCACCGAGCATCTGTGCCAGGAACGCAGGCGCGGTCTTGCCGATGACCTGCAACATCGCATCGACGTTCGGTCCGAGCACGGGTTCGGCGAGTTGATCGGGTGCCATCGGAGCGACGAAACGCTCCAGCCACTCGTTGCTCGCTCCATGGTGCATCCAGATCGCGCGCACCACCGCCTCGAAGTGCAGGCGCACGAGCGCCATGGCCGCGGTCTGCCGGCCCGCACCGATCAGCAATCGCTGGCTCGTCCAGAACTCTGTCGCCACGTCGCACAGGGCCATCGTCAGAAGAGCTCGCTGGTCCGCAGGGCGCCGCGGGTGGGCGAACAGGGGAACCAGGTCCGCCTCCAGGCGGGCGGACAGTTCGAGCATGCGTGCAAGGTCTTCATCCATGGGTGCTCGCAACAACGGCGCAGTGGTGACGCCAGTGTGATTGACCAGCGTCCGCCCGCCTACGGTTCTTCGACCGCTCTACCGTACCCGTTCGAGATCCCGCGCGCCATCTCGGGAAACAGGACGCACAGCACGGCGTCAAAGGAAGGCGGACGCAGGTAGGCCGGATCACGGTCCGTCACCTTGTCGACGAGGGTCTGCCGCCACCTGGCGTACTTGCCGGACTGCTTCGGGGTGAAGTGCGCTTCGAGATCATAGGTTTTGACCGCAATCGAGTAGAGCGTGTCCCAGCGCTTGTTGTCCGGCCCGCTCTGCATGATCGCGTCGAGAACCTGGTAGCCGGTGTCGACCGCATAGCCCACGCCGCGATTCAGCTGGATCGACAGGATGCGTGGCACCAGCCCGACGTCGCTGAGCATCGCCCAGTCCGCCGCGCCCGGCAGGCCGTGCGCCGACAAGGCCTCCGCCGCCTCCATGAGTTGCAGCCACAGCTCGCTGTCCTGGCCGAGGAGAGGATGCTTCGGGCCCTTGCCCTTGTGCGTCCGCCACCCCTGCCTGATCCGCGCATTGGTGTCGTGGAACGTCGTCGCCGCCGCGAGATAGCGTGCAGCCCATTCGCCGGCTGACGTGGCGAGCAGCCGAGGACGCCGCAGGTCGGCCAGGCGCCGGCGCAAGTCGAGCGTGAGCGGGTGGTGGTCAATCTCCTCCTCAAGCTGCCTTCGCTTGGCACGAAGGTTCGGGTGATGCACCCAGCGCTTGCCCACCGTCTGCTCGACGACCAGGTCGCGCAGCCCCGCCAGCGTCACCCGGCCGCCGAGCGTGTTCAGGTCGATCTCCAGCGTGGGAAGGTCAAGTTCGCGGATGCGACGCAGCTTCTCGTCGTCGATGCGGTGCGTGACGGTCACCTCGACCAGCAGCGTCGGCGGCCAGGCCATCGCGTAGTTGTCTTCAGCGTCCTCGTCGAAGTCACCGCTCACCGTCGTCAAGGTCCCACCCTGGGTGTAGATCTGTCGGCCACCCAAGTTCGCGATCACGTCGGGCACGATGCGGCCAAGCTTTCGTTCCAACCGCACCTCGTCGATCTCCAGGTGCCGGGGTGCCGTGAACCAGGTCTTGCGAACGATGTTGTCGGCCCACTCGCCGGCGAACTCCTCGGGCGGATCGCGAGCGACTTTGAGCTCCAGGCCCGGCGTTGCAATGGTCGCCGCCTGCTCCAGGATCGCCTTGACCTCCCGATGCAGCAGAGTCTCCCGCCGAAGGCCCTGAGCGGTCGCCTCATCCGCACCGGGCGGCAGATGCGCCCGGAAGTCGGCTTCCTCCGCATCGTCCCAGGCGTCCAGCGCGTCCCGTGCCGCCGTACCTGCAGCGGCATCGCCACGGGCCGCCAGCTGCCGGTCGTCCCAGTGCGAGCACCAGCCGATGGCAGGCAGGATGCGCAGTCGCGCTCGAATCTCGTCGGGGCCCAGGCTCGCGATCTCCGGGTCGGAGAGAGACATCGTGACGACGGCCTCCCCGCCGTCGCCGTTGCCTTCGGTCCGCAGGCCGGTCAGATCCACCAGCAACTGCCGGCCGTCGTCCAGGGTCAGCACCGCCGTCGCGTGGTCGCGCAAGGTCGCACCCACGACGACGACACGTTCGGACGGCGCTTCGACCCAGACCTCGTAGCCTTCCCCGCTGAAGCCCTGCGCGGTCCGCGACATTCGCCGTCTCGGCAGTTCGATGAAACCGAGTTCGAGGAGATGGCGCGTTGCGGCCAGGCGCGCTGCGACCAGCGAGCAGTCGTCTTTCTGGGAGCCGGCCGGATGCCGGAAGTGTGCCGTGGGCCTGATGCGCAGCGGCTGCCCTGCCAGGACCGGCGTCAGCGGAAGGCCGCATGCCGGACAGCTGCACGGACAGGCCCGACTGACGACTTCCTGATCGTGGACGTAGCGAGGTTCACCGGTCGTGGCGTCATGGGCCCACTTCAGCGGCACCACCGAAGCGTCGGGCCGGCCTGCGGACCGCGGGCCCGCGTCGCTGTCTATCCTCCACGTCACTTGCGGCTCCTGCCGTGTTCGGCTCAAGTGTCACTCATGCACACCGGCATCATCGCCGGGGCGCCTCGGCATCAACTGCCGCGGAAGTCCAAGGCGCGGGGAACAGCGCGCGAAGCCCCGCACCCGCACCCGCTACCGCGCCACGACCAGCGCACACGGGTCAGCTTGATGCCTGGCGACGCCACCCGCATTCGCCTGAATCCGACGGGCTTTGCGGGTGGCAATCATGCCTGCGGGCCACACCGAGCTTGAGCTTCAGCGCCCCCGCGTCGAGACTTGCAGTGCTACCCGCGGGCATCGCGCCTGCTCAGCCTTCAACGAGGCTCCCGCCTCCTGAAGTCCAGTTCGCTGGCGTCGCAGTCGTTACCTGCCTTGCGAAGTGACCGGACAAGGTGCCGGTCCGGCCCAACCACGGCCGCGAGATCCGTTCGACCCTCGGGTCGAACCACGGCTTCGGCCGTCGAGCCGCTCCGCCGTCGCCGGCTGGAGCATCCCGAACGGGGAACCAAGTTCCCCACCGGGACGGGTGTTCCCTTTCAGTCGATGAAGGAGAACATCATGTCTGCCGTCCACGTGACGAGAGTGCTGCGCCCCGTCGGGGTGCTGCTGGGTGGCTCCGGGCTTGCCCGGATGCTGCTCGTGTCCGCGCCGCAAGCAGCGGCGCTGACGAGATCCCTTGCGCCCGCCGAGACGCAGGCGCAGGAGGGACGCGAGAACCCCGCAGGCGCAGGCCTCTTCCACGAAGGGAGCCATCGCCATGTCGCCTGAGCTGGCGAGAGCACGCCCTCGATCCAGGCGCTTCGGCACCGACTTCGAGGAAGAGAGAACCTGGGTCACCTTCTACCGGCGCGTCGGCCACGACGCCGTACTCGCCGGTGAGGTGCTGTCCCAACTGGAAACCGACCCGGAGATGAAGCGCGACCACCTGGCGTTGTACCTGTGCTGCAAGGAATCCCTGCGCAACCACAAGGCCCGCCAGGCGCGCAACAGACGGATTGGCCAATTCGTCCGCTGGCTTTGCCACGGACTGTTCGTGAGGCCCGCCCTCGCATTGCATCGAGGGCTGCATCGAGGCGGCCATCTCGCCGTGGAGTGTCTGCCCTTGGCAGCACGGGAACCCGCTGCGCCCCGGGCGCAGCGATTCCCTCGGAAGGCGGAGTTCGCGCAAGCGCACTCCGATTTCGATGAACTGATCGCCTCAGGCTCAGCGCCGAACGGCGCCGCAGGGGCTGTTGCCGCCGGTCCGGGTTCGCCCCGGAGCACGGCAGCCAACAAGGCGGCTTGAACCGCATTGCCGGGCCACCGACTTCGGATGGACCGGCCAAGGTGATGCAGCGCTCGCTGCGCTGCCGGAACAGTCGAAGGCCCACGCCCACCCCAGGGTGAAGCGTGGGTCGCTCGACCGTAGGCCGCAGGCGCCTCCTCACTTTCGCGCAGCCACGCTGCTGCGCACTCCCCGCGGGAGCGTCGTTCCCGCCCGGGACTTGGCGTTCCCGCTTCCACGACTTCAATGGAGAACGCCATGGACATGTCCACTCTGTCGCGCGCGGAACTGGAGGGCGACTTGCTCTCGCTGCCGCACGGCGGCACGGAGAACCGGGTCTGCGACCCGGGTGAAGCCGACGACGAGCGGTGCAGCCGCACGGAACTGGTCGGTCACAAGCTGCAGGTCGCGCGCGAGCTGCTGCTGCGAGCACTTCGCGACCGGATGTGCGCCGGCCCGATCATGAACTCGCCGCAAGCCGTCCGCGACTGGCTGCGCCTGTACTGCGCCGGCCTGCAAAACGAGGTCTTCATCCTGCTCTACCTGACGGCGCAGCATGCACTGATCGAGGCCGTGCAGCAGTTCAGCGGCACGCTGACCCAGACTGCCGTGTACCCGCGCGAAGTGGTCAGGGGCGCGCTGGAGCGCAATGCGGCCGCCGTGGTCCTCTGCCACAACCACCCCAGCGGTCAGGCCGAACCGAGCCGCGCCGACGAACACGTCACTCAGACGCTGAAGTCCGCGCTGGCCCTGGTCGACGTGCGCGTGCTCGATCATCTGGTGGTCGCCGGTGATCAAGTGACCTCGATGGCCGAGCGCGGGCTGGTATAGATGGGCCGCAACAGATGCTGCCTCGGCCGCTTACAGCGGCAACAGGCCGGCGGTTTCGCCAGGTGAGGATCGTGCCGAACCTGCCGCGGGCCATCGCTCGCGCGGGCTCAGGCCTCACGCAGCCAAACGTCGAAGGAACTGTAGTTCGGATGACCCTTCGCTCGGTTCCTCTTTCCCACGATGGTCGCGTCGATGCGGCCTTGGAGGTACACGACGACCTCGTCGAACCGTGCCTCGTCCAGCAGTTTCCATGGCGCGCCGAAGTTCCTCTTGAGCGCGACGTGGATGGCCGCGTACTTGAAGTCGGACTTTCCGGTTCGATCCGCTTTCTGATAGTCCTGGTAGCGATCGATGAGGTGCTGGCAATAGGCCACCTTGGCCCGTGCCGCACCGATCGATCCGGGCGGCGCTTCGATGGCGAGCTTCGTCCGCGTGGTCTTGATCGTGATCGACTTGGCCTGGATGGCCCCGGGACTCTGGATCGCCACGTTGCCGCGGTTTCCGACCACGGAGATCTGGACGTAATTGGCGAGAAGCTGCTGGGCCACCCGCGCGCCTTCCCGTGAGATCTCGGCGATGCCTTGCTCTTCGTGGTCGCGCTTGATCGCCAGCAGCGCCGCACACGTGTACTTGCCGGTCTCCGTATCGATGATCTTGTGATGGCGGCCGCACATCAGGATGAGGTTGGCGGCAGAGTTCCGTTCCTCAGCCGTTTGCGTTTCGTCGTAGCGAGGACCACCCGGGCTGAGCGCCCGGACGTGGCAGATTTCCGCGGTCACGGTGCCGGTGTCCTCGACGACGGGCGCAGAGCAGTCCGGAAACGCGCAACGGTTGCGTGATCGCGCGAACAGCGCCTTGATACTGGCAAGCGTGGGTGCATTCATCGTGGGTTTGTCATCGAGCAAGCCGGCTGGCAAGGACTGGCGCCTTGCTCTCGTTGCCGATGACGAAGCAGGGCGGAAGGAAGTCTGCCCGCAAACCAGCGGCGACCGACCCTGCCGGGTACACTGTACGAATGAACAGTTCTACCCTCGAAGCCGCCGAGGCCCGGACCGGCCGCGAGTTGAGATCTGTACCAGCGCTGCGGACTCTGCCACGGCGGCAAGCCGTGCAACCAGGAGCACGGGCACGGCTTCGTGGTCGCCACCCGGGAGGGCCTCGAAACGCAAGTCGGCAAGGACTGCGGCCTCAGGCACTTGGGCGCGAAGTTCGAGGAACTGGAGCGGCTGTTCACCGCTTCCGTCAGGACCGAGGACCTGATGAAGCGCATGCGCGAGTTGACAAGCAGGCAGGGTGCACTGCTGCTTCGCGCTCAGCAGGCGATCATCGACTGCGACCGCGCAGCCGTGGCGGTCGCAGAGATGAAGCATCGCCTCGGACGGGAGCCGGCGCTCGCGGACGTGTTCAAGCACGCCCTGGCGTCCGACGGCTCCGTCTATGCGGAAGTGCGTGTTTCGGACCGAGAGTACGAAGACACGCACAAGCGCTACCGGCGCGAGGTGTTCGGAAGAATCGACGGCATTGCCGCGGCCACTGCCAAATCACCCAAGGCCGACATCCAGGCCATCGTCCTGCCGCTCGTGATCCGGTTCAAACATCCCGACGAGTGGCAAGGACCATGCGGCCTTCGAGCGTCAGGCCGAGTTCGACGAAGAACTCGATCGCGGCATCGATGTCTTCCACCACGATGCCGACGTTGTCCATGCGCTTGACAGTCATGACGTCTCCTTGGCGCCCAAATGGTAGTGGACGGCCCAGGCGCCGCGGCTGATCGAGGCGGTCGAACGCTCGGATCAATTGAGCCAGTTGCACCTCCAGGATCGACCGACGCCACGATTTGAGCTTGATGCCGGATCAGATCGACTACGCTGACCGTTGCGAGACCTGCTGCTGAAGACTCAGGTCGAAGCAGTCGCCGCGGGAAACGGCGGCATGCTCTGGTCGTTTCGCCAGACCCACGCCGCGGCGCCGGCCCTGGCAATCGAACGATCCTTCGCCGCGCGATCACTCGGTGTCATGAAGGGGCTGACGATGTGCAGCGCCGCCGGCATCGCACCCACGTCCAGCAACTGCGCGTTGGGAAACGCCGCCGCTGACGTGGCGTCGTAGCGCAAGGGCTTGACGAACCGCCGACGCTGCGCGATGAGTGCCTGGACCAGCGGTACCTCATGCACGCCTTCCAGGGGTATCCAGTCGCTGCTGGCCAGCATCAGGCTGGCCGCGTCGATCTCGTACGTGTACTCGCGACGCGCCCTCACCAGCGCGGCCAGCATCAGCCGCATCCGGCACCCGGTGTCCGCATCACGCGCCTGCAGAAGCGGCGCAAAGATCCGTTCCATGCGGCGCCAGGCATTTTCGCCGACGAGCAACGGCGCGTCGGGCATGTGCCGGACCCAGATGCGGCGGCCGTCGGCCGCTGGCTCACAGCCCTTGAACTCCCCCAACACCAGCGCCAGCGGATGGCAGCCCTCCGTGGGCCGGAGCACGGCGAACTTCTGCCGCCGGCGGTCTGCAGCCTCGCTTCGTGTGGCTTCATTGAAAGGCTCGGGAACGTAAAGCCGATCGGCCAGCACCTCGCCCTTCACCGACACGTCGGCCGCGGCCTCCATCAGGTATTTGTGCAGCACGCCCTGGTTGCGCTTGCCTGCCATCGCCGGCGTCCAGCGATTGAAGCCGGCGCGCTCGAAGAGGTAATGCATCAACGCGCGCAGGCTCATGCGCCGCTTGCCCGCCACGACCTCCGCCGTCGAGGCGGCGTCACCCCGTGCGACGGCCGTGCGGGTGGTCCGAATCCACGGGAAGTCGACGCGAAGACTCACGCGCCCGGTTTCCGATTCCAGCACGGCCTCGCCGAGCAGTTCGCCCAGGCCCGAGTCCTGCGCAGGCAACTCGTAGGACGGGCAGCCCGGGTGATGGCGGCTCCCGGTGTCGGGCATGCGCTTCACGACCAACTGCCGATGCTGCGCCACGTACATCTCGACGCCCCCCGGCACGCAAAGGCACCTGGGCCGCTCGGCGGTGTCGTGCACGCGGGCGAGCACCTGCTGCCACTGCGGGTCATCGTCGAACCAGACGCGTCCGAGAATCGAGAAACGCTGGCCGTCCACGGAACCCATGCCTCGACCGTCAGATCAGTTCGCGTACCAGCTCCGACACCGGCGGGCGGGGCCGAGGGAACAACTCCCGCACGGCCCCGCGTCCGCTGATCCCGAAGAGCAGCCCCACCTGCTCTTCGTCGGCGCCGCGCTCGTACAGCCTCGTGGCCAGCGTCAACCGGACGGAGAGTGGCGTCACGCTGGTCAGCTCGGCATACCGGAACAGCTTGCGGTAAGCCTCCTGGATCGAGCGGCACAGGTAGCGGCACTGCCGGCCCTGTTTCTGCACGACGATCTTGAAGCCTTCTCCGCTGGCGGAGAGGAATAGCGGGCTGCGGGGGTCGAGCCCTCGATAGGCAGCGGGGTCGCCCAAGCCCAGGCCCTCGGCAAGGCGTTCCGCCAGGTAGCGATCCAGCGCAGCGTCGAGCCTTGCGCTGGTGAAGTAGAGAGGCCGGGCCCTGCCCGAGTTGGCGACCTCCGATCGCATCTCTGAAGCGACACGCACGCTGCCGTCCGCGTTGAGATAGTCGCGGACCTCGAGCCTCGCGATCTCCAGCGGTCGGGCGCCCGTGGCAAACGGCAGGAGGAACAGGGCCTGGTCGTGCCAGGGCCTGCTGCTTCGGCCGCGTATGCGCTGCGCGCCCTGCACGAGTTCTTCGTTCGACACGATGCGGCTCGCCCGCGGGCCGTAGGGCGCAGCCGGCTCGAAGGTTTCGAGGGCGGCCAGGATCGCCGCACGCCGTTCGCGCAAGCGGAGAACGAACACGGCCGCGTCCGCATTCAATCCCTCGATCCCCACGCGCCTGGACAGCTGCGATGCGACGGTCTTGATGCGGCGTTCGACCGCCGTGCGCGTCACGCCGGCCCGGTCGGCCACGGCTTCATAGGTCTCTCCGTCGAGCACGGCCTTCAACATCTCGATCGAGCGCCGTGCTCCCGCGATCGGACCGGGTCGTCGTTCCTCTGCCGGCATGGAGCGCCTCCAGAACACCAACGTCACAACGATGAACCGGCCGCCGGCGTGGTGTAAAGCGTGGCGGGCCACTCATGTATCGCGTAAGGGGCGGCAGGGGATGCTCCACTGCCTGCGTTTCCGGCCAGCAATTGCTCGACCCGACGCTGTTGCAGAGACGCGCAAACGTTCGGTCTGTCGCCTGCATGAGTGCCGCGTACCTGCATACGAGCAACGCGGCTCACCCTCCAATTGAGCGCATCAGTCTCCGCCAGGATGCGCTGCACGGGCGTAAGCACGATCTCGACGTCCGCCTCGCGGGATCGGCTCGCCCTCCTCTGTTCGCTCAAGCTTGCTTTCGACCGCCCGAAGAACCGGGCCACCGACGCGGAGGAGCGAGCCGTGCCACGATGGCCCGCCCTCGTGCCGATGGGTGATCGGTGCCTTCAAGCAGATCCACGACGCATCAGTGGGCGGTATTCCCGGTGCGGGGAGGCCCGCCCTTAGCCTCGAACGTCCGGTGCACCAGGCCTTCGCCCATGGCGTCCAGCCCGGCCACTTCGGCGACGATGCGAGGCGCCGGCGCGGAAACGATCTCTCCGTCGGATTCGCGCAGACGACTGCGCGCGACCTGTTCGCTCAGCGTCGCCTTCGATCGTCCAAAGAACCGCGCAACGGATGCTGCTGAACACAGAGCGTGTTCTATCGAGATGCGGGCCACCAGCGCCCGAGCCCGAGCCGCAGTGGCGTCCCTGCCGCCCTGCACGTCGATTCCATGGCCACCCAGTCTTGCCGCGACCCACCGCACCAGCAGACGCAGCGCGCCGTCGACGCCATCCTTTCCCGCTGCGATCAGGATCGCCGCAGCCGCGTCTCGCACCTCGTGAGCCATCAGCGGTTGCGGCCCCACGCCGCTCACGGCCAGCGTCAGCCCGCGCATCAGTTCCCAGGACCGGAACTCGAACTCGTCCGGACGCTGCGACAGGAACTTCCTCAAGGCGGGACGAGCGTCGTTGATCGTTGTGCCGAATCTGAACAACAGCGGAAACGGATTGAATCCGTCCACCGGCCGCTTTCCGACGGCCACTCCTACTGCGCCATCTTTGTAGTAGCTCGGAGTGCGGCACAGACCCAGCACGACCGGACGCCACGCCAGCAGCCGGATGTTGTGGAGAAGCTCCGCCTCGGACTCGATGCGGTACGCACGGTACGGGCCCGCCAGCACGGGACTTCGAATCGGCCGCACCTCGCGGACCCAGCGCGCCACGAGGTTGCCGATGACACGCGCCAGCTCCCCCGGTTCCTGTCCGGCGTCGAGTTGCGACACGACATGGATCTCGTGCGGCATCAGGCAATAGTCGATGAGCGTGCGTCCGGGCGCGTCGTGGGCATCCACCACCCGATCGCGGATGCGGCGCCGAAACGACGGAACCGGAAAGAACTCGCGCCCAACCGCGGTCTGCCAGCAGAAGTGCCAGACCGGTCTCCAACCCTGGCTGCTCGGGACGACTTCGTGCGCCATCCTCTATAGACGCTTGTCCGCCCCCGAGTCCACACCGCTAAATTGTTAGCAGTCCCATCCATCGGGATGAGAACAGCGAGCTGGTGCAGCGCAGCAGACCGAATGACCGCGGCGTCGCAGCGCCCCACCCTTCGCCGCCAGCCAGCGCATCCACCGAGGCAGGCGAGCTGCCGCCACCGACCGAACGGCTCACATCACTGTCGAGCGAGTCTTGATGCCCTATCCGGAACGGTCCTACCTTCGGCGCGCCCGATGCGGCAAGCGACGGGCGATGCACTCAACCAACGCAAGGAGTTCCACCATGGATAGCGAACTGCAACTCGAACTGATCGACTTGGGCGACGCCAAGGCCGAGACCAAGGGCCCGTTCAGCGACCACGCCGACGAGGAGGGCCCGACCTACTTCAAGCGCGAGGAGTAGGCGTCCCACGGCCGACGCAGCATCCCGCGCCGGCCGCGAGCCTGCAGCACCCGCATCCCGCGGGTGCTGCCCCTGAGCGACGGACCCCAACCACCAAGGAATCCGATCATGGATGACGACCTCCAGCTGGAACTTGTCGACCTGGGCGACGCGAAAGCCCAGACGCGCGGCCCGCACACGGACCAGATGGACGAGGAAGGCCCGGTACTGGTCTACCGCGAGATGTGAGGACGGCCGTGCCCGCGGCGCGGGCACGCGTCAACCTCATCGCCCCCCGCAGCAGTCACTCCCATGAATGCGCCCCAGACCCACTCGTTAAGACACCTTCGCGTCGCGGACCACGTGCGCACTTGCTCCGTCGGCGACCAGGTCGTCCTTCTGGATCTGAAGCGCAACCGCTACCTCGGCGTCCCTCAACGACCCTGGAACCTCGTCATGCGCGCCATTGGTGGTGCTGACGCTGATGGCCAGAACGACATCGCCGGGAAGCTCGCCGCCCCTCTTCTTCAGCAAGGATTCCTGACCTCGGCGCCCGCGCAGACGGCCGCGGAGCCGGACCAGGTCGCGCTGCCATCGCCGCTGGCCTACCTGGATGCCAGGGACTCCGCCCCGGACATGCGCATCACCTTCAGGCGCCTGTCCAACTTTCTGCTCGCGACGGCATTGGCATGGCTCTGGATGAAGTGCTACACGATGCACTCCATCGCGCGGCGCGTCCGCGACAAGCGCCAGTCCCACGAGGCCCATGATCGCAACGAGCGGCTGCTCAACGCAGTTGCCGTGTTCGAGCGCCTGAGGCCGCTGGCGTTCACGTCGCGCGACAGGTGCCTTTACGACTCGCTCGCGCTCGTGAACTTCCTGGCGCGCGAGGGCCTGACTGCACGCTGGGTCGTCGGCGTCACGGCGCAGCCCTTCCGCGCGCACTCCTGGGTTCAGGATGGCGGCCTGGTGCTCAACGACGTCCACGAGAACGTGCGGCGGTTCTCGCCCATCCTCGTCGTCTGACCGCCGGCATGTTCCGATACCTCGCACTGGCGTGGAGTCCAGCCGCCGGCGAGCCGACCACCCTGGCCGGCATCCTCACCGCCTTCATGAATGCCCGCCGCGACTGGCGGGTCGCACTGGAGCGACCGGGCCTGGCCGTGTTCGTCACCGGCACCGGAGCCAACCGCGTCTATCCGCTACGTGGAGGCAGCGGTGCCGTGGTGGGTCGCGTCTTCCACCGCCAGGATCCGCAACGAGAGCCCGAGCGCGTCGCCGAGGGGCTCGCCGCATCGAACGCCGTGGCACGCGACGACGGCCGAACCCTCCTCACCGACTACTGGGGCCGCTACGTCGCCTTCCTCGAAGCCGAGGACGGCAGGCATCAGGTGCTGCGAGACCCCAGCGGCGCGCTGCCCTCCTACCGCCTGCGCCACGAGGGCGTGTCGATCGTCTTCTCCTGGCTCGAGGACGTCCTGCAGCTGCCGAGGCCGCCCGCGCCCAGGGTCAGCCAGGCCGGCATCGCAAGCTACCTCGCGTTCGCGGAAGTCACCGGAAGGCTGACGGCGCTCGAAGGCGTGATCCAGATCCTCGCCGGTGAAGTCGCCGACATTCGGAGCGCGGAGACGGGAGATCAGCTGATGTGGGACATGGCGCAGCGCGCGCGATCGCCGATAGACATCACTATCCCTGAAGCCCGGGACCTTCTGCGCGCAACGGTGCGCGACTGTGCCGAAGCCTGGACCGGCTGCTACGACCCCATCCTGCTGAGGCTGTCAGGGGGCGTGGACTCCGCGATCCTCGCCGCGTGCATGGCACAGGCCCGCGCAGGAAGCCGGGTGGCCTGCCTTAACTACCACTCGCCCGGCGCCGACAGCGATGAGCGGGAGTACGCGAGGCAGGCCGCGAACGCGGCCGGGTTCGAACTGATCGAACAGCGGCGCAACTCGATGTTCAGGCTGGAGCAGGTGCTGACGGTCGCACGCACGCCCACCCCAACGAACTACGTCGGCCGTATCTCGTCCCCGACCGATGCCGACATCGCGGCGCGCGTCGGTGCCACAGCCATGTTCACGGGCTCTGGCGGCGACCAGCTGTTCTTCGAGTTCAAGCAGAGCTGGCCCGCCGCGGACTACCTGCGGCTGCGCGGCCTGAACGCCGGCTTCCTGAGCGCAGCCATGGAGTCCGCGCAGCTGGGCAAGGTCTCGGTCTGGAAGGCCGCCCGCCGCGCCATCGCAGACCGCTTCCGCGTCCACACGCCAATGCAGGACAGCCACGTGCGCCGGACGCTCATCACCGACGAAGTGCACCACCAGGCCGCCCACGCCGGCGGATACATGCACCCGGTGTTCTTCGACGCGCCCGGCCTTCCCATCGGCAAGCTGAACCAAGTGCACCAGCTGGCCTACTTCGGCGGCTACTACGACCCCTACGCCCGAGAGCGCGCGCCGGAACTCGTCAACCCGCTGCTGTCCCAGCCACTCATCGAGTTGTGCCTGGCACTGCCGACCTTTCAGCTGACGCACCAGGGCCGCGGCCGAGGGCTCGCCCGCCTCGCGTTCGCGAACGACCTCCCGCCGCAGATCGCCAAGCGCCGCTCCAAGGGCGGGATGGACGAGCACACAAAGGCTGTGCTGGCCGGCAGCCTGGACTTCGCACGGGAGATGCTGCTGGACGGAGAACTCGTTCGCCGGCGTCTCCTGGACCGCAAGGCCATCGAGTCGGCACTGTCGGGCAACCCGGCATCGAAGACCAACCAGTCCGGTGAACTCCACATGTGCATCTCCGCGGAAGTCTGGCTGCGTCGCATGTCCGGGCTGACTGCCGCATAGGCAGGAGCACGATGGCTGCAGCTCCCACGCTTCGAGGCATCCTGCGGCTGCTTGCACAGGAGTCGGACCGCGGCATCCGCCTGCGACTGGGCGCCGCACTCGGCTTGGCTGCGCTCGGCAGCCTCCTGGCGGCACTGGCCCCGCTGTCGCTGAAGCAACTCATCGACAGCCTGGGCTCAAGCCACACCGGCACCACTCCCGTCGCATTCGCGGCTCTCTACCTCGCCGCACTGTGGATCGGAAGGCTGTTCGCCGACGCCCGACCGCTGCTCATCGGAGGCGCGGAGCAGCGCCTGCAGGCGCGCCTCAGCCGGCGTTTCTTCGCGCACGTGCTGGCGCTGCCGGTCACGTTCCACCTCGAACGCCAGACGGGAGCTCTCGCGCACAGCCTCGCACAGACCTCCGCGGGCTGCCAGCTCCTCGTGGCCAACCTCCTGCAGGCGTTGCCCATCGTCATCGAGCTGGTTGCAGTCATCGCCGTGCTCGCGCACCTCGACCAGCCCGCGCTGGTCGCCAGCTTCGTGGCGAGCGCGGGCGCCTACGCGATCACGTTCGGCGCAGGCGCCAGGCGCGTGAAGGCCGGCGGTCGTAAGGTCGTCACCGCCGGCAATGCCGCGTACAGCGTCCTGGCCGACGCCCTCATCAACATCGAGACGATCAAGTGCTTCAACGCGGCACCCGCGTGCAACAGACGCTTCGCCGAGGCCACGACGACTCTGCAGCGAAGCTGGCTGCAACTGCACCGCCAGAGGGCCGGCCTGGGTGTGGCGGTGAGCTGCATCTTCGGCCTGTCGGTCGCAGCCTCGCTTCTGATCGCCCTCCATGGCGTCCAGCGCGGCAGCCTGACGATGGGCGGCTTCGTCCTCGTCACGGCCTACATGCTTCAGATGGTGCGCCCCGTCGAGATGCTCGGCACGGCGTTGCGCGACATCACTCAGGCCATCGAGTTCATCAGCCCCGTGCTCGACATCCTGCGGATTGCACCCGAGAGTCAGCGCCCCTGTACCAATGACGAGCCGGCCAAGCCTGCACACGTGAACTCCAGCCTGACCCTGTCGAACGTCCACCTCAGCTATGGCGGCGGACAAGCAGCGCTCGATGGCCTGGACCTGCACGTTCCCGAAGGCGCAAGCCTCGCGATCGTCGGACCGAGCGGTTCTGGCAAGACATCCGTCGTGAAACTGCTGCTCCGGCTGCTCGACCCGAGTGCCGGCTGCGTGATGTTCGGCACCACGCCCTTGTCAGGGATGGACCCCATGGATGTCCGGGCCATGGTCGGCGTCGTGCCGCAGGACCTGGTGCTGCTTGACGACACCATCGAGGCCAACATCCGGATCGGTTGCCAGAGCGCGACTGCGGCCGAGATCGAAGAGGTCGCGCGCAGGGCCCGGATTGACGGTTTCGTCGAGTCGCTGCCCGATCGCTATGCGACCCGCGTCGGGGAACGCGGGCTCAGGCTGTCAGGCGGCCAGCGGCAACGCATCGCGATCGCACGTGCCCTCCTCAGGAGGCCGAACATCTTCGTGTTCGACGAGGCGACCTCGGCCCTCGATCTCCACACCGAGGAAGAGATCCTGGAAGACCTGCGCCAGGTCTGCCGGGGAAGCACCACCGTCATCGTCACGCATCGCCTGTCCGCGGCGCGGCATGCCGACAGGATCGCGGTCCTCGAGAGGGGCCGAATCACGGACCTGGGCTCTCATGACGAACTGATGCGTCGAGGCGGCACGTATGCGCGCATGTGGAGCCTTCAGGCCAGGACGATCCACCATGAAGCCGCGGCGACGCTCAGCTAGCAGCAGCCCCTCCTGACGGATTGGCTTTCATCCGCCCGAGGCTTTGCGCGCGCAGGGAGGCTTGGCATCGTCGATGCGCTTGAGCTCGACCATCTGGTGCCACTGCCGGTACTGCTCTCTCAGCGTCTCGTCGCTCTCGCCCATCAACACGGGCTCGGCCCGCTCTTCGCCCTTCAACCAGAAGCGGTGCCAGTCCACGTTGCCCTGCAAAGACAGCATGCGCTGGCCAGGCGTGAGCAGTGCGTGCATGCCGTCGGGGATCACGACCATCTCGACAGCCTTGTACTGCCGGCGCAGCAACGCATAGATGTCCCAGTTGTTGAGCACCCAGGGGCCGTAGGTCTCGATCCGCAGCGCCGCCCGGACGCAGTCGGTGTGCAGCGAGGGATCGTTGCGCACCCAGGCAGCGAGCGTGTCGCCGAAGGGCAGTCCGCCGTTCGTGCGGGCCTTGCGCGCCATGATGTTGTCGGCCGCCCCGTAAGTGATGGACAGCGAGAACAGCGTGTTGGCATCGCCGTCCAGGATCGTCGCAGACCGCAGCGGCGCATCGGTGAACGTCAGCTGGTTCAGCACGCGTTCGCCGGTCGTGCTCCAGCCCATGATGCCGATCCGGTCCCGGTCGGCGATGCCCTCCTCGACGAGTGCGTCGATGGCGCCAAGCACGCCGTCCATGAACACGGCGATCCCCGCCGCATCGCTGCGTGGCGCCTCTGTGGTCGGCCGCACCGGGAAGGCCAGCACAAGGATGCCCTCCCTCAGGAACGCCCGCCCCGCGAATCCGCTCGTGAAAGCGTCACTGGTGTTCGCGCCGTCCAGATAGAAGCGCGACGGTGTGAAGCCGTAGGTCTGGATCACGACCGGGTGCCTCGCACCCGGCTTGAAGCCATCGGGAACCAGCAGACCCCCTTCCCATTGTCTCCCGTGACGGTCCTTCCACCCGTACGGCCTGATCGTCCCCCAGGCCCCCGACACTTCCGGGTTGAGACGCGTCATCTGAAGCACACGCCCGCCTGGCCCTTCCGCCACGATGTCCGGTGGCTGGTCGAGTCCCTGCCGCACGCGCAGCGCCCAGGCTGACGGCGCGGGCAGCGCGGCGTGCACATCCACCACCTCCCGCCAGCTGCCGCCGCGGCGCTCAAACCGCCGCGCGCCCTTCTCGTCCGTCGCCACGAACGAGAGGTCGGATTGCGCTTCCAGCTTTCCGAGACGTCCCTTCAGCTCCGCGATCACCTCCCAACGCCCCGACTCGGGCCAGTACTCGATCAGATGCGAACTCCGGCTTGTGCCCGCATCGCGCAACGGAAGATGGGTTCCGCCGATCACGACGGATTTGCCGCCTTCCTGCCACACCACGCGCAGAGGCGCCTGGGACGTCCCATCGTCCGGCGCATCCACGATGTCCTGCGGCCTGCCGTCGGCAAGGCGCCAGGCCATCAGACGCTTGGGCACGTAGCTTCGCGGCCGCGAGAAGTAGCCCAGCGGATCGAGGTCAACGCTGGGTCCGATCCGCGCCGTCACTTCGGCCACCAGGGGATAGTCCTTCCCCCATGCCAGCTGCCTCCCCGGCTCGTAGCGCGGCAGCAAGGCCCACCTCCCGTCGGGCGAGATGTTCACCACCGGGCTGATCGTTCCCCCTTCCGCGAAGGACTCGCCCAGCCTGCGGGGCTGGCGCAGCCGCCTGCTGTCCGCGACGTACTGCTGAAACCGGCGCGACTGCACCCGCATGTCGGCCTGGCCGAACTTGACGCTCCAGAATGACTGGTTGCCGACGACGACGCCGTGCCGGCCCTCGGCCAGCGGCGGGTTGTCCACCTGAACCGTGTACACCAGCGTGCGCAGGTCGTCCGAGATCGCAAACGACACCACGTCCGTCGCCGAGAAGGTGAGTTGCGTCAGCTTGCGGCTCACCGTATCGACCTGGAAGACCTGGAACACGGCATCCCGCAGGCGTGCCCGGAAGACGATCGTGCGGTTGCCCACCCATCTCGGTTCCAGCAGCGAGGGCCAGCCGCCGTTGTTGTCCACCACCGGATCCAGAACGAGCAGCGACCGTGGCTTGTCCACGTTGCCGGCGACCAGGCGCTCCGGCCTCACGTCGAGCAGCAGGATCTCGTAGCGGTTGCGGTCGGTGCGCGCATTGGCCTTGCGGGTGACGACGAACGTCCGCGTCCCGTCGGGCGAGGTCTGCCTGCGCAGGTGCTCGTCTTCGCTCATGCTTCGGTCGAAGACGAGGCGCGTGAACTCGACGACCTCCTGGACCGTCGGTGCACTGGCTGCGGCACCGCCGCCGCTGGAGCATGTCGTGACCACGATTGCGAAGGCCGGCTGGAGGAGCGCACGCGCAAGCCACCCCAGGGCCGCGCCGGCGCGGCCGGGTTGTGCTGAAGACATGAATGAGTTCCTGAAGCTTCCGGCTCGTGCGCCGGTGCCGTGACAAGGCACGGCAGACATCGATGGCGCCGCGCATCGGCGGCGACGAAGGCGAACGCTGGCTCTACCAGCTCACCGAGAGGCGCACGCTGGCGTAGCGCCCGCGCCAGTCACCCTGCGAGGTGTCGAAGAAGGGTGAGCCCGATGCGAACTCCGGCAGCCGGTCGCCGGCGTTGACCACCGCGAGCGACAGCGCGGCTGCCTTCGCAGGTCCGAAGTTCATGCCGAGCCGCAGCAGGTTCAGCCGCGCGGAGAGGTCGTGTACCCAGCTACCCCCGAGCGACCTCGTACTCGGTTCGGTGTCCAGGTAGGTCCCGAGGTAGCGGCTCGTCAGACCAACGCTCCACGCTCCTTCGTCGAGACCGATCGACAGCCGTCCCTTCCACTTGGGCGCCCAGTACTCCGAGAACCGCCGCCCGAGCCTCTCGCTGACGGGCGCTCCGGGAGCGATGACGACCGAGTACTTGGTCGTCCGGGTCGCCGCCGCACCAACCGACCAGCGTCCGACCGGACCCTGCCAGGATTGGCTGGCTTCGAGGTCGAAGCCGTGGGTCTCGACAAAGCCGAAGTTGGACTCGGCCCACATCAGGCGCGTGATGCGTCCCGGTGCGCCGTTGACCGTCGCTTCACGCGTGACATAGCCGGGAAACAGCGCCTCGTTGTTGATGACCGTCTGCAGACTGAGCAGGCCGATGAGGTCGTCGATCCGCACCCGCCACGCGTTCAGGCCGAAGCGCGCTCCAGCGCCAATGGCCGGCTCCCACAGGGCACCCAGCGCGAACGCCCTGCCCTCCTCGGGCTTGAGGTCCGGGTTGCTCATGCGGACGAGATCGCCGTTCACCACGGGCGCGTTGCCGCGCGCAGGGTCCGTGACCACCGCGATCTCGATCGGGAACACCGCCTGCTCGATCGCGATGTTCACGAGTGAGGGTGGCTTGAACGACGTGGCCGCGGAGCCGCGGACCAGCAGGTTCCTCGTGGGACGCAACTCGAGCCCGGCCTGGTACGTGTCCGCGGAGCCGAAGCCGGTGTAGTGGTCGCGGCGGGCCGCCAGCGTCAGCGCGGCAAGCGTCCAGCCGCGATCCGAACCGCTGGCCTCGGACTTCCACAACGGCGCGCGCAGCTCACCGTAGGCAGCGCTGGTGCGCCGGCTGCTGATGACCCTCTGGTCGGGCTGAAGCGACTCGTAGTCGTCCTCCCCCGACTCGGCACCCACGATGGCATCTACCGCGCCGGCAGGGCCCTCGAACAACGGGCCGCGGGCGAAGGCGCCCAACATCACCCGGCGCCCGAACGTCTGGCGGACCGTGTCCGACCAGATGCCCCTGATGACCTCGTCGCTCGCAACGCGCCCGGCCGTGAATGGGTTCAGCGACAAGGCCGGGTCGGTCGTCGCCAACGCGCTCGTGCGTGCGGCCGTGTTGACGGTGTTGTTCGCGACCACCCGCTGCCCCGAGTCCCGTGACAGCACGGCCGTTCCCTCGTAGTCCCACCCGCCGCCGAACTCGCCGCGCACGCCCAGAAGCGCGCGCAGGAAGTTGGTCTCGCGCGTGTAGGCCTCGCGCCCGTTCTCCGGCCCCAGCCTCGCCGTCACGCGGACCGGCACGCCGAACGGGTTGTTCGGATTCGAGGCCGGAACCAGGATGTTGTTGAAGTTGATGCCCAGGCCGTCCGCCTGCGTCTTGTCCTTGACGAAGGTGAGCTCGGCGAACAGGTCCAGGCCTGCACCGAAGACGCGCCAGGCACTGCCGTGCATCCCCATCGACTCGGTGCCATGGAAGAGCGCCGTCGCACCATTGCTGCTCAGCCCGTTGCACAGATTGGCCTGACCCGCCGTGGGCACGAAGCTCTGGATGGTGAGGGGCCCGGACGCGTCGGCAGGTATCGCCGCGAACGTCGAGTTCAGGCCGGGAAGATTGGTGCTCGTGTTGCTGCTGACCGTCCCCGGTGCGCAGTTGCGGACCCGCGCATCGGGCCCGCCGTAGCGGCGGTAGTCGACGTCCGCGAAGAACTCGCGCTCGCTCAGCAGGAGCGGGGTCACCTTGCTGTACGACCCAAGCAGCAACCAGCCGCCACGCTCATCGCGGTCGCCCGCTCCCAGCGACACGCCGCCATCGCCGAAGCCTCGCCCCGAGGTCGCGCGCGCGCTGAATGTCGCGCCGTCGAGAGACTTGCGCAGGATGACGTTCACGACGCCCGCCAACGCGTCTCCGCCGTACACGGCCGACGAGCCCACCGGCACGACCTCGACGCGCTCGACGGCGGCCAGCGGGATCAGGTTCAGGTTGAAGAAGTTGCCGCTGGAGTTCCCGACGGCCTGGACCCGCCGGCCGTTGACCAGCACCAGCGTCGAACCCAGCGGCAGGCCACGCAACTGCACCGTGCCCTGACTCTGCGCCGCGACGGAGAACGAGCCCTCGCCCTGCCCCATCGACACCTCGTTCAGGCCCGCCAGAAACTGGCCCAGCGAAGGCTGCCCGCTCTTCTCGATCTCGTCGCGCGAGTAGACGTTGACCGGCACGGCTGTCGCCGAATCGATGCGTCGCAGGCGCGACCCCGTGACTTCGACCTTCTGGGGCTCGAGGTCGCGCGCGTTGCCCGGCCCTGCATCCGCGGCAGGGGCCGCAGTCGTCTCCAGCGCGGCGAGCGTTACGCTCCGCGGAACTGCATCCGTCGACGGTCGCGACACCGGGACGGACAGGGGCGGCGCAGCCGTACTGCTGCGCGCAGGCGCGGGCCGCACGACCAGCACCCCCTCGCCCTGCACCGTGAGGCCGAGGCCTGTGCCCTGCAGCACTCTGCCCACCGCCTCCGCAGCGGAGTACTGGCCCGAGACCGGTGCCGACGTCACCCCCTGAACCGCCCGCGGATCGAAGATCAGCGAAGCGCCCGTCTGCCGGGCAATCGCGCGCAGCGTATCGGCGAGCGGCTGGGCAGGCTGATGGATGGCGTAGCGCGCTGGTGCCTCGGCGCTGAAGGCTGGGAGCCACCCGCACAGCAAGGCCAGCGCACAGCCCTGCAGACACATGTTTCCCGCGATCCAGCGGGTGACGATCCTCCTGCGCATCCGGTCTCTCCGTCGCCAGTGATTGACAACGAAAAGACGAGGCTGCCGGGAGACCCTGAACTAGGGCTTGCCCTTAGGGCCTGCGCGACAGCTCCAGGCGTCCCTCGTTCTCATGCACGACCAGGCCATGCAGCATCGCCAGCGCGTTCGCGAACGCGGCGTTGTCGCCGGTGCGGAACTGGCCGCTGACCTGCCAGCCGGCCTGCGCGAGGTCTCCCGCAAGCACGACGGGCTGACGGCTGTAGCGGTTCATCTCGTCAACGGCCTCCGCCAGCGAGGTCCCGTCGAACACCACCTCGTTCCGCTGCCATGCCAGCACCTGTTCCATGCGGGGACGATCCACTTCCTGCCTGGCGCCCGCCTTGCCCGCTGCATCCTTCACGAGGTGCACGCGCTCACCCGCACGCATCACCAGCGGTGCCACCGGCGCGACCCCCCCCGTGGCATCTGCCGCCGAGCGGACGGCCACCTGGCCCTCGACCAGCGTCACCGCAAGCGACTCAGCCGCGGAAGCACTGCGGGGGACGAAGCGCACCGAAAAGACCGTGCCCAGCGCCACAACCTCGCTGCCGGCGACGCGCACGACGAAGGGACGTCGCGCATCCTTGGCCACCTCGAACGCGGCTTCGCCGCCGTCCACCTGCACCGTGCGCTGCTTCGAGCCGATGTCGACGCGCACGCGCGTGTCGGTGTTGAGCGACATGCGCGTGCCGTCCGCAAGGACCACCGTCTGCGCTTCGCCGACGGCCGTGCGGTACGCGGTCGTGTCGTCCCACAGCACCGAGAGCCCGACGACGACGGCCACCGCGGCGACCGCCGCCAGCAGGAACAGCCCACGTCTGGTGCGCTTTGCCTGCCCCCCCCCCCTCTCTTCTGGTGCAAAACGATCGGTACTGGACGGTTCATACCCGGCAGCGCGCGCCGCGTTTGGAAACTCCATCCAGGTCTCGGTGCAACGCTCGAAGGCATGCCGGTGTACCGCCGAACGCGACTGCCACTCCAGGCACTGGAGCTCCATCTCACGCGTGCGATTGGGGCCGTGCAAGCGCGCTACCCACAGCGCAGCCTCCGCAGCGATCTGCGGCGTGACGCGCGGCGGCGAGTCCGCAGAGTCGCCATCGGAACGGGCGTCGCTCTGTCGACCCATGCCTACCAGCCGTCCATCCCGCGCGTGATCAGCATCGTGGCCTTGGCCACCTGCTTCTCCACGCCGCTGACGGTCATGCGGTATCGGTGCGCAGCCTCGGGATAGCTCATGCCGCCGAGGCGGACGTCCACGAAGATGGCGGCCGTGCGCGGGCCCATGCGCCGCAGGCACACGTCCAACCGTGCGACGCGTTCCCGCGCCAGTACCGTCGCCTCCGTGCCGGGCGACGTATCCACGAGCGGCAACTCTTCCACTTCGATCTCCTCACCGCGGACCGCCCGCGCGCGGTCCGCAGTCACCGCCAGGTTGAGCGCCGTTCGCCACAGGAAGGCTCCCGGCCTGACGACTGGCGTTTCCTGCGCGTACACGGCGAGCCGCAACCACGCCTCCTGCACCAGATCGTCGGCATCCTCGGACGTGCGGCCATGACGCAGCAGCATCGCCCTGATCCGCCTCAACAACACCTCCCAGTTCCTGCCCATCAGCGCCTCCCTAGCCTGCCGATGACGATGGTCCAGGGGTGCAATGTAGGCCTTGCGCCGACCAGAGAGAACAGGCAAGGAGAAGTGCGATGAACTGAAACCGGACTCCCACCAGCCGGGAGACCGCGCCACCATTGCCGGAAGGGCGTGCGCCCAGCGCGCACATCGGCCAGCAGCAACCGGCGAATCGTTCGGTGTCTCGAGCGAAGTGGTGCTCGGAGACAGGCGCCAAGCGCTCACGGGGCTGCCTTGGGGCTACCAGCCCTCCATCCAGCCCGTCAGCAGCATGGTCGCCTTGGTCACGTGCTTCTCCACGGCTTTGATGCTGATCTCCAGTTCGCGTGCGATGTCGGTGTAGGACCGGCCGTCGAGCCGGTGCGCAAGAAAGATCTCCCGCGTCCGCTCCGGCAATCGCTCGATGCAAACTGTCATGCGCGCCAGGCGCTCCTTACCCAGCAGCAAGGCCTCCGCGCCGGGCGCAGCATCGACGAGAGACAAGTCATCGATCGCGACCTCCTCGCCCCGCTGGCGCTTGGACCGGTGGGCATCGATCGAGAGGTTGATGGCCGTGCGCATGAGGAACGCCTCGGGGTTGACCACCGACTCGCTGCTCGCATGGATTGCCATCCGAACCCATGCGTCCTGAACCAGGTCCTCAGCCTCGTGAAACGAACGCCCGCGCCGAACGAGCGACCGCCTGACCCGCGAGAGGATCGACTTGATGTTCGCGATCATTGGGTGGCCCCTGGGATATAGCCGGGTTCGCGAGACATGCTCGTGAGTCTGGCGCAGCGTCCTCTGGAACCGCGCGGAGCGGGCACGTCAGCATTGAGCTGCCGCACGGCACGGGTCAGCCGCAATTCCGCAACACCCGCTGCAGTCTGCGGATCGGCCAAGGAACTGCTTCTGCGGAGCGCTGCCTGAGCGCCGACATGCAAGCGATGCCCTGTTGTCTCCGCGAGAAGCGCGGCCCGTCGCAGCCGACGCGAGAGCGCATACAGCCCGGTCGACACGACAACTGCATCACGGCAGGCCTCGACAGCTTCGGGCCGCTCCCGCCACTCGCCACGCCCTAGGTCATTCAATACGCCGATAGCGGCCTCGCGCGTCGCGGCCAGACGAACCTTTGTCAGGGCCGCTTCAACGTCGGGGCGATCGTGAGGCTGCATCCGGCCCGGGGCAGCAATGCACCATT
>VFQQ010000950.1_pt1 | contig 46464 bp, 72 predicted proteins | sample 3512341 | NCBI WGS metagenome assembly VFQQ01 (sample SAMN10412373, study PRJNA504923) | tailings metagenome | isolation source: Relicate 2 Philex TSF1 revegetated site | place: Philippines: Tuba, Benguet | collected 2017-08-29 | reverse complement strand
CAGGGCGACCAGCTGGGCACGGATGGTCAGCTGGGCAGGGGCCGCAACTGCAAGGCTGAGGGTCAGGCGGCCACACATGTGCGGGACCCAGGCTGTGTGGGGACAACTCGCCACCAATGGCCATGCGCAGGCGCAGCTCCTCCACATGCTTGTGCAAACCCCAAGCGTCTCTGAAATCGACACTACAACGAAACAGGCTGCCTGAAGCACTGACCATGCGCAGGCGCAGCTCCTCAAGGTGCAGCTCGTGCGCCCCCTCAATCTTTTGGAAGTCGTTGGGTGCAAATGCCATCGGGTCGATTGACTCTGCAGCCAAAAAATGGGGCGGTTCAGGCCCGACTTGTCGGCGCAACACAACCACGGCAGGGCAGGGCAGGGCACAATCTGCACGGCTGCCTCGGCCAAGCAGCCTTAGCGCAGCGCCGGCGCCGGCGCAGCAGCCTGGGCAAGGACCACTCAGCAGCACACACTGGTATCTGCGGCGCATGTGCAAGCGTCCAAAGCAGGGGCGGCAGCCCAAGGCGCAGCGCAGCGCAGCACAGGCAACATGCCACAGGCGCCATACCGGCGCATCAGAAGGCAAAAGGCGGCGCACGTGCAAACTCCCAGCACAGCGCAGCACAGGCAACATGCCAAAGGCGCAACACCAGCGCATCAGAAGGCAAAAGGCAGCTGAGGCAAACGGCGGCGCACGTGCAAAGTCCCAGAGCGGAGTGGCCACGAACCGGCTGACCACAAACCCGACGGCCAGCGGAATGCCGATCAGCGCGCCTGCAGGGCAGGGTGCACGGATGACACAACAAGTCAGGGGGGGGTGTATTGCCGCACAGCTGCACAGCTGGCGTGCTCCCTGCTGACGCAACACCCACCCACCCACACCCACACCCACCCACCCACGCACACACATACACATACACACACACATTCTGAAGCAAGGAGCACTGAACCTTAACTTGCGAGCAGCCGCACCTAGGTACTTGATCGCTTCTCGCGACTCGTACTGGTTGGCGAGTTACCAACCTTCCACATACAACCAACTTCTTCACTAGAATTAACGCACCCAGGTACTTGATCGCTTCTCGTGACTCGTACTGGTTGGTGATCGCCTCCACAAACACCCGCTCTTCGGCCTCTGCCTCATCCACAATCAGGCGGTTCACAATGCCCTGCAAGCGGATGGCAGCATTGTGAAATTGTAAAAAGTAATGCGGTGTACATGTGTTTCTCTGCCTCTGCCTCGTCCACAATCAGGCGGTTCACAATGCCCTGCGAGCAGCGGCAGTATATGCAGGGTCAGCCACATGCCCGCGTCCCGAGCAACAATCGACAGAGCTGGCCGGGGCCTGGCTAACCGCAGCAGAGGCAGGCGCGGCAGTGCCGGTGCCCAGAGGCACAGCGGCCATGGGTCAGTTGCCGCTACGGCATGGCGGGCCAGAGGCACAAACCCCTAGACTGCAACACCGCATCTGCAAGAAGATGCTTGTGAGATACACAATGCAACTATCGTGAGGTACACAATGCAACTAGCACTAAATAATCGTACCTGGGCATCCACGATGGGCCGGATGTATTCGTCGCAAATCTGGTTTGCCAATATACAAAGCCTTACTAAGTAAGGTACAAAACAAAGCTCACCTGGGCGTCCACAATGGGGCGGATGTATTCGTCGCGGACTTTGGAGCGCCGCCCCGCCCGCATGCGCCGCCGCTCAATCACCGCCTCACGCAGCTCCTCCACCTGGGGGTGGGAAAAGTGTGGGGCATAACAGCAGAAGGACTATGCATCAACTGTGTGCTGGTACGACTGCATGGGGTGTAGCATAACACCCAGCTTCCAAGCAAGCAGCAGCTGCCAGCCCTGTCTAGCTGGAGAGCAGCAGCCAGCGGGGGCGGCAGTTCGGCTCGGCACATGCTGTGCATGCCTGCTGCTGGGCCATGCATGGCGCGACATGTGCAGCCACAGCCATGCAAAGCAGCTCTCCCGCAACACCACCAGGACGCAACAGGCAGCAGGAAAAACAGGCCGAAAATCCAAAACGCACCTCTGTCACATCATCCAAGTCCGCCACATTGATGCCCTCCCAGGACTCCCAGTCTTGGCTTGTGGAATCGGCTGCAAACCAAAGGTGCAGACCAGCAAGCATGCTCAGCAGCCGCAACAGGCATTGACTGGCGACTCGGCTGCATGCAGCAGCAGCATGTGTCTGGGTGCCGCAGCCGGGCAGATGCAACGGGGCGCCGGCTGCAGCAAGTTCTCAACCAGCACACGTCCCACACAGACATTCCTCACCCTGCCAGTCGCTCCACACACTCGTCTGCTCCGGCCCTGCTGCGCTGCTGCCATTGGGGTCGTCTCGCGACTGCTCGCCAACGGACGACTTGTCGCCGCGCTTGCCCAGCCGCCGCAGGTTGTCACCAAAGCTGTGGCACACGCCCGACCTTCGCCTGCCGTGAGGCATGGCAGCGCTGCCAGGTATGCTCCCCGGCCGGCTGCCGCTGCTGCTGGGTTCGGCAAGGGGCAGGCGCAGCGCAAGCAGCGGCATCGCTGCCGCGCCAGCTCCTGCCGCCGCCGCCGCCGCTGCCACGGGTTGCCGCCGCCGGCCTGGCCGCAGCTGCGGGCGCCACCCTGCTGCACCCTGCTGCTCTAAACAGCTGCCGTAGCTCGTGCTGCAGACGCCGGCGGTGCGGCAGGCCGCGCTCAGAGCCGAGCAGCCCATCGGCCTCACCAACGGTGCAGCTGCCCCGCCGATGCGCGGTGGGTCTTGTTCCCAAGGGTCCAAAGGCGCTGCAGCGGAGTGCCGGCGCCACGGCGTGCGGGACCACCCCTTGGTTGCTGGGCGGGAGCCCAAACCCAAGCCTGATCGGCTTGATGGAACCTAGCAGCAATGCACTGGCTGCAGCCTGGAGCATTGCCCCTGATTTGCAGGGCAGCTTGGCTCATTGCCCTGCTGCCTGCTGAGCCCTGTCGAGCAGGCGCCTTTGCAGCGCGTTTGTGGGCCTCAGCACGCTTGCAATTGAGCGCTGTGGTCTGTACAAACACCCCCAGCCCCTCCGCTAGCCCGCCCCACCCGCTCGGCACCGGCGCGAGGGTTGTGGACTTGCAGACCGCCCTCTCGCAGTCAATCCTGGTTCCATGCCTCTCACAGCGGCCGTGGCGGTCGCCTCTAGTGCGCCAGTCGCCTGCAGGGCGCAGATAGCTCCGCAGCCAGCTCGCAGCGCGCGGCAGCAGCTACACTGCGCAGCCCAACCCCGACGAAAGACTGCGCTAGTCGTCAGGGCAGCGGCGGAGACCGAGGTAGAGCGGCCTGCCAGCAGCAGCGATCCGGCGGCAGCGGCGGCGGCGGACCTGCCGGCCGTGCAGCTGTCTGGCCGCGTGGCAGTCCTGCAGGCCTCCAAGCAGGCGGCGCTAGATGTGGAAGAGGCGGGGCGGCCACTGGGTGAGTGGTGACTGCAGGGGAAGGTCTGCTGTAGGTGGTTCCAGCCGTCGGCGCTTTGGGGTCCCGCCGCGCTCTGCGCCTTGCGTGCCTTGCGGCCGCCCAATCGAGATGTTTTCCGGCTGTCCCAGCTGCAAGATGCAGCTGCTTGATGCATGCTTTATCTGTGCCACCTTCTTCCTGCTCTCTCTCCGCTCCTGTATCGCAGCCGAGTACATGGTGCTGCGGGCCAGCACATCGTGCTTTGCTGCCCCTAGCTCCCACTGCCTCTTGTTGGTTGCTGGCCTGCTCACACCTTGCTGGCTCGCTTCCCTCCCGCCCTGCCGCAGCCGAGTACATGGTCCTGCCGGCCAGCCAGTACAGCGTGCTGGACGCGCCTTTGATTCACTGCTTACATCTCTCTCTCTGCTTACCCTGCCGCAGCCGAGTACATGGTGCTGCCTGCCCGCCAGCACAGCGTGCTTTCCTGCCCTTCCATTCCACTGCCGTTTACCTCTGCCCACCCTTCTGCCCACTCCGCCGCAGCCGAGTACATGGTCCTGCCCGCCTCCCAGTACAGCGTGCTGGACGCGCAGCGCATCGAGCGGTTGGATGAGGACACCTTCCGCTGCTACGTGGGCGGCCTTCGTTTCTTGGGCCTGGAAGTGGAGCCCGTCATCACTGTGTCGGTGACGGTGCAGGAGCGCGGGCCCACCGTGCGCCTGCTGGAGACGAAGGTGCGTTCAGCTGGCTGGGTGGCGGGGTTGGAGGATGGCGCATTGTGCGCCTGCTGTCCACCACGGTGCGCCGGCGGGGTGGCGGGGTGGGCTGATGGCGATGGCATGCTGATGTACCGGTGCGCGCGTGCTGCAGGCTGCTCGCTGCGTTGCAATGTGGCAGCTGCGTGCCCGCCTCGCGCCCCGTCACAGACCGCCGTCTGTGCAGCGGCAGCTGTAGCAGCTGGGCCGCCGGTGCGCGGCAAGGGCGCAGCGCGTGCCCCACAAATCACTCTGCTAATTTGCCTGCACTACCTCTCCCCGCAGCTGCGCGGCTCCAAGGCGGTGGAGGCGGCAAACGAGCGGTTTGACGCCACCATGACCAACGTGGTCCGCTGGCAGGTGCGTGCTCGGTGTTACTACAAACTTACCTGCTGCTGCGTGCTATTGGCTGCTGGCCATGACTGAGCGAGCCCCCGACGCCTGCCGGACATGCATGGCTGCCGGCGGTCTGCGTTCACCCGCACAGCATGCCCGCGCAGCTAGCAATTGCTTGCACCCACCAATGCCCCACCTGTGCAGGAAGCGCCCGACGGCAGCACCGGCAAGCAGCTGGTTAGCGACACGCTCATTCGTGTGCAGCTGCAAGTGCCCGGTTGGTTCCTGCTGCCCACCGCAGCCATTGAGCGCACGGGTGAGGGGGCTTGTTGGGAGTGGAGGGAGCGTGGGTTATGGCAGCTGCGCTCTGCCTGGTTGGGAGCTGCTTCAGTTGGCTCTCACAAGCCTGCCTTGCTGCCTCCGTACCCTGCCCCGTCCTGCCTCTCGCAAATCCCTCGCATGCCTGCCACCTTGCCTCGTCCCCGCCTGTGCAGGCAGCGCGGTCATGGCCAAAGTGCTGGACACGGCTGTGCCCCGCTTCCTGCAGCAGCTGGCCGTCGATTACGCGGCATGGGCGGCGGGCGACGAGACGCGGCAGCCGGTGGGCAACGGCTCAATCCTAGATGACATTTACGAGGCATCTCCTGACAAGGGGGAGGCTGAGCAGGGCTGGGACTGAGCAGCTTGGCGCCCCTGGCATGTACCTATCATTGTGCCTTCCGTTAGCAGGCCGGGCGCAAGCTTGCAAGCTGCCCTTGCAGCTTTAGCGCTGGCCTTTGTGCTGCCAAGGCAGCTGGTCTGTCCCACTAGTAGCTTTCATCGCCCGCATTTCATTGCATGCCTCCCTTGGCCGTAGTTATTGAGTCTCCACGGGGGCTGTGGCCCGTGTTCACACTGTTCAGCGCTGCTGTTGCCACTGCTGCTTCCTTCCCGCTGTTCCCGCTCTCGCCCCTACATGTCGTCTTTGTTAGCCCGCTGCTCAGATGGCTGGCAATTTTCGCGTCAGTGCTGTATCAGCTAGCATCTGCCCTGCGCATAAGCAGCACATATAGTAAAGAACATTGCCCTTCTGCATTGCAAGCGATTGGCCAATGGCAGATGGCACAAGCGGAGCGACAGCAGCAGCGTGCAAGCGGGTGGCAGCGGCAGCAACGGCAACAGCACGTGCAGCACCTCTTGCATGCTGGACTTGAAGTTTTGCTTCAAGTCAGCTCTGTGCATGACTCCAGAGCATTTTTTCTGCCCACGGTGCATCGGGCATCACATTGCACTGTACCGCACGCCACAGCACACTGCGACAGCGTCGCCGCCCATGCAGTCGGATCCAAATCCCCGACCTCCTGCGCGCAGGGACGGTGTTTGCATCCACTTCTCGACGCGTCCACTTCTCGGCACTCGCAGCGCTGCGAGTGCCACAGTGCCGTGAATTGTTGAAGCAGCACCACCCGTCAACTTGCATTTTCCCCCCATTTGCTGTAGCGTCAGTTGTATGCGCCAACCCCTCTGCTGCTCGTCACTGTCACGTGTCAATATTTGCAGTGGCAGTTGTGTGAATCCAGCCTCATCAACGTGATGACATCGGTGTGATGACAGGGGCCCAAAATGCATGCATTCATTCGCTCACATTCGCACAAATGGTATTGTGGCGAGCATGGCACACTTCACTTGCATCAGTTTGGTCCAGCTGGCAAGCCGCCCAGCCGCCCAGCCGCCATGCCGCCAGCTGCGCTGCCGCCCACGCCTGCAATGCCTCATGTGGCTGCTGCCATGCCTCATAATGCTGCCACCTCAGCCGCCCAGGCGCAGGCTGGCCAGCTGGTCGGCTGCCTCTCCCACCGAACCAGCAGAGTCTTCCACCTCTACCCCTGCCGGCTTGCTGTCCCCGCTGTCCCCGCTGTGCGTGCTGTGCCCGCTGTGTGCCATGCCCATGCGGCGCAGCGCAGCGCAGGCCGGCGTGTGCCGCGCTGCGTCGGCCCGCATGCAGGGCCCGCAGCAGTAGTGTGCCACGCCACAGCCGGGGCAGGCGGTGCACAGCAGGCGCGCCTCGGTGGCACAGCGCAGCGTGGCGCAGGACGGGTTGCCGCACATGACGGGCGCACCGGCAGGGCCGCCCAGGGCAAGTGCCTCCATCACAGCATCCTTGTTAGGCAGCTCCGCTTCGCTTGCGGCCATGGCTGCAGAGCACACAGCCTGCAGCTCCGGCAGCAGGCGGGAGCGCAGGCCGTCCCACAGCGGGCGCCGCACCAGGCGGCTGCGCATCTGGTCGGGCAGCTTGCGGCTGTAGCGCTTGGGCTGCGCGGGAGCGGGGAAGGAGCGGGGAAGGATGAGCTGATGGGGTTGGCAGAGTTCATGGCATGCATGCTGCGCAGCAGGTGTGTCCAAGCGACTTCCAAGCTGTCACGCCGCCCGCTGTCCCGCATTGATGTTCCTGCCCTGCTCACCCCTTCCCCCTGCCATTTGTTTCCATTCAAGCTCCCGCTGCTGCACTCGCCTCTGGAGGGTCGGCCTGGATCGTCAGGCTGCCCACAAACATGTTCACCCGCCGCTTCATGCCCTTCATCTGCATCTCCACTTGCTGCTCCAGCTCGGCATGCAGCCGCTGCCCGTCTGCTGCAGACGGCATGGCAGCTAGGACCGGTGCAGCCGCAGCTGCACCCCTGCCGCGGCCCCTACCGCCACGGCCCCCGCCGCGGCCGGGGCCGCGGCCGCCGCTGCGGCTGCCGGCAGTCTGCTGTGGCACCGCAGCACCCTGCCAGACGGCAGTCAGCAGGGGCAGCGTGCTGCTGCCGGCCAGTGTATCAAGCTCTGAGCAGCAGTCTGCCAGCAGCGACAGAATGACCAGCAGATCCCAGGCCAGCGGCTCCTGCACGGATTGGCGCAGCATACAAATCTTTCCATACTGGCTGTGCAAGATGTGCTTTGCTCTGCTAGACAAAGCGGTGAGCTTGCCAAACCTGGTGATTTACAAGCATGCAGCCGGCAGCTCAGCGGGCAGATGCGGCTCTGCACCAGCCATGCAACAGCGGGGGTGGGCAATACAAGCGCAGCGGCTTACCTGCAGGTGGTCTGCTGCCCAGTCCACCAGCTGCGCCGCCGTGCCGCCGCTCACGATTGCCACCCACAGCGACGGGTGCTTCAGCGCCACGCTGCGCCAGGACAATCACAGCAGCCGTGGTCAGAGCATCAGGGAAACAACCCCTTGCACTCAGCTTGCATACTGGACACGCAAGCAAGCCAGCTTGGTTTGCGTGCGAGCCCGCTGAGAAGTTGCCCATCAACAACATGCTGCGCAGCTGCGGCGCATGCACACCGGCGGCGCATGCACACCAGCGGCGCATGCACTCCAGGGGTACCCCTGGAGTTTGGCACTTAGCAACCACTATGCTCGCGTGCAAGGAAGCGCAGCTTACGTGCGCATGAACAGCAGATTGTCAGGCAGCTGCCGGGCAGCCTCTGGATTGGCCTGCAAGGTTGAGTGGGCCAGCGCAAATAGTACAATCATGCTCAGCGCGGTCAGCATGCTCAGCAGGTCTGTTGCAGTGGTTGCATGCTTGCATGCAGCCTACCCAGTGCAGCTTTCAGCAATTATGGAGTGTTTCAGCTTATTTTCAACTGTGCAGGCTAGCACAAGCGCCTTCACATTCGGTCGGTTTGCCACCCGTTGTGGCCCCGCCCCACTGAAAGCACACTGTGACGGCAGCGTACTCACCAAGTAAAGCTCTGTTGTAGTGGCTAGCAAGCGACCGCCGCCGGCCCGCACGGCTTCATCTGCCAGCCCTATCTCAGCAAACTGGCGCAGGCAGGACAGCAGGTAGCCTAGCATTTCGCGCTGCCTATTGGCGGCAACCTGCCCCGCTGTCTCTGTCAGCCGGCACAGCTGCGGTGTGAGCGCGAATGCGATGCCGCCCCACTGCCTGCAACCAGGGAGGGGAGCACATATGCCTTGGTGCATGCCATGCTGTTCCCTGCCTCGGGCGCATTGCGTGTTGCACTTGCATGTGCGTTGCAGCTGCGCGATCCATTTCTGGTGTGTGCCACAAACGCCAACTACTATCTCCCTTCCTACACATACTACCTGGGAGCACGCAGTGCACTTGCGCCTGCTGTGCCTGGTATGCTACGTTGTGGCAGAACCAATGCACGGCTGCCCGAGCGACGCACCTGAGCCTGTCCAAGCCATTGGCTGGAATCTGGGTGTCCAGGCCCATCTGGCCGAGGTTGTGCAGGAAAATGTTGGCCAGCTTGGCCAGCACAACATCGTGAGTGATGCCTTGCAGCTCGGTAGCGCACATGCCCGCCCGCTGGCTCATCTCCCGCAGGACTGGGATGTCGTGCGCGCCAAACTCGGGCTGCAGCTGCCCCCTCTCGGGGCCCAGCCTGTGGCACGTAACGCAGGGTGCATACAAGTGCAAACACTCAGCTCATCACAGCAACATGCTGTCCATGCGAATGCTTGAAACATGTTGAAGGCCAGTCAGTCTCTGACAGCACAGTCCGAGCCAGCTGCTCCGAAAGATTGCAGGGCATGCAGCGCTGAGGGGGTGACGGTGGCAAGCGGTAGTGGTTCGAGCAGTTTGCAGCACTAGCAACCTCCATCTCCACACGCCTGCCCGACCCTCACCACATGCGCATGTAACGGGCCAAGGAGATGGCTGCCTCCATCAGCTGAGAGCGGCAGGCGGCCGGATCAATGGCAGGCTGAGGCCGTGCTGCCGAGCCTGCCGCTGCTGGCTGCCCCAGGCTGCGGACCATGCGGTGCCACGTCTCTTCCAGAGTGTTGCACAGCATGACGAAGAGGGTCTCTGGCCGGGTTGACAGCAGGCGCATGTAGGGAGGGTAGGCAGCGATGATGCGTGCGCGCGCAGCTGCCGACAGCTGCAGGCTGAGCCGCCTGGCCTTGGCGCTGAGGCGCAGCAGGGGCCCAATCAGCTGCAGGGGAGGGGCGGTCAAGTGAGCGGGCTCTTCGAAGGAATTCCTTCACTGAACGAGCCAAAACAACAGCTGGGCGGCACTGCTTGCACGGAAATCATGCTCGAACCAGGGAAGGCGAACTGTATTGGCGGCGGGCCCGTGACCCAGGCTCGTGTGCCGCGCATGCACTACCACTCAAGCAACCTGCGGCGGCGCCACTCTCACTGGCCTGAAGGAAGGCGGGGAGTAGACGGCGGATGGACAGGTGGTTCTGGGTCTGGGAGCCCGTCCGAGCGCTGTGCAGTCTGGGCAGCAGCTGGCGTGCGCCAGGGCCGCCCCCCTCTAGCACTGTCTCCATTTCAGCCAGAGGCGGCGAGGGCAGCTCGTAGTTCAAAGCGTCCGCTGCGGGGTGTGCACACAAGGAAGGCATCTTTATGGATCATTAGGGGGCAGGAGGGTCGCCCACAGGGCAACAGTGGCAGGCAGGAAGGACATAGGGAGAGGCTGTTATGTTCTGCAAGTAGGCTGCATGGCCGGGGAGGCAGCAGGGCCGATGCCAGCAGGGAAGTTGAGCAGGCACCTATCTTGAGCAGCCCAGTGTCAATGGATGGCAGCAGACAGGGGTTGCAGGCCAAATCAGCTAGCCAATGTACATTGTGCAACCAAGCTGGGCTCCTTTAAGGCAGGCACACTCCCCTGCTGCATCGCACTTGCCCAAACGCCAACCAATGCAGTGACAACCAACGCACCGATGTGGCGGCAGCTGTAGCACACATCCGTCACCAGGCGGGTGTTGCTGGCTGCCAACTGCTCAGCGGCCGCTGGAGAGGCGAGCATGCCATCAAAAAAATTGTGGCCGGCCTCCAGCGCAGTGCTCAAGGCAGCGCAGGTGATGCAGGCCAGCCTGGCATACTGGGCGCTGGTGAGGCCTGGACGCAGCACATCCAGGTGGCGATCCAGAATTCGGTGCAAGTCACGCAGCATGGCCGCGCCAAGGGCGTGCAGTGGGTGCAGGCAGCCGGCGCCGCAGCCTGCAGCGGGGCAGCAGGCTTCGGCTCCGCCCACCAGAGCTTCCAGTGTGGTCAGCATCTGCTCCATGGGCACCTGTTGCCATGGCCCGCCAATCAGCAGGAACAGGGCCAGCTCTATGTCGAGCGCATCCAACAGTGCCATGGCTGCATACTCCATGACCTGCATGCCGTCCCGGTCCCCTGGGCAGCAGGCTGCCGCTGCATCGGGGCCGCCACCACAGCATGCAGCCGCGTCACCGCTGGCCAGCGCAGCTGCGGTGGAGTGCAGTGCTGCACAGAAGGCTTCAAACAGGCCTGGTGGGGCCGAATGCCAGCCCTGATGGGCAACCAAGCCGATGGGGCCGAAGGACAGCCGAAGGGACGCAGCCAGCAGCGCGGGGCGGCCAGACGCCTGTGCTACTTGCATGGCATCCAGCAGCTCGGCCACCGGAATGGGGTGCCTGCAGGGATGGGAGAGAGGAGTCTGAGCGGGTGGCGGCGGGGTGGGACCAAGGTGGGTTGGACCGATACCAACGCTGCTGCAGACGAACCATGAGCACACACCCACACAAGCCGCCTCACCCATTGCTCATCAGCTCCTCAAACAGAGCTGGTATGCCTGTCTTGACAGCGGCGCCGATGGCATCATAAGCAGAAACAGCAGCGTTAGCGGCTGCCACCTCTGCTCCCATGTCCGGTTCACGGCCCGCTGCTGCCGCCGCCGCCGTCGCCGCCGCCTGCAGGCGCCAGACGGCCTGCACGAAGGCGCGGGCCGCCTGCTGCACCTCGGCAGGCGGCCCCATGCTCAAGGAGGCCGTACGAGCTGCCAAAGCAGAGCAGCTGGTCGGGGCTGGAGCTGCTGCTCGGGCTGAGCACACCTGAGCCTGCAGGCCGGTGTGAGTGATTCTGATCGATCAGTGTGCCTGCGAGGTCGCAAATGAGCCCCAGCCGGCCGGCGCCAGCTTCATCCCCCATGCCTGCACCGACGGGCATGCCCATGCAACGGGCGAGCGCTGCATCGCCCTTTTGCTCTCTGCGGGCTTGAACAAAGGCCTGCCTGCCCGTGTTTCACACGCCGCCTAGTGCACATGGAGACATTGGCTTTGACCACACAGGGCCGAACCCGGCAATGCACTCTGCGCCGCTCATGCATGCAAGGACATGCATGGCTTCATGCCCAAGTGGCGTGCTGTTTTGGGCATGAATCGATGCCCGTGCCTGCAAGTGCAGCCCCGTCAGCCTCCCAGCTGCAAATGGACCAGCAGCAGTGGCCTGCATGCCTGTCTTGCACACACTGAGAGCCCATGGCTCCCTTGCCAGCCAGCCCCGTGAAGTCCATGTGTCATGCCGGCACCTGTGTTGCATTACAAACCCGCGCATGGAACACCCTCTGCCTGAAAAGCGCCAGGGACATCACTCATCGCTCCAGCGCGATTTGCGCTTGCGCCCGGCTGCAGCGGGGCTGGCAACTTCGTCAGCCGCTGCTGACGCGCCTGCTGCGCTGGGCGGTGGCGGCGGCACAGCAGCCGCAGCTGACGCTGACACTGGTGGCGGTGGCGGCGGCAGCAGGGCAGCTGCTGCCATGACGTCTGCTGGTGGTGGCGGCGGGCTGCCTGCTGCATACCCTGCTATTGCCTCAGCTGGCGGCGGCGGCGGTGGCGGTGGAAGTGCCGCCTGAACTGGCCACTCGCCCATGCTAGCAGCAGCTCCCATCCCTGCTGCCGCTGCTGCATCAGGCGGGGGTGGGGGCGGTGGGGGCGCTGCCTCATTTTGGTCTAGCTGCTGCCCTGCTGCCCATGTTGCCGCAGCTGGCTGCTGCTGATGGGCCCATGGCGCAGCAGGCATGGCAGCCGTCTGCTGCTGCCACGAGCCGCCAGCTGGCCCACCCGCAGGCATGCCTGGTGGCAGTGCCGCTGGCGGCGGCGGAGGTGGCGTGGCACCCTGCTGCCAAGCTGCCATGGGCGGCGGCGGCGGCAGTGGGGCTGCACCGGCGCCAGCCAGCGGCGCCAGCTCTCCCTCTGTTGCTGCCAAAGGATCGTACGCCTCTGTGCTCTGCTGCCGGGCCAGCAGCAGCTGACTGGATGACCCCACAGCACGCAGCGTGCCGCCAGCTGTGCCTGCTGCCGCAGCTGGAGGTGCCGGCGGCCCACTGCTGAGCGATTCACCCACTGCTGGCTGCACCTTGCTGACTTGGGAGGGCGGCTGTGACGGCGGCTGTGAGTGTGGGCCGCCGGCCGGCTGCAGTGGTTGGCCGAGCGTGGATGCCGCCGCTGCTGCTGCTGCTGCATGTGCTGCTGCTGCGCCGAGGCCGCCAGAAAAGCTGGCTGGAGACATGGAGGAGAGAGGCATTCCGTGGCTGCTGTGGCTGGCCGCCTGCTGCACCTGCTGTGCCTGCTGCACCTGCTGCTGCTGGGCCGCCGGCAGCGGGGCCACTCCAGCCGTCGCCCCTGTAACTGATCCCGCCATAACCTGAGGAGGAGGCGCACCACCGCTGCTGCCGCCGCCGCCGCTGCTGCCCGCCGCTGCGGCTTGCAGGTTGCGGAAGCGCTGCTGCAGGTGCGCCAGCTTCGGCGCATCAAATATCTCGTCCCGCCACCAGATGTCCACAATCTTCAGCACCGAGCCCAGCTGCTCGGCATTGAGCGGCGCCAGCAGGCCGACCAAGTTGTCCAGCAGCGGCGCAAAGCGGGCGGCTGCAGGCGGGGGTGCAAGGCGTGCGGAGGGCGGGGGTTGAGAGGCAGGGGAGCGGGAGATTGCTGTGGGGCAGTCAAAGCACGGAGCGCAAAGGCCACAGCAGGTCTCAAAAGCCTGCCCTGTTCAGGTGCAGCAGCGCGTAACCCTTCTTCACCACCGCTGACATAAGCCCTCACCGTATTTGTCTCGCTCGCCGCGCCGTGCCTTGGACTGCCGCAGAATTTCGTTCATCACGTACAGCAGTTTGAGGCGGTACCTGGAAAGGAACGGTGCTGCACTAGCACAATTAGGCAATGCAGCTTCCGCGGTCCTGGGCCCCACCATGGGCAGCCGCTGGCAAGGAGCAGGCTGCCAGGTGCCGTCCACATTGCAGGCCAGCAGTGGCAACCCAAGACTGAGAACAGGGCCTCACCCCGGCTTCAACTGCTTCATCTCGTGCAGTATGAGTGCGCACACCGCCTTGTAAGCCTGCAGCCATGCAAGACACGCCAGGCGTTTCAGCAGGCAGCAGGTTGGGCGGCCTCGAGCTGCAGCACCGCCACAGAACTGCCTCCAGCGCTGCAGCAGCCGCAGCAGCGGCGGCACAAGCCAAGCAACCCAGCGCATCTCTGGCAACCCACCACTTTGTCGTCCCGGATGGCAATGTCTGCAATCGTGTCCAGCATGTCTTTGGTGGCCTTGGTGGCCGCCCGGCGCAGCAGGCTGCGGAACTCCTCCTCCCGCTCCCACATGTTTGATTGGATGCTGCTGCCACAGCTGCCTCAAGTTGCTGCTGCGATTGCCGTCACTCCCAGCTGCAAGAAGAGAGCAGGTTGACGGAGTGAGCAGAGGCCCCTGCACGAGGAACTGCTGCCAGCAGGCGGCAGCGAGGCGGCTGCAGCGGCAGCGGCGGCGGCGGCAACAACGACGCTCACCCGAGGCTGACTGCAGCTGGCGCTGCGTTGGATGCTGTCTGCACAAGACGCCGCAATGCTGGGAGCGCGTGCGGAAGGCCTATGGACCGCCAGCAGGCGGGGCCGCGCGCGCAAGGTCAGTGCGGGCTGTGTTCGCAGTCAAAGACCCGCAGATCAGTTGGCATGCATGTCTGGCGCTGCGGATCGGCGCGCAAATGAAGCCAAAGAGCGCCACCCGCGTCAAGTCCCCCATGCAGAAGGCAGTCTGGAGTGGAAGTGCTCCATTGCGCTCAGTGCCTTCATTTCCAGCGATCGGCCCAGCGTGACACGCGATCAGCCCGCTCCAGAGAAGAAGCCGCAACCACTCCGTCGCTGCGACGCTCCGTCGCCCAGCACGACCCGCTCAGCACACTCTACACACCTCTCCAACTACTGGGCAGCGCCCCAAGCGGCAGTCAAGCGCAGGCTCCACCAGCAGGGCTTTGTGGGCGCTCCACACGCCCGCCCAGGCCGCCCCAATGGCGCTGAGGGCCAAGCCGGGCGGCTATGGAGGCGTGGTGGAGGTCGAGGCCCGCGGCGGCACGGCCAGCACCAGCGGCGCCGCCGCGCCGCTGGGCACCACCCGCAACCGCACCGAGCTGTTCCTCAAGTACCGCCGCCAGGCCCGCGGCAGCAGCCGACCACTCACGCCGCCTGGGGCTGGCGCTGGAGAGAGGTGGGCGCTGTTGCGGCACTGTCAGGCAGGGTGCCTGCTGCTCTGTCGCCGCCTCCGTGCCCGCCTGCGCCTTGCATGCTTCCAGCGGCTGGCTGCTGTGGATTAAAGTTGCTGCTGCTCTTCATTTCACAAGCAGTGCCATTGCTTGCTGCCTCCTGCAACTGCCTCATGCTGTTTGCCACTGCAGCAGCCTGGAGACGGCGCGGCTGATGGCGTCGGCGCTGGGCGGCGGGCTGGACAGCGCAGAGGCGGGGGTGGCGGGGGTGATGGCGGCCATGCCGCCCCAGTATGTGGAGTTCAAGGAGCAGGTCCGCTTGGCTTTTGCTGCTCTTTTTTGTTGACTATGCAATCCTCGGATTTCGGCAGCGCTCATTTTCTGTGCCTGCTGCTGATGATGGCGGGAGCATGCATGGCAGACATTGCATGCCACCCGCATCGCCGCCTGGTGGTGCATGCCACACGCAATTGCCGCTGCCTGCTGCTCAAGCTGCTGCCGCCGCTGCTTGAACCTGCCCAGCAGATCCGATTGGAGATGCTCAACATCAAGCAGCGCATGGGCGAGCTGCGGGGGCTGCACGGCCGCGCCACGCTGTCGCGCTTTGATGACACAAATGAGGACGAGCTGCAGGTGGGCGGGCATCTTGTGCCTGCCTACAAGTGTCTATTCCTGGTTTGAGTACGCACAGCTTGTGCCGTAGCGCCATGCTGCATGCTGCCAACAAGGCGGTGCATGTGCCTTACACCATGCAAGGCTGGCCAAGTGCCAGGCAGCCCGTCCCCGCCGCGCCTGCCAGCCACAACAACAGGCCCTTCCCTACACTTCTCGCCTCGCAGGTGGAAGTGCTGACGCAGCAGATCACGAAGATGTTCCGCAAGTGCGAGGCGCGGCTGCAGCAGTTTGGCGGGGAGCCCTCGGCCTCGGCGGCGGACGAGAAAGTGAAGCGGAACGTGCAGGTAAGGGGGCGATCAAGAGCTGCTGCAAGCGGTGCCTGGAGCTATCATGATCGGAGGATGGGCGAGGGTGACCGATTGGGGGAATAAGTAACAGGACAGCCAGATTGGTTCAGCAGCTGCTTTGGGTGGCAGCCCAACCGCACGCTCTCAGCAGTGGCGTCAAGAAGTGCTGCCCGCATCATGCACATCCGGCCCGGCCCCGCCTGCCCTGCCCTGCAGCGCACGCTAGCGGTGGAGCTGCAGCGGCTGTCGATACAGTTCCGCAAGCAGCAGAAGGCGTACCTCAATCGGTTGCGCAGCAAGGACGGCGGCGGCGCAGGCGGCGGCAGCAGCTTTGACTTGCTGGGCGAGGGGCAGCAGGGGCGGCAGCAGCAAGAAGACTTTGACCCAGGGTTTTCAGACATGCAGGTGCGCTGTGTGCTGTGCTGTGCTGCGCTGCGGGATGCATACTGATCCGTGCATCGCAGACGGGCGCGCATGTAACGGTTTGCCCCCATGGCGCATGTATCGGGTCGGTCACCTTGTGCCTGCAGGCGCTCAGAGGAACAACACGACCTAAACTCTGCTTCCACTCTGCTTGTCTCTGCACACACCACTCCCTGCTTCCTGCTGCTGCTGCAGGCGCTCAAGGTGGACAACCTGACCAGCCTGATTGACGAGCGGGACCGCGAGGTGCAGAACATCGTGAGCAGCATCAACGAGCTGGCGCAGGTGGGCTGGGGTGAATGCTGGAGGGGGATGGCAGGAAGGGATGGCGGGTGGACTGTGGGCACACGTTTGTCAGGGATCACGTCACATGGGGTACTAGCGTCAACGAGCTGGCGCAGCTGGGTCGAGGAAGCGGGCAGATGCTGGCTGGCTGGCCGTGTGCCTGGCTGCGGGCACATGGTTTCTGAGGACCAGTTGGGGAATCACACACAGTTCGGCCACTGCCCTTTCTGCAGCTTCACCAGGCACTCCACTCGCCACTTATTTTGCCCGCTCATTCCCATTCCATTTTGCCCGCAGATCATGAAGGACCTCAGCGTGCTGGTGATCGACCAGGGCACCATCCTGGACCGGATAGACTACAACATGGAGCAGGTGGGGCTGGATCAGATGCGGCAGGAATGTCGCCGCCTGCAGCCTGCATTTTGCCGCAGCCTTTGGCTGGTGGTGTGGGACAGGCGGCGGCACGGCTGCTCAGCAACTGCACTCAACAGGTCACACCCCAACTGCAAGTTGCTGGTATCACATCCACCACCGATGCTGCGCATTTGGCAACATGAAGGACCGTCACAAAGCCTGCCCTGTTCATGTCCACACCCCTGCCCTGCGCAGACGTCGATGAAAGTTGAGGAGGGCGTGCGGCAGCTGGAGAAGGCAGAAAAGAAGCAGAAGCAGAGCCGCATGGTGCTGTGCATCATGCTGCTGCTGTGCGCTGTGGTCGTGATGCTGCTGCTGGTCGTGTTCAAGGCCATATTCTTGTAGCGCCCGCTGCCTGGCCCGCTGCTTGCTTATTTTTGGCCCCACACATTTACTCACTTTCGGCAGCGAGCGGCGGCGGCAGCAAGCAACGGCGGTGGCGGCAGCGCCAGTGGCGTAGGCCTGTAGGCAGCAACTTTCTGACACACGCTTGCCTATACTGGCTTTGTAACAGCACGCTTGCTCCTTGAAGTGCAGCGGCTACAGGGGAGATGCTTGCAGCTGTGGCGCGGACAGCTGGCGGCAGGTGGTGGCGTGGCCGCACACACAAATCTGCAGGGTTTGGGGGTGCCAATCGAGGTCACATGACACATGCAATCCGCTGGCAGTGTGTTCTCGCTCCCTCCCCCATTAGGGTTAGGGCCGCCACAGCAGGCAGCTACGCTGACGGGGCATGTTGTGCTGGCTCATCGCTCCACCCTTCGAGCCTTTTCAATCACATCGCCATGGCGCCCACGAGCCATAAAAAGCGCTCGCTGCTGGGCAGCGATGCGCTCTCGCCTCTGTGGAGCATGGCAGCATGGGAGGGCCGAAAAGCCGAGGTATGCGGCTCAGCGTCCGCAGCAGAGCTGGGTAGAGCAGTGACAGGCGTCCAAGGCTGCGGTGCACCGCCCTCGCAGCTCTGTCGCCGCCGCCGCCGCTGCCGCCGCTCTCAAGAGTTGTCTGGCACCCGCCTGCACCTCCACTGAATGGCCTTTCCTACATACCCTCCCACCCTCCCGCAGGATCGGGTTGTGGCCATCAGCCGGCCATGGCCATCAGATGCTGAAGGCTCAGGGCTGGAGCCGCCGTCCAGCATTTACCAGACGAGCACCTGCTCCTCTGGCCCTGGAGGTGCCACTGTCTCAGCCGCTGCCGGCCTGCTGGGCAGGGGGCTGGCCGCAGCCGTGACCGGCGGCAGCAGCCTGCTACGGGGCAGCACTGCCAGCAGCAGCGGCGGCGGCGGCAGCGCCGCCGGCACGCCGCGGGCTGGCGCGCAAGCGGCGGCGGCGCAGCGGCCGACCTACCAGCTGTTCGCTGCCTTTGACGGGCACAATGGGGCGGAGGCGGCGCGCTTTGCGGAGCACAGCATCGTACCAATTGTGGAGATCTGTATGCCGCCCTGGGATGCCCTGTCCCTGGTCCCCAAGGGGGAAGCTGAGCTGGCGGCCCAGCTGCAGCAGGCCTTGGCGCTCGCTTTTCTGGAGCTGCACCGCCAGTTTGCGATGGCCGGATGCCTGGGAGGATGCACCGCCACTGTCGTGCTGCAGGTGTGTGGGCGAATGAGTCGGCTGGCAAACGTGGGTGGCTGCCGGCATGCCTGCCCTGCAACTTCACCGCTGCCATGCAACCCAAACTACATTTACCCCTTGCTGGCTAGGCACCCACCCTCCTGCCTCCTCCCCACCCCTCCCCCTTGGCAGGTGGGCCGCCTGGTGACGGTGGCGGGCGTGGGCAGCTCTCGCTGCCTGCTGTTCAGTGGAGCTCCCGGGGAAGCGCCGCTGGCGCTGACTGAGGACCATGTAATCCACACCCACCTGCGGGAGCGGCAGCGCCTGCTGTCGGTAAGCTATTGATGTGTTCGATTCAATGCTCTGCACAGTGATCGCTCACGGGCAGTTGGCACAGCCTGAGGGTGTTGAATTGGAAGAAGCGTGCAAGCGCAGTGCTTTGGGTTGGCTCAGGCAGTTACGAAATGACGTGCAGGCAGCTCAAGCTCCACCCTGCCCTGCAATGTATGCGCCTTCCCACATCATGCGTGTGCTTCACCCCCAACATGTGTGCTGCAGACCGACCGCCAGGTGGCGGCGGTGGATGTGAGCGGCAGCGGCCCCGCCCCCACCCCAGTGCGCGGGTCGGGAGTGCTGCGCCTGTGGCCAGGTGAGAGCTGCCCGGCTAACTTCCAGGTTGACTGTGCTGCACGCCTGCAGGATTCTGGTAGCCTATACTGCGGCGCAAGCTTGCAAAGGAGCAATGACAGCAAATGAACCTGCCGGCCCTCTGCTGCATCATGTGCCTGCAGGCGGGCTTACCCTCAGCCGCTCCATCGGTGACTTCAACATCGGGCAGGCGGTGCTGCCGCTGCCCCACATCAAGCAGGTGGGCTGCATGCTGTGGCGCTCTAGTCTGGCTGTGCAGTTTGGGCGCACCGTGTGTTTGGTGATGAAGGAGCACGTGAGACAGCGAATGCTCTGCCTGCTGCACTGCGCCACACTGCACTCCTACCTGCTTATTGTTTTATCCTTACCATCCTGTTCTCCGCCCGCCTGCCGCAGATCCTGCTGCCCCGCACCGGCGGCCGACTGGTGCTGGCCACCGACCGCATGTGGAGCCAGGCAGCCGGCCGTGCACTGACCGCCATGTGGCAGGCGCCCCTTAAAATGGCGGCTCATGAAGTGATCAAGAGCCTGGCGGGGCGGAATGCAGATGCCAGCATCATTGTGGTGGATGTTCTGCCTCCCAAAACCACCTTCCAAGAGGTGTGCAAGAAGCAAGAGGCGCTGGCGGCGCGGGCGGCACCGGCAGGCAGTAGCGGCGGCGGCGTTGCGGGCATTGGCAAGGGGGCGGGGCAGGCGATGATGCGCGTGCTCAAGCTGGGCAGGTGAGCGGGCGGCTAGCTGGATTTGGTGGCGGTGGATGGCAGCTGTAGTGGTTGTGTTCAAGAGTGCATCAGCCTTGCTTGAGCCTGCAGCGTGACAATCCCATTCAGCCATGCTGACCCTCATGACACACCCCTCTCCCTGCCCCCTCCCACCTGCAGGTCCAGGAGCACGCCCTCCATGCAGCAGGACGCAGCAGCGGCAGCAGATGCCTCCCAGCCCGCGGCACCCAAACTGCTGATGGATGTTGATACAGCTGAGCTTCTAGGGCTGATGCCTGCAGCAGCTGGCAGCCCCGCCGGAAGCAGCAGCTTTGGCAGGAGCAGCGGCGGCAGCGGCGGCGGGGCGGGCGGCAGCCCTGGGGGAAAGCAGCGGCAGCCTGTGGTGCCGCTGTGGTTTGATGAGCAGTTGGGCCACCAGATGCAGGCCTTGCTGGTGAGTGGCATTTGTGAGTGGCATTCAGAAAGGTGGAGGCATGCGGCGTGTTGAGGCATGGCCACACGCTGTGCGTTTTGTCAACTTTGCAGTGCCTAGGCTGCCACACGCTGCCGCTGTGGCTCACAGCATGCATGTAGCAAGCTGTTCTCACCCATCCACCCAACCCCACTCCCCCTCTTCAGGTCGAGTCGTACCAGCTATGGCACCTGGCCCGCCGCCGCATCAAGGCAGCTGAGGTGGCAGCCCTCTCTGAGGCAGACATACTTGAGCGCCGCACCAGCCGCAGCGAAACCGACCTCACGTGGCTGGAGGCAGCCGCCGCGCAAGCAGTGGCAGCAGCAGACGCGGAGCTGCTGCTGCAGCACGGCGCAGGCGCAGCAGGCGCAGCAGGCGCAGCAGGCGAAGAGGGGCTGCTGCAGTCGCCGTTTGCTCCGGAGCCCGGTTCGCCGCTGTCGCCAGCATTTGCGGCTGGCCCCGGCTTTGCGCTGTCGCCCGATGCGCCCCTGGTGCTGCGCAGCAACTCACTCGCAGCGTGCACAGCAGCAGCCGGCGGCGTAGCAGGCACAGGCGGCGGCAGCAAGCTTGCGCTGCAGAAGCAGCGCAGCCTGCCGGCCTCGCCATTTGCTGGCCTGCCGCCATCTCCCTATGCAAGCCTGCCGCAGGGCCTACAACCCTCCCCCTACGCCAGCCAGCCCGGCCCGACAGCGGCGGCGGCACAGCGGCGGGCGGTACGCAGCGACAGCGCACGAGCAAACGACGACGCAGCCTCGGTGCTGAGCGAGGACACTGTGATGTCTCTGGGAGTCAGCAGCGTGCGGCGGGTGTCGTTTGACAGCCCAGCCAGCACAGTGGACCCTCTGTCCTCTCCCCGGCGCCGCCTGCCGCCGCTCCGCAAGCAGGTCAGCCTGCCGCCCGGCCCCGGCCGGGGCGGCATCCCCCGCAGCCCAGCCAGCATGAGCAGCAGCGGGGCGGGTGTCACACCCTCAGAGCCAGGCACCGGCCGCTCAGTTCCTCGCTCTTTTTCGGCCTCCGGCCGCCCCCCGCTGCCCCGCTCGGCCCTGCTGGGAGCAGTGGCGGGCAGCAGCAGCAGCAGCCGGACAGTGGCACCTGGCACGCCTCGGCTTGAGGATCTGGCAGACCTGCAGGCACTGCCGCGGCGGCGGCGCGCGCCTGGAGAGCTGGTGGGGTCGCCGGAGACGCGCTGGCGCACGGTGAGCTGCTGGTTTTGGGTTGCTGGGTGTGTATTTATCGCTGGCGCATGGTGAGCGGTACAAGTTGCAGTTGGGGTGGCTGAGTGGCAGAAGGCGGGTGTAAGCTTACCTGTTAGTACTGCTTTGGGCTGGCTGGACAGGTTGGGCAGGCCAGTGAGACAGCTTTGCATATCACACTACTACTCAGTCCTCCCCTGTAGATTGCATCATCTGCCAGCCGATCAACCATCCCTTGCTGCCTCTCCTGCCTCCCGTCAGGCCTACAACCTCGCTGCCGGCATCTACACCAAGGCCGGCAGCGGGTACAGCCGGCGCAACCTGCTGCCTGCAGGCACGTCGGTTTGCCCCAGCTCTAATGGTTGCTGTGATGCTCAGTTTTCTGGCGGGCATGCTGCGCCCACGGAGTTTGGCCTCTTCTTGCCAATGGCGTGAGCAGCTGGGCAGCTGGGTCGCAGTGCACATGGGTGATCACCGCTCAGCTGGCTGTTGCTGCTCTCCCCTGCTCCCATTCTGCAGAGGGCATGGACAGCTGGGTGGAGTCGCAGTGCGGCGTGGCGGAGCAGTTCATGGGCGGCCGCCCCCGCTCGCGCGCGGGATCTTCAGGCTCCCTGCCCTGATGGATGCAGTAACAAATGATGTTCAGAGAGCAGCGCATGATGCTCAAAGAATAGCTGTGCTGCTCTCGAGCAAGCTCCTTGGGCTGCCTGCCCTTATGGGCCAGCAGCGAACGAACGCTAGCAGCTCTTGAAGGGTTTGCCGAGCTATGGACGGCGTGCTTGTGCTGCTCCTGGCCACCTGCCTAGCTCATGTACTCATTAGTGGCTTGCAACATGCACTGCAGCCGCTTTTACTTTTGACTGTCCTGGCTCCTTCTGCCTCATGCCATGCTTCAATGCGGCATGGCCGTGCTGTTGAGAGTGCCCCAGTTTTGCTCCTCAACTGGGAGGTGGCCAACAAGGTGGCTGGCCCCTCCCAACCGTTTTCCAACTCTCCACTCAGAAACGCTTCATTCGTTTGCTACCAACTTGCATGCTTCATGTCAAGAACCGCGTGCCTGTCTGCCTGTACCGGTGGGTGCACTTGACTCACATACACCAGTTTGCAAGGAAGCAACGGCACAATATCCTGCTCCTTGGTCTGGTAATTACATCACTGCACCGCAGCACAGCGGTTTGATAGTCTCGGCCACGGTCGGATCGATCGGCAATGCTTTGGAAAAATCGGATGCAAGTCGCAAAGAAGGCGAGCAATGAGGGGCGGACAGCGGCCGGCGGCTCGGCAGTGCCGGCGGCAGAAAAACTAAAGAATGCAGGAGTGCTGGGAAGCCTGCGACCGGCGCCAATAGGCAGTCTACATATACAGGCGGACGAATTGTACAGGGGTGCAGGGGATCAGTGTACAGGGTGGGTGGATATTCAGATGCCGCCGGCAAGTCGCCGGCAGTTGGGTTTTCACAGAATTCACAGAGGGGCGGAGCCGTGCAGCAGCGCCAGCACGGCCCCCGGCAGCTCGGACGGCCGCATCGCCGCTTCCACAAGAGGCTGCAGCAGCGGCACAGGGCACAGGGGAGGAGCATTGGTCAAGCAGCACACATTTGAACCAGCCTGATGACTCAGGAGCTGCACCACAGCGCACAATCCCAGAGCAGCAAAACAGCAGCTGCTTGCTCGCAACACCCCACTACAGAAGTTTGCTGTCCTGCTGCACCCCTCACCTGGAAGTAGCCGCCGCCCTCGCTCGTCAGGCCGGCGTCAGCTGCCAGCTTGCTGAGCTGGATGGCCAGAGCCGCTGAGAACAGCCCAGCCAGCAGGGGCGCGCCACCAGGCACCATGTCTGCGTGCTGCTGCCACCATGGCTGCGCCACACCGGCAGCCTCCTGCTCTGTGCCGGCTGCTGCGAGCGGCGCCTCTGGCTGCTGCTCCTGCCGTCTCTGCGCCTTGCGCCGCAGTTGCCATGCCATCACCGGCGGCAGGATGCCAAACAGCACGGTCATGAAATAGGCGCCCGCAAACTGCAAAGAATCATGGGGTGGGACAGCAAGGCGGCGGGTTAGGGTTGTTGAAGGCGCAGACCGGGTTGATCATCGCCCTGCGATGCCAGCTGCAGCCAGTGCCACCGTTCCATCCCCGCGCTATAAGCAGCCCAACCCCGCTGGCTGTGCTCACCTCGAGTGCGCCCAAAAAGTTGTCCGGGTTGCTGGCTGCCAGCGCCAGCGGCGGGCAGAGAGTGAGCAGCAGCGCCACAGCGTGGCCATCGAGCGGCAGGCCTCCTTCGCTCGTGCTGCTACTGCTGCTGCTGACGCCGTCGCCTGCTGCGCCTGCCGCGTCCGCTGCGTCTGCTAGGCTGCAGCTGGGGCCCTGCGCCCCGGGCACCCAGGTTGCGCTGCAGCCGGCTCCCTCGTTGTGGCCAGAGCCAGTCCGCAGGCAAGCCAGCTCATCATAGCTTGCATCAGCGGATAACAGGGATGGCTCTGTACCAGCCGAGCGCTTGAGCTGCTTAGACACCTCGTGCAGCAGCGGAGGCACCTCTGTCCGCAGCGTCTCTGCACAAAGCCAGGACGGGCAGGGTGGCGCGGTAAGCAGCGCAGCTGGGCGCACAGAGGGCAGCAGGGCAGCAGAATTGCCGATGCAGCATGCCGGCAAGCTTGATGGCAGGCGCGAACCAGCACGGGTGTCCTCCGTCCTCACCAGACAGGCTGAGCGTGGTGCCAATGAAGCTCGTGCCGACCGCCAGGAACGAAAAGGTCTCCACCAGCCGGCCGATCAGGGGCGGCGCGCGCCGCACAAACACCTGCTCGAGGCGAATGGGCCGAGGCCGGCAGTGTGTCAAGATGAGCAGAAGGCTGGCTTGCAAATCGCATACCCCAGCCCCCTGCATGCAGCATGCATGCCCACAGGCTAGTGAAAAAAACGCAGTTGCTTCCACCGAGCACCGAGCAGCATACCTCGAGAGGATCCACAGCCAGGGCCGTTGCTGCATCCAGAGAGACTGCTGTCTCAACCGCAAGTGGCGCATCCGCCCCAGGCGCCAGCTGCAGCGCGGCCTCCATCACGCCTGCGGCTGCTGGCGCGTCTGCCAGGCCGGAGGGCAGCAGGGAGAGGGCCACCGCCTCCCAGGAGAGGAACATGCCCAGCGGAACCAGGCTGCCCAGCACGAGGGCGGTCCTGCGGGCAGGGAGGGCAGAGTGACAGCACTCAAAGTGAGCACAAAAGCTGAATTTTCCGCAGCGGCAGCAGCAGCGGCAGCAGCAGCAGCGGCGGTAAGGTAGCGAGGCACACACCATGCTTGCAGTGCGAGCAGGGCTCAGCATACAGCAAAAGGCCATCACTCCCACTACTGCGGCAATTCCTGACCCCGCACCTGATGCGCGCGCGGTCGCCTCCCAGGTAGCTGACAATGACTGGCGTGAGGTCATGGAAGACCAGGGACAGGAAAATGATTGGCACCGCCGGCTGGAGCGCGCCCCAGTCGGCCACGCCGTGCAGCAGCGAGTGCGGCAGCGAGGATTGGCCGGCCCCCGCACACAGGATGACCGCGAACAGGGCCAGAAGCACAGAGGTCAGGCCCTGCAAGAGGGTGTGAGGGGCGGCGGTGTCTGGTAAGGGTTACAGTAGCTGTAAGGCTTCAGCAGCAGCATGGTGGGGTGGGCAAGGTATGGTGGGGCGTGCAAGGCGGTAGCATGGTGGCGAGTCGCGGCGCTGGTCGGCTCTTGGGGCCTCTGCAGCCCCCAGCAGCGCCAGGCTGGAGGCAGCGAGATGCTGCAAGCCGGGCACAACAGCGGCAGCACTAACAGCAGCGCTCATAGGCCACACACCTGGTTGATGGCATCGATGGTGCGGGTGCCGCCCAGGTACAGCAAGCTGCCGATGCCTCCCACAAAGGCTGCCGCGGGCAGCAGCGGCGGCAGGCCGCCGCCTGCCAGGTAATCCAGCACCTGCTTGGGAGAAGGACGGTGCGCGGCAGGGTGCATTGGGGCAACTTGCGTGGCCAAACTGGGCTGGCCGCATGTGCGCTTTGGTTGCGAATTGTGGCAGGCGGAGCTGCGGCAAGCACTGGCTGGCGACCATGCGCAGGCATAAGACAAGGCAGCCCATAGCGCGGCATACCGTTGCCCCGCAAGTATTGCCCGTATGTAACGCACCTCGGCAGCCTTGGTGGCATATGCCGTGAGCAGGGAATAAGCGAGCGCCAGGTAGACCAGGGTGAGGCCGCGGCCCGCCGCTTTGCCCAGCGAGAACTCTGCCATCTGGCGCAGCGTGACCACATCGCCGCCTGCGGGTGCTGCGCCGCCGCTGCCATCGTCTGCTGCTGCAGCTGCTGCGTCGCGTGCTGTGCGTGCTGCCAGGTTGACCTCGGCGATGAGCAGAGCGTCCAGCGTGAGCAGCACCCAGATGCCCACAAGGGCCGCCGATGTGGGTGCTATGCCCGCCGGCGCGGAAACGGCGGGCAGAGCCAGCATGCCCGCCCCCACCGTGCTGCCTGCAAAGGTGCAGGGAGACGTGGCAGGCAGGTGGGCATGATGCGACAGCATGCATGCAGGCGCGGGTCGCACGGGCGCGGGTCGCACGGGTTGTGAAGCGGCGGCGTGCGGCACTAGGGCAGCAGGGCTAAGCGAAGATGCAACAGCGCACCTGTGATGAGGGAGATGGCCCCCCAGAGCGTGCCCGATGGCGCAGGCTGCTGCCTGCCTGCCTGGCCGCTGCTCTCGTTGTCGATGGCGGCAGCGGCGGCGGCGGCCGGCGGCGCCCCCTCGCTGGCGGGCGCCGCTGCCGTGGCTTGCACCACAGACGCATCTAGCTGCCACCTATGGTGTCGTGGCTGAGCGCGCCGGGGCGTGCGGACGGTGCCTAGGGCGGCCCATGCCCTCCGCTGATAGCCGCTTGCTGCGAGCGGCGGCACCTGCCTGACTGAGCATCCTAGCATACCGCAGCGCGGAATCGAGGGCCAAGCCGTGTTTCGTGGAGAGTCAGCGCCCGGTGTTCACAGCGGCCGAGACCGAAGGGGAGAGGGTGTTCCTTGCCCTGACGCGAATCTGAACACGAAAGCGTGACGCAAGTGCAGGCAGAAGCGTGCGATCGGCTCTACTGGCCACGTGCTGGGGGTGCTAGGGCGGCGGCGGTCAGCGACATGCCCTTGTCCGTGCCCTTGTCCGGCGGCGGCAGTCATTCCCCGGTGCAGGCACCTGGCACTGACGCAGTAGCAGCAAGCCAAACTTGCAGCCGCAGATGTAGTTGACTGGCCCACTACTCCCCCATCTATGCGTTGCTTGCCTGCGCAAGCCTTGTTGCACAAGCCAGCCGCTGGCGCAGCCGCAGAAATAACAATAGAGACAATCAATAGATGTAGAGTTAGCGAAGAATGGCAGAGGAGAAAGCGCAGCGTCAGGCCGGGGGCAGTTGCAGCCCCCCGCAGGTGCTAGCATATAAGCAACAGCAGGGCTGCTGCGGCTGCCGCCGCCGCTGCCATCGCCCGTGCTGCTGCCCCTGGCTGCCGAGGAGCTGCTGAGATGGCTTTCATGGAGTAGCCGTTGTACACGCACCTGCAGATTGCGAGGCAAGATGCGCGTCATCCAGAGAAGCACGGGCAGAGTGAAGGCGCAGGTTGAGTGCAGCAGCAGCAGATCCCTCAGCCCTGCCAACGCCCACTCACAAGCTGCCCGGCTGATCGCTGCCCAGGCAGCGCACGGCCGCCAAGTGGCCCCAGTCGTTTGCAAAGCTGGTGACGGGCACATAGCTGTACTGGCCGCCCGTTGTCTGCGGCTGGTAAGGTGCTGCGAGGAGGCAAGGCAAGCGATGGGCTGGCGTTGAGAGATCGGTGGGCGACGGCATGCCTGGGAAAGCAGCCAATATGCTCACGGCAGCAGCGATGCAGGAATAACTGTGCCCAAAGAGTTTAATTACATGCGGTGGCGGCAGCATGCGGCAGCGGAGGCAGCTGCCCAACAGCAGCAGCGCGACACACACGCCTCCCTTGAGCACACCCCGACGCCCAGCCTGTGACGTACCCGCCTCCCGGCCCCACCGCATGAAGCCGGTGCCGGCGTCAAACACCACCAGCTCCTGGGTGGTGGTCACCGCCGCCACACCCACGTTGATGATGGGCGGCGACACCGGCAGCTTGGAGTAGCCTGCGGTGGCAGCCAGGAGCGGGGCGAGGGGGAAGGAGAGCCTCAAACCCTACGGAACGCCCAACGCCGGCATGCCTGCCGGCTGCTCCCCACAAGTGCAGTATCCTTCAACCTATGCAGAGCACAACCATGCGGCCGCCCAGCAACCTCCGCAGCCATCCACTTGCTCTGCAAGCTGGCCATTCCTACTAACAATCGTCCACCTTCCGTCCATCGCCCATCCCCAACCCACCCAGCGCGCTCATGTTGGCGGACCAGATCACGCCGCCGTCTTTGAGCGAGCGGCCCACCAGGTATGTGTTGTAAACCGGCTTGCCGCTGCCCAGCTCGTACGCTGCGTCAGGTGGGGTGGAGGCGGGCAGGGGAGGGCGCCGGCGCAATTAGCACTTCAGCAGCAGAGGGCGCAACTGCAGCCAGCAGACTTGCACGGCGCATCGATACGCCTGCTTGCAATGCAGCAGCAGTTGAGCACCCTGTCATGCCGCTGCAGCGACCCAATGGCCTGCCGCTGGGCATCTCTGACCACAAAAGCAGGGCTCACAGGTGCGGTTGGACCAGAAGACAAACACGCCATCCACCACCGACACCTGGGGCACCTGCAGGGCAGTCCGGCAGCAAAGCGCTGAGCTCCAAGCACCTCCCAGGTGGCTTGCACTCAGCAACATGCAGCGCTGCAGCCGCGCGCTGCTTGCCTGGGTATGCTGCCGAGCACCGACCAGACGCGAGAAGGCCCCGGGAATCTAAACCTACCTGAAGGCCCAGCTGCTGCAGACGCTCATTCAGGGAGCCCTCAAAATTTGTGTTGCCGCTGGTCTGCAGCAGAGCAAGGAGAGCACAGCAACCCCAGCATTAAGCCAGGCAGCCACCAGCAGGCACCAGCAGCCGCAAACGCAGCTCTATCACTTCAGCCGGCGCTGCTGCTGCTAGTTCAGCGGATGGCCAGCAGTCATGCAGACCACCCCGCCGCCGCACCTGCCAGGCCACGGTGGGGGCCGCCGTTGCGCTGCTGCCATTCAGCTGGTACGCCATAAAGCGGGTCTGGTCCCATGTGGAACTGGTCATCAGCAGCATGGGGTACTGCCGGCTCGGTACCGCATCCAGGACCGGCACGTACGCCACGCTGGTCACGTTAGGGTTCAGGCCCGTGCCCGCCCCCGCGGACACCACAATCTGCCACAGCTGGCGGCCATCATCTGGAGACAAGCCGTACAGCCGCGCGCCTTGCGCGTACACTGCTGCGGTGGGGGTGGCGGTCACGCCCCACATGCCGGCCGTGTCCGAGGCGGGCAGGCCCGAGGCGGGCGGCAGCGCTGTGAAGTTGGCCCACACCACCTGCATGCGGCAGGTAGGTGTGGATTGTAAAGGCAGAGCAGCACAGTGCAGTAATCGGCATGCCAACAGCAAGTCTCCACCCGCTGCACAATCCAGCGAGGCGTAAGCAGCCGCTGCATGAGTTGCCGCCTGCACGCCGCAGCAACATAAGAGCGGCAGCTGAGGGGCTGGTTGAAATGTCCAGAGTGGCTGGAAGGGGCAGCCGAGGGCCAGAGCAGCAGCAAGGAGCCAGACTGCGGCAGCAAGGGTCACGCACCTGTCCGGTGGCAGGGTCCAAGGCCTCAATGTAATTCACAGGCACAGGCACCGGCCGTGTGCTGTCGATAAAGCTGGTGGTGAGGTACACGCGGGCGGGGCCGCCGGGGCCACTGCACTCACGAGAAACATGGGCAGCGAGCGGCAGGTGGTGAGCTGGTGGCATGCAGCAGGGTGTGGTTCAAGCAAGCGGGCATTAAAACTGTAACAATGGGTGTGATGAGAAGTGGTGGTCTGGAGCAGGCAGGCAGCACGGCCGAAGCACTTGAGGACAGCCGCAGCACACACATGCCTTCCAGCAAGACAACAGCACCACGGTGCCATGTTAAGCGCCAGGAGCATCCCAGGCTGCCTCCCTACGCTGCGCTGCGCACCTGTAGCCCGTGATTTTGGGCGTTGACGCGTTGTAAGTGGCGTGCTGCCACCGCTGCTGCCCCGTGGCGGCATCAAGCGCCACCACAGACTTGCCCAGCTGCATGAACAACAGTCCCAGGCTGCTGTTCAGCTGCTGCCAGTGCGGCAGTCCCGACGTCAGCGTGGTCAGGCCGGCATTGGCGGGGTCTGGCGCTGCCACAGTGGCGGTCCACGCTTGCGTGCCGCTGTCCGCCTCATAGGCGGTCAGCACCCACTGCCCGCCGTTGCCGCCGCCGCCGCTGACCAGCACAAAGCGGTCTGGGTCATTGCCCTCTGTCGTCCGGATGACATAGGGCGGGTAGGGCGAGCCAAAGGGGTAGTTGACGTAGTCACCCGTCACGTTCCACTGCGGGCGAACCAAGAACAGAGCGGTGGGGAAACGAGAACAGAGCGATGGGGCAAGCGGCGGGCGCCGGCGGTTGCGGCGGGGTTGCCCCGGCACGGCCGGCAGTGGCTGCAGCCAGCAGGATCGCACAGCAGGGCCCCGAGCAGCTGCTGCTGGCGCGCCGCGGCTCACCTGCAGCTTGGTCCCGCGGCTGGGCGCGACGGCCAGCAGCAGAAGCAGCAGGGCCGCCAGCTGCGCGCCGAAGCGCGCCATGTCGTGCACAAACCACCCAGGACCGGCGAGAGTGCGTGACTGCCGCGGCTGCGGGTGGGCTGGAAGGTGAGCGTGGCCACGCGTTCTCGAGCCTCTGGGCCGTCCCAGCCACTGCAGGAGCGATCACGAAAAGTGGGCCGCCAGCGATGGCCCTGCCCATGGCCTCCTGCGTTGGCCACGCCACCCGCCGGTTGAGCAGGGCGCGCCGCACACCAAGGCGGCAGCAACGCGCACATATGTATGCGGCATGCTGCACTCGCTCATGGACTGATTACAACACAGTCACATCTATCATTCATCCAACATGCTGCACACAACAGTCAATCCTGGGCATCTTGCAAGCTACGGTCAGGCCGCCTTGGCGGCGTCCGGCCCCTGCACCGCCGCACAGAAGGCCTTCACATCTGCTGGGGACAGGCCCTTGCCGGTTGCGTCGTGGCTGGGCAGCAGCAGGTCCCACCCCGGCATTGCCGCCAGACGGCAGATGGACGCCTCGCCCTGCTCCACGTCGCAGCTGCGGTGGGCAGCGGGGCGGCAGCGGGAGAGAGATAGCAGTGAACGACTAGCGTAGAGCAACAGCGGGCCAGCGCTCATGCAGCACTCTGCTATGGGTGTGCAAGCATAGTAGCACCACAACATGCTTCTACAAGCAGCCGCCCCCTGCACTTACTGCGGCTTGGGGCACAGGAAGGAGGGCGTGATGCGCACTGTGACGCCTGTGGAGGCAGATTTGGAGACAACAAAATTTTGGACATGATTGCCAGAGAGGCATGATGCTGAAGCACAACATGCTGCACGCCCGGCATGCTGAGGATGCAGGCGTTGCAAGCAAACCAACCCGTGTGCCAACGCTCCATCCAGCGGTGCAGCACAACACATGCACCGCTCACCTGGCAGGAAGCGCACGAGGCGGAAAGTGCCCAGCTCCTGCGCAGGCAGTCAACCGGATTGGCAGGGTGAACGAGCTTGCACCTGCTGTGTGTTCTACTTACCGAAACCACCCACAATTGCAAGCAGCTGCAACACCAGCTGGGCCCCCAGCATTGGCAATGCTGCTTGCCTTGCCCACTCCGCTGCTGGCCGGCATGACGCTGACGCCCACGCCGCCCGCGCCGGACAGCACTGAGATCTGCTTGGGTTGGAAAAGTTGGAGCAGAAAGAAGCGCATGTGGAACACTTACTCTCACAGGCTAGCGCCTTGGGAAAGTATTCCCCTGGTACGGGCTGCGCAGCTGCACTTGCTGCGCGACACCCCGCAGCCAAGTTCGACACACACACCACCCCGCCGCACCGCCCCGCTGGTCAGGCGCTCGGTGCTGAGTGAGCCCAGCGTGGCGTTTAGGGCCGCCGGCACCGGCACCGGCCAGCGGCCGCCCAGCACGCTGCTCAGGGCAGCCTGGGCCGGGCCGAGCACCAGGCGGGCGGCACGGCCGGCCAGGAAGCCCAGGGGGCGAGTGACCAGGCCCTCAATGCCGCTGGCGAATGAGGCCGATGGGAACACGTTGAACAGGGCGTCACCGGCAATCACTGTGCCGCTGGGGCGGTGCAGAACGGAGATATGGCCGGGGGAGTGGCCGGGGGTGGCGATCCAGCTGTGGGCGGCAGGTGGGGGGCAGGGATAAGTACAGCAGTGGCAGGGTGAGCAGTGTTTGGAAGCACGAGCGCACACCAGGATGCGGCTCTGCACATGTGCTGCTGCGCTGGGCAAAGCGATGTGCAGGTGCAGCTTCAGTAGCTGCAGCACGGCGCAGAACTTGCCTGAGGCTTGCGCTTCCGTGGCCGCTCAGGCTACCGCCTTCCGAGCCGTGCAGCAGGACGGCGCGAGACTGGGGCACCTGCAAGCACATCATCAGGGCAGCTTAGCCACACGTTTCGTAAGCTTTGTTCTCCATGCACCAGATCACTTCATAGCGACCATCAGGCTGCTGAACAACCGCCCCGCTCCCCAGCGTGCCTTGACGCGCTGGGCAGGTGCGATACCCAGCGCCCGCAGCACGCGCAGCGCAGTTGAGTCTGGGGGCAGATACTCCTTGTCTCCCAGCAGGAAGGGGGCCTCGTGGCTGTGGAAGATGACGGGGGCTTCTGGGAAGGCCTGGCGGGGAGGCAGGTTGAGAAGCAGCAAGTTGGCACATGTGCACGGCTGGGGTGGAGCGGCACCAAAGCCAGCACAACAGCAATCGTGGCAAGCGCACAGCGCATCCAGCGTCCTCGCACAGAGCATCCCAGCCGCCCAGCCGCCAGCAGCGTGTGTGCCGCCTCACCCGCAGCAGCTGCGGCAGCGCTCCCACGTGGTCTGGGTGGCCGTGAGTGAGCAGGATGGCGGCCAGCCGTCCGCCCTTTGGAATGGTGCGCTGCACCGCCGCCGTCAGCCGGCTGGCGTAGCTCTGCCTCCAGTTATCGCCCCCTCCAGCATCAATCAGGTAGTAACTGTTGCCCTCGCGAATCACCGTGCAGCTCAGGGGCACGACAGCAACAGGTAAGGGGCGCCACCAGAGGTCAAACCTGCCGCAGGGTGTTTGGAGTCGGCACAGTTGCGGCATTTCTCTCCGTGTTGCCAGGTGGGCCAGCACGCCCATGCTGCAATTTGATTTTGCACGTGTGCCATGGCTGCACTATGAGCAGTAGCAATTGAGCTGGTCCCGACCAAACAGCACAACCGACGGGAGGGCGGAGGGAAGCTGCGTGACTTGCAGGAGCGATCCCCTGTGGCGGCAGCGGTGCACGTGCCTGAGAACATCTTTTGAGGACACGGCGTGGAACTCGCCGCTCCCCGCCAGCTTCCAAATTTTCCAGCCAGTGCTGGCCAGCCGCCACGTCCCAAACACACCGAGTGCTGGGAACAAGCTGCCTCCCATACTCGCCACCGCGACGCACGCGGCGGCAAGCAGCAGGGCGCGGCGCCCTAAGAGAGGCATGTTGCACGCACCAGTGGTGCTGTCCAAGGGGAACGGAATGGCAGTAGGCAGCACAAGGGCGGCTGCGCAGCTCTGAGGCTGCCGCCGCTCGGCAGGCGCAGCGGCGGGTGATTGGGCCAAGTCCCGGGACTCGCTCCCTCTGCTTCGAATGTTTCTACCTGCAGCACAGCGTGCTTTGATCCAAGTAGCCTCAGCAACCGGCGCGTCTCGAGCCAAACCCTCTGCGCCACTCGCTCCCACCTGCGCCCAACCGCTCGCGGCAGGCACCATGCCCGCCGAGGTGCGCGCAGCGATGTCGACGGCGCGATCCAAGGCCGCAGCTGCATTGGTCTTGCTCGCGCTGCCGCCGCCGCCGCTGCTGGCTCCAGAACGGTTGGCGGCCACTCGCTCACGAGTGCCACCGGCAGGTCGAACTCGTCTATACGTGCGCATCTTTTTGCACAGGAAGGCAAGCCCGGCCAGTTCAAGGCATCCAAGTCCGCTGCTGAGCTGGCTTACGGCGAGGTTGAGGTGCGCATTTCCATCAAAGCCACTGCTTCGAACCGAGCGTCTGGTAGGTGTCTGCGACGATGCGGCCGGCGGTGCCAGTGCAAGCATTCAGCATCATCAGTGTACCTCCCGCTGTTTCCGTGCATCTGGAATGCAGGGGTATGCCGAGCCTGGCACCGCGGAGCACAAGGTGTGGATTCAGGCGGCGGCACTGCCGTGCTGCTGCTGCTGCTGCTCCGCCGCCACTGCAATCGAAGCCTCTTCAGCGCAGAGCAGTGCCATCATGGTGGCCTTGTGCCAGCTAGCTGCATGCCCGGCACGCCTTGCGCGAGCATGCACTGATTGTTGCCGCTCGCCACTGCGCAGGCCGCCGGCGGCAAGCATCTGGAGAGCTACTGGTTCAGGCGAGTGGCTGGGAAGGAGGAAGGAGCAGCCGTGGAGCACGCAAATGCCAGCCCTAGGGCCTGTCGTTGGCAGCTAGAATAAGAGTCAGAATTGCCAGTTTCGAGGAGCGTTGCTGGCAAATTGGGCGCCACCTCATCTACTCACATGGTGCAGGGGCTCCGGTGGGCTGCGCCCGGAGGGCCACGATTACAATGAAGAGCAGGAGCGGCTGCAGGAGCTGGAGGAGCACCAGGTGGGGTCAGCGGGGCTGGTTTTGTGGGGTTGCTTGCGGATGGTGTGGTGGGTGCGACTTGCAAGTGCGCAGCAGCACTTGTCAGCATGTTGCATTCTCATTGGCCCGGCAAGTTGCGCCTCGAAGGCGGTACGGCGACTGCACAGCAAACTGACCCCCAACCTGCATCCCCTTGAACTTCAACGTCCCTCGAGCAGAAGGGCGGCGCGGTGCGGCGCGCCATGGGCGCTGTGGGAGGCGCCATGGCCTCTGCCGCCGCCGCGGTGACCCCCGCACGCTTCAAGTCCTCCAAGTCTGCCGCCGAGCTGGCCATGAACGACAGCGAGGGGTGTGAGTGTTAGCTCATCTTCATTGAGGCAGCCATGCTGCACGCATTGGGTGATATGGAAATGCCGGCATCAGCATGTCGCAATTGCTGGGCGCCAAGCTACCATATGGCATGATGCTTTTTGACTCCACCTCGTTTGCGCTGTTGCCGACCGAGGCAATGCTGCCCCTTGCCATTCCATGCAGATGCGGAGCCAGGCCTGGCGGAGCACAAGGTGCATCATGCAGGGGCTGGAAATGGGGGACTTTGCTGGCATTCCAATGCAAGCTGCTGGGCAAGAAGGTTGGCGTGTGCTCTGGTGCCAGCCCAGTGGGCAGCCTCCCTCCCAACCCAACGTGGCGGTCCCCGGCCGCTTTGTACGACAAGACTGCCTGTCTTGGTGCTGCCCCGCAGGACCATCCAGACAAGCACTTGGGCTCACTCTGTCTGTCCTGTCCTGGTGCTGCCTCGCAGGACCATCCGGACAAGCAGCTGGGCACCTACTGGCACCGCGGCTCCGCCGGGCTGCGCCCCGAGGTGCGCCTGATGGATACTCTGTGTGGTGCTGGGTGCAGCGTGTATTGGAGCAGGCTGCAACTGAGCCCTGCACAGCAGCAGCCACTGTTTTGACTTTGACTGGCAGCGGGCATGCGGGGATTGCCCGCATGCGCCCCTGCTGCACATGCTGATTGCAGCTTTCGTTTGGCTTTCATCCAATGTCAGGGCCACGACTTCAAGGAGGAGGAGGAGCGGCTGCACGAGCTGGAGGAGCACCAGGTGTGAAAAAGCCGGAGCGGTGCCTTTCTATTGTGGTTTATGGGTGTGCAGCATTTGGTTGGATTCTTTGCTCAGTGAACAGATCGCTCAGCCTATCACCACACATCATGCTCTCCTGGAGTAACAGCCGCTGCTCTGGCATGCTCTCCCCCCTCGCAGAAGGCCGGCAGGGGGGGTGTGGTGGAGCGTGTGCAGGAGGCTACCACCTCGGCCACCCAGACCGCCAAGGAATATGTGCAGGTGAAGCTGAGGGCAGGCATTGGACTTGCTGTGGCTGCCAGGACAAGTCATCGTGCCGACTGGTCTGTCCGAAGCACACAGGCTCGACTCCTGCGCTTGACTCGCCGTCTGAGAGACACTGTGCTGCTCGTTCCAACCGTTGTCGATGCTTGCAGTCCGCCAAGGAGATGCTGGGCCTGGCCAGCGAGAAGTGAGCCGAGCACAATGAACGAGCCTGCCTGATGGCCTGGAGGAATCCAGCGAGCAGAGTAATGTGAGGAGAGAAAACCAACGAGCGGTTGCCAGGAGCGGTTGCCAGGAGTTTCATCACGCCGTCTACACTACGCTCCTAATCACTCTGTTTTGTGAGTCATGTTTCATTGTCCGTGGCGCCCCGTGATGCCGGGGACATGCCTGTTCATAAAACCGCCACATGCTGCCGCCCGCTGGCAGCTTGCTGTTGGCACCTGTCCATTCTCATCTCTGAACCAAGCTTCCTGCGCGAGGCACCCGCTTTCATCTAGCGTCTGCCACCACTTTTGATTCTGCACATCTCCGCTGCATGCCGCCCGATATGCCCTGCAACATATGCGCTTGCATGTAACTTGCTAGCGCCCATCCACACTTTACACGTTGAGAGGTTCGCGGTTACATCTGTCTTCACATGTAAGGTGCTACACGTCATGTCAATGCTCGCTTTTCCGCACAGTACAAATTTCCGAGACAAAACCTGCCACAAGAGCGGCAGCAGGCTCAGGCGCCGGTACCATCTGCCTGCCGCCGCCGCAGCTGCCTTTGGACTTGCCGTACCTCGCCCAGCACCTGGCAGGTTTGCTTGTGTCCGTTGGTTCCTGCCTTCCAGTCGGCGTGTGAGCACGCAGTGCTGCAGTACCACACCAAACGGCACGCGCTGCAGGGAAGATCGAGTTGACAGGAGCGGGGTGGTCGGAGTGGGCAGTCGCAAGCGCTGGGGACACAACACAGCGCGGGCTGCTCCTTGCGGCGGCAGAGCGGTACACTGCTAAACAACAGCTGACCGCTTGCAGCCCCTGCACACATCGCGATGCATCTAACAATCAAGGCGCTGCGACTTGACTCCACAGCCCTCCAGACCAGCCGCCCACCTGCATCTTTTGCAGCCAGCGCCCCGGCCCGCGCGTGGCCCGCCCTCCAAAGCCACATTGTCACACTGCAGGTTGGCGCAGGAGCGTGCCGCTGCCGTGAGGGCCTGGTCATTCCTCTGCTGTGCAAGCCCCTCGGGCCGCTGCCACCACTCGAGCAGAGCTGCCGCCAAAGGCTGGCCGACTGCCAGCACTTCTGCCACGCTGACACCCTCCCTGTCCAAGACATCGGGGCCGCCGGCAGCTGCCAGTGCCGCGGTGCAGCAGCTTGCCGCGGCCGCCTGCTGACCAGAGCCACCGGCCTGCTCGGCGGCCGCCACTTCCTTTCCCACTTCGCTGTGCACGACCTGCACAGCCTGCCTGACACACTGAGTTGCAAACCCGGCCTGCGTGCAAGAGGGCCATTCAAGCAACGGAGAGGCAAACGAAATAACGTAGTGAAATGTTGAATGCTGCAGGTTGGCCCAGCACCCCAGCCTGTGCCAGCTGATGCGAACCAGAGGTGCACAGCAGGCATGCCACAGCACAGCACAACACAGCATGCCACAGCACAGGACACAGCACCCATGTGCTTGCCTGCTGCCCTGGCATATCATCGACATCATCCGGTTGGCAGCCGAGCAAGAGGACCACTGATACATGCACGCATGCGGCATGGGGTAGCATGCTGGCAATGCACGCCTGCCGCTCCTCCTGCAGGCGAGGGGACACTAGGTGGCACGCTTTGCGGCAGCTGCTGCTCATCGCCTGTGGTTGCGGCGGCCATCCTTGCTGCGAAAGCGCAGCATGCCCTCTATTTGGAATGCCGCCCGACATCCATATCTCACCACCACTCACTTTGGTTGCTCCGCGCTGGCCGTGAATGCACAGCTGGCACAGCTCGGGGACGGATGTGAGGAGGTCGCGGGCTGCTTCTGCCAGCACCGCAAGCAGCAGGGGCCACCAGCGGCGTGCCTCTGGGTCAGCGGAAGGGTCTGCTGCAGCAAAAGCGCCCCAGTGCCTCAGTAACGCCACCTGTGCGCAGCACATGGCATGCAGCGCCCTGCAGTGAGGGGAGGACGGACGAGGCAGGTGCGTGGGCTGGCCTGTTGGGGGTAGAGGCGGCAACTGGGCGCCAACACACACCCGGCGGGGGGCATTCAGTGCCATGCATGCAGGTCAGGGGGGAGCGGCAAGCCCTGCAAGTGGGCAAGTGGCAGGGTGTCCACATCACAGCAGCATCCCATCCCTGCACATCTGTGTGCACCCCACACTCACTGGGCGCTGGCCGCTGCTTGCTTGATGTCCGGGGCTGACGCTGCATGCTGGGCAGCAAAGCTGATGCGCCGCAGGCCGGCGCCAGCTGGCAAGTAGGCACATGCCAGCTCAGCCACCTGGCTTGCACCAAACCTGGCAAGCAGCGTTTCTGCCAGGGGCCCATGCAGTGCTCGTTGCCGCTCTGCGTAATACGCCGCCCGGCAGAGGGCGGAGTGCAGCCACCAAAGGGCCTCGAGTGCCTCAACAGCAGCCGTTTGTGAGCCATCGTCGCCAGCTCCCGAAGCCGCTGCTGCTGCTGCTGCTGCTGGGCTGCTGCTGCTGCTGCCGCCGCTGCCGGCCTGCTGTGCTGGGACGGCCTGCGGTGCTGGGGAGGCAGCTCCTGCAGCCTCTGCGGCAGCATCGATGGCCGCAGCAAGGGTCTGGCTGAGCAAGAACAACTCAGACAGGAGCCCTGCCAGAGAGCCATCGGCTGTATCCAGCTCTTCAGACAAGGCCCCGCAGGCCTGCAGCTGGGCGGCGGCCTCACTCAGCGCCAGCAGGCGCACGGCGGCGGCAGCGCCGCTGCACCAGGCTGCCGCGTCTGCACAGCTGGCGAGCGCTGGCGACTGGCGCGGCCTGCCTGCTTCGCCGTGTTGGGCCGAGGGGCTGTGGTCATCCAAATATGCCTCAACGCACAGGCTGGCACGCAGCAGCTCCAGGATCCGACGAGCAGCCCAGCAGGCATTTGCCAGCTGCTGCACCTCCAGCTGCCCGCCTGCTGCAGCAGCGCCGGTGGCGCCTTCGGCTGCCGCCTCTGCTGTGCCCGCTGCACTGCTGGCGTTTGCAGCAGCCACCGCGTCTGCTGCCACCAGCTGCAGCACTGCCACAGCGTTTGGCAGCGCAGCCAGCAGCGCATGTGCAAGCCGCGCAAGTGTGGTCGGCTGCCGGAGCGCCTCTGGACCTGCCTGCTCCTGCAAGCTGTCCAACAGCCTGCTGCACGCTACGCCTAGCTGGCACACCAGCCAAACCGCGTCTGTGCGGCTGACTGACTCCACGGCCGGCGCTGCTGCTGCTGCCGCTGCGCCCGGAAGCAGCATAGCTGCCACCAGCTGTGCCGCCGCTCGTGCCATGGGCACGCTTCCTGCCAAATGAGCGACTAACTCTGGGGCTTCTTCCGGGCTGGCTGCACCGCCGCTGCCCTCAGCGTTGCTGACACGCACACAGCCGCCCTCGGTGTCGCCGCCCTCGCCGGCGCTGCCCTCAGCGTTGCTACTGCCTGCGCTTCCCCCGCTGCCGCCGCCGCTGCCCTCGCTGCCGCTGCCGCCCTCACTGCCGCTGCCCTCACCGCCACCCTTGCTGCTGCTGCCCTCGCTGCCGCCCTCGTTGCTACAACTCGCACTGCCGCACTCGTTGCCGCCGCCGCTGCCACTGCCCTCGCCGCCACTGCTGCTTCCAGCGCTGCCGCTGCCCTCGCCGCCACTGCTGCTTCCAGCGCTGCCGCTGCCTCGAGGCTCCACTGCCGGCGCGCTGCTCGGGTACACAGGCAGCAGCTCGCTTGCAAACACGGCTGCCGCGGCTGCCGCCACGTCCCAGGAAACGGGTGCGTCAGGCGGCCGCCGCTCCGCAGGCAGGGCCAGCTGCACCGCCATCTTCGCCACAAATGGTTCCATTCGGCTCTCGGCGCGGAGGTACAGGGAGCCTGGGGATGCATTCAGCGCTTCTTCGAGCGGTACCAGCCGGCAACCGGTGCGCTCGCGCATGAGGCAGACGCAGCCCAGCAGGCGCAGCAGGGCAGCCATCGCATGGTCGCTCAGGAAGCCTGCGGGCATGGGGCATGGGGGCGGGCGGCAGGCAGGCGACGGGTCAGGGCAATATGTACTTCCTAATTGCCGCTCAAAGCATGCGCGCAGCTGCGTGGGCAACGCAGCTTCGCTTCACGCATCCAGTGCAACGCATGCATGGCGCCTCAGCACGAGCTGTAGGCTTCCCTAACTGCTGCGGACCAGCACGGGAACCCCAGCGCTGTGCTGAAAAGGCGCAAGCTCACCGTATCTCAACAGCACGCAGTTCCACAGCATTTCGAGCCACGCACGCAGCACTTGGGGGTCTCCAGGCCCCGGCCAGCGGTCCAGGATTCCACGCGCTTCTGCCGACAGCAGCAGCGCGCGTACCAGCTCGAGCTGCCGCACAACCAGTGCCGACTGCTGCGCCGGCGACAGCGGCGAGCTGCCGAGTGTCAGCCGCATGCCGACCAGCAGGAAAGGGTGGAGCAGCGCAGACTGCAGTTCTATGGCGGCCGGAGGCAAGCCCCAGGCCCCCGCTGCGAGTGCGCTGGCCTCGGCTAGTTGGCAGCCCGCCTCGTAGACGTGCCGCCACTGAAGCTGCGGTGACTGATCCGCTACTCTGCCCTTCAAATCTTCCATCAGAGTCGCCAGGTACGTCCGCAGCTGCTCCAGCAGCCTGCTGGGGAAGGGATGGGTACAAGTGTTGGTCAGCATGGGGATGCCACCACGAGTGACCGGCGGGCAGCCAATCCCCTGAAGTGGCGTTGCTGTGCAGGCGATCTGCAAATGCGCGGAAACAAGCCAAAGCGAGCATGCAGCCCGGCTAGCAGCGCGGCCCGCACCCTCGCAGCCGCTGCAGCATGACAGCTTCAGGCGGCTCGTCGGCGCCGGCCAGTACCAGCTGGCTGCTCACGCTGCCCATCTGGTACAGCTGTGCCTTGGCGGTTCTGGCCATCGCTAGATGCGGCATCAGCTGCTCCAGCTCGCGCACCAACCGGCCCCAGTCTGGGGGTGCACTGCCCGCCATGGCCGGCGCCCTGTGTGTGTGTGGGGGGGGGGGGGTGCACTGCCCGGGGGCCGGTGCTGGCGGCGCTGGCGAGCGCTTGCCGGTTCGGACAAAGTCGCAGCTGTTGGGTCGCGCGCTCCGTGGACAGGGGGCGACTTCCCCCGCAAGCAAGGGTCGAGCAAGGGGCGCCGGCGCGCTAGAGCGATGCAGTCCACCCCTTATTATACAGGAGTTGGGCAATGACACAGGCTAGCTTGGTTGGGGGGCCGCGGCGCTGTGCCGCCGCCACAGCGCTCGGTGTGGCAGCGGGGGACAGAAGCACAGGTCGTTCAGCCCCGCATGTGGCCCCTGCTGACCACTTTGCCTCGCATCATCCGCACTTTACACGTTGAGTGATGCGCAGCTGCCTAGCGGGGCGGCTGCGATGCACCGAAAGGACATGCATTCTCAAAGGATGGGTTGCCATCGATGGATCATCAAAGGGGAGGGTGCTCAATCGATTAAGGCGCAGGGGAGCCCCAAATACGAATGTGGGTGTGGTGTGCAGGGGTTGGGGAGGGGAAAATCGCACTGCGGGTAAATGAAACGAGGGTACAGGGCGCGGCGGCGAAAATGTGGGGGCGGCAAAAACGACATCAAAGTATCGACATGGACCGTGGTGACTCCAGCTCAGCAAACATCAAACAAACTTCAACGAACTGCAAGTTAGAATGACTGCAACTGCAACTCAAAGTGCAAGGCAAACTGCAACGGGGGGCAGCAGGCTCTGGGCATGCCTGGGAGGCTTCTGCTTGTTGGCACGCCCTGCCGAGCGCCTGCCACAGGGAATGAAAGGGTGAATGAAAAGAGCAGCAGCAGCAGCTTGCGCCGCCACTGCATGGCTGCTGTTGGGCCTCTGCAGCTGTGAATGGCCGTCTGCAGCGGCGCGCCGCCCGGCCCAACAGGGCAGCTGCTACTGCCGGCCACTGATGCCTGCTGCCGTGTGCCTGCTGCCGCCGCAGCTCCCTGCAGCTCAACGGCTGCGGGCTGCCACAGCAGGGTGCTGCACCGCTCACGGCAGCAAGCCGGCATGCGCACACCAGCGCAAAGCGTGCACGGCGTGTTTAGCGCACAGCGTGCCAGGTCAGCGTGCCAGCTCAGCATGCTCGCTGCTTGCCAGCTGCCCAGCTGGCTGCTCACTTCTTGCCGACTCCCACCAGCTCGAACACTGCCTGCAGGCCCTTGCGAGCCGCCTTCTTCTTGGCGGCAGCCGCCGCCGGAGCGCCAACCTCCTCTGCCTCATCAAGGCTGCCCTCCATCGCAGCCTCAGCAGGCGCTGCTGCTGCCGCCGCAGCCTTGCCGTTGCTGCCGTTGCTGCCGTTGCCGTTGGCAGCCAGGGGAGCCAGCTTGCCGATCACTGCAATCTTGGGAGCGGCCGCCTTGCCGTTTGCAGCAGCCTTGCCGTTGACCGCAGCCTTGCCGTTCGCCGCAGCTTTGCCGGCGGGCGCTGCCCCCTTGCCGCTGCCGGCCTTCTTGCTGCTGCCGGATCCCTGGGCGGAGAATGGCCGGGGCGCGGGTGGCTGGTTTGATGCACCATGCATGCGCTTAACAGACCGCAGCACACTGGAGAGCAAACATGTCACTAGCTGCAGCACCTTGGAAAATCACTTGCCACATGCCATGCCCTCAAAAGCATCGCCCCACCTGCTCTGCCGGTTTGGGCGAGGGCGCCGCCCGCCGCTTGCTGAGCCGCTCCTGCACCTCCGCCTGCCGCCCCTGCCACCACGCAATGGTATTGGACGAGTTGGCCAGCTGCTCCGGCAGCTCGTTCTGCAACAAACACAGGGGCGAGGGGTTGGGCGAGCGGGGTCGGTGAGTGGGTGGGGAAGACTGTGTGTGTGTTGAAGAGGCGTTGGCCAGCTGCTCCGGCGGCAAGGCCAGCAAATTGGCTGCCATACAGCCGTGCTGCTCACCTCGCGCTTGCGGGCCTCCTGCGTAAAGCCCTCTTCGGTCAGGCAGGCTTCGGTAAAGCCCCCCAAAACGGCCAAAAATATGCAACAACACATGTATACGCGCACCTCGCGCTTGCGGGCCTCCTGTGTAAAGCCCTCCTCGGTGAGATAGGCCTCGGTGAAGCCGCCGCGGTCGGCGGTGCCGTTGCCCGCCAGGCGCGACTCGAGCCAGCCATCATCCACGCTCTCCGTGACCTGCGGATCAACTCGAGTCTGAGTTGAGTGAAAGATACACAAAGGCGGCAGGGCGCAGGCAGCCAGCCGACCCTCTTGCAAACAGCATCACGCCTGCAGACCAGGCATCAGAAACAAGTGCAAACAGCGCAACAAGCTGTTGTGGCAGCCGTGCAACAAGCAAGGAGGCAAAATGCAGCCCGGCTGCCTCACCGTGCTGACCACCTTGCCCAGCGAGGCAACGGTGGAGGAGATGACAGCCGTGGGAGTGACCACTCCGAACCAGGGGTGTGTCAGCGCGGCCGCCGCCGACAGCCGCTGCCGCGGCTCGTAGCTGCATGTCGGGGCGGCAACGCGGCAGGCGTCAGCAAAGAGGTCAAGAGCATGCGGCAGGATATTCAGATAGCGGTGGCAATACCGCCAAGCGCGGCTGCTTTGTGGGTGAGCGTCGGTGCCGGCTGCTGACGCATGGTGCGCAGCCGAATTGCGCTGGCCTGCCCACTGCCGGTGGCCCAATGCACGGCATCTCCTCAGCCCCTGGCTGCTGCTCACCGAATCAGGTTGCACAGCAGGTCCCAGCCGGTGCCGCCGTCCGCATCCAGGATGGCAAAGCCCTGCAGCAACATGAACGGACGAGATTGGGCAGCTGTAGACAGCACGCCGGCTGGAGGTATGCTGCTGCAATCATCCAGGATGGCAAAGCCCTGCAGCCCCAAGGGGAGCGCAGAACACTAGGCTGCTGAGGGGTGCACATCCGGGAGAACTGCGTGCTGCTGCAAGCAGGCCTGTTGCGGCAGGCGGAGGCACTTGCCAGCTTGGCCATATTCAGGGGGGGGGGCCTTGCACTGCCAATTCCAAAGTCGAAAGCAACTCTTTCCGCTCCAAGATTTTTCTCCCCCAATTGCTCGCCTCTGTAAAGGCCTTATCTCCCCGAGCCTCCATGGCCGACCGCCAGCGGTTGAGGTCCCAGCCGTACCGCTCGCCCAGCGACCTGCACAGCAGGCACAGCGGGCACAGCGGGGTCAGCAGGGCAGCGCACCAGCTCCGACGGGAAGCCGGCCATGATGCAGCCATGACACGTGGTGCAATCTCCCATACTCGCAGTGGTGCACAAAGGCCGCGCAGCAGGCTGTAGCAAGTTTGCAGCAGAATGATGGCAGCAACATCCAGGCTCACTTGTTGAAGGCCACCAGCGTGTTGTCCTGGCGCAGCGTGGGGAACGCCATCTGCAGCATCAGCATGCCCACGCTGCAGCAGGGCAGGCGGCACATGAGGCAGGTTTGCAAGTTGCTTGACCGCAGCGCCTAACATGGAACGGCAGCTGCACCTTGGCACCAAGTGGGCTGAGCAGCAGCAGCAGGTCCAATAGGTCCCAGCAGTCCCCCCCCCCCCCCCCCCCAGGTGCCCAACAGAGCAGGCACCAGAGCCAAGCCGGGCCCTGCAGCAGCAGCAACCCGTCCCAGTAGCAGCAACCCAACAGGCCCAGCAGCAGCACCTTGGGGGCCGTCAGCAGGGGCATGCAAAATGCCCGACAGCCGCGCCTTAGAGCCAGCAGCAGCACCCAAAACGCCAGCAGCGGCACCTTGCTAGCAGCACAAAAACTCCCAGCAACGGCACCTGTACATGTCAAAGCGGTCGGGCACGTTGAGGCGCCACAGGACAGGCGACAGCAGCGCGGCCACCGGCGCAGGCGGCGCACTGCGGGGTGGCATGGATGTGTGCAGCGTGTGGGGTCCGTCTGGCGTCGAGGCGGAGCGGCAGTTGCACAGAAGCTGGTGCGGTTCCTGTGCCAGGCGAGGTATGCCTGATGCGGGCAGCAAGGCCGCACAACGCAGCACCACCAATTGGCCAGACGAAGCAACTCGGGTGGCTGAGAAACCAAGCTAGGTATGTTGACTGGAGCATTCACACTCACACCCTGGCATGCCTTGGGCTGTTCAAAACATACGCACCGCGGCGTCTGCTTGGACATGATGTACTGCTGGGTGGCCTTCACCGTACCAACAACATTTTCAATTGGAAAATATCACGGTCTACCCATCTCACCGCGGCGTCTGCTTGGACATGATGTACTGCTGGGGCGGCGCGTACCGCGGGTCCAGCAGGTACTGGTTGGGCACGTAGTTGATGCCTGCCAAAGTAAGCAGAGGAAGTCAACTTTTAGAATTGCGGAACCCTTGGAGACAAGAAGGTACTGGTTGGGCACGTAGTTGATGCCTGCAAATTAAAAAGAAGAAGAAGCAAGCATGACATGATAACAACAAGGGCCAGCAGGCACTGGTTGAGGACGTAGTTGATGCCTGCGGGTCAAAATAACCACAACCGTCATCACACTAGCAAGGTACTGCACTGCGCCTGGTTTGCCAGCGGTGCATGCAGTGCTTCCAGGTGCATGCCCTGCATCACAACCTCAGCACACCACAGCGCTGCTTGCACTGTGCTACACCTAGCGCCATGCCTCGAGCACACTCTGGACCGAAACACGCAGCCTCACCTATGCGCAGGTCTGCCCTCACGCAACCCTTCTGCTCCCACACGCCAAACACCCCTGCTCTGCCGCTCCGCTCCACTCACCTATGCGCAGGTCAGCGGCGGCGCCAAAGTCGATCAGCTTGATGCACTGGTCGCGCTCGGAGAGGATGCAGTTCTGGGGCTTGATGTCGCGGTGCACAATGCCTGCAGTAAGCAGCCGAACAACAGAGCCTGGGGTTAGCAACATGGTTTGCGATGCGATGCAGTTCTGGGGCTGGATGTCGTGGTGCACCATGCCTGCAGTAGGATAAGATGTCACAGGTCAGCAGAATGGCTTGCCGAGAGGATGCAGTTTTGCGGCTTGATGTCGCGGTGCACGATGCCTGCAGGGGTGCGATAGCAGGAAGCAGGCGACTGAGATGCGACGGCACACGGCACACAACTGCACTTGCCCACAACCCTCATATCTCAGTCTTGCTGCTCACCCACTGCGTGGCACCTCTCCAGGCACTCCAGCAGCTGCTGCATGGCCACGCGCAGGATCGCCGCCTTGCGCTCCGGGCCCTGTAGGCAGGAAACCATTGGCAAGCAACACTGAGAGTCTAAGCTAGAGTAAACTGCTGCAACCTGCTTCCTGAGCCGCGTGTAAACGGCGCAAAGACCACGCGCTACAGAGGTGGAACCAACGGCAAGGCCCCAAGCAGCCCAGCAGCGCACCTTGGGGATGTTGAGCTCCCGCCCAAACAGCGACTGCTCCAGGTTGTAGGGGAACTCCTTCTTCTGCGGGCACGGAAGAATATCATTCAAATGGTTTAAAATTACCAGCAAGGCTTTGTGAGTGCTGCACAAAACTTTACACGCACGGTTGACCCGTGTTCGCCAACAGCGTTTCCACAAACCGAAACCCAACAACTAGCTGCCATGCTGGCTTTCTGCAGCCTACTCACCACCATGAGATCCGCAAGCGTGTAATCTCCCTCGTACGTCCACACCAGCCATGTGGAGTCGCCAAACTGGGCGTTGCCGTCCGAGAAGGCAGTGATGAATTCTGCCGCCGACTTGGGTGCCCAGCGCATCATGCGCTCGTTCATCCAGGCCTGGAGCGGGAATGGAGGCAGGGAGGCAGCACTCAGCAGGTGAGAGTATAAGGTGAGAGTAAAGGTGCACAGCAGAGGCTGTCCCTAATTCACACTGCTATGTTGGCGCCGATCACCTCACCTCCGCCTTCCTTACTC
>VFQQ010000949.1_pt1 | contig 46498 bp, 62 predicted proteins | sample 3512341 | NCBI WGS metagenome assembly VFQQ01 (sample SAMN10412373, study PRJNA504923) | tailings metagenome | isolation source: Relicate 2 Philex TSF1 revegetated site | place: Philippines: Tuba, Benguet | collected 2017-08-29 | reverse complement strand
CCCCCCCCCCCCCCCCTGCAGGGCGACGGCGTCAAGTCGATCATCATCCCCGGCATTGTGGGCATAATCCTGGGCCTGGGGCTGGGCATGCTCATCTTCTACACGTGAGGCCGCTGGGGAGGGCGGGCAGCCGCTGGCCCTGGGCCAGCATGCTGCCGTCAAGTGGCCAAACCTGCACAGCTGTTGGCCGGCGTGGCAGGCCTGCGGCTGGGGGCCGCGCCCTTTGCTGCTGCACACCCATCCGGCCCCGCTTTGTGTCCTTACCTGACACCTGCTTAACCGGCCTGCCCGCCCCCGCCCTCCCACCCCCGCCCTCCCCTGCAGCGGCCGCACCATCAAGAGCCTCAAGTGGTTCTTCATCATCTCCTGCGGCCTGCTGCTCATCATTGCTGCCGGACTGGTGGCCCAGGGCGTTGTGTTCTTCACCTCCGCCGGTCTATTTGGCACCACCTTCCCCTACGAGGTGCGACACAGCAGCTAGAGAGCACTGCTGCTGAGCAAGCGCACTACGGCAGAGGGGAGGGCGGGGCTGCAGGGCTGGTGGGCCATGCATGCTGCTGTGGCAGGTCGCACGCTGTGGGTATTATCTGCTCAAGCCGGCGCAGCATGCCGGCTCCCAGCCTGTCTGGCCCTGAGTAGCCTTTGCCATGCCCACAAGGTCATTCTGTGCCGCCCACTGCCACCTCACTGCCGCCCTCGCTGCCCCGCCCTGCCCCCTCCCGCAGTACCGCCCCTGGTACAACACCATCCTGTGGAACACCTCGGGCTGCTGCGACATGTACAACAACCAATTCTGGTCCATGATGCGCGCGCTGTTTGGCTACACGGGTGAGCGCTGGGTCTTGAGTTGGTTGCCTGCTTGGCAGGGGTACGCCTCGGGGGCCTTACCACGATCAAACAGCATTGCTGGTTTCTGCATTGCTGTTTGGTTGAGCAGGCAACAGCCTCCCTGCCCCGCCCCTCCTCCACCCCACGTTTGTGCCTCACCGCTGCCCCGCCCCGCCCCGTCGCTGCCTTGCAGACCAGCCCACGGGCCTCAACCTGATGTACTACCTGCTGTACTGGGCTATTGTGCTGAGCATCATGATCTGGAAGTGGTACACCGGCACCCTCACCGACCGCCGCCAGGTGCGCACCGCCTCTCCACCCACAGATGTGTGGCCGGTGCCTGTTGGCAGCGGCCTGCCCTGGTATTGGTAGCGCCCAGCCCGCCCCGACCGACTGGGCTGCAAGCTCTCTTTGCACACACAGCTCGCCAAGCACACGCCTGCTTACCATGCCCCCGCCCGCTAACCATGCCCCGCCCCGCCCTCTACCCTTCTCTCGCCCCCTGCAGGCCCAGATTGACGACCTCAAGTCGTTTGCAGTCCACCTGGGAGAGCGCATGGACGCCGACGCCGGCCTGGGTGAGCCAGACTAGCCCATGGCCCTAACAGAAATGTGGCCTGCTGCTGCTGCTGCCTGCCTGCTTGGCAGCGCTGCCGGCCGCCACTTGCTTTTGTGTGCTACGTGGCAACTGTGCCGCATGCCTGCATTCTACCGTCCTCTTTTTGTCGTGAGCGTCCATCAATCAAGCTCCACCTCCCTCCACCCGCTGCGTTGCAGACAAGGGCAAGCAGCTCACCAGCAGCAGCAGCAGCGGCGGCCGGCTCAGCAGCGACGTGGACCTCGAGCTTGGCAAGGGGGAAGCAGCTTCTGACTCCGCGGAGGCGCAGGAGGGTGCTTACCAGGCACCAGACAGCGCCCCTGCTGCACCTGCTGAGCAGCAGCAGGCGGCGCCGGCCACCACGGTCGTGTGAGCCAGGCTGCGAAAACCGCAGGTGGCGGTGCATTGCCGCCGTGCTGCACATCACAACCCACCCCAAACCCACCCAGCATCACTTTACACTCTGCCTACTCCTTCATTTTTCTCCCTGCTCGCGCTCCTGCTGCTACGGCACTTGCCCCTTTCCCTTGCTGCTTCCCTGCTCTGCAGCTGCCCCTCTGCTCTCCTTGCTTCCCATCTCGCACCTGTCATTTCCATTAGCATTCTGTCTGTCCAGTACTCCTTTTTGGTGTGTGCATTCTGTCAATAAGGACCTCTGCAACATAGCGAGGTGGATCCTCTGCAGCCTGCATGGTGTTGGAGGAGCGTGCGAACGCAGCTGCGATGCCGCCACCCCCTCATTGTGCCAAACCCAGCTCCCGAGCGTTGTTCGGCGGGTTTGTAGGGCAACCCAGTTTCGGAAAGCCCAAATTGGCCGCGTTCGGCCCCTTGCAGCGTGCTCCCCCAGGTCGGGCTTTGGCCTCGCTTGCTGCTGCCGGCGCGCTGGCTGCCGTAGTTGCTGACGTCTCGGGATGCGGAAACTAGGGGTGTCGCCCGGCCGCCAGCTGCCGCTGCCTCCTCTTTGCCTGCCGACCACCCCGCCGCCACCACACCCCTTGCGCAGATGGCAGCCGTCGTGCGGCGCAATGTTGCGCGGCTGCGCACCGCAGCCCTCGACCTGCAGGCTGCCATGGAGACGCGATCTGTTGCCAGGGCCAAGCGTCTGGTATATGGCGCCAAAAAGGAGCGCAAGACGATTGAGGACACCCTCGAATACATCGAGATGGACCTAGTGGTGGCCACAGGCGATACTGTTGAGCAGCCGCTATGCATCCGAGAAGCCGCAAGGTGGGCGCATGCACACAGGGCCGACAGAAATGCCCTGGTATGTCTTCCCTGGGGAAGTGGTTGGTCAGTTTCTGCCCTCACCATCCTGCGCAAAACTGGGCACCAGCGCAAACTGGATGTTTCCACTGTTCAACTGTCCGACCATCCTTAATACCAAATATCACTGCACACGCAGGGAGCTGCTGAGCCTGGCGGATGCGCTGGCAGGTCTTGCTGCATATGTGGACGCAGAGGGGCTAGCTGGCCAGCCGCCGCCCGGCAGGCAGGCAGATGTCGACCGTTTGGATGCCTTACACTACCAGCTCGACCTGGCGGTTAGCACCAGCACTGCACTGTTGCAGCTGGTAGTGCCTGCGCTCAGCGACGCCGCGCAGCAGAGTCACATTGTGACAGCTGCGGCGGAGGTGGCGCATGCCAGCGGGGCCGCCCTCCTGGCCATCCATTCCGCCCACGAGCGTAGCGCCGCCTGGCAGGCCAGCGATCATGCCATGTTTGCTGAGCTGATGGACGAGTGGGCAGAGCATCAGTGCCAGCTGGTGTGCCAGCTGTTGGCGGCAGGCGATGGCGGCAAAGGCGTGCAGCCGGCAGCGGCAGACGCAGCAGCCCAAGCATGGTCGCCCGCCAACCTGGCTGCATGGCTGCGTGCGGTGACGCCGGTGTTGGACGCCATTGCTGCCTCGCTTGGTAAGCACCGCTGCACTTCTATCTGCCTGCATGTTATCTTGCCTTGCCCAGCGAATCCTGCCAATCAGGTATTCTGTTTGGTAGCATGTGCGCCGTGTGCAAAGTGCGCAAGAGTCTATGGCTAGCTGACCGAACGCGCGCTGCGCCCATGCCCTCTGCGTCGCAGGCCTGGCAGCTTGCAGTTTTGTTGCGCCGCTGGGCCGGCTGCTAGGGCGGCTCGTGCAGGCCAAGAGCGCGCGGCTGCAGCCCCACATCCAGGCATTTGTGGCGGACTGGCCCCTCGTGGAAGGCTGCATCCGGCTGCTGACCGCCTGCCACGAGGCTCTTGTCGCAGCGCCCGGCTGGCAGGAGAGCCTTCCATACGGCCAGGCGTGCGATTGGGGCGGCAAGCATGAAGCCCTGGTGGTTGACTGGGCGCTTGCCTGGCCGCACCTGCTGGCCCACGCTGAGGCAGCTGGGCGGCAGCAGGAGGCCCTGGCGCTGCTAGCGCTCGCGGCCAGCACCACACTCAGCGGCGAGGCTCAGCTGCTGGCCAGCATGCTGCTGCAGCTGCCCCAGCCAGCCAGCGTCCCGCAAACGGAGGCGGAAGAAGCCACCACCCACCATCAGACAGAGCGGCTCAAGGAGTGCTGGACAGAGTCGATTGCGGCGGTCGGCCGCGTCGGTCTGTTCCTGATCCAGCCGGCCCCCCACCTTCCGGCAGCCGGCAGCAGGAGGGCGTGGCCGGCGTTCCGGCAGCTGGCAAGCACCAGCACAGCCGTGCTGCGTTACTGCGGCCAGGCCCAGCTGCCAGCGGGAACATATCACAAAGTGATTGAGGCAGTAGACTGCTGGCTCACATCTGCTGGAGCAATGTGCAGGCGCCTCAGCCAGCAGGGCGAGCCCGCGGCAGCCAGCGCGGACGAGCAGCGGGAGCAGGCAGCAGCAGCTGCCACGCTGACGAACAGCCTGCTGCGCCTGCTGCGCCTGCTGCCCCAGCTGGTGCGCGCGCTCAACGGATGCCAACGGACAGCCGACTGCCGCTGCAGCCTGTGCGGGTCCGTACGCTTTGCCTACCGCATCAATACCTACCGGCTGCTACACGCCCTGGTCACCTCGCTGGATGGCCCCTGGCGCAGGTCAGTTTTCAGCACTGCCGCCTGGGGGCCCGGTGGCTGACATGTCAATCCTGCATGGCACCGTTACCCTCCCATAATCGACAACCTGTAAGCCCCCCTTCTGCCTCCCTGTGCCGCAGTGCGCTGGCGGGGCAGCAGGCGCCGGGAGCTGCCTCCCTGGCCCGCCTATTCTCGGCTTGCACCAGCGTTTGCCATTTCTTGGCTGGTTTAGAGGGCGAGGAGCTGGCAATCTGCTTTGCTCCGCCGCGCAGTGCTCACAGCCCAGGCGTGGTAGCTGCTGTAGCTGCTGGCATGGCAGTCGAAGTGGCCAAGGTGCCCCAGGCGGTGCTCCACCTGCTGTGGCCAGCGCTACTGGCCAGCAGGCCGACCGAGGCGGGCGGCGAGGCAGCCCGGCAGTGTGACAGGTGGGTGCACAAGGGTGCGGCAGGATGGCATGTTGATTGCAATGGTGACGACTGCGTCATGGCCGCTTAACCTCAGCAGGCCCACTGGAGGTCAGCCACCCTCACCTCCCCCATCTGCTGCCCCATGCAGGCAGTATGTCTGTGCACTGCTGGAGGCAACCGCCGCCCTGGCTGCCATTGAAGGACTGGCGCACAAGAGTCCCACCGGCCCGGCAGTGCGGCCAAGCGTGCTGCACACGCTGCACACGCTGTGCTTGGCGGGAGGCAGCGACCAGGGCAGCCGTGCAGCAGCAGCCGATGCGGTTGTGCAGGTGGTTGATGAGGCTGCCACCTTGGCCGGCCTGCAGTCGCACCTGCTGGACCCGGCAGCCGCCGAGGCGCTTCCGCAGCAGCTGCAGCGGGTGCTGCCACCGGCTGAGGCAGGCAGCATCGCGGGCAGCACTGGGCCACCTGCAGCCCTGCCGCCCGTGTCAGCTGAGGCAGCCATCTTGCAGGCGGAGGCGCTGGGGAGCAGGAAGCTGTGCAGCTACTTGCGGTGCCCAAACCTGGCGGCGCCAGGCAGCAGCCGTGCCCGCGGCAAGCTGTGCGCCCGGTGCCGCTGTGTGCGCTATGACTCTGTCAGCTGCCAGCGCCAGGACTTTTTTGGTGCGGGTGGCGTGCCACACAAGCAGGCCTGCGCTGCGCTTGCTGTGGAGGCGGCGGACGCGGCGGACACAGCGGACTGAACACGAGTCCCTGTTTTGGGGGTGGGCAGTGCCAGACATTTGCATTGTAAAGCATACTGCCTGCAGTCTTGATGCTTTTCATGTTTCAAACTCAACGGCATTGGATTCTTTGCTGTAAGCCCAGTGCTGATGCGGCCAGGAGAGAGGTCTGGAACGTGGGCACAGGAACTGTGCGCCGACCTGCCCGTTGCAAACCGCCGCCTCAATTCCCTGCAAAAACACCTGCCTCGCCTCAACCCACCTGCCACACATGCCACACTGCGGCCCTGTGCCTCCAACCGCTCATAGGAGGGTTTGAGCAGGCAGGTACGGTCGGCAGGGGAGGGGAGCGCCTGCGCCCCGACGCGCCTGCTCCGATGACGGGGCGACCACTGTTTGGGCGCTGCGCACGCGATCCCCCCATTGCCCCGACCTTGCTGCATCGTTTGTGGGTTGACGCCGGCAAGCTGGCTATGGGCCGAGCGCCCAACGCCTAACGGTGTCCTATGGCGGCTGTGTGCGCGCTGCGCCCGCCCCCGAGGCACGGCCAGGGGCTGGTGCGCCGGCAGCAGGCGGGCGGGAGACGGCTCCGCTTCCAGGTGAGGCAGGGCTTGGTTGGGGGGAACAAAGGCGCAGCTCAGGGTCCGCAGCTCTGCTGGGCGCGCCCCATGGCGCACAGGATCGCTCAGTGCGAGCGCCGCTGGGCCGCTGCTGCAGGTGGGGCTGGCGGGCGCGCGGCCGCTGCTGGGCGGTGGCGTCCCGCGGGCGGCTGCCGGCCCAGGCCCGCGCTCGCGCGGCTTTGACCCAGACGCCTATGAGCTAGACCCAGAAGACATTTACGATCCTGATGAGTACGAGCACGGCTTTGCAGCGGAGGGCAGCGCGCCCCGGCCGCAGCCAACCGCAGCTGTTGCGGCAGCAGCCAGCGCCGCTGTGCAGCCGCTGGCCGCGGCTGTAGCCGCCAGCCTGGGTGGCGCCCTGGATGGATACGAGCCTGACGATGACAGCTCTGCCGCTGATGCGGCGGTTGAGGGCGAGGCAGCGCAGCAGGGGCGCCGCCGCAGGCGGCACCCGCGCGACCACCTGAGCCGCGGGGCGCGCATGCTGCTGCTGGTGGGCCCCTCCCTGCACCGCCTGGCCTGCCGGCTGCAGACCGCGGTGGTGGCCACCTGCAAAGCGACGTGGCAGCTGGGCGGCGAGGCGCTGCAGGGCGTGCGCAGCAGCCTGGGGCGCACGCAGCAGGACGCAGCCAAGGGCTTTGCCGACAGGTGGGCGGGCAACTGATTGAAAGCACATGCTGTGCTTTTGGGCAGGGCTTTGCTTGCTGCCGGCCAGGCTGCGGGAGGAGTATGTCACGGGTGTGCAGTGTGTGTGTTGGATGCATGGCTGCAGTTTGTGAACTCTGTTGCTGTGCCCGGCCTCCTCCTTGATCAAGTGGTTGCGCCCCGCCCCGCTGTGCTGCAGCCCGGCGGGCAAGAAGGTGCAGGCGTGGCGCAAGCGGCTGGACGAGGTGCAGCAGGATCTGCCAGAGGTGCGCTGCTGCTGCTGATTTCGCCTCAGCGCTAGTTCTGGGTTTCGCTGGCGAGAGCACCTGCGAGCATGTTCGATTGAGCGCAGCAGCTCCGCAAATTGGGGGCGTGCTGCACTCCTGCACGGCAGGGGGACTTCGTTGCACACAACACGGTTTTGACAATGGATCCCCTTGGCTGCCGCCCTGTGTGCTGCAGGACCTGTGGGGCAAGGTCATGTGGGTGTGGGACCGCCCGCACGTGCAGAAGCTGCGCCTCACCGTCACCATGGCCAACTTCAGGTGCGCCGAATGGCTGCCCGTCGTGCATGCGTGTGTGCAATCTGTTGATTACATTGCCTAGGAACTCATTGCCTCCACTCTGCACAGTCGCCAGCGCCCTGAACCCTGCTCCTGTTGTCCTCCCGGTCCCACCCTTGTGTTGCTGTGCAGCATCCGCCTGCCGGCGCTGGTGGCGCTGGTGGCCACCCAGATTGGCCTGCTGTCCACCAGCCTCAGCCTGCCCATGCTCGCGCCCCTGCTGCTGGGTACCGGCATGCTGCTGCGCTCCATCCGGTGAGCAGGCTGCAATGATGGATGTGGGTGGTGCCTGTCACACTGCCATTGCATCGTCCCGTCAGCCACTCGCAGTTTCATTCTGCACTTGGATTGCCTGCCCAGCTCAAACCTGCCTCGCCGTGCTGGCACGCATCAGCCCCTTGTGACCGCCTGATGAAGCCCCGCACCCCTTCCATTCCGCTCTGGTCTCAGGACCAACGCCTCGTACATCTTCCCGCGCATCGGCCTGATGGTCGTCCTGGTGTGGCTGCTGTGGTTTGCGAACTCAGTCATCCAAAACACGGTGGCCTACCTGCGCAAGCAGGTGCGCGTCCCAGCACATGCCGGGTGCTAGGCTGGCTAAGTGGTGCGGCTTGGAAGCTTGCTGCTTGTCTGGTGGTTGGCCCCTCAACAGGCGCGCTGTAAACCTCACCCTTGTTCCTTTTTGTGTCTCCCTGCCTGCTCTCTCGGCCTGCAGGGCGCCATCGACCAGCGCATGGCCACCAACATCAACTCGGCGGCGGAGCTGGCGGTGCTGCTCACGGTGCGTTTTGGGGGTTGCCGTCCGGGCAGTTTGCTGTCGCGCGGCTGCATGTGCACAATGAGGATCCTGTGTTGCAACACGTGGCTTGGCTGGCCCGCCCTCCGCACCTGTCTTACCCACCCACCCATTCTCCGCCTTCTGCTGCAAGTGCAGGCGGGCGTCATCCTGCTGTCCATGCTGGGCGTGAACGTGTCGGCGCTGCTGCTGCCCGCCGGCATTGCGGTCGCTGTGGCGGCCAAGGACCTGTCCCACAATTTCCTGGCCGGCTTCTTCCTCATGGTTGTGCAGCCCTTCAGGTGCGACGGCGTTGCGTTGCTGTAAGAGATGCAGCTGGCTGCAATGGGGGAATTGCAGCAGGCAGTCGAGCCTTCTCCCGCGCCGGCTGGCTGGGTGCCGTTGCTGCCATGCCGCTGTTGCCACCCCGACAAACTGCACTAGGGAACCTGAGGTTGTATGCTTGTCCTGCCCCTCTCTTGGCTGCAGGCTGGGCGACCGCGTGGGCGTGACGCTGCAGGCCGGCTCGCCAGCCAGCTTTGGCGCGGGCGGCGCCTGGTTTGAGGGCGTGTGCGAGAAGGTGGACCTCAGGTGGGCTTTTTTTTGTGGGGCTGTGCTGGCTTGCTTTTGGGAACCCTGTGGCCTTAGCTATTCATGGGCAGCTGGCAGCTTTTGTTCCTGGGGAACACAACTGCACCTGAGTGCTCATCGCCAGCGCTGCCCCACATGCTCTGCCCCACCGCTCCCACAGTCACTATCCTGCATCCTGCCCTCCTCCCTCTCCTTTCCACCTGCAGGTACACCTCGCTGCGCCAGGGCAAGCGCCGCCTGATGGTGCCCAACTCCGCCTTCCTGCAGCAGCCCTTCATGATAACGGAGGACGTGCCAGCCGGCGGCCCTGCAGGCAGCGGCGCGCTGCCAGGGCCGGGCGAGCAGGCGCCACCGCCGCCCGGCCAGCAGCCCTTCACCACGTATGACGGCCGCAGCGTGTGGCAGTCCTACATGAATGGCGGCCCTGTGCACCAGGAGCTGGCTGCAGAGCAGGCGGCCGCGGCAGCACCAGAGGGCGGCCCGCAGCCCGCGGCGCCGCTCAACGGGCAGCAGGGGTATGCCAACGGGCAGCAGTACGCCACGCCGGCGGCGGCGCCGCCCAATGGGCAGCAGGGGTACGCCAATGGGCAGCAGTATGCACAGCCAGCGCCGCTGAACGGACAGGCAGCAGCAGCGGGGGGCGTGCAGCAGCAGCAGCAGCAGTACCAGCCGCCCCCGCCTGGCGTGTACTCCTCGACGGCACCCAGCAACTTTGCAGCGGGCGGGCTGCCGCTGCCGCCGCAAGGCGGCATGGGCGGCTTCCCCGGCGGCGTGCCGCCGCCGGGCGCACACCCCTCACAAATGTACTACCAGAGCCCTCCCCCTGGGCTGCACAGCCACCCGCTGCCGCCCCAGGCGTTCATGTGAACGCGCGCGCCGGCGCTGCTTGTGTGATAGCGAAAAGGGGTGAACTCCTCGTCTTGGTCCTAGCGCTGCCCTCTGTGGCTCCTTACTCCCTCCCTTCTGCTTTGTCGTGTCGCAGCTCAGCGTACCCCTTTGCTTCCCAGCCAACACTGCCTTCTCTTCTCCCTCCCGTCCTCTCCTTTGCGCCCCTCATTTTGTTCCAAACCATTCGTCATTCGATTCCTGTCGCTGTTGCCGGGTCCCCCGCCTTTGAACCCCATTTGCCGTGCCACCCTGTGGCCTTGAACGACGATAAAGCCAACCCAACCCTTCTGACTGTCTTGTGCATTGGAACCAGCCGTAGTTGACGTGAGTGGGAACAGCCTGTAAATGCCGGAAAGTCCCAGTCTTCTGCAGCTTAGAGCCGGGCCGCTAGCTGCCGGTATGCCGCCGCCACAGTGGCGGGCATCTATACTTGCGGCTGAAGCCAGCCCTCTTGCGCGTTTCGATCGGCTTGCAAACCCCGCCCCACACATACCGTGAGCGTGACCAGGCCCCGCGCTGTCTCCCACCGTTCCTGCCCTCGCGCGTCAAGCACTTCGCCCTTCACACCTGGCACCCAGCGCCTTGGCCACATTCTGAGACGGAATCTAGCCCGCCACAACCGCTACCAGCCTGCCCGCTAGTGGCTGCCGCCACCGCTCGCAGGGCCGCGCAGGCTGCCGCCGCAGGCCCGCGGCCTGCTTGCGGCAGATGGGATGCAGTGCTGGGACTGCCTGTCGGAGGCGGTGAAGCTGCTGACATGCGGCCTGGTGTGTTTAGGCAAGCAGCAGCGGCCAGAGCTCGAGGCTCCACTGCTGTCCAGCCCCAGCCCACGGCGGCGTGCCAGGTGAGCACGGGCTGGCTGCATTGCTCCCTGGTTCTGGCTGTTGGTGGCTGCTGCTGCGATGACGCGTGCATCAGGGAACAGCCGAATAGGGTGACCCTGCAAGCATCACTCTTGGGGCTCAAAAATGCCTGCAGGTATGAGCGCTACCGGCAGGGCGAGCACAGCCAGAAGCGGCGTGGGCGGGACAAAGCGCCCGACACCACCCACGTCCTGCAGGCGAGGCAGCGCTGAGCGTGAAGTGCTTGCAGCAGCGCTGGCATGCCCAGCTGCGCGCATGCGGGTGCTATGGTTGGCTAGTACAGCTCGTGCCACCGCGGGTTCATGCCTTGCGCAATCTTGCTGCCCACCAACGGTCTGCTGCCCGCTTGGCTGTTTGTCTGCAGCACGGCCACCGCGACATCCAGCAGGATTATGAGCTGCGAAACGTGCTGGGGCAGGGTGAGTGGAGAGCTGCCGGAGTGAGACTATGGCTCCTGATGCAAGGAGGCAGCTGGTGTGCGAACTTCGGGCTGAGCATTTGGGAGACGGGCATGCACAAAGCAAGCCCTGCCAACCCGCTCTGTACCTAACCCGCCCGGCGTGCCTTGCCCTGCGGCCCGCCCGTAGGCGCCTTTGGCGTGGTGCGCATGGCGGTGCACCGGCGCACGGGGCTCAAGTACGCTGTGAAAACGGTGTGGAAGAGCCAGCTGCGGCGGCGGGCGGATGTGGAGGACCTTCGGAGGGAGGTGCAGGTGGGACAGTGGGGCGTGGTGCAGGGGCCTGAGGTGCACGCTGAGGTGCTTGCCTGTGCTCAACAGCTAGACCATTCGCATGGTTGCTGCACTTGGATGTGCCAACATCATCCTCCGCCAGAGGGCAGCTAGTTTGTACAGCACCTAGGCCTTATTTCCGCCCTTCGTGCTGCTGCAAGCGCAGATCCTGTCACTGCTGTCCAGCCACCCCAACGTGGCGGCGCTGCTGCAAACGTACGAGGACGCCGCCGGGGCGCACATTGTGCTGGAGCTGGTGAGGTCGGGGTGCCGCTGGGATCTTTCTGTGGGCGCAATTCTGAGCCCTCCTGGCTTCCCTGGAGTAGGAACAGTACAGCTTGCAGTGGCAGCGCAGCTCGCAGCGCACCAAACCAAGCTGCTGCGCTGTGAATCCCCTGTGCTGCAGTGCGAGGGCGGCGAGCTGTTTGAGCGCATCGCGGCCAAGGGCGTGCTGACGGAGCGGGAAGGTGCGCTGCTGACTTGTTGTGTTTGCCGTGGCTGCTGCTGCACACACCACAAGCCACCATTGCCGTGTCCCGCCTGCCCACTTGAGGGGTTGTCTACTGCGCCATGCAACTGTGCTGCTGCGCGGCCCCAGAAGACCACTGTCTGCCTACATTTTTCCCCTCCCTTTGCCCTGCAGCTGCGCACTTCATGCGCATGATGGTCGAGGTGGTGCGGCACGCGCATGCGCTGGGCATTTGCCACAGGCACGTTGCGCGGGGTTTGCTGCACTTCTGGCTGGGCTGGGGCACCACGCACAGTGCTGTGCCGCCGCTGCTTTGCACATAATGTCTCTCCGACCACGCAGCGCTGCCATGCCGACTTGCCCTGGACCTCCCGTTATCCCACAGGGACATCAAGCCCGAGAACTTCATGCTCAGCGACCGCAGCGACAAGGCGCGCATCAAGGCCTGCGACTTTGGTGAGTGGGTGGGTGGTAATGGCTGCGCGCTGGGTGAAAAAGTTTTGTATGCCCTGTGGACTATCACCCGCTGAGATGCAATACCTCAGTGAGCCAGCTGGGGTCGCTTGACTTCACCCAGCAGTCCGCTGGCAAACCGCATGCGCCGTGCTGGAAGCTCTTGTGCATCGCCTTGCCCCTGCATGCCGCAGGGCTGTCGCAGTTCTACCGCCCCGGCCGCAACTTCCACTCGCTCGTGGGCTCCGCATTTTACGTGGTGAGTGACTGCGTAGTTTTGGCAGCCATCTGTGTTGCACTAGTGTAAATGATGCATGCAGCTTGCCTGCGCACACGGTGCGATTTGGCTGTCATTGTTTTACACCCTGAACGCACATTCAGCAGTATGTGCTCTTGCCTTCGTATGCCGCCGCCCCTGTACCGCCCGCAGGCGCCCGAGGTGCTGCGCCGCGACTATGGTCCAGCCGCCGACGTGTGGTCGCTGGGCGTCTGCCTCTACACCCTGCTCTCCGGCCTGCTGCCCTTCTTCGGCGAGACGGAGGAGGAGGTGTTCGACATGGTGCTGCACGCGGGTGGGTTGCTGTTTGGGTTCTGGGCGCAGGACTAGTGGTTGGGGCGCTGCGAGGCGAGCGGCCTTGCGGCACATGGGTGCAAATGGATAGCCATGCTTTGCTTCTTGGTCGAGGTAACACCCAGCTGCAGGCTAGTCACCGGGTTCCTCACGCTGTCCCCAACTCGTTCTTCCTCTGTTCTCACCACCCCTGTTGTTCCTCAACAGACCTGGACCTGGAGACGCCGCCGTGGCCCAGCGTGAGCCGCCACGCCAAGGACCTTGTGCGCCGCATGCTGCAGGTGGGCCGCCGGGTTGGGGAATCTCGTAACGGGAGCATACTGTTAGGCCTGCGTGTGCCACGGGTTCCACCGCTGCTTTGACGACACACTAGGTCCAGTACAGCAGTCGGTACAACTTTCCTAGAGATCAACCAATACCTCTACCTGCCTCCCTGACCATGCAGCGCGACCCCTCCAAGCGCCCGTCGCCGGCGGATGTGTTGCAGCACCCCTGGCTGTGTGAGGCCGCGCCAGACCAGCCTCTGGAGCAGGTGGGGGCCTGTGCTACAATCTGGCTAATGTGGCGCCCTTTGCCCTTGCGCCCACTTGTGGTGTCAAATGCTCGCCGACCCTGCTTGCATCGCTGCCAACGCATGGTTGAGCAGCGTTGCCGCCTGGGGTGGTGGTTGTACGTGCTGCAACTCCGCCCGTGTCACGAATCCTTCCTGTGCCTCAACACCACCCACCCGCTCCACTTGTGCAGGTGGTGGGCCGCCTTGCGCTGCTGCATGCCAAGAACAAGGTCCACCGTGCAGCCATGGTGAGGGGCTCTCAACGGCCAAAGCAACGCAAGCTGCACGGGCCGGGCACAGCTGGGCGCCCCCAACTGCACGCATTCATACCATCCGCCGCAGCCACTGCGGCAGTTGCTGCTGTGACATACCATTTGGTTGTTCACCGCTGGTGCCTCGACATTCACCTCCCTCTGGCTGTGCACAGGTGGTGGCGGCATCGCGGCTGGGGCGGGAGGACCTTCCGGGCCTGCATGCCATCTTCCAGCACCTGGACGCAGGCGGGTACCTTCTGCTGATGCTCAATCTGCATGCATGCTCTCACTGCTGTTCGCACCGGCTATGTGCCGAGTGCTGGGATGTACTGTGCCGTTGCTGGGCTAGAGCAGTTGCCAGCCACCTGCACCAGGAACTTGCACCCGGTTTGCTGCTGCGTTTCAGATGCAACGTGGCAGGCCAGCGGTTGCACTGGCTGCTGTCTGAGCTCTTTCCTAGCAACACACATGCGCCCTTTTCTTCCTGCAGACAAGTCAGGCACGCTGACTGCGGAGGAGCTGCGGGTTGGGCTGCAGCGGCAGGGCAAGTCGGTGACAGACGTAAGCCGGGAGTCAAGAGTGGTGTGCGGCCGATATGGTGTGGCTAATGAATTAACAAGGTGCAGCGTGGAGTTGCAGGCGCAGTGATGGTTGAGTGAATCACTAGTGGAAAACGACTCCCTCCCCACCTATCTTATCTGCGCAGGACGAGCTGCACCAGCTGGTGGCGGCGGCAGACGTAGACGGGGACGGCCGGGTGAGCGGCTGGCTGCTGGTGTGGGATGATGTAGGCGTTTTGGGGCGCTACATACCCTCTGCCTGCCCTGCTGCGCAAACTTTGCTGGGACGCTATAGGCCGCCATTGAATCTGCTGCTGTGCAAGCTGCCATGTACGCCAGATGGGCTGTCGCCACCTGTTCACCCTGCGCGCCGCCCGCTGCCTCACCTGCCACACAGATCACGATGGCCGAGTTTGTGGCCGCCACGCTGGGCAACTCGCTGCAGCAGCGCGAGGACTTTCTGCGCGGCCTGTTCCAGCGGTTTGACAGCAATAATGACCAGCAAATCACGGCGGGTGCGCAGTGGGGTGGGGTGGGGTGGTTAGCACCGTGTGTGCCTGCGGGTTTGACACTGCAGCCTGGGGACTCGCAACCGCGAGCTTGCAGTTTGCATGGCCAGGATTGCAACCTGGACTCGTATGTTGATGCTGCCCTCCGCCCCTCCTGCTGCTGCCACCATGAGCAGACGAGATGCAGCAGCTGCTGGCGGGCTTTGGGGTGACGCCAGAGGACATCAAGGCGGTGCTGGAGGTAAGCTACCTCCGTGAATGAATGGAAGCGAGGGGCAGTGGCTGAGTCGGCTCTCTCAGGCCACAGTGACCACACAGACCACTTGCTAGTTGACATCTTAGAAGCTCGCCTATTCGACATCCGACAACCCGTTTGTGGCTGTCCCTCCACACACGCAGGCGCACGACCTGGACAGCAATGGCCAGCTGGACTGGGGCGAGTTTTTGTCCTTCATGCAGAAGCAGACGGGCAGCCTGCAGGTGGGCTGGCTGGCTGGCTGAGGGGGGCGCAGCTGGCCTGCTGTCCTGGTTGTATGCAGCAGTCGGTGGCTGGTTTGCTTGCCTGGAGGTGCACTTTGAGGGGTGAGCTGGAGCAGCGCTACGCCTTGCGATGCAGCTGCTGTTAACAAGTGACTTGCGGCCGCCACCTGGCGCAGGAGGTTGTGCGGCGGCGGCTGTCCAGCTACGAGGAGCGAGGCAGCAGCTCAGGAGTGGCAGCGGACGCCGAAGAGGAGGAGGAGGGCGAGGAGCACCAGAGCTCCGACCACTGAGACGCCCATTTTGCTCGGGGCGCTGCACATCGCCTGCATGTGCTATGCTATATGGCTTCGCATTCTTCTGTACCATACTCGCAAATCGTGCGAATGCACACTCGTGTTGCAACAACAGCCTTGGGCTCGGCGAACATCAGGCGACCGAGCGGTGACGGCAGGGCCTGGGCGGCAAGGTTCGGTGCTCGGGCCTGCTGAAAGCTGTCGAAGCCCAGGCGTTCACGATCACCCTCACATCAGAATGCACGAGCAGATTGCAGCCGTCAGCACAGAGGGAAGGGCTTGAGCTCTCTAGAGCGCCCTTCACCCGCTGCAGCAGCGAGGGAACGCACCCTGCGTCCCTGTTTGCAGCCGACATCAAACCCACGAGGTCCAGCGCTGCAAATGGGCAGCACAGGCTGCCGCTGCTGCGCTGGGCGCCTGCTGCATCCTGATGTGGGCGCTGGAGAGGGGCGCGGTTTCGCGATTTCGTGCAACCCTCACATCCTGCTTATCGTCCCGCTTGTCTAGCAGCGCGCCCAGCCCCGCCCGAGCTCCACCCGACAACAAGCGCTTGCCGGCAGCAGGAATGGCGGCTCAGACGGCCGCAATGCGGCCAGCAGGCATGCAGCAACGCCTGGCAGCGTCCCGAGCAGCAGCAGCAGCAGCCCCACCAGCGGCGGCGCCAGCGGCGGCAGTTCGGCACCGGCGGCGCTGCGTGCAGGCGAGGCGCAGCGCGGTTGTGGGCAGTGCTGCGCTGCTTCTTCACATTGATATGAATGAAAAGCAAGCGACTGTGTGAGGTGGCGCACTGCACGTACCGTGCTGACACTGCCTGCACCGTTGGCCCCTTCCCTGACATGCAGGTGCGGGCGCAGACGGCGGCGCCGGGCAGCAGCGTGCTGGGCAAGCTGGCGCGGGTGTTCAAGGAGAAGGCTGCTCAGGACCTGGACCGCATCCGCAAGGGCACCAGCAAGACGCGGGAGAAGCTGGGGGTGCGTGCTGGGGGTGGGTGGGGCAGCTGGGGTGGGCGCGCTGCTACGTTAGTCGAGAGCAGGCCTGCGGGTTGCAAGTCATATCCTTGCGAATTTGTTCCCATCTGCCCCCCAGGTGATTGAGGAGCTGTTAACGCACTGGAAGGCCGGGGCCTCTGCTTACCCTACCGCTCCTTTCCGTCCTCTCTTTTTTTACTCCCCCATCAGGTGATTGAGGAGCTGTTTACGTACTGGAACCTGGACGACGCGGACGAGACGCTGGAGGAGCTGGAAGACGCACTCATTGTGAGGCTAGACAGCAGCAGGGCTGCACCAATGATAGGGGGCTGCTTGTTACTGACACGTGTCTGTTGGGGGCATTGGCGGCACTGAAGGACGCGCTCCTTGTGAGGGTTATGGGCTGAGAGCTCGCTGTGAGGCCCAGGCAGGCAGGCAGCCAGCTGGGGGTTGGTTGATTGATTGGAATGCTGGAAGTGCAGCAGCACAAGCGGCACGAAACGCAAGTATTGGCGGACGGTTCAGTCACCGCCACAGCGCACGGCATACGTTGTGAGCTGCACAGCTGCTCATGCACCGCGCTACTCCCTGCCTCCCTGCCTCACATCCCCAGATGTCCGACTTTGGGCCCAAGACCGCGTTCAAGATTGTGGACGGCATCCGGGACAAGGTGCGGGCGATAGCATGGCGGCTGTGCGGGCAACTGTGCTTGCAAGCAGCATCCCTGCTATCAGCATCCAAGAGCGTCGACGCTGTTGCACCTCCTCAGCCCTTCCACACACACGTCCACCCCTGCACGTCCCCACCCCACCCCTGCACGTCCCCATCCCACCCCTGCACCCTGCCACGCTCACCCTACCCACGCAGGTCATGGCTGGGCAGCTCAAGACGGGGGAGCAGATCCGTGCGGAGCTCAAGGCCTCCATCGCATCGCTCCTGCAGCAGCGCGGCGGCAGCGCGGAGCTGGCGCTGCCCGAGGCCAAGCCCGCGGTGCTGCTGGTGAGAGGCCTGGTTTTCATGCTGGGTTGGTTTGGGTGGTGTGGATGTGTGCCGGGATGGGTGTGCATAAGCTGCGGCCGGTAGGGCAGCGTCCGTATTCTCTGTCTGCCCTCTGCGCTGGCTGCTCAACAGGCTCGAGTTGCGTCAAGCCGCAGCCATCCCTGGCTTCATGGGCTGACAGCAGCATGGCCGCCCCTGCCCTTTTTGCTGCGCCAGGTGGTGGGCGTCAACGGCGGCGGCAAGACCACCACCATCGGCAAGCTGGCCAACAAGTTTGCCTCGGGGGGCGCCAAGGTGCGGCTGCTGGGTGCTGCAGGCTGGCCTCTGAGCCGTGCAGCGGCTACGGTGTATGTCAAGGGTGCATGTGCTAGCTGGGCACTCTCGCCCCTCATTTGTGCCCAGGCAATCTGTAGCTCGCTCGCCCCACTCTGCCCAGGCATGCTGCCCTATTGCGCCCCCCTCTTGTTGTCCCAGGTGGTGCTGGCTGCGGGCGACACGTTCCGTGCCGCGGCGGCGGAGCAGCTGGAGGAGTGGGCGCGGCGCAGCGGTGCCGAGATCGTGCGGGCGCAGGTGGGCACGTGCTTGGGGGCAGGGTGGACGTCCTTGTCCTTCCTGGGGGGCATGCTGCATGTTGTAAGAGCGATGCGCGTGCAGGAGGATGCTGGCTGGTTGAACATGCGCCAACAGCCCCTCACCCTTGTCCACAACCCACCTGCGCTCTGTGCCTGGCCCACACCTCACACCTCTCCCACTCGCCTGCAGGGCGAGAAGGCGCGGCCGGACACGGTGCTGTACCAGGCCGTGGACACGGCTGTGAAGAGCGGCGCCGACCTGGTGCTGTGCGACACCTCGGGCCGCCTGCACACCAACTGGAGCCTGATGGTGCGTGCATGGGTGGGGGCGAGGGGGTGGGGTGATGAGTGGGGTGTGGCAGCAGTGTCCAGCACTGGGCGCGGGGCATGACTCGTCCCAATATGGTGCATCCACCAAACTGCCCCTGGTTTGTTTAACGCCAGGTTGTGAACTCCTGACAACCTCGCCCCTCCCTGCCTCCCCTTACCCTGAAAACAGGACGAACTGGCCAAGTGCAAGCGCAGCATCACCAAGCGGCTGCCCGAGGCACCGCACGAGGTGCTGCTGGTGCTGGACGGAACCACGGGCCTCAACATGCTCAACCAGGCAGGCAGAGAAGGGGGAGTGTGGCGCAAGGGTGCATGGATGCACGGCGTGCTGCTGTGGGCTGAGCGGCGGCATCCACCTGCCTGCACACTTGCCACCTGGCATGGTGCGCCAATGGCAATTCAGCAATTGACGCGGCACAAAATAAGCGCACAATGCCAGCCTCAAACCGAGCCTGCCAGCCACCCATCTCGCCCCTGCCGTGCATCCCCGCCCTGCCCTTTTCAGGCGAAGGAGTTCAACGAGACAGTGCAGCTGAGCGGCATCATCCTCACCAAGCTCGACGGCACGGCGCGCGGCGGCGCCGTGGTGAGCCGCAGCTGGGGAGAGCACAGCACGCCTTGCCAAGCTGGGCTGGCTTGCCAGGACCTCATCACATAGGGTTGACAGGCGGCACAAGCGGTTTGCTGAATCGTTCGCTGTGCGATAAGCTCCTCTTCTCTTGCTACCTGACCAGCATTCCAACCACCAGCTGACCAGTAAGTTCCTGTCCCTCGCTCCCTCCTACCCTCAATCACCCCCAGGTGTCGGTGGTTGACGAGCTGGGCGTGCCCGTCAAGTTTGTGGGCGTGGGCGAGGGTATCGAGGACCTGCAGGTGGGCGGGGGGGCAAGCGGTCATGAAAGGAGCAGGATGCGCAGCGGATCGCATTGTCCCTCCTTGCGAAGCGTGCCAGTTGATGGCCAATGGCAACATGCCAAGAAGCTGTCCGGAGCTGATTGGTGCCTGCCCCTGACATCCATCACATCTTATGTCCCCCTACGCTTGCAGCCCTTTGACCCCCTCAGCTTTGTGGACGCGCTCTTCCCGGAGGGCGGTGCTGCGGCTGAAAGCGAGGATGCGTAAGCAAGGCAGTGCCACGGCACGCTCAGCAAGGGCAGGCATGGCTGGCCAATCTGTCCCCTTGCGCCCTGCACATTCGCACTGAACTGGATCCTGCCCGTTCGACTTATGTACATTTACATTTTAGTTGTGACAATACCACCGTTTTGTTTTTGCACACACAATGTCAACTAACATACATGGACACAATGGAGCTGGAAGGTTAAGGTCAAGGACAGCATTGACGCGACACGGGATCCAATTGGAACGGGGTCGGGGCATCAGCCATTGGCTAGATCTGTGACAAGGCTCTGCATCTGTCCCTTTGGATCGGGCTAGCCCCCGGCTACTTGGCTCCAAAGCGCCGTCTGCTCAGCGCCCGGCCAAATCGCCGCAGCAGGCCCGCCGCCGGAGGAGCTGCCGCTGCTTCATTGCTGTCACCACTCGTGCTACTGCGGCCGTTGCCCTCAGCTGACGCAGGGATGATGGCACCAGTCGTGGCCGCATCCGCTGCTTTGGCAGCAGCACCAGCCTCTGTACCACTTGGAGCACCAGCAGTGCTGCCGTTGGATGTGCCAGGCTGGCCTGCGCTTGCTGCATCGGAGGCTGCAGTGGCACTGGCGGCCTTCACTGTGACAGCACACGCCGCATCCGTGGGGAGATCCTCGGGCACAGCATCCAAAGCGCTGTGACTGCTTGACTCTGCCGGCCCACCGGGGCCAGCACTGCTGTCCAGTGGGCTAGCCACCCACGAGTGGCCGGCCCCCAGCAGGCCGCCCCGCATTCGCTCCTGGAGAGTCAGGCACTCCTGCCCCACCTCGGCAGTCACCTGCGGGGGAAAGGTTTTGCATGTAAGCCGGGGTGTGAGCCCTAGATAGGGGCCGGGCGGACGTGCTTTGCTACCCAGAGGTTGGCTTCCTCGGCAGCAGTGCATCGTGCCCTTCTTCCCAACGCCCCTCCAACACTTCAGCCAGTGCATGGGAGGGAACCCTAGAGCTGAAATCACAAGGTGCACACCTCGCGGTAGTGCGTGGACACAAAGTAGTGGTCGCCCTCTGGCAGCACCACCAGGCGGAAGCGCGCCGCTGTGTACCCCGCCCACTGCATTGGGTGAGTGGCAGGCAGGGCGGTGATCAGCTCAGCGTCCGCGGAGGTGGAGACTGAAGGCAAATGCAGTAAGGAGAGCAGCAAATGCAAAGATCAACTGTGCGGCCATCTGAAGTTACGCAAGACAGCAGCAGCGCACCTGCGCCATGTAGCCCGTTGGGATGGTGAAGTCTTGCCCGCCCTCAAACGCAATCACGGGCACGCGCAGGGGCGGCAGCTCGTCGTGCCTGCAAAGTGGGCACGGCAACATGGTGGGTTGAGGGGTCAACACGGCAACCCGTTGAAGGCATGGCTCCCTTCCCTCCAGCCGAGGCCCGCAGCATGCCTTGTTGTGTTAACAGAATGCAGGCAAAACAAAGCGCGCACCGGTACGTCACCGCCATCATGATGTCGTTCACGCCCATGGGCGCCACCCGCTCAAACAGGCGGTCGCTGCGCCGCATCTCCTCCACGCCTGCATTCAGTGTAGGCGGCACTTTTCAGTGTAGGTGAACTCCAGGTGCCGGCAGTCAGATGCATAGTTCGTGGGGCCGCAGGGGTGCCCACTTCATGTAGCATCAAGGTGAGTAGCAGCGCCTAGTGTCCCCCAAACCAGCGCTGAGCGGCACACCCCACCACAGTATTACAAGCTATCACAGCTGCCCCTCGCCTGCAAAGTTGCCGGCCTCAAAGGCCTTGAGCAGCGTGGCCTTGGGCAGCGCCTGCCAGCCGCGCAGGATGCCCAGCACCTCCTCCACCGGTGGCGCCTCCTCGGGGGCTGCAGGCAGACAGGGAGAACAGGAATGGGTGTTTGAATGAAGGGTATATGAGTGGGGTGTGGCATTCCGGCGCCGGTTGAAGTTGAGCTCTGCCCTGCACAACGGCTGCAAGGCCAGAACGACTGCAGCAAACCAGCCCTGCAGCAAAGGGCGCCCCCACAACCCCAACTCAAACGCTCGGCTCACCCAGGGGCCGCTGGAGGTACAGTTTCATGACGGCCACGGCGTACAGGTGCGGCGGCGACACGGCGGCCGGCAGGAGGGCGGCGGGCAGTGGGGCGCAGCCCAACCGCTCCACCTCCCTCACAACCTCATAGCCCACGATAGCGCCCAGGCAGGTGCCGAAGATGGCGTAGGGCTTGTCTGCCAGAGGCAGGCTGTGGGCCAGCAGGCGAGCCAGCTGCTTCAAGTCGCTGATGGCGGGCTCGCCCTCGCGCCGTCCCCGCCCAGGGATCTCTACGGGGCACACCTGAATCGATGCCGGCAGCATCTGGGCCCACCTGCAGTGAGGCGAGGTTGGTTGGGAAGGCAGGCGGGCAGGTTTGGGGAGGGGAAAGAGCACGAGCATGGCAATACATGTTGGCAGGTGAGAGACAGGGTAAGTGCAAGTTGGCGCCCAGCTGATCACAACATCCACATTCTAAACTTGCCAGTGGCCCTGCTTGCCCTCACACCTGGCGAACACATTCTCCGAGACGCCACCCGCGTACGGCAGGCAGAACAGCCGCATCTTGATGCTGACCGGGGCGGGGGCGATCCACAGCGGCCCTGCCGGCGCCGGGGGGCCCTGCTCTGCGGTTGCCGGACCCGCAAGTGCAGACACGTGAACTGTCACCCCCTGCTTACTGCCAGGCTGGCTGCCTGCGGTTGCTGCTGCCGGTGGAGGACCACAGGCGGCCAGCTGGGCAGTAGCCTCTGCCACAATGCTGCGAATGGTGGCCGCCTGAGGGTCCTCCACCAGCACCATGAGCTCCACACCCAGCCGGTCCTGCAGGGAAAGGCAGGTTGCAGGCAGGTTGGTTGGCTGGTTTGTTGGGCTTGCAAGGTTACCACCCTTGCATTGCGCCAGCTATGCTGCCGACATGCACAAAGCCATTGCGGATGCAAAGGCAGTGACTGCTGTCACGCACCTGCACCTTCTGCCGCAGCTCCAGGCCGGCCAGTGAGTCCAGGCCCTGGGCTGCTAAGGGGGCGTCTGGATCCGCACCCTCCACCCCAAGCACAGCCGCCACCAGCTGCTTGACTGCTGCCTCCACAGCAGCCGGGGACCAGGAGGAAGGCAGTGTAGCCGCAGCCGGCTGGGGCTGCTGCACCGCCGCAGCTGCACTGCTGTCCATTAGTGCCTCCTGGGCTCCAGAAGCAGGGCGGATGCTCAGTTCGCTGTACAGGTGCGGCACCTGCTGCACCTTGGCCAGCAGGCCGAGCCAGTAGGCGGGGCGCACAGCTCCCACCACAGCAGCCTGCTGCGCATGCTGCGCACCCAGCAGGCTGTGCATGGCCGCCAGGCCCTCCTCGCTGCTCAGCATGCCCAGCGCCGCCGCCTGCTGCCGGCTGACGCGTGCTGTGTTGTGCACCATGCCTGCGGCAGTTTGAAAGGGGGATTTATACCATAACATGTACGCGATCACCGGTGTTGACTACCAACGAATGGCAGCATAATAGTGCCAAGGACTGCCCCCCAGCTCACCAACTGATGCCCAGGCGCCCCACTGCACGGCAACGGCCGGTGCGCCGCTCGCCGCCTGCCACTGAGCCACAGCATCCAGCGCTGCATTGGCTGCTGCGTAGTTGGCATGGCCTGAGAAGCCGGCAATACTGGATACTGAGGAGAACAGCACCGAGCAGGCCAGCGGAGCTGCTGCCGCCGCCCTGCCGCAGCTCTGCACTGCGCCCAGCTTGGGTGCCATGGCCAGGCGCAGCGTGCGCGGCGTCTGTGCCGACAGCCGCGCCTCAACCTGCAGAAGGAACAGGCATGGAACATTACTGAGGCAGCTGCTTCCATTGAATGCCAGCAAAGAACACATGGTTGAGTAGTGCGATCATGCAGTCCTCAAATGGCAGCCCCCACCTGCACTCCAGCTGTGTGCATGATGCCGCCGAAGGGCTTTGCCTGCTCCCTTGCCAGATGTGCCAGCAGTGCAGCGTCTTCTGTAGCGGAAGCATCGCACTTGGCCATGGCGACCAGCGCTCCTGAGCGTGTGATGCTGCCGGCGTCTGCACTGCCGGCTGCCAGCCCGGTCCGGCTGAGTAGCAGCAGGGCAGGAGCCCCACAGCCGGCCAGCCAACCAGCAGTGAGCAGGCCCAACCCTCCAAGGCCGCCGGTCACTGCGAATGTGCTGCTGGCTGGTAGGGCCAGACCTGCCGCATGGCTGCCGCTCAGGCTGCTGCCCTGTGGAGCAGCTGTTGCTGACCGGTAGCACAGCAGTGGGCGGTGCAGCGTGCCGCCTCTCACCGCCACTCCGTACAAGTCAGCTCGCAACGGGGCTGGAAGCGGCGAGACCGACAGCGCATACGCCCTGCTGCTGCTGCCACGGCTGGCGTCCTCGGAAACTGCATATGAGTCTTCATCCAGCAGCTGGCTTAGCAGTGAAGGCAGCTCAAAGGGCAGGCACCTGAGCACGCCCGCAATGGCTGCCGCGCCAACCGCTGGCTGGCTGGGCCCTGGCGTGGGCTGGGATGGCACACTGCCCGCCGAGCGCAGCACCAGCGCTTGCAAGGGTGAGGTACGGCTGCCCTGCAGCACCTGCACCACATCAGCCGCCGCCAAGCTGGCTGCCTGGCTGAGGTCCAGGGCAGCTGTGCACGAACCGCTGGGCAGTGTTGGTGCCAGGTCAGACTGCGGCCGGGCCAGCACAGCTGCCTCTGCCCACATGGCAGCCTGCCACTCAAGCTCATAAAGCAGGCCTGCTGCATCCAGGAGCTGGGCTGTGTCCTGAAGCGGCTGCAGCTGCTGAGCTGCACAGAAGTGCACACCATGCAAGCTGCCTGCAAGGCCACCAATGGCTGCCGGCATCAGTGCGGCAACTGTGCCGCCGTCTGTCCATGCCACACTGCCGACTGGTGTGGCCTCGAAAGGCAGGCACACAGCATGCAGCCCAGCCGGGACCATGGCAGCTGCAGGGGCGCTGTCGCTGCACTGGAGCATGGCTGCCTGTAGCACCACTGGCTGGAGCAGGAAGCCGTCTGCTGCTTTGGGACAAAGTGGCGCAAGGCTGGACACCTGCTGCGCTTTGGCAATGGACCAAGGCTGCGGCCTGTCCAGGAGGAAAGCCTGCAAGCAAGAGCGTGGGAAGCACCAGCAATTAGTGACTGCAATCTCAACAAACGGCAAGCTAACACAAGTGATGCCAGTTGCTCACCTTGTTAGACGTATGCGCAAGCTGGGCGGGGATGGCAGCAGCTGCTACCTGGGTGCATTGAAGCTGTGCATCCAAGCACAGCTGCACAGTCGGGCCTGCCGCCACCTGCAGCTGTCCGCTGTGCAGCGACAGGCTGCACTGCATTGCAGGCGCTTCAGCTGCATTTTCAACGGCAGGGAGCTGAGCCAAAGTAGGCACAGCAGCATTGGTAATGACAAGCTGCTGCGGCTGGGAGCTGCCGTCGCCCAAGCAGGCTGCCACCGCAGCTGACCCCATTTCCAGCAGGCATCCCAGGGGCACAAAGCCAGTGCCGTAGAGCTGGTGGTCCCACAGGAAAGCCAGCTGGCGTGCTGTTGGCAAGAAGCTGAATGTGGCGGTGGAAGCGGCGGGTGCAGCAGTTGCTGCCTGGAGCAGGAGGTGGGGCTTGACACGTATGTGATGCCTGCTGCGCTGCCAAGCAAGCTGCGCCTGCATCAGGAGTTGAAAGCTCAAACTATGGTGTGAGTACATGCAGGGCAATATTATCAACTAGCAGAAGATGGGTCGGACATTCCACCCAAAAACCTCACGACTGACCTGCACCATGGCCTGCGACGCTGACGTGTCGGCCCGCCCAACAACCATGTGTGCGTTCACGCCGCTCATGCCAAACGAGCTGGTGCCGGCCAGCTGTTGCTCGCCACCGCGGCCAGTCACAGGGCTGTGCAGCAAAGCGGGAGCCAGCTGCCGCAGGGGCCGAGCTCCAAAGCTGCCCTGGGACCGGCCCCAGTCACTCAGTGATGCCTCCACATAAGGGTTGATCGCACGCAGGTGCAGCACCGGGGCTGCTGCCTGGCTGTCCAGCGCTGCCGCAGCAAGCAGCAGGCCGGCAATGCCGGCTGTGCCCTCAGTGTGACCAAAGGCCGCCTTGTTGGACATGATGGTGACGCCGCCGTGGCTGTTGCTGCCGCTGCTGCCGTTGAGAGCAGTGCTGGCCAGGGCCTGTGCAAGGGCGCCAACCTCAATGGGGTCACCCAGCGGTGTCCCAGTGCCGTGCACAGATATCACGCCAAGCTGGAAAGGTGCCACGCCTCCAGACGCAAGCGCCTCCCTCACAAGGGCTGCCTGGGCGGGGCCGTTGGGAGCCGTCAGCCCGCTGCTGCGGCCGCCTTGGTTGACGGCGCTGCCTCGGAGCACAACATGGCTGCCGCTGCTGGTGGGTAGCCGCGCCAGCAGGTCTGGCTGCTGCCGGCAGAGCACCAAGGCTGCCACGCCCTCGCCCCGGCCATAGCCATCTGCACTGGCCTCAAATGACTTGCAGCGGCCCACGGGGGATAGCGCCCGCAGCTGGCAGATGGCCGCCGTGGTGCCGGCAAGGAGCATCAAGTTTGCACCAGCTGCTACCGCCGAGCCGCATTCCGCACGCTCAAGGGCAACGTGTGCCAGGTGGGTGGCCACTAAGGAGGAGGAGCAGGCAGTGTCGGTGCTGACGCAGGGGCCTGTGGAGGGGAAGGGGCAGCAATGCACGTTATTTGTTGCACAGTTCATGAGATACTGGCGCTTGCAACATGTGTGCGCAAGGCAATGGAGTCAACCCCCTTCAGCTGCAGCTTAGCCCACCTGAGAAGCCAAAGGTGTAAGAGACGCGGCCGACCATGAAGGCAGGGCCACTGCCCACCACAGCCGCGGACGGCAGCACTGGGCTGCTGGCCACAACTAGGTCGGCATACTCATGGTACATGCTGCCCACATACACACCGGTGGTGCTACCAGCACCAGCACTGCCCCCTGTGTATCCCGGGTTCTGCGCAAGACGGCTGCTGGCAGGGTCCAGTGCCGGTGCTGCCTGGCTCCAGGCGGCCAGAGTCTCCTCCAGCAGCAGGCGGTGCTGGGGGTCCATGGCTGCCGCCTCGTTGGGCGACAGCCTGAACAGGGAGTGGTCAAACAGCTCCACCCCTGCAGCAGGGGCAGCAAGGTAAGGCAGGCGAAGGTGAGAGGGATGGAGACAGGCTTGATCGGCTGCACCCTATAAAAGGGGTGATGAGTCATGCATGGCCAACAATTAGACGGCTTGCAGGCTCAGGCAAGGCTGTGCTCACCGGTGTAGAAGGCCGCAAAGCGGGCATAGATGGTCATGCCCTGTGGGGAGGTGGAGGGGTGGTATCCCGCCTCCACATCCCAGCGGTCCAGGGGCACATCCCTCTGCAGGTCAGCACCACTGGAGGCGGCGGCCCAGAAGGACCGCAGGCCTGCAGCAGGGAGTTGGCACACCAGGCGGGCAAGGGTTCAGCAGATGGTGTCGTTCGCTGGTCACAATGCCCTGGTCTTAATTAATGGGTTGCAAGCCCAGCCAACCACTCGTTCTCTGTTTCCCAAACCTGCCTGAGACGCCGCCGGGGAAGCGAGCCGATGCACCCACCACCACCGTATGTACTGCCACTGCTGCCTGGTTGGCAACCTGGCCGGCTTCCACAGCAGGCACCAACGCAGCCTCAACTGGCTGAGCAGGCACCAAACGGCTGGCAAGGAAGCTGGCCAGGGCTGCGATGGTGGGGTGGTCAAACACCAGGGTGGCCGGCAGCTCCAGCTGGAAGCGGGCTGAGATGGAGTTGCGCAGCTCAACTGCTGCAAGGGAGTCCAGGCCTGCCTCCATCAGCGGCTGGGTGGCAGACACCTCAGCACCCAGCACGCTGGCCGCCATGCCTTGAAGCTCAGACAGTAGAGCGGCAGGGCTGACGCTACTGGTGGCTGGCGCCTGCTGGGGTTGGGTCTCCTGGGTCGCTGGTGCTGGCTGCCGCTCCTGCTGCTCCACCAGAAGGCTGGTAATGTGAGAGGCGAGGCTTGCCACCGAAGGGTGGTCAAAAACCACAGTGGCGGGCAGGTCGAGCCCAAACTTTGCCTGGAGGCTGTTGCGCAGTTCCACGGCAGCCAGGGAGTCGAGGCCAGCAGACATGAGCGGCGCATCGGAAGGCACCTGCAGAGGGGGCCGTGGCACCAGAACAGAGGGGGCGTGATCAGGAACAGGTCGCATTCCGTCTTCCGACCACACAGCCTGGGCGTTTTGTAGCGCTACAGCAATGAATCCCAGGTCGGCAGACGTTCCATTGCACAAAACACTGCCTACCTCAGAGCCGAGGCTGGCCTGCACCAGGTCTGCAACTTGTGTTGCAACATCCGCCGCAGAAAGCGCCTTTGCCAAGCGTGAAGAATTGCCCACCACCGGCTGAGCTGCTGCCTTCATGCGCGTGTTGCTGCCGGCCACCAGGGGTGGGATGCTGCCAGCCTGGCTGCTGACGTCCTCAAACATGGCAGGGACAGCCCCAGCGGCAGCCTGCCGCAGGCGGGGCCAGTCGAAGGGGCTGGCAATGGCGTTGCTCAGCGGCAGGCCAAGCATTGCCTGCTGACCAGCCAGCAGCTGTGCCAGGGCTTGAAGGCCTTGTGCAGGAGCGATCAGCCCCATGCCACTCGCACGGATGCGGGCCGCCATTGTGCCGTCCCTGCCCGCCATGCCAACTGACCAGGCACCCCACAGGATGCTGAGGCCGCTGTGCCCGCTCTGCTGCGCTGCCGCTGCAAGGCCGCCCAGCATGGCATTCGCTGCAGCATAGTTGGCCTGACCAGCCGGCCCCACCAGCGCGGCTGTAGAAGAGAAGAGCACGGACAGCTGCGTGGGAGCTGCAGCCGCTAGGCTCACAAGCAGCTGGCTGCCATGCACCTTGGGAGCCAGCACGGTGCGCACGCTTCGGGCGGTCTGACGGGCCAACGATGCATCCACTAGCGTGCCGCCGGCATGAATGATGCCACACAGCGGCTGCGGGCTGCTGCGGTCCACAGCGGCCAGAGCCGCCACATCCTCCCGGCTGGCCACATCAGCCAGGACTGTGCTAGCCAGGCCGCTGCTGGCCAGCAAAGGCGCAGGCAGCCGCCGGCTGTGTGCCGAGCGGCCCAAAAGCACAGCATGGGCGCTGATTGCTTGGGTCAGCCAGGTGCCAGCCAGCAAACCAAGGTCACCAAGGCCTCCGCTCACCAGCACCCTGCCTGTGAGGTGAGACAACCCTGCTCCAGCTGCTGCTGCGCTGTGCTGAGCCCGCGACTGATCAGGCTGCGAATCTGCCGAGGCCGCTAGCCGAGGTAGCAGCAGGGCGCCGCCTGCTGTGGCTGAGCCGTATGCATCCGTGCCCTGTGCCAGCTGGTGCACCACAGGTGGCTGGTGGCTGTGGCTGCTGCATAGCAGGCCGTAGAAGGACTGACCAGGCTGCTCTCGTGCCACGCTGCGCAGCAGCCCAGCCAGCCCCGCTGCTGCAAGGTCGCTGCTGGCGCCACTGCTGCCAAAGCAGGTGGCGGGCAGTCCATCCATCGCTGATGCAGTCGCATGGACCCCAATGCGGATGCCCTGCTGCAAGCTGGCACCCTGCAGCCATGCAATGGCACCACTGACCAGTTCAGCTGGGGGCAGTGCTGCGGGCTGGGACCAGGAGCTGCCTGCCTGGCTCGGAAGCACTGCTCTCCATGCGACCTTGGCACATGCCACAGGCGGCAGCAGGCTGGTTGCCTCTGAAAGGCCCACATCAGCGGGCTCAGCGGCCCGCCATTGCACTTGGTACAGCAGGCGGGCTGAGGGTTGGGCTGCAACCCGTGAGCCCACCGGCTTGGAGCGCAGCTGCAGCAGCCAGGCTGCGGCATTAGCCTGTGTCGCAGGTGCAGCTGTGAAGTCGCCAGCAGCACGGCCATCAGGTGCCGCATGCAGGTTGCATGCTGCAGCCCAGGCTGTGTTGCTGCCCTGCTGGACCGGTGCCGCAAACGCTTCCAAGCTGGTTGGAACATTAAGGCTGCTTGGGTCCAGGGCTGTGCCTGCATGGATTGCGGCATCCAAGGCCGCTGGATGCGTCCAGTACTCTACGGCGGTACCACCATTGCCGCCGTGAGCAGCCAGGCCTGCCACCACCACTGGTGGCTGTGGGCTGCTAGCTGTCAACTGATGAAGGTGCAGGCCTGCATGTGCTGCTCTGGCTGTCGGGCCATGGTGTGGAGGCGGCGCTGTTGTGCTGGCTGCAATGCTGCTGGTCAGATGCGCCATGCTGCCTGCCGCCAGCTGCAAGCTGCCCCCTCGGGCCGCAACTATACAGGTGAGCAGCTGTGCAGCTGGGCTGCTGGCCAGCGCCAGCTGAAGCGGCGCAGGGATTGTCACCTCACACAGGATAGGGTGCGTGGCGGAGCTGCCTGCAGGCCAGTCCATCAGCATGCGGGCTGCAGCTGCCGCCACTTCAAACATGGCCGCCGCAGGCAACAACACCCGGCCTTGCACCTGATGCATGGCAAATCAATTGAAGGTGTTCACGTTAAATACGTGCTGTAGAGATGATACCTGCTGGTATGCAATGTATGTTGCAGGCTGTGACTCACCTGGTGGTCCCAAAGGTATCCAGCCGCCGCGTGGGCAAGGCTGCACTGAATCGCCGAGCTGCCGCCGTCGCTCTTGTGAGCTTGGAGCAGCAGGGGGTGCACAGCTGGGGCGCATGCGTACCGCATGCGCTCGAATGGCACAGCGACCTGCATGGCAGACGAAAAGCAACGAGGTGAGCAAGTGCCCAGGCCATACAGCAGCAAAACTTGGCACACATCCGGCTTTAGACTTACAAAGTTTGACGCTGCAGATTCGCTGGCCCGTGGAGCGGCCCGCACCAACATGTGTGCATTTACGCCGCTCATGCCAAACGAGCTGGTGCCGGCAACATCACTTTGATGGCCAAACAGAGCGCCACTGGCGAGTTGCAGCGGAAGGTGCAGCGGCTTGCTGCCATGGGCGCTCCAGTCAGCCAGGGCAGCTGCCACATAAGGGTTGATGCTGCGCAGGTGCATGATGGCTGGTGCCTGCTGGTGGCCCGCCATGCAAGCTGCCAGCAGGAGGCCGGTGAGGCCAGCAGCACCCTCTGTGTGCCCATAGCAAGACTTGTTGGAAGCTAGCGTCAGAGGGCTGCTGCCGCTGCCGAAGGGCTGCTGTGCATGCGCAGGCAGAGCGCTAGCCAGAGCGCCGACCTCAATGGGGTCGCCCAAGGCAGTGCCGGTGCCGTGCACAGACACAAAGCGTACGTCTGAGCTGCTGACACCTGCCACAGCCGGCGCAGTTGAAATGAGGGCAGATTGGCTGGGTCCGTTGGGTGCCGTCAGGCCGCTGCTGCGGCCGGCTTGGTTGACCGCAGATCCCAGGATGATGCCATATGGCATGGTGGCGTTGGTATCAGCAGAGGTCTGCTGGTACCGCTGTAGCACTGCCGCCACAAAGCCCTCGCCACGCCCGTAGCCATTGCCCGTTGCATCAAATGACTTGCAGCGGCCCACGGGGGAGAGCGCCTGCAGAGGAAGAACAGAGTTTGTGCAGCAGGGTGGGGTTCAGGGCAACTCAATGTACACACAAGTGTGTGTGGCTGTGCTGCGAGCAGGTCAGACAGAGGAAACCCACCTGGAGCTGGCAGATGCCCGCCATGGTGGCTGCATCCAGCATCACATTGGTGCCGCCAGCCACCGAGGCACCGGCCTCTCCATCTAGCAGGCCTCGGTGCGCCAGGTGGGCGGCCACAAGTGATGACGAACAGGCGGTGTCAGTGCTGACACAGGGGCCTGCAGGGTGGGGAGAGGACGTCCAATTGCATCATCTGCCTTGCTCACGACATGCAAACATGCGCCGCCACAAGCAAGTTTGAAGAAGCGCACCTGAGAAGCCAAAGCTGTAGGAGATGCGGCCACACATGTACGGGGCGCCATTGCCTACAAATGCCTGCAGCAAGGTGCAATGTTTGCGTGCAATTAAGCTTGGAATAACGTGGGGCATGTGTGCTTATTGCACGCAGATCGCATCACTACCCCTCACCTGTGTCGGTGGCTTGCCGCCGCTGGCCGCAGCTGTGACGCTGAGGTATTCATGATACATGCAGCCCACGTACACGCCCACACTCTGGCCGGACGGGAGGGCCAGGGCGGGACGGGCGGCTAGCCAAGCGCTCAGTGTCTCCTCCAGCAGCACCCTGCGGCAGACCGAAAATTGCGGCAAGGCCTGGGTGATGAAGGCCCTCACACAAGGCAGCTTTACAACGCCCGCCAGCCAGTACCAGTCCAGCCCAGCAATGCCCACCTGACTTGAGGGTCCACCGCCTGGGCCTCTGTGGCGGCCAGCCGGAAGGCGGCCGCGTCAAACGCATGCACATCCAGGCAGCAGGCGCCGAACCGTGTGTACATACTGGCCCTGCTGCTGATTGAACCGGCGCTGCCTGGCTCGGGTGCAAACCAGGCATCCATATCCCAGCGGCTGAGCGGCAGCACAGATTGGAGGTCAGCCGAGCGGCACAGGCCTGCCCAGAAGCTGCTTGCGCCGCCATTGTTGTAGCTGCCGTCCAGCTGGGCAGCAAGCAGCGGCTGTGGGTAGCGCCCAGACACCGCCACCACTTCGGTTGCTTGCAGCAGCGCTGGCTGGGAGGCAGGCTCCCAGATCTCCCGTCCTGGCCCGCCAGCGCTTTCCATCGGTTGGTCCACCAGAAGCATACTGCCGCCTGCTGCGCTTGCCGGGCTTGCGGCAGGCAGGCGGCCCGCCAAGTAGGCAGCCAAGGCTGCCAGGGACGGGTGGTCAAACATGACGGTGGCTGGCAGGTCTAGCTGGAAGTGCTGGCACAGCAGGTTGCGCAGCTCCACCGCTCCTGCACGGTTTTGGGGGCAAAGGCGGATGATTGCAGGGTTTTGAAGTACACCTTATTGATACAATGATTGGTGTGAAGCAGGTGTTCACGAGGATCGGCTATCACAATTACACTGAGCTCACCCAGGGAGTCGAGGCCTGCCTCCATCAGCGGCTGGTCTGGCTCGGGCGTTGTGCCCAGCAGGCTGCGGGCCACTTGAGTGACCTGCTCCAGCAGAGAGGCCTGCGCCACTGCTGGCTGAGCAGTTGCCGTGACTGCCGGGCCAGCAGCACGGCGAACAGCAGGTATGGTTGCTGCTGGGCCAAGGCCACTGGCGGGGCCCATCGGCAGAACCTGGTCAACGTGTTGGGTGCGCTTATCAGAGGGCGCAAAGTCGGCCAGAATGCCGGGCACTTGGGGCAGCGAGTGTAGCAGCTTGGGCCACAGAATGCTCGCGCCGACCAAGCATGCTGCTGGGCTGGCCCGGTTGAGCGCAGCTTGGAGCACGGCCAGCCCGGTTTGCCCTGCATGGGTGGAGACAGAACAATAGCTGCCGTCAACCCAGGGCCACCTACATAGGATACATCTCTCAAGCCACAGCCCTGCTCCCTTGCCCCACCCACCAGAGAGCGCCGCAAGTCCGGCCCGCTCAAAGCGCTGAAGGATGGCTGGGTCGCTCAGTGCCAGGCCGCTGGCCCAGGGGCCCCACTGCACGCTGCTGCTGGGCAGCCCGCGGTCCAGCCTGCAAGTGAGATGGTGAGGGAGGCACCAGGGGGTAGCTGAGATCATGCGCATCAGTGGAGCACGGGTTGCTGCGATCGAAATGCGAGCCATGCATTGTTGCCCGTGCTGGCTCACCACTCTTGGGCCAGGCCATCCAGTGCAGCGTTGGTTGCCGCGTAGTTGCTCTGCCCAGGCGTGCCTAGGAGCGCGCTCAGCGAGCTGAACTGCACTGCCCCTTGCAGGGGCATGGCCGCAGCTGCGCCAGCCAGGCGAAGTGCTCCAGTGACCTTGGGTGCATGCACAGCCCGCAGGCTGGCTGCTGTCTGGCCACGCAGCAGTGCGTCCTGTAGCACGGCGCCTGCATGCAGCAGGCCAGACACAGCTGGCGCACCAACGGCGGTCAACTGCCCCAGCAAGCCGTTCGTATCTGAGGCGACTGCCACATCAACTGCCGCCATGCTGATGTGGCCGAGCTGGTGCGCCAGAGCACTTGACATGCTGTGGGCTGCGCGGCCGCTGCGTCCCAGCAGCCACACATGGGAGCGAGGCGCTGCAGCCGCCACCCACTGGCCAGCCAGCCGGCCAATGTCACCAAGGCCTCCGCTGACCAGCACACTGCCGGTCATGCCAGAGGGGAGGGAGTGGCTGGATGTTGTGTGTGCCAGGTGGGCTGGCTGCTGTGCTGCCTCCAAGCGGGGCATGAGAAGCGTGCCAGCTGCATGGGGCAGCATGAAAGGCAGGTTATCAAGTTGGTTGGCGCATACATACATGCTGTCGCCCGTGAGCATGCGATCCAGCTTGACACCTCACCCAACCGCACTTGCCTGCCAACCACACTCCAAACATGTCGGATGAGTCCACCGGCAGCTGTGCTGCCTGTGCAGCGCAAGGATGGTGCATGACATGCCCAAAGTGCTGGCCGCTGCTTTCGCGAGCCGCCACCCTGAGCAGACCAGACACAGCTGCCTGGGGAGTGCTGCTTCGAGCAGTGCTGCTGGAGGGCAGCTGGGAGGACAGGAGCACTGCCGGTCGAGCTCTGCTGGCGGAGGCGCTTTGCAGCAGGCCCAGGCTGCTCTGCAGTGGCATAACGCCACCGGTGTCACCGCTGTCACGCACACGCAGCCTAGCGCCTTCGCCAAGGCTCCACAGCAGGCCGTGCCTCAGGGGCGCTGTGTTTGAAGTGGGTGGCGGCACGCTGCTGCTGGTTTGCCAGGCCACTGCATACAGCAGCTGCGCCGTCTCATCAACATTTGCAGCTGCCGCAGCTGCTGCAGCTGCGGCCTTGTTGGTTTTGCGACCCAGAGGTTTGAACAGCATGCCGCTGATGTGCAAGCCGCCCTCAGCTGCCTGTGCAGCAGCCAGGCGGTAGCTGCACTGAACAGCTCCGCTTTGGTTGCTGTCTGTGACAGCAGCGCTGGCTGTATACTTCCCAGCCGGCTGCAGGTTGCCGGTTGCAAGAGGCGCAATCGCCAAGGCCTCCAGGCCAGCTGGCACGCGAGTCAGGCCACCAGAACTGCCTGTGCTGAGTGCAGAGCTGGCCTGCAGTTGGAACAAACAGTTGGGATAAGTGTGAGCTCACGGGTTCAGCACGGAGGTATCCTTGCCCTCCCCACACTTCCCCTCACTTGCCTGGGTTGCGTTGTCAATGACTGCAGGGTGCAGGTGGTACTGGCCGGCCTGGGAGCGGGTGCCATCCTGCACCCATGCCACTGCACCCGGCGGTGGCTGGCTGGCGGCTGTCTTGTTCCAGCTGTCGCACAGCAAGGCTGAGAGTGCTGTGCTTGGAAGGGGGTGTGCAGATTGGTGGTCGTTGGTGCAGCCTGCATCAGCAGATGCCTGGATGCTGCGAGCCACAGAACCCGTCAGATGAGGTGCAGAGGAGCTCTGCAGGGTCAGCTGCCCTGTGACAAGGTGCACCATGGTGGTCAGCCAGGGTCCGCGAGCTGACCCATTGCCATGCACCGGCAGCACACAAGGCGCTGGAATGGAGACAGCGGCCAGCACAGGCTCCGCAGCTGCCTCAATGCCGGCCAGCAGAAGCCGCCCAGCTGCCGCTGCTGCTTCAAACATGGCTGCTCCAGGCAGCAGGGCCTGGCCCTGTACCTGATGGTCCCAAAGATAGGCCAGGGCTGGCGCCTGAAGTGCAGCTTGCAGCTGCACAGCTGCCTGGCTGGCTGCCGCAACGCTGTGGACCAGCACATGCGGACGAGGCGCAAACCAAAAGCGCCGGCGCTGCCACTGGCCGCCGATGGGCCGCTGGTCGGCCGTCAGGCTGCTGCCCTGCACCAGCACCGCATGTGCATTGGTGCCTTGGAAGGCAAAGGCGCTGACGCCGCTCATGGCCTGCTGCGCGCTGCTGCTGCCGCGGGTACCAGTCAGCTGGGCGGGCGCTTGCTGGCGCGGTGCCCAGGGTGCCATCCAGCCGGCAGCCACATGCGCTTGGGCTATGCTGACCAACAGTGGGTTGAAGCTCCGCAGGTGCAGAACAGCGCTGCTGCTGGCCTTCTCCAGCTGGTTCGCTGCATGGATCATGCCAACCGCCCCAGACACAGGCTCGCTGTGCCCCATACGGGACTTGGCCGCCGCCAGGCGGAGAGGGGCGTCCGAGCGGCGCAGCACCGCAAGTGCGGCCCCCAGTTCGATTGGGTCGCCCAGCGCCGTGCCTGCAGCAGTGAGGCCAGTGTGTTTTCCAGGATCAACGAGTGAGCTGAGCAGTGCGACCCACACACAACAAATGAGCGGAACAGCACATGGCCACACTGGTGCACACTGGTGCCCTTGCCCACACCCACCTGTGCCATGCATGCCCAAGGCATCGACGCTGTGCGGCTGCACCCCAGCGGCTTGCAACGCGCCGCGAATGACGGCCTGCTGGCTGGGCCCGTTGGGTGCCGTCAGGCTGCTGCTGCGCCCGTCCTGGTTGACAAATGTGCCAGCCAGGAACACCGCCCCTGCTGAGGCCTCCAGGCCAGCGCTTGCCGCAGCCAGCAAGAAAGCTGTGGAGGCCTCTGCCCGCACATAACCATCGGCAGCTGCGTCAAGCGCCTTGCAGCGCCCGCCAGCGGCCAGCATGCCAGCTGCCTGAGCGGCGGCGGTGGTTGCTTCAGACAGCATGAGGTTCACTCCTGCTGCCAGCACTGGGTGCTGTGGTGCACTGTGCAGCTGCAGCACACCCTGGTGGGTGGCAACCAGTGCGGAGGAGCAGGCCGTGTCAATGCTGACTGCAGGGCCCTTGAGGCCGTAGGTGAAGGACAGGCGGCCCGCTGCCACGGAAAATGCGCCGCCCGTGGCTGAGAGTGGGAGGAGGATGGGCAGAGTTATGGGGGTTCAGTGCGGTGGCGGGAGCACCCTTGCAGCATGCAGGCCAAATGATTCAAGGTTGTGGGCACATTGGCTTGCATTGCAACTGGCTGGCTTAGCTGCCAGTCCCACCTGAGAAGGGGCCCAGGGACCGAAGGTGCGGGGCAGCCAGGCCGCCGTACTCCATCTGCTGGATGCCCACAAACACGCCCGTCTCGCTGGGCGCGGAGCCAAGCCCAGCTGGCTGCAGCAAGGCGCTATGCTGCACCACCTCCCAGGTTGTCTGCGCACAGGGAGGGCGGAAGAAGGTGCAAGACGCCAAAGCTGGGCCCTTATGACCAGCACACGACCAGCAATAGGGCATTGCTACGCTTCAGTCAATCAGCAACCATCAAAACGGGGCCCAATGGAGGCCTCCTCCACCCTGCAACCAGCTAGCAACTGTGCCTGACCAGCCAGGTAACAAACAGCCAGCCCAGTGCGTACCTCCAGCAGCAGGCGCTGCTGAGGGTCCATCAGTTCCGCTTCCGCCCCGGTGATGCCAAACAGAGCGGCGTCAAAGCAGTCAACTCCGGTCAAGAAGGCGCCATGGCGTATGCGGAGCTGCGACTTGCCAGACTGCAGGAGATGGTGCGGCAAGATGAGCGTTGTTTCGCATTGCAGCTTGCAACCAATTCCGGGGCCCTGTGCAAAGCACTGCCCTGCTGGCACATGCCACCACCAAGCTGGCCCGCTCACCCTCAGGGCTTCAAGGTCCCAACGATCGTAGGGCACCACCCCGATGGCATCTTCGCTTATCAACTTGCCGGCAGGCAAGCGAGCAGACAGCTGCAGGCTGACCAGCAGCCCGCCGGTGGCATGGGCCTGAGCAGCCAGCGGAAGAGTGGCGGGTACCAGGGCAGCAGTGCTGAGCTCTGTTGCAGGCTCAGCCGGCCTGCCACCCAGGGGCTGTGTCGCCATCAGCGAGTGGATGTGCTGTGCCATGGCCGCAGTGGAAGGGTAGTCAAATGCCAGCGTGCTGGGCAGCTGTAGGCCCAGGGCTGTGGACAGAGAGCTGGACAGCTCGACCGCAGATAGGCTGTCCAGGCCGCCCGCCGCCAAAGCATCGACATCTGCGAGTGGGGAGTGGTCGGGAAGGAGAACGCTGTAGACAGGCGGCAGGGCTTGATTCAGCACGGATGCATGTGATGCAGCATAGCTGCTGGTGTGTTGTGTGTTGTTTCGGCTTCCGAGCCCCCTCCCACTCACCACTGCTCTCGGAGCCCAGGATGTTGGCAACAGCAGCCTGCACAGCCTGCTGGACTTGGCCGAAGCTCATGCAAGGTGCAGACTGGCTGCCGCCAGTGCTAGCAGCATGCCTGGGAGATCGTCCGGCAGCAGCAGCAGCAGAGGCAGCAGGTGGGCTTGCATTGTCCGCGAGTGGCTGAGCGGTGAGCAGCAGCTGGTCCAGCAGGCCCCAGCGGCCCTTGGCAGAGTAGATCTGCGCAAAGCGCGGCGCATCCAGGCGGGCATACACCAGCTGGCTGGCGGCGCCGGCTGCCTGGTGGGCTTGAGCAACCTGCGCGGTGGGCGACAGTTTGGTACAGACGAGATGGATGCTTAAATACAGAAGGATGGGCCATTGCCTCATCTTGCCTTCTTCTACCATTGCACAAGCGCTCACCTGCTCCGGCTGGAGGCTTTTGAGCCCCAGGGCAGCCAAGCCATCCACATGAGAGGCTGCCATGCCTGCCCCTGCAAACGGCCCAAACTGCACCGCTGTTGAGGGCAGGCCGGCCGCCTGGTTGGCAGCAGCATGAGCATCCAGGAAAGCATTGGCAGCCGCATAATGTGCTGATCCGCTCTGGCTCCACACAGCAGAGGTGGATGAGAAGAGCAGCTGGGAGGAGAGGGGCAGTGCGGCCTGCTGGAAGGCTGCTGCTGTGGCGGCCTGCAGGGAGGAAGGACAGAGGCAGCTTGGTGGGAAAAGGAGTGTGCTTGTAGGCAGCTTGTTTGCTTTGCACTGGTGGCTCGCACATGTTCAATAATCGCCGCCTGCCGCTCACCTTCACATCAACCACAACCTGGAAGTCTGGCAGGCTCATGTCCTGCAGCAGTGCAAAGCCTGACACGCCCGCTGCGTGTGCAGAGTGCTCAATGTGAGGCAGCTCCTCTGCCGCCCAAGCCAGCACGCGTGCCATGGCTGATGCATCCGCTGAGTCGGCTTTGACGGCCACCACAGTACAGCCGGCGGCAGCCAGGGTAGACAAGGCATCCGCTGGAAGTGCACCAGAGCGGGACGCCACCACCAGCAGGCGGCAGCCGCGCTGCACCAGGGATTGGCAATACTCCAGTCCCAGGCCCTGCAGACGATGAGAGACATAGAGGGGTGAGAAGAGTCGGATAGAGGACTGCAGTTCAGGTGGATGTGTTTGTCACAAGTGGACAGTTAGTGACACAGCCTCACCTTGCTCCCGCCCGTCACGAGTGCGCTTTGAATGGTGCCGACCACTCGTGGCCGTGGGGCAGCAGCACGTGCCAGTCGCAGGCCGTAGGTGCGGCCGCCCCGCACTGCAACTGCAAACTCTCCTTGGGCTGCGAGTGCAGCGGTCAGGCTGGCTGTTGAGGGGGCTGGGCCGCTGGACTGCAGGTCGATGCTTGTGCCAAACTTGGCCCGCTGCTCCATGAACAATGTGCGGGCCATGCCTGTAAAAGTCGGAGAGGGCAGCCGTTGGGGGAATAATCAAAGTGCATGCAGGTGGCCACCGCTCGCATGCTTGCATCATATCATGTCACAGTGTCACAACTTACCTAGCAGCGGGCCGGCGTCTGCCTGGGGTCGAACAGTGAAGGCGTCATTCATTTGCTGGTCATAAGTAACCAGCGACAGGCGTGTGTTGGCTTGGGAGCGGGCGACAGCTGTGAACGTGGCCAGCGCCGCCGCAGCATCCACCGCCTGGCCAGGTGGCTGCACAAACAGGCACTGCTGCGGCTGTGTGGATTGCAGCAGCAGATCCAGGTGTGCTGCATTGCTGAAGCACAGCTCTGGGATGGTGGAAGGCAGGCGTGAACTGCCGCCAGGCGCAGCACTGTTGCCGCCCCACACCGCGTTGACAGCCACCAGCGGCTGGCGGCTGTTCTGTTTGCCGTCTGGGTCGGCACACAGCTGGGTGAGTGGCCAGGGCTGTGTGCTGATGACCAGAGCCGTAGTGGCACCCTTCTGCGGCTGAGGGTTGGTCTGCAAGTCTACTGCCTGCCACAGCAGCTGCCATGCTGGTGAAGTTGCTGCCGCTGCTGCACTGTGCGCCTCCATTGCCACTGCTGCTGTACGAGCCATCATGCCCTGCACCTGCAATGCTGTATTGCCGCCGCCAGCCCCAATTGCTGCTGCTGTCCTGGTGGCTGTTGCCGCCAGGGCGCCAACCTGGTGCTGGCCTGGGGCGTAGACAGCACATCCCTGAAGCACACAAGCAGCGCTTGGCAGACCGCCCAAGCTGATGCCCGCCTCGGCAATGCTCGGGTGGCAGCTATAGCCAGATGCTTGCGGATCCAGCGCTGGTGCTGCCACAACTGCCAGGCTGCACTGCTGCTTGCTGTGCAGCGGCTGACGGCCATTTAGAAGCAGCGCACGCTGTGCCGATGACACACTGCTGCTGCTGCTGGCGCTGATGCCCATACGTGGTGCCGTCGCCAACTGCACCAGCTGTCCACTGGCCACAGGCTTACTGCCACCAACAGTCACTTGGACGGCGCCATGGCCCAGCTGAATGCTGCAAGAAAGCACTGTGCCTTTAGCCCATTCAATGGGCATCGCAAGCGCGGCTTCTGCCACTGCCACCCTGGCCAAGCTGTCACTCAGCACCTGGCCAGAAGCGGCCATCAGCTCAAGCACTGCAGCTGCCGGCAGGGTGGCCCGACCGCTGAGCAATTGCTGCTGCAGGTAGGCAAGGTGAGGTCGCGCAAGCGTACAGCCCACCATCGCTTGCTGCTGCAAGGCTGCTGCCATGTGCAGCAGGGGGTGCATGGGGGGCAGCGGCCACACTCGCTGCCGCTGGAGCTGCTGCTGCATCACTGCTGTGCTATCAGAGGCTGCAGCTTGCAGAGCCTGCTCTCCTGGTGCAGACAGCAGGGCATGGGCGTTCACTCCGCTCATGCCAAACGAGCTGGTGCTGGCCAGCTGCGCCGCCTGCTGTGCCGCCTGCTGCTGCCGTGGGATGGCAGCAGCCCAGGGGCCGGACTTGCGCCAGTCAGCCAGCGCAGCCTCCACATAAGGGTTGGTGCTGCGCAGGTGCATCACGGGCGTGCTGCGCTGCTGTGTTGCTGCCATGGTCGCCAGCAGCAAGCCGGTCAGACCAGCTGCGCCTTCTGTGTGGCCATAGCACGACTTGACCGAGGCCAAAACGACCGGCTGAGGAGAGCTGAAGCCACTTGTGCTGCTGCTGCCCATGCTGCTGCCCGCCTGGCCCAGAGCGCCCACTTCAATGGGGTCTCCAAGCGGCGTGCCGGTGCCATGGACGGCCACAAGGCCTGGTAGGCCCAAGGGCCCGCCTGCCTGGCGCAGCGCCTTGAGCAGCAGCTTTGTCTGGCTGGGGCCGTTGGGTGCTGTGAGCCCGCTGCTGCGGCCGTCCTGGTTGACGGCAGTGCCGCACATGATGGCCATGGCGGGCTGGCCAGGCTGGGTTTGAGTCAGCAGCGCCGCCACAAAGCCCTCGCCTCGGCCATATCCGTCCGCACTGGCCTCAAATGACTTGCAACGGCCCACGGGGGACAAAGCCTGCGGGGAAAATGCACAGCGGTGCATGTTTAGTGCATTTCCTCAGCGCGGTTTGTCAAGTAGCACGGTTGCAGTCACAATCCAGGCCCTGCAGTACTCACTTGCAGCTGGCAAATGGCCACTGTGGTGACAGGAGACAGCATGAGGTTCACGCCCGCTGCGAGCGCCGAGGTAGTCTCGCCCCGATCCAGCCCCGTGTGAGCCAGGTGGGTGGCCACCAGGGAAGAAGAGCAGGCGGTGTCGGTGCTGACACAGGGGCCTGCACAAAGGGAGGGGCAGGGAGCGCACCCAGGTCAGGCACTTTGTGCCGGCATGTATGAGCCGTCTCAAGCCTGGGCCGAGCCACCCCAGCAACCGAAATCAGCAGGCTCCCTATCCACCTCAGCCACCTCACCTGCCAGGCCAAAGGTGTAGGACACCCGGCCAACCATGAAGGCCAGTGAGTTGCCGGTGGCCGTGGCAGCGGTCAGCTTCATGCCGGCATCGGTCAGCAGGGAGGCATACTCCTGGTACATGCAGCCCACGTACACGCCTGCAGGGAGCGGGGGCAAGGGTTCTTGATTTGAAAAAACGGCTGAATTGGCAGGCTGCATCAACACGGCCCGGCGCCCTGCTCCTAAGCTCGGACCACTCTTCAACTTCAATGAGCAGCACAGAACATGCACCTGTTTCTGACAGAGGTCCCGTTGCCAGCTGCCCATCCGCCAGGGCCGCATGCGTCTCCTCCAGCAGCAGGCGCTGCTGAGGGTCCGTGGCCAGGGCCTCCGCCCGTGACAGGCCAAAGACCTGCACATGCCAAAATCCAAGCCAGGTGTTGATACCCGCTGTAGGACAGGCATGCCGATCTTTGTCAACGCAGCAGTGCGTCCCAAAACCTCACCTGGGCATCAAACTGCTCCACCGCTCCGATGAATGCGGCAAAGCGCGAGTACATTTTGCCGCCAGATGGGTCGGGTGCGTACAAGCGGTCCAGGTCCCAGCGGCTGAAGGGCACACGCGTTTGGAGATCTGCTTCCTGGCTGGCGCCTTCCCAGAAGGACGCTGCACCGCTGCTGCTGAACCCATCGCCAGCAGGGTAGCGGCAGGACAGACCAACAAGCGCTGTCCCATGCTGTCGCTCAACCTCTTGTCGCTGCATGGCTGGCCCACTGGTCGCTTGGGCAATGCTGCTGCTTGCAGCCGTGTTGGTGGCAGCGGCAATGAAGCCAGCCAGGGCCTCCACCGTTGGACAGTCAAAGATGAGGGTGGCTGGCAGGTCGAGAGCGAATGCGGCCGCCAAGTCATTGCGCAGCTCCACCGCCGACAGGCTGTCCAGACCAGCCTCCATCAGCGGCTGGCCATCAGACACCTGCATTGGAGCACAACCACGCATGGGTTGCAGGGTGGTTGCTTGGTTGAGATCGCTGCAACCAGGCCTTCAAGGGATGCCCAGTCAGGTAGCCAAATCAACGTGGGCCGCTTTGACTCACCTCCGGGCCCAGCAAGGCCTGGACCCGCGACCGCACACGCTCAGCAACCTCTGCCGCTGAAGGGCCACGTGCCATCACAGCAGACACAGCAGGGGGAATGTCAGGTTGAGCAGCCTCTTTCTGAGCGTCTTCAGGTGGAGCAGCCACATGGGAAAAGATGTACGGAACCGGATCCAAGTTGTGCAGCAGGCGATCAAACTGGAAGGGGCTTGCAATGGTCTGCGGCAGCAGGTGCAGCATGGGGCAGAGTGTTGTATCATGAGTGCAAGCAAATGCACGGTTGCCCATGCACAACCGGCTTGCTATAGCCGCACAACTCCTCACCTGAGGCATGGGCTGGGTGGCGCTGCTGCCAAGCACGGCCAACAGGGCCTCCAGGCCTCTAACCGGCTGCACAAGCCCCATGCCCGAGCGCTCAACCCGGGTCAGCACGGCGGCATTGCCGTGCGCCATGCCCACTCCAGCCCAGGCGCCCCACTGGACGCTGCTGCCTGGCATGCCGTGCTGCTGCAAGGCTGCGGCCCAGCAGTCGAGAGCAGCGTTGGCGGCAGCATAGTTGGCCTGGCCGGGGGAGCCCACAAACGCTGAAACGGACGACAGCAGGTTGACTGCTTGCAGCGGTTGGAGCTGTGGTGCCGCCACGGCTTGGTCCAAGAAGCCAAGCTTGGGGCCGCACACAGCTCGCACAGAGGCGGCCGTCTGCTGCCGCAACACACCGTCTTGCAGCACGCCACCGGCATGCAGGATGGCGCTCACCTGGCCGGCTGCTGAGGCGGCACATGCTGCTGCTGCTTCGGCTGCTACAGCAGCATCACATCGCAGCGCCGTCACCGGTGTGTCAGCCAGAAGAAGGTCCGGCACTGTGCTGCTGAAGCAGCCTGAGCGGCCCAGCAGCACTGGCTGCACATTGGGCTGCGCCACAAGCCAGGCCGCTAGCAGGGTGCCAATGCCTGCATGGAACGCAAGGCAAGGACGTCGGTGAGGTCGCTCTTCGTACTGCCCACCATGTGCGCGCACATCAAGCAAAAACATTGCATTCAGGCTGCTCACCTCCCAGACCGCCTGTGACCAGCACTCTCCCAGCCAGCCTCATACGCACATCATTGCCGGCTGGGGCAGCAGCATGTGAGGGCCGCAGCATGGGTCGAAGCGCTGTGCCATTGCGCTCCAGGGTGCCAGCTACATCCACAGCTGGAGCTGCCTGGCTGCAGGCTGCTTGCCGGTCCGCATCCGTGGCTGCCCAGCGTGCATGTGGCACCTCTGATGCTGCAACGCGCAGCATGCCCCACGCCGCTGCTCCTGCTGCAGCGATCGTTGGAGCTGAGATGCTGTGGCCTGCCTGCATGGCTCTATGTGTTGCCAGGGAGACCTCTGCACCAGTCAGGCCTCCATCAGTCGCCTGCTGCAGGGCAGCCAGCAGCCCCGAGAGCAGAGGTGCAGCCTGTGCCGCTTTGCCACCGCCATACTGCAGCTGCAGGTTTGTGGCTGAGCTGTTCCTAGCCACAGTCAGTGTGCATGCTGGTTGCAGCTGAGTCGTAGCTGTACCGTCCGGCTGGCCAGTTGGGCAGAATGCCTCCCACTGCACTTGGTACAGCAGAGGCACAGTCTGTACATCTGGCTGCTGCTCGCCGCGTGCTGTTTCGGCTGCTGCTGCAACTGATGGGAACAGCTGTGCCTTGCTGGCTGTTGGCAGGCGGATGGGCCGGGCCTCCAAGCCGCCAAGGGTCACGGCAGCATCAGCCGAGGCATCAGTCGCCGCCTGCTGCAGCCTGTAGCTGGACAGCGCGGGACCCTGCTCGGCTGGCATGCTGTGCAGCTGGCATGCACCGTGAAGCTCGGCTGCCGCTGTGGCTAGGAATCCATCGCCGGCCGCAAACACCTGGATGCCAACAGGCACATGCATGGTGGGTGCACTGCCGTTGCTGGACGGCTGGGCGAGGGAGGCACCCAGGTGCAGGCAGCTGTCGACCACTGCTGGGTGGCACAGGAAGCCATCAGCGTGCCGCCTTGGGTCCACTGCCAAGCTGGCTGTCTGGAAGGGCTGTGACATGCTGCTGATTACTAATGCGCTCAGCTGTTTTGATAAAGCAGCTGCTGTGGGATTCAAGCTGGGGCGCTTCCCTCGCACAGTAGGCTCGGCACACTGTGAGGTACGGCTGGCCAGGTGAGTTGATTGGGTGTGCATGCTGCGAACAGTGAGGCTTCCATCCATGTGCTGCACGTCCGCCTGCAGCCGCATGGCTGCTACCGCCGCGCTCAGCACAACAGGTGCAGGTACGCTGCTGTCTTGCAGCAGCAGAGGTGAGCCGCCGTTGCGCACTGCCTGCTGATCACTACCGCCGCTGCTGCTGCGTAGCACGTGGCAGGCTGCTGCCGCAATCTCCAATAATGCCATGCCGGGCAGCACAGCTGTGCCCTGCACCTGGTGATCCCACAGGAAGGAAAGGGCTGGCGCCAGCAGCTGAGCCTCAAGTGAAGCACAGCCGAGCGGCCGGGACCCTGATGCAGCCCTGTGCAGCATCTTATGAGGCTCAGGGCTGGGCCAGAAGCGGTTGCGCTGCCACGGCAGAGCCGCAGCCACCGCTGCCGCCTGCTGATCTTGGCCTGATCCGCCTGCCCTGCCGAGCAGCATGTGTGCATTGGTGCCCTGCATTGACATGACCGGGGCAGACCGATTAGCAATCCTGCATCCTGTTCAGGCAACCAGCCCGCCCTTTCCTCAACCCCACCCACCTGGAAGGCAAAGGAGCTGATGCCGGTGCACAGGCTGCCCACAAAGCCGGCCGCTGGTTGCCGGGGCAGGAACACTGCCCCCTGGCTGCGCTGCAAGCTGCCCTCCACGTAAGGGTTGACAGCACGCAGGTGGGTGATGCCAGGGGCGGCACACTGGGACAGCTGCCACCAGGCGTGCAGCATGCCCAGCACGCCGGCGCCTGTCTCAGCATGCCCAAGCCGAGACTTGGCAGCGGTGAAGGTCAGCGGCCGGGCCTGGGTAGCAGTCTGCAGAGGGAGCAGGGAGCATGTTGCTTGGAGATTGTGCAGGAGAGCCAATCCCACAGCGCCATCCTACCACCGCCAAGGTCTCGGCTCACCTGCAACACCGCCACTGCCGCCCCAACCTCAATGGGGTCGCCCAGCGCGGTTCCGGTGCCGTGCATTTCCAGCGCACCCAGACTGCTGGCTGGCATGGCTGCCGCCCGCAGCGCTGCCCTGATGGCGGCCTGCTGTGCAGGGCCGTTGGGGGCTGTGAGGCTGCTGCTGCGCCCGTCCTGGTTGACCGAGCTGCCACACACCACAACTGCTGCCTCAGCTGGGCCAGCAGCGCTGTCTTCAGTAGGACCGCTGGTCAGCAGGAAAGCGATGCAATCCTCGGCCCGGACATAGCCGTCTGCTGCCGCATCCAGCGACTTGCAGCGGCCATCCGGGGCCAGCATGCCTGCAGAAGGGGCGGCACACAGCCAGTTCAGGCGTTCCTCAAGAAGATCAAACAAGGGGCTGCTGCATGTCATCGTCCTGCCTACCTGTGATTCTGAAAGCTGCTGTTTCCAGGCTATCCAAGGTCACGCTGACGCCAGCTGCTAGCGAGGCTTGGACATGCTGGGACAGAATGTCGCCAGCAGCATAGTGAGCCGCAACTAGGGAAGATGAGCAGGCTGTGTCGATGCTCACACTGGGGCCTTTCAGGCCAAACAGGTAGCTCACCCTGCAACATGGGTTGCAACATGTGTGCTTGCAGCCCAACACAGCAAGTCTCATGTGCACTGGGTTGATATATCCCCTGGCCTGTTGAAACCTCCCCTGCCCATGGCCTACCGTCCAGCTGCTACGCTGATGGCTGCACCCGTGGCTGTGTAGAGCCCCATGGGGAGAGTGTCCTTGGCTTGGCCAAGGTACTCAGTTGGCCCAACGCCAATCATGACACCTACTCGAGTGGCTGCAGAAGCAGCCTCGCCACTCAAGGCCGTGCCATGCCAGCTCAAAACCTCCGCAGCATGGTGCAGCAGCAGGCGCTGCTGGGGGTCCATGTACAGGGCCT